>PPFU01000600.1_pt1 | contig 12626 bp, 12 predicted proteins | sample 1535991 | NCBI WGS metagenome assembly PPFU01 (sample SAMN04901290, study PRJNA319586) | Hypolithon metagenome, whole genome shotgun sequencing project. | isolation source: Antarctic Hypolithon | place: Antarctica: Miers Valley | collected 2014 | reverse complement strand
CGAAAACAACGGAAAAATCCGGCCGCAGCCGGATCGGGAGAACGCTTTCGCGAGGGCAAGTGGCGGAGGGGATGGGCCTGAAAGACAACCTTCTCCACCTCAAGAGCATCTGACTTTTTCACTTGCCTGTTGTTTCTGCCAGGCGCGGTTGAAGCGAAGTGAAGACCAGAAGGCGATGCCGATGATGCCGGCACCGCCGAGCCCGGTCAGCACTTCGGGTACGTGCACGAAACTCTGGGCGTACATGATGACGGACAGGACCAGAATCGCATAGAATGCGCCATGCTCGAGATAGCGGAATTGGGTCAGCGTGCCGCGGTGAACCAACATGATCGTGAGCGAGCGGACATACATCGCCCCGATCCCGAGCCCGATCGCGATGACGAGAAGGTTCTGCGTCAGCGCGAATGCCCCGATCACGCCGTCGAACGAGAAACTGGCGTCGAGAACCTCCAGATAGAGGAAAGCACCGAGGCCGCCCTGCGCCGTCGTGGCCGTGGCCTGGCTGCGCCTGTCCAGCGCGGCGCCCAGAACGTCCACGGCCATGAAGGTCAGCAGCCCCCAGAGCGCGGCGGTCACGAAGGTCAGCCTTTCGACCGCGGGGACGTTCGCGCCGAAGCCGAGGATCAGCACCAACACAAGGGCGATCTCGACGCCGCGGAGGGTGGCGATGCGGCTCACACGCGTCTCGATCCAGCGCACCCAGTGGATGTCCTTGTTGCCGTCGAAGAAGAACGACAGAGCGACCATCATTAGGAACGTGCCGCCGAAGGCCGCGATGCCGAGATGTGCGTCGGCCATGATGGCCGCGTAATGGTCCGGCTCGGCCAGGGCGAGTTGCAGGGCCGCGATGGGTCCGATCCGCGCAGCGACGGCGACGATTGCCAACGGAAAGACGATGCGCATCCCGAAGACGGCGACGAGGATCCCCCATGTGAGAAAGCGTCGCTGCCAAACGGGCGTCATCGTCTTGAGCTTGTTGGCGTTCACGATGGCGTTGTCGAAGCTGAGCGAGATCTCGAGAACCACAAGCACGCACACCACGAAGAAGATAGAGAGCGTCCCGCCGACGGTCCCCGTCGACGACCATCCGAGCCAGAGCCCGAGCACGAGCCCGATGACGGTGACGACGAAGGCCCAGGTGAAATAGCGCAATGTGCTCATCCGAGGACGCGGACCTCCTGGCCGATCGTTTCGAGACGCGTGCCGAAGACAGACGAAAGTCCCGCGGTCCGCTCCACGATTTCGGCCCCCTGACCTACGGGATCGAGAATCGCGATGTCGTTGGCCGGGTTGCGCCGGACAGGCACAAACCCCGCTTCGACGACCCGGCCGCCCTCGATCAGGCAGCGCGCCAGCAGCCCGTCGAGATGCCGACCCCGCATCTTCTCCCAATCGAAGGCGAAATTGCCGAGCGAGTAGAAGATCGGCACGCCGCGATGTATTTCGATCCCCTGCGCCTTGTGCGGATGCGCGCCGTAGATCAGCCCCGCACCCGCCTCCACGGCCGCGTGGGCAATTTCGCGTTGATACTCCGTTATCTCCTCTTGGCTGCTGACACCCCAGTGGCAGGCGAGGATAACCAGATCTGCGCTTTCGTTAGCGGCTGCTATATCAGCCTGCATTTCCGCCAGTTCCTCTCCATCCGCCCACGTCCGTATCTCGGGCGCCGCGCCCGGCATCTCCAGCGCGCGGCGGTCCGGCGAATATGCTGTGTGGGCCCTGATCGTGGCGACACCAGGCGTGGTTTCCGTCGCCGGCTGCTCGATCGGCCAGAAGACGGACGTGTAGGAGAGAAGAGCAACTCGCTGGCCCTTCATCTCGAAGGTCGCGGGTGTCCGCGCCTCCGTCCGGTCCTTACCTGTCCCCGCACTCGGGATGCCTAGCGAATCAAGGTACGTCCGGGTCGAAAGCGCGGCCTCGGGCGGATAGGCTACGTTGGAGGCGCAGCTCACCGCCCGGAAGTTCATGTCCACGAGCGGCCCGGCCATGTCCGGTGTCGAGTGCGTCCAGCGCGGTTTGAAGTCGATGTCCTTGCCGGGGCGCGGCGTGTCGACCAGTGGGCACTCCCACTGTCCGACCATCGCATCCATGTCCCTGAGCGTATCCGCGACATGAACGAAGGCGTTCGCCGGATCTTCACGGTCCTGAACGTTGGTATCCCCCACAAGACCGAGCGCGGCGCGGGTTTCGGTGGCGGGTGTGGTCCAGCGCCAAGCGGTCATTTCGGTGTTCCTTCGTTGAGTCCGTGTAGGCGCGGCCAGCATAGCGCCAGCGCCAGCGCACAGAGGATTGCGGCACCGGCGGTCGCGACGGGCAGGCCCACGGGAATTGCAGCGAGACCGATCAGGGCCGCGCCGATAGCGGCACCCCCTCGGATGATCGTCGAGTAGAGGCCCGATACGCGACCGCGCATCCCCTCGGGGGCAGCGATCTGCACCAGGGTCAGTGTGGCCGTCCCGCGCACCATCATCGCCGCCCCGAAGCCAGTCGCGGCGACGAGAAACGATAAAGTGGCCCCGCCCAGCGCGATCAGGAGCAGGCAGACGACGGCGATGACCGTCCCCCAGAGAAGCCGCCGTGCCAGCGCCTCGTCCATCGCCGCCGCTGCCATCCAGACGGCACCCGCCACCGCGCCGAAACCGAAGGCCGAGGTCGCGAAACCCAGCATCGCGGGTCCACCGGAACCCAGTCGTGCGACATGGGCGGGCAGAAGATCAATGAAGGGGCGCAGGCAAAGAGATGCCGCAACGTGCAGCACCATGATCGGGCCTATTCGGCGGTCTTGGCTGATGAAGGAGGCGGCATCGACGATCTCTCGCAGCCAATTCGTCCCGGCGGGCTCGACGCGCCGGTCGGTCCCGGACCAGCGGGCAAGAACGACGAAGAAGATCGTCGCGCCCAGCACGGAAACGGAGAACGCCGCCCAGAGTCCCAGCGTGGCGATGGCGACGCCCGCCGCCGCGGGTCCGACGAAGGCGGCGAGGTTGAAGGTGGCCGAGGAAACGGGGAACGCGACCGCCAGATCCTCGCGCCGGACAATCTGCGGCACGACCGACTTGATCGGCGCGGCGGCGACGGCCTGCACGCAGCCCAGCGCAGCGGTCAGCGCCAGGACCAGCGCCAACGGCAGGTGAACGGCGGATGCGGCCAGAACGAGGGCCAAGGCGGCGTTGAGCGCGTAGCATCGGCGCAGCAGGCCGACCGATCCCATCCGGTCCGCCATCATGCCGCCGATCGGGCTCAGCACGATCGCGGGGCCGAGCTTCAGGAACGCCGCAAGGCCAAGGAGCGCGGTCGAGCCGGTGCGCTCCCAGATCAGCCAGCCGATGGCGATGCGTTCCGACCAGACACCCATCGCCGCCAGAAAACGGCCCGTCAGGAACGCCGCAATACCCGGGGTGCGCAGGAACGCGTGCAGGCGCGGCAGGTCACTGATCGACGACATGGCCATCCCGATGCATTCGCATCTTGAGGCTGCGCTTCACGCGTGGCGTCTCCTGCGCTTTGGCCGAAAGCGAAAGGCCGAGCCCCGGTCCGGTCGGCACCGTCGCAAAGCCGTTTGCCACCTCCAACTCCGTGTCGATTAGTTCCGCCCCGCGCAATGCAGGCTCCGCACCGTCGAGTTCTCCCGCCAGCGCATATTCCTGGATCGCGAAGTTCGGCACTGCCGCGTCGAGATGAAGCGCCGCCGCCAGCGACACGGGCGAGAGCGGGTTGTGCGGCACGATCTGGATCGCAAAGGCCTCCGCCAGCGTCGCGATCTTCTTCGCCCCCGTGATCCCGCCGCAGAGCGCGATCGACGTGCGCGCATAGTCCAGCGCGCCGCGCGAGATATGCGCCTGGAACTCCTGCAGCGAGAAGAACCGCTCTCCCGTTGCCAGCGGGATCGAGATACCGTCCGCGATCCGTCCCATAGCCTCGGCCCCGTAGGGCGGCATCGGATCCTCATAGAACATCGGCCTGAAGGGCGCGATCTCGCCCGCGAACACGACCGCCTCGGCGGGTGTCAGCCGGCGATGAATCTCGATGCAAAGATCGACTTCCGTGCCAAGTGCCTCGCGCAGTTCCGCCACGACCCTGACCCCGTCGTAGATCTTCTGCGCGTGGGACTTGTAGAATGGCTCGCCGCGATCCTCGTCGAGGAACGGGTTGACGTGCCCGATCGCGGTAAAGCCGCGCGCCTTGCGGTCGAGCGCGATTTCCAGCATCCGCTCCCGCGTCTTGGCCTTCACATGCGCATAGAGCCGCGCGCGCCGGCGCGTGGGTCCGCCGAGAAGCGCGTGGACCGGTTGGCCCAGAACCTGCCCCTTGATATCCCAGAGAGCGATATCGATGGCCGAGATGGCCCCGGCGATGGCCGCGCCCCGGAAATGGCCGGAACGATGCATCACGTTCCAATGCTGCTCGATCTCGCCCGGATCGCGGCCTACGAGATATTCCGAAAAGGTCTCCATCGCCGTGGCCGAGGCCGCGAGATGGCCCCAGGCTCCGCTCTCGCCCGTACCGGTGACGCCGGCATCGGTCTCTACCTGGCACAAAAGGAAGCGGTCGGCGAAAATGGGCTTGATTGCGGTGATCTTCATTCCGCCGCCTCCGTCGCCGGCGGGCCCGCCGCCTTTTCCGGATGGTCCCAAAGCGGGTAGTGACATTTCACCCGCTGGCCCGTCTGCGGGTTCTCCACCGTCGGTGGCACCGCGCGGCACGCCTCGGTCGCCATCCAGCAGCGCGTCCGGAAACGGCAGCCCGAGGGCGGGTTCACCGGGCTCGGCACCTCTCCCTTCAGGAGTATGCGCTGCCCGCGACGCTCCGTGCCCACATGCGTTTCCGCCGACAGGAGCGCCCGCGTATAGGGGTGGCCCGGCGCGTCGTAGACGGCTTCGCAATCTCCGTATTCCATGAGGTTGCCGAGATACATCACCGCCACCGCGTCGGAGATGTGGCGCACGATTGACAGATCGTGGCTGATGCAGATGTAGGAGACGCCGAACTCGCGCTGAACCTCCTGAAGAAGGTTCACCACCTGCGCCTGGATCGACACGTCGAGCGCGGAGACCGGCTCGTCGAGGATCACAAGGTCGGGGTCGAGGATGAGAGCGCGGGCGATCCCGATGCGCTGGAGCTGGCCGCCAGAGAATTCGTGCGGGTAACGGTGCGCGAACTCGGGACGCAGGCCGACGCGCTCGATCAGTGAGCGGACACGTGCGGGCCACTTGTCCCTTGGCAGTGCGCTTGGGTGAAGGCGCAACGGCTCGGTCAGGATCTCTTCCACTGACATGCGCGGGTTGAGCGCTGCAAAGGGGTCCTGAAACACGACCTGGATTCGCCGGTTGAGCGTGCGATCCCGTCCTGCTTTCGCGCCGAAAAGGTCGCGCCCGTCGAAGGTTACGCTTCCCTCGTTCGGTGTCTCGAGTCTGAGGAGCGTGCGCGCCAGCGTAGACTTGCCGCAGCCTGACTCGCCCACCACGCCGAGCGTCGAGTTCCAGTCGAGCGTGAAGCTGACGCCGTCCACCGCCTGCACGATCTTCGGCTTGCCGAAGAAGCTGCGTGCGGGAATCTCGAAATGCTTCACCAATCCCTCAACCTCGAGCAGAGGTCCGGTCCGCCCGGTCATGCAAAAGCCTCCTCTGGTGCCTTGGGGAACTGCGCCCTCGGCGCCTCGGGGTCGCCCGCATGGCAGGCGACGCGCGTACCGTCTTCCGTCTCGCGCAGCCTCGGCCGCACGTCACGGCAGTGCTCCGCCGCGAGGGGGCAGCGGGGGTGGAAGGGGCAGCCCACCGGCGGGTTGGCAAGGTTCGGCGGCGACCCGGGAATGGACTGGAGTGCCCGGCCTCTACCGGCCGCCTGCGGACGCGCGACCAGAAGACCGCGCGTATAGGGATGGCGCGGATGGGCGAGAATCGCTCTGACCGCACCCGTCTCCATTACCTGCCCGGCATACATAATCGCGACCCGGTCGGCATTCTCGGCCACCAGCCCCAGATCGTGGGTGATGAGGACCATCGCCATCTCCCGCTCTCGCCGCAGCCGTGCGAGCAGATCCATGATCTGCGCCTCCACCGTCACGTCGAGAGCGGTGGTCGGTTCGTCCGCGATCAAAAGCTCCGGGTCGAGCGCGATCCCCATGGCGATCATCGCACGTTGGCGCATGCCGCCCGAGAACTGGTGCGGATAATCATCCATGCGGGATGCCGGATCGGGGATGCCGACATCGCCCAGAAGCGCGATTACCCGCTCCCGGATCGCCGTCTTTCCCATTTCGGGCCGGTGCAGACGGAACATCTCTCCGATCTGCCAACCAACCGTAAAGACGGGATTGAGCGACGTCAGCGCATCCTGAAAAACGATCGCCATACGCTCGCCCGAGATGTGGCGCCATTTCCGCGCCGGCATCGACAGGATGTCGATCCCGTCGAAGCGGATCGCATCTGCCTCGATATGGGCGGGCGGCACCGGCAACAGGCGCAGCGCGGCCATCATCGACACGGTCTTGCCCGATCCGCTTTCGCCGACGACCGCAAAGGTCTCGCCGCGGCGCACTTCGAGGTCGAGCCTGTCGGCGGCGCGTACCGTCTCGGCCGGAGACCGGAACTCGACGGTCAGGTTTCTCAGCTCGAAGATCGGAGAGCTCACGCCTGACCTCCTGCTGGCTTTCTTGCCCGCTCGAAGCGCCAGCGCTCCTTGGGATCGCGCACGCGGCGCAGCCAGTTGGCGAGCAGATTGATCGAAAGGGTCGTCAGCATGATCATGAGCCCCGGAAAGAACGCGATCCACCAAGCCGATTGCAGGTATTCTCGGCCTTGGCTTACGAGGACACCCCATGTGATCGCAGGCTGCTGAACGCCCAGGCCAAGGAAGCTGAGCGAGCTTTCCGACAACATGATTAGCGCGAAGTCGATCGTGGCGATGTTGATGACCACCGGCACGACGAGCGGCCCAATATGCCGTGCGAGTATCTGCCGCCGCGATGCCCCAAGCACCCGGGCGGCATCGACGAAGAGGCGCGAGCGCAGCTCCAGCACCTCCGCCCGCGCAACGCGCAGATAGACGGGGATTTGCCCGATGGCGAGGACGACGACGATGTTGATCGGCCGCGGCTCGAGCATGTAAAGGATCAACAGCGCGAGCAGCAGCGATGGAAAGCTCTGCACGATGTCGGACAATTGCATGATCACTTTGCCCGTACGCCCGCCGGTATAACCGGCGTAGAGACCGATCAGCGTCCCCAGTACCAACGACAGAAAGGCAGCGGCGGCGGCGATGAAGAGCGTTGTCTGCGCCGCTACGATGGTGCGCGCCAGCACCGAGCGGCCCAGCGGATCGTGGCCCAAGATTGACAGGAGTCCGTCCTCCCAAGAACCGACCGGCAGGTTCCGGGCGCGCAGGTTCATCGAGCTTGCCGCGTCGCCAAAGATGAGCGGCCCGAACAGCGCCGAGAACAGCATCAGCGCAAGCCAGATGGCCGAAAACAGCGCGAAGGGGTCGCGCATCAGAAAGTGCAGGTAGGCGGGCCGTCGCGCAGTCTGGATATCCTCGGCGTGATCAGCCTGGCCCTTGATCTCGGTCGCGTTGCTCATGCGTGGCGGATCCTCGGGTCCAGAAGCGCGTAGGCCAGATCAATCAGGATGTTCAGCAAGAAGATCGCCGTCGCCGTGACGATGACGGCGGCCAGCACAACGGCGAAGTCCCGCTGGGTGATGGCGTCGATGATGAGTTTGCCGACACCGGGAAAGCCGAAGATCGTTTCGATTACGACCGATCCGTTGATGAAGGCGACCGTCTGATTGCCGGCCATGGTCAGGATCGGCAAACTCGCGTTTCTGAGCGCGTGGACGTAGAGGATGCCTTGGGCCGGCACGCCTTTGGCGCGGGCGGTGCGGATGTAAGGCGCCCCCAACGCACGGATCACGGCCTCGCGCACTACCTGACTGAGCAGACCCAAAGGGCGTAGCACCAACACCGCGACCGGCAGGATCCAGTATTCCCACCCGCCAAAGCCAGAGGTCGGCACGAGACGGAAACCCACCGCGAAAATCGAGATAAGCGTCAGTGCGACCCAGAAGTTGGGCGCGCTTGCGCCAGTCAGCGAAAGTACCGAGATGGTCCGATCCACCGCGCCGGTCGGGCGGATCGCGGCCCAGATGCCCAGCACGATTGCGAATGACAACGCAATTCCCATCGAAATGCCGGCGAGCGCAAGGCTAACGGGATAGGCTTCCAGCACGATGTCGATTGCCGGCCGGCTCTGCCGGATCGAGGTGCCGAGATCGAAAGCTAGAAGGTTCCGCACGAAGTCCGCGAACTGCACCAGCAGGGGCGCGTCGAGATTGTGCAGGTCGATGAACCGCTGCCGCGCCTCGGCAGAGACATCGTCGGGCAGGTAGAGATCGGCGGGATTGCCCGTCAAGCGGATCATGAAGAAGACGAGAATTACGATGCCCAAAAGCGATACGAGGCTTTGCAGCAGTCGGGAGACGACGTAGTATTGCACCGGCCTGCGCTCCTCTCTCGTAGGGATTTAGGGGAAGGCGGAAAGCTCCCCCGCGACCACAGGCCGCGGGGGATTTGAGGGTCACTGCGTGACGGTCATCTCTTCGATGAAGAAGTTGCCCGCATTGCGGCCGTCGATGTCGAACTCCAGCCGGTCAGACATGCGCGCGAAGCCGACGCGATGGGTGATGAGGATATCGGCCAGCACCTCCTCGTGCATGTAGCGCGCCACCTCCGAGAAAGCCTCGGCGCGTTCCTCGCCCTCCAGAGAATTGGCCTCCTCGATCATCCGGTCCAGTTCCTCGTCGCAGACCGGATTGCGGTTCGACGAACATAGGTGCCGTCCCACGGTCGCGGCCGCGTCACCGGTCGTGTTGTCGTGGTTGGCCATCAGGATCACGGGGCCCTCGTCGAGGCGCGGCTTGTCCCGGAACTGGCGGTAGAGCGCCGTCTCCACGATCCGCACGCGCGTGTTGAACCCTGCATCGTTCAGCATCGCGCTGATCGCCTCCAGCACCTCGTCCGAGCGCGGGAAGTGACCGTTGATGCCGATCATCTGGATCTCAGCATCCACGTCCACGCCGTCCGCCCTTGCCTCCGCCAGCAGTTCACGCGCCCGCTCTGGATCGTACGGATAGGGCTGCAGATCGTCGGGATAGCCGGCCGTCTGCGGCGGGAAGAGCGCCACGGCGAGCTTCTCCTCGGCGGGCAGCAGCGTGCCGAGCAGCGCCTCGCGGTCGATCGCATAGTTGACCGCGCGACGAACGCGAACGTCATCGAGCGGTGCTTCCCAAGCCGACGGGATCAGGTAAAGCGTGACGAAGTTCGGATAGGCTTGGTCCATCTCGGTCGTCGCCAGTTCCTCGGGGATCGACATGGTGATGTCGGCCTCGCCAACCTCGACCATCTGCGCGGCCACCGTCGGCTCGGAGCGCCAGACATAGGTGACTTTCGCGATCTGCGGCGCCTCGCCCCAGTAACCCTCAAAGCGCGTCAGAACGATTTGCTGCCCCGGCGTCCATTCCTCGAACATGTACGGGCCCGTGCCCACTGGCTCGCGGATAAGCTCGTCCATCGGCGTATCGGTAGGGGTCATCATGATCTGAGCGATCCGTGTCAGCAGGATCGGGTCGGCCGTCTCGACCGACAGGTCGACGGTCAGATCGTCCACCGCGGTCGCCGTCAGGCGATTGTCGCCGAAGAACTGGTTGCGGTTCATCGAAGAGATGTCTTCGGAGAACAGCCGGTCGACGCTGTGGACCACCGCATCTGCGTTGAACGGCGAGCCGTCGTGGAAGGTGGCGCCGTCGCGCAGAGTGAAGCGCCAAGTCGTGTCGTCCACCCGCTCCCATTCCGTCGCGAGACGGGGGGTGAGCGATGCGTCCCGGATATCCTGGAAGATCAGCGGCTCCAGCACGTTCAGCTTCGTGATCTGCGCGATATCGCGGTAGTCGGTATTGCCGGGATCGAGATCCACCGGCTCTTCGCTGATGACGGCGGTGATCGCGGGGCCGCTCGCGTCATCCTGCGCAAGTGCCGGAGAAGTAGCGAGGCCGAGCGCGAGAAGTCCCGCGACCGTCCCCCGCCAGAACGGCGTGCGTCTGGTTTCCATGTCAGTCCTCCCTGTTTCAACAGCGTGATGGGCGCAGGGCGAACGCCCTGGTTCCTCCCCGGCAGGCAACGTCAGATTGACGCTCTAAAACTGGAGTGTCAACTAGCGAAATACGATTTCATTAGGTGAAATAAAACGGCTTAAGCGGCGACGTCAATTGTGATCTCAATCGATTATATGGGTATCCGTGTGGCCCGGCCCGTGAGGCGACCGATCGCGCCAGCCCAGACGGTGCGAGGATTCGGCGGCCGCTTTCCGCAGGAGCGGCGTCCAGCTTTCCGCGTGTGCCTCCATCAGCGAGGTGGGGGATTGCAGCGCCATGGCGGCGATCGCCTCGCCGGATCTGTCCCGCACGGCGCACGCGGCGTTGGAGATGTCGGGCTGCAATTCGCCATGCTCCATCGCCAGACCATTGCGACGAATGCGTCCGAGTTCCTCTCGGAGCGCATCCCGGCTGGTGAGTGTGCGTTCAGTCGCTGCCGCGTAGGAGCTAGGGCCGATCGCATCGGCAAGGCTATCCGACCAGCGCTCCGCCAGCAGGCACTTGCCTGCGGCGGTTGCATGCGCCGGTGCGCGCATTCCGATCTGTGGCGCCGACCGCAGCGGGAACGATCCCTCGTGAACGTCGATATAGACGATGTCGGCGCCGGTCAGGATCGCCAAGACCGCCGACTGCCCTGTCGTCGAGGACAACCGGCGCAGGATCAGGCGGACGGTCTCGGAAAGCCGGGTCTCCGACAAGAAGCGGGTCCCGACCTCAAAGGCCTTGATTCCGATCCAGTAGGCGCGGGTCTCGGGATCACGGCTCACGAAAGCGCGGGTCTCGAGGGTGCGCAGGATCCGCAGCGCGGTCGCCGGAGACATGTCGCAGGCGGCCGAGATCTCGGCCAAGGTCAATGGCGGGCGCTCAGCAATCGTTTCAAGGATAAGGAGCCCACGGTCGAGCGCGCGGGTCGGCGTGCGGGCGCCTACTGTCGGCTTGCTCACGCCCGCCGCTCCATCACCGGGCCCAGTCCCAACCGCACGAGCCGCGAAGACAGGTGGCGAACAACGAGGCTCTCGCTTCCCTTGTAGAAGAAATCGAGTCCCTCGATCGTCGTGAAGTCGGATTGGGGCGCAGCGACCGCGCTGTCGGCCATCCAGTCGAGAAAGGCCGAGACGCGGCGATTGTTGCGCTCCTCCTTCGTGCCATACCAGGCGATGACGGGGCAGCGGATGCGCGCGATGGCGGGCGGCAGGTCGGCGCTTCCATATAACTCGGCGCGCATTATGGATCGGGCGAGATAATATTGTGCGCTCACCGTGCTGGCGTAGTTCTGCCCGGACGTGTTCCATGGCAGCAGATCCTGTCCGCGCCCACTCTCGACCATGTCGCGCGCCATGTCTTCCAATCCCGGCGGCAGCTTGTCGCGCACCGCGGACCCCGAGGAGGCAAGAACCAGCGCCGCGACCTGCGGAAGCTGGCGCTGGGCCTGAAAATGCAGGCATTTCGCGCCGCCGAAACCGTGCCCGATCAGGACGATCGAGGTATATCCCATCGCTTCCGCCGCCTCGGCCCAGGCATCCAGGTCCAGCACGCAGTCGGAGAAATGCTCCCATGCGCTGCCATGCAGCGACGGGCCGTCATCGGCCCGGTACCAAGCCCCGAAATCGTGTCCGCGCGTCTCGACCGTCAGGAAATGATGGCCCAGCCCCGCGAGCGCCCGGCCGATCGCGACATACTCCCGCTCGGCAAAGCCCTGCTGGCGGGTGTGGACCCAGATCAGCAGCGGCGTCGCACCCGGGACTTCGCCTCTCGGACGGATCAGCGCAGCCTTCAGTTCCAATCCGTCCTGCGTCTGGGCATAGACAAGCCTTTCGTCCACGCGCGGGTCAGCGTGGCGGGCTGGGTCGGCGCGAAAGCGCCTCGTGGACTTAGTGCTCGGTCTCTGGCTCAACTGTGGCGCTCGATGCAGCTATCCTCCGCCGGGGCGGTCGAGAAGCAGCGATAGCGTTCGTGGCGGCCACGGGCAACCTCCCGTTCGACGCCCGTGCAGCGCGTAATTCAACTTGCCGCTCCGCACACACGCGCCTGCTCCCGCATCACCGCGTAGTCGCCCATCATCTGGACGATTGCCAATCTGTCCGTCAACGATGCCAATTCCTCAGCTGCCCGCGCCTGGAGCTCCCTGCTGTATTCCACGACCGGCGGACATGCCGCCAAGCCGCCTACTTCAAAACCCTCCTTCGCGCAGCCGGTCAACCAGCTCGTCGCGATCACGAGGACGACGAGCCGCCGCCTCCAGCATCCGGCGTTGAACTTCATTTGCTTTCTCCGTGACATCAAGGCGTTCTGCGAGCCGCCCCGTCCGCTCACCGACGCGTCGGATCGACAGAAGGAACAGGATGATGGCGAGGGCAACAGCGCCGTACCGCAGGGCCCCGCGCCCAAATGGACCGGCCGATATGCGGCCCAGCAAGGCGGCAATCATCGCTCCCCCCTCCGCCAATCATCGAGCCGCGCGTAGATCGTGACTGCGACGCC
>PPFU01000282.1_pt1 | contig 12629 bp, 9 predicted proteins | sample 1535991 | NCBI WGS metagenome assembly PPFU01 (sample SAMN04901290, study PRJNA319586) | Hypolithon metagenome, whole genome shotgun sequencing project. | isolation source: Antarctic Hypolithon | place: Antarctica: Miers Valley | collected 2014 | reverse complement strand
GGCGAAGGAAGAGCCTTCGTCCGCGCCGCGTCTCGCGAGGCCCTGTTGTATGACAAGGGACAAGGGCGAGCTGCGAAGCACCTTCGGAGTGGACAAGGGGATTCCGGCATTGCTTGCCAACAGCTAGCGCCGCTTGCGGCAAGCTTGATTTAAGGAGCAAACAATAATGTCGGATCGGCTTCGCGAGGCCCGTCTCGATCTGTCCCGGCGCCACTTGCTGCGCTGCTTCGGGGCAGGCGCCTTTGCGGCGCTCGCGCTGCCGCTGGCACGCCCGGCGCTGGCCGATCCGGTGTTCCGCACCGTACCGTTCCAGCTGGGGGTCGCATCGGGTGAGCCGGCGGCGGACGGGTTCGTCATCTGGACTCGCCTGGCACCCGAGCCGTTCGAAATCGGCCACGGCATGCCGGCGCAGGCGATCGAAGTTCAATGGGAGGTCGCCGAGGACGACAGCTTTCGTGCGATTGCCCGCAGCGGCACGGCGGTGGCCCGCCCCGAGCTCGGCCATTCGGTCCACGTCGAGGTCGACGGGCTCGCGCCCAGCCGGCCCTATTGGTACCGCTTCACCGCCGGGCGCGAGCGGAGCTTTGCCGGTCGGGCGGTCACCGCCCCGCTGCCGGGAGCGCGAACCGATCGACTGCGCTTCGCCGTCGCGGGGTGCCAGAATTACGAGCAAGGGTACTATACCGCGCACCGCCGGCTCGCCGCCGAAGAGCTGGATTTCGTCTTTTGCTACGGCGACTACATCTACGAAGGCCGCGGCAATCGCCTGCGCAACACGGCGGAGGGCCCGGTGGAAACCATCCGCCAGCATTTCGGCGCCGAGATCTATTCGCTGGAGGATTATCGCCGGCGCTACGCACAATACAAGATGGACCCGGACCTGCAGGCCGCTCATGCCGCGGCCCCTTGGTTCAGCGTGTGGGACGATCACGAGATCGACAACAATTGGGTCGATTTCACCGACCAGGATGGCACTCCACCAGCGATCTTCGCCCTTCGACGCCAAGCTGCGATGCAGGCGTTCTACGAGAACATGCCGCTGCGCGCCTCGGCCCTGCCGGTCGGGCCCTCGATGCAGCTGTTCCGCCGGGCCGAGTGGGGCGATCTGGTCAACCTCAACCTGCTCGACACGCGCCAATATCGCACCGACCAGCCCTGCGGCGACCGCTGGATGATCGAATGCGCCGAAGTATCGCGACGCGAGGCGGAGGTGTTGGGCGAGCGCCAGCACGATTGGCTCATGCAGGGTATCACGCAGTCTCCGGCGCTGTGGTCCGTGCTGGCGCAGCAGGTGATGGTGATGGATCTGGACCGCGATCCGGGGCCGGGCACCGCCTACAACCTGGACAGCTGGGCCGGCTATCGCACGCCGCGCGAGCGGCTGTTGCGAGGACTGAAGGACCAGCGCGCCCAGAATGTCGTTGTGCTGACCGGCGACGAGCATCAGAATTATGCGGGCGAGCTGCATCTCGACGGGCGCAACCCAGGCTCCGAGCCGATCGGCATCGAGTTCGTCACCACCTCGATTTCAAGCGGGGGCGACGGGCAGGACCAGCGCCCGGACATGGTCGCCATCCAGGCGGCCAACGAGCAGCTGAAGTTCAACAACAACCAGCGCGGCTATGGCGTGTTCGAGGTCGATCGCGAGCGGTTCCAGGCCGAGTTCAAGGTGATCGACCGTGTCGCTACCCGGGACGGCACGCTAAGCACCCGCAAGCGGCTGGCGGTGCCCGCTGGCGAACCGCGCCTTTTTGAAGCCTGATCCCGAGGCACTCAGCAATCGCCTTGAGCACCGCCGCCGCGTCGGCGGTGGGGGCATCGCCCGATCCTGCGGCCTTCGCTTGCGCCCGGAAAGCATTGAGCACCAGTTCGGTGTAGCCTCTGAGTGGGTGCTCGCCTTGGGTGATTGGTGCGGGCCGCGGCGATCGGCGAGTTCGGTTCCGCACGGTCATGAGGGGGCAAGCGGCCAAAGTTGGCCGCTATGCTGATGCCCGATCACCCAGTCGCCAGCGTGCCGACAGGTCTCCAAGCGGCTCTGCGGTGCGGGCCTTCCTTCGCGCGCCAGCTCGGCGGTTGCCCCCCCTGTGGAACGTGCATCAGGTCATTTCAGCGTTGGCAGGTCGATGCGCAGATGCATCGCTCGCTCGGCTCCTACTCGCCCGAAGCTGGATCACCCCCGTTCCGGCTCGCCTGCCCTCGCGAGCAGCCCTCGCGCCTGCTTGAGATGCGGAAGATCGACCATGCGCCCCTCAAGCTGGATGGCGCCGGCTCCCGGCTGGCGGGCGAAGGCCTCGACGACCGCGTGCGCCGCGGCGATGGCCTCCGCGTCCGGCGAGAAGGCGGCGTTGATCACCGGTACCTGCGAGGGGTGGATCGCCATCATTCCGGTGAAACCATCGCGTGCCCCGCGTTGGGCATAGGCCGCCAGCCCATCCGAGTCGCGGATCGCCGGATAGACCGTCTCGATTGCGGCCACGCCGGCGGCATGGGCGCCGAACAGCGCCAGCGCGCGGACCATTTCGTACGGAGCGGTATATCGGCCGTCAGGCTCGCGCGCGGTGAGCGCGCCAATGGCGGCGGGCAGATCCTCGGCGCCCCAGGTGAGGCCACAAAGATGTGCCTTTACCGCGCGGTAATCGCCCAGCACAAACAGGGCGCACGGCGTCTCGGTCGCAATTGGCAGGATCGGCGGGCAGGCCTCGCCCGCGTGCTCGACCACTGCGCCCACGGTTACACAGCCCTCGGCTTTGGGAAGCACAATGCCATCGGCGGAACGCGCCACCGCAAGATCCGCAGCGAGGCGCCCGCTGTCGACCGGGTTGATCCGGACGAAGGCGCTGACTTCGCGCGGGCTCGCCAGCCAATCGGCCACCGCCTGTGTCGCATCGTCCTTGGCCGCGGGGGCGACCGAATCTTCGAGGTCGAGGATGATCGCATCGGCCCCGCTCGCCGCGGCCTTGGCGAAGCGCTCGGGCCGGTCGCCGGGCACGAACAGAAGCGAGCGCAGCCTCATGCCGGGCGCCGCTGGAGCAGCGCGGTGCGCAAGGTTTCGCAGACGATCTCGGCCCGCTGGTTGAGGCACTGGTGGCGAAAGGTGACGAGCCCGGCCTCGGGACGCGAGCGGCTTTCGCGCAGCTCGACCACCTCGCTGGTGGCGCGCAGCGTATCACCCAAGAACACCGGCTTGGGCATCACCAGCTTGTCGTAGCCCAGATTGGCGACCAGCGTGCCCAGCGTCGTCTCCCCCACCGTCAAGCCGATCATCAGCGCGAAGGTGAAGGTCCCGTTGACGAGAATCTGGCCGAACTCGGAGGCCGCGGCCGCCTCGGCATCGATGTGCAGCGGTTGCGGGTTGTGGGTCATGGTGGAGAACAGCAGATTGTCGGTCTCGGTCACCGTGCGCCGGATCGGGTGTTCGATCTGGTCGCCCACCTGCCATTCGTCGTAGAACCGGCCCGCCATCAGCTCTCCTCCGCTTCGATGCGCACGAGCAGCGCGCCTTCGCTTACCTGCGCGCCCACCTCGGTTTCGAGCGCGCCGACCGTGCCGTCGAACGGAGCGATCAGCCCGTGCTCCATCTTCATCGCCTCCAGGGTGAGCAGCATCTGCCCCTTGGCGACCCGATCGCCCTCGGCTACATCCACTGCGATCACCCGGCCCGGCATGGGCGAGAGGATCGCGCCGTCCCCCGCCCCGCCCGCGCCGGTACCGGTGATGCGCCAGTGCCGCAGTTCCCACGTCTGCCCGGCCTCGGAGATCAGCACGGCCTCAGCGCCCTCGTCCTCGGGCTGCGAGCCAACGACTTCGATCGCAGCACCGTCGAGCAGGAAGCTGGCGGTGCGCCGCGGCGGAGCGTTCAGGCGGAAACCTGCCAGCCGCCGCTCGCCAACCAACGCGCCCGCGGCCTCGCGCAGCGCATCCTCGCTCGGCCGCTCGGGCGGCATCAGCGCCTCGCCCTCGCGTGCGATCAGGCCGGTGTCCATCGTGCCGGCGGCGAACTCGGGCTGACGCAGCGCCTGCACCAGGAAGCCCGCATTGGTCCGCACCGGCCAGATCACCGCCTCTTCTAGCACCTCCGCAAGCTGCTCGCGCGCCTCGTCGCGAGTGTCGGCGTGGGTGATGACCTTAGCGATCATCGGATCGTAGAAAGGAGAGATTACTGCGCCCTGCTCCACCCCGGTGTCGATCCGCGCCTGGCCCTCAAGCTCGAAGACCTCCAGCGTGCCGGTGGAGGGAAGGAAACCCTTTCGCGGGTCTTCCGCATAGAGCCGGGCTTCCATCGCCCAGCCGTCAATCGCCAGCTGCTCCTGTCGCCGAGGCAGAGGCTCTCCGCTGGCGATACGCAGCTGCCATTCGACCAGATCGACACCGGTGATCGCCTCGGTCACCGGATGCTCGACCTGCAGGCGAGTGTTCATCTCCATGAACCAGATGCGGTCTGCACTGAGGCCCTGGGAGGCATCGGCGATGAACTCGACCGTGCCCGCGCCGACATAGTCGACCGCCTCGGCGGCGCGAACTGCGGCGGCGCACACCTGTTGGCGGGTGGCGGCGTCCATCCCGGGTGCGGGCGCTTCCTCGATGACCTTCTGGTGCCGGCGCTGGAGCGAGCAATCGCGTTCGAACAAATGCACCACGTCGCCGTGCTTGTCGCCGAACACCTGCACCTCGATGTGGCGGGGTGAGAGGATGTATTTCTCGATCAGCACGCGATCGTCGCCGAAGGAGGCGGCCGCCTCGCGCCGGCAGGATTGCAGCGCATCGGCGAAGTCACCGGCCCCTTCGACCCGGCGCATTCCCTTGCCACCGCCGCCCGCCACCGCCTTGATCAGCACGGGGTAACCGATCGCATCGGCCTCGGCCTGAAGGCGTTCGGGCGATTGGTCCTCGCCCAGATAACCGGGCGTCACCGGCACACCGGCGGCGATCATTCGGGCCTTGGCGGCATCCTTCAGGCCCATTGCCCGGATGCTCTCGGGACTGGGGCCGACCCACACCAGTCCTGCTGCCTGCACGGCTTCGGCGAAACCGGCGTTCTCCGACAGGAAGCCGTAACCGGGGTGGATCGCCTCGGCCCCGGAGCTGTGCGCGGCAGCGATGATTTTCTCGCTTACAAGGTATGATTCACGCGCCACAGCGGGGCCGATGGGCACTGCATCGTCGGCCAAACGCACGTGCAAGGCGGTTGCATCGGCCTCGGAAAACACCGCCACGGTGCGGATGCCGAGCCGGCGCGCGGTGCGGATCACCCGGCAGGCGATCTCGCCGCGATTGGCGATGAGGAGGGATTTCATCATGCCGCTCACATCCGGAACACCCCGAAGCGGGGCGCCTCCTCTACTGGCGCGTTGAGGCAGGCGGCGAGCGCCAGGCCGAGCACGTCGCGCGTCTGCACCGGGTCAACGATGCCATCGTCCCACAATCGCGCGGTGGCGTAGTAGGGGTTGCCCTCATCCTCGTAGGTCTGGCGGATGGGCGCCTTGAAGACTTCGGCCTGCTCGTCGGTCCAGCTTTCCGCGTCGCGATGGACGGTGGCGAGGACGCTGGCGGCCTGTTCGCCGCCCATCACGCTGATGCGCGCATTGGGCCAGCTGAACAGGAAGCGGGGGCTGTAGGCGCGGCCGCACATGCCGTAATTGCCCGCGCCGAAGCTGCCACCGATCAGCACCGTGATCTTGGGCACCGAGGCGGTGGCAACGGCGGTGACCAATTTGGCGCCATGCTTGGCGATCCCCTCCGCCTCGTACCGGCCGCCAACCATGAAGCCCGAGATGTTCTGCAGGAACAGCAGCGGCACCCGGCGCTGGCAGGCCAGCTGGATGAAATGCGCGCCCTTCTGTGCGCTTTCGGAGAACAGCACGCCGTTGTTGGCAAGGATCGCCACGGGTTGTCCGTGGATATGGGCGAAGCCGCACACCAGCGTGGTGCCGAACAGCGCCTTGAACTCGTGGAACTCGGATGCATCGACCAGCCGGGCGATCACCTCGCGCACATCGTAGGGCGCGCGCACGTCCTGTGGCACGATGCCGTAGAGATCCTCTGCCGGGTAGAGGGGCGGGCGCGGATCGGCGAGGTTGATGTCGGGTTCGGGCGGCAGCGGCAGGGTGGAGACGATATCGCGCACGATGGTGAGCGCGTGTTCGTCATTCTCGGCCACGTGGTCCACCACGCCGGATTTGCGGCCGTGCGTTTCCGCCCCGCCCAGCTCTTCGGCCGAGATCACCTCGCCGGTCGCCGCCTTCACCAGTGGGGGGCCGGCGAGGAAGATGGTGCCCTGGTTGCGGACGATCACGCTTTCGTCGCTCATCGCCGGAACATAGGCGCCGCCGGCGGTGCAGCTGCCCATCACGCAGGCGATCTGCGGGATTTGCAGCGCGGACATGTTGGCCTGGTTGAAGAAGATGCGGCCGAAATGGTCGCGGTCCGGGAAGACCTCGGCCTGGTGCGGCAGGTTGGCGCCGCCGGAATCGACGAGGTAGATGCAGGGTAGCCGGTTCGCCTCGGCGATCTCCTGTGCGCGCAGGTGCTTCTTCACGGTGAGCGGATAATAGGTGCCGCCCTTCACCGTGGCATCGTTGCACACGATCATCACCGGGCGACCCGAGACCCGGCCGATGCCGGCGATCACGCCGGCACCGGGCACCTCGTCGCCATAGAGGCCGTTCGCCGCCAACTGGCCGATCTCGAGGAAGGCGGAACCCGCATCGAGCAGCCGCTCGACCCGATCGCGCGGGAGCAGCTTGCCGCGTTCGGTGTGGCGCTGGCGGGAGCGCTCGGTGCCACCCAGCGCCGCATTGGCGACGCGCTCGCGCAGCTCTTCGGCAAGGGCGCAATTGTGCGCGATATTCGCCTGAAAAGCCTCGCTTTCACGCGTGAGCTTGGTGTCGAGAACGGGTGCGCTCATTGCGCCACGCGCTCAGGCGCGCCGATCAGCTCGCGCCCGATCAGGATGCGGCGGATCTCGTTGGTGCCAGCGCCGATATCGAGCAGCTTGGCATCGCGCAAATAGCGTTCCACCGGCCAATCGGTGGTGTAGCCCGCGCCGCCCAGCGCCTGGATCGCCTCCAGCGCCACCTTCACCGCATTCTCGCTCGCCAGCAGGATCGCGCCGGCGGCATCGAAGCGGGTGGTCTTGCCCGCATCGCAGGCGCGCGCCACCGCATAGACATAGGCGCGCGCGGAATTGAGCGCGACATACATGTCCGCCACCTTGGCCTGGATCAGCTGGAACTGGCCGATCGGCTGGCCGAATTGCTTCCGCTCGCGGACATAGGGGATCACCGTATCGAGGCAGGCCTGCATGATGCCCAGCTGCACCCCGGCGAGCACCGCGCGCTCGTAATCGAGGCCGCTCATCAGGATGCCGACGCCGCCGTTCACCTCACCCAGCACATTTTCGGCGGGAACGCGGCAATCGTCGAACACCAGTTCCGAAGTGGGCGAGCCGCGCATGCCGATCTTGTCGATCTTCTGGCCGATGGAGAAGCCGGGCATCCCACGTTCGATCACGAAGGCGGTGATCCCGCGCGAACCTTCGCCGGTCTTCGCGTAGACCACCAGCGTTTCCGCATAGGCGGCGTTGGTGATCCAGAACTTGGTGCCGTTGAGCACGTAGCCGCCCTCGCCCGCCTCGGCGCGCAGCTTCATCGAGACCACGTCCGACCCGGCGCCCGCTTCCGACATGGCGAGCGAGCCGACATGCTCGCCCGAGATCAGGCCGGGAAGGTACTTGGCCTTTTGCTCGGGGCTGCCCCAGCGGGCGATCTGGTTGATGCACAGGTTCGAATGCGCGCCATAGGACAGGCCGACCGAGCCCGAGGCACGGCTGACCTCCTCGCAGGCGACCACGTGATCGAGATAGCCGAGACCCAGCCCGCCATCCTCTTCGGCAACGGTGATGCCGTGCAGGCCCAGCTCGCCCATCTGCGGCCACAGCGCTTCCGGAAACCAGTCTTCCGCATCGATCCGCGCGGCAAGCGGCGCGATCTGCTCGGCTGCGAAGCGCCGCGTGGTCTCGCGGATCATGTCCGCCGTCTCGCCGAGGGCGAAATCGAAGCCTTGCATCTGGTATCTCCTGGAATCGTTTTGTCCCCCATAGCCATGCCTGCGCGCCGGAGCCAACCGGGCAGGTTCTCGTCGCTGCATCTTGACGCGGAGGCTCCGGCCCGCTTCCCCTTCCCGGAGCAAGGAGACGACATGCAGACATTCGACTGGGCCGACGCATTGCTGATCGATTCGCAGCTGACCGACGAGGAGCGGATGGTGCGCGATGCGGCGCACGATTACGCACAAGGCCAGTTGGCCCCGCGCGTGGTGGAGGCCTTCGACCGCGAGGAGTGCGATCCGGAGATCTTCCGCGAGATGGGCGCGCTGGGGCTGCTGGGGCCGACCATTCCGGAGGAGTTCGGCGGCGCGGGCGCGGGCTATGTCGCCTACGGGCTGGTCGCGCGCGAAGTGGAGCGGGTGGATTCGGGCTACCGCTCGATGATGAGCGTCCAATCGAGCCTCGTGATGTTTCCGATCCATGCCTATGGCACGCTGGCGCAGCAGCAGCGCTACTTGCCCAAGCTGGCGAGCGGCGAGTGGATCGGCTGCTTCGGCCTGACCGAGCCCGATGCCGGCTCCGACCCCGGCGGGATGGCCACCCGGGCGACGCCTCTCGACGGCGGCGGCTATCGGCTGAACGGCAGCAAGACCTGGATCACCAACTCGCCCTTCGCCGATGTGTTCATCGTGTGGGCGAAGAGCGATGCGCATGAGGGGGCGATCCGCGGTTTCGTGCTGGAGAAGGGCACCAAGGGGCTTTCCGCGCCCAAGCTGGGTGGCAAGCTGAGCCTGCGCGCCTCCGTCACCGGCATGATCGTGCTGGAGGACGTGGAAGTGGGCGAGGAGGCGCTGCTGCCGGGAGTGGCAGGGCTGAAGGGGCCGTTCGGCTGCCTCAACCGCGCGCGCTACGGCATCGGCTGGGGCACGATGGGTGCGGCGGAGGCCTGCTTCCACGCGGCGCGGCAATATGGGCTGGACCGCAAGCAATTCGGCCGTCCACTGGCGGGCACGCAGCTGTTCCAGAAGAAGCTGGCGGACATGGAAACCGAGATCGCGCTGGGGCTGCAGGCGGCGCTGCGGGTGGGGCGGTTGATGGACGAGGGGCGGTTCGCGCCCGAGATGATCTCGCTGCTGAAGCGCAACAATGCCGGCAAGGCGCTGGAGATCGCCCGCGCCGCGCGCGACATGCATGGGGGCAACGGCATTTCCGGCGAGTATCCGGTGATGCGCCATTTGATGAACTTGGAAACGGTGAACACCTATGAGGGCACGCACGATGTGCATGCGCTGATCCTCGGACGGGCGATTACGGGGATCGCGGCGTTCTGAGGGTGTTGGCGGCGGCTGGGCTGTGAGGCGGGGGAGGGTTTGGCGCAGCAGGGTTGAGGCGGTGGCGAGCCGGCGTGGGATGGGGACGCGCTGTTGCAGATGGCTTCAGAGAGGGCGGGTGCTCCGCGCGCCGAACGGCTGGCGCCTGGGATCGATTTCGGCGGGAGCAAGATCGAGGCTGTTGTGCTCGACCGGGCGGGCGCGGTGTGCTGGCAGCGGCGGATCGCCAACCCGGGCGACTAAGACGCGGCGGTAGAAGGCGATTGGCGAGCTGGTGGTGAAGGCGGAGACAAGCGAGAGGCCGAAAAACGAGATGGCCCTGCGCATTCATTGCGGTTGCCCTGGCGGGTTGTTTGGATCGGTCAGTGGCCTCGATTACAAGTATGCCAAAGAATGCATCGGCAGGCGAAACACTGAACTCTATAGCCGTGTGGCTGCGCAGGATGTCGCGGATGAACCGACGCCGAAGAGGCATGTGTTTGCAAAAAGATCCAATCGCTCTTTTTTCTAATATGTCGCGCTCCATCCGCCGCCCGATCCAACTCACGGCGCAGCCGCGCGCTTTCGGACGCTAGATCCGGCGGCGATGCATCGGCAATACTGGCAGCTTCGCCGCCGGGCTCGCGGGCACCCACCCTCCTCCAACTTACGCTGCCACCGAGCAGCCTCGTCGGCGCAATCCCAGCTCGCCCGTCACCTCAGTCTGCGGGCGCCCGCCTGTCTCCAAAGCGCGACCGCCTCCTAGTTAAACTCGTCCGTGATCCCAACGCTTCATCGTACTCGCTATCAAAACACCTCCTAGCTCCACAGAGCTATCATCATTGTCCACCGAACCGAGGGAAGATCATAGGTTGCCTTACCGTCAGGTGTCGAACAAAGCGGCTGTAGAGCGGGCGCTTGATGCCCAGTTCTACAGCGCGATGTTACCCGCCGCACCCCGGTTAGCTTGCCGGCAGGGGAGCTCCTTCCACCAAGGCGGCCCCTAATCCGGAGAAGAGGTGGCAGCCAGAGACGGGGCTAGGTTCCGGGCTGGGTCTGCATGGCCATTTGCAGGGCCGCGGTGGCAGCCTGGAGCGCCGCGACTGCGGCCTGGAGCACGGCGCCGTCCGTTGCCGGAGCGCTGGCGGGGGTCTGGGTCACCGCCTCCGGGGCCACCTGCGCCACTGCCGCTCTCTCTTCGGCGAGCGCGCTGGCTCCGGTTGGGAGCCCCGCGGGCGGCCCCTCGTTGGTGTACATCGTGGGCACCGGATCTTTCCTTGCCGCGACCGGGGCCAGTGGCTCCCAAGGCTGGCGTTCGGCGAGGGCTTGCGCGATCTCATTGTCCCGCGCGGGGCCGGTAGCGCCAGGCTCCTCATCGAACGAGTAGCGCGACGAGCGGCAGGGCCCACTGGCCGGCGCCTTGGTCATTGATTGCGCCAACATCAGCAGGTCGCTTTCCGACATGGTCGAGGCCATCCGGACAAGCGCGACGATGGTCGCACAATCGGCGGCATCACGCGCGGACGGATCGGCGGAGTGCTGGTTGGCCGCCGTCGTGACGAAGTCGCCGTAGTTGAGCGAGCCCTTGCGAGTGCTTCCTTCGCGATCAAAGCGATTCTGGAGGATCGTGTGATGGGCCTCCAGCATGTCGCGATGTCCGGTAACGAAGGTGTTGTAATCGTCGATAATTTGCGACGTCTTCTCGCGACAATGAAGAGCCCCCACCATCATTTTCGTGTTGAGCTGCATCATCTGTGCAGCCTTGGCCTCGTTCGGATACCAACAGCCGACCTGTGCTGCTGCCGTATTGGCCACGAGTGCAGAAGAAAAGCACGCAACCACAACCGCTGCTTTACGAGCAAGCATCGTTTCCTCCATCTGCCGATCGGCAGGCTTTAATGTGACAGTTGCGACGCTCGAAGTCATCTTTGTTACAAGAAATTTCGAGTCGTCTTGGGAGAGAGTGTTTACTTGGGGACTTCGGGAGTCAAGAAAAAAGCGGCGCAAAATCAATCGGTTTCAAGGAACCACCGCGGGCTTTCGGCGAGGGCCAAGCCGAGCGGACGCTGTGTGGACCGTTTGGTGTGACCCCGAACCGGGCCTCTGCAGTTTGAAGTCGAGAGAGCTACGGTGGAGATCTTCGGGGCGCTTCCAAGCCGCTGAACAACTAACTGGATGAGGAGGGAGATCCATAGGGTTCGCTTTTCCGCTTGGGGGCGGCCACGAGTGACATGGACCCCTAGCCAGGACCAAGCCTCTTGCTCGGGCTTACCACGGCATTCGGAACGACCCCTCTACGCCTCCGTTCGGGAGTGGTGCTAAAGAGGTAGAGAGCCATGGCCGATAACAGCAGCAGTATGCTTGTGGATACGTTGATCGGAGCCGCAGCGGGCGCGGCGGCGGTATGGGTGATGGACCGGGTGGACTGGTTCAACTTCGAACATGAAGACCCCGAGGCTCGCAGGCGCACGCGGGCTGTAAGGCCGGACCGGGCTGCACCTGCCCAGGTGCTGGCGAACAATAGCGCCGAAGCACTAGGCTTCAATCCGGAGCGGAAGGACAACAATGCCGCTGGTCAAGCGGTTCACTATTCGATCGGTATCGTGCCCGGCGCGCTTTATGGCGCCTTGCGAAGGACAGTGCCCGGGTTGGCTGCAGGGCGCGGATCGCTCTTCGGTCTGGGACTGTTTATTGTGCAGGACGAAGGTATGAATGCCGTAGCGGGGCTTTCTGCCAAGCCGAGCGCGTATCCGTGGCAGGCTCACGCGCGTGGGTTCGCCGCGCATCTCGTCTACGGGCTGGTGCTCGATTCCGCATTGAGGCTTGCCGACAAGCTGCGCGGAGCGAGATGAAACGCGCGCAACGTAGGACTAGTCCGTTTTCTTCCCGCGGCCGTCCAGACCTTAAGGGCAGCGTTCAGCGCGGCACTATCAACAGCGGAGCCTTAAGCTTGGCTAAACATAAGCCGGCCACGCGGGTGCCGCGTGCGAGGCTGGCTTGGGTTTCAAACCAGCCCCGCCGGCAGCTCTGCAAAGCTGACCCGCACCCGCTGGCGGACGCATCGGCGCGCCGACCGCGCCGCAGCCGATGATGATCGTCGCCCATGAGGTTGGCTCGGGAATAGCCGAGACCGCTTGGTTCAGCACCACATTGTCGATCGCAGAGGCGCCATCCGCGCTGACCGGACGTGGGTTTTGATCTTAGCCTCAGGACCCATTGATCTGAGCGTGGCGATCTGATTCAGGCTCCGCAAGGAGACTGAGCATGAGCGACCT
>PPFU01011468.1_pt1 | contig 12632 bp, 9 predicted proteins | sample 1535991 | NCBI WGS metagenome assembly PPFU01 (sample SAMN04901290, study PRJNA319586) | Hypolithon metagenome, whole genome shotgun sequencing project. | isolation source: Antarctic Hypolithon | place: Antarctica: Miers Valley | collected 2014 | reverse complement strand
CGCGAGGGGTTCGAGGACTGGCTGCGGATCGAACGGTCGCGCTGGGTCGACTTTCTCGATGCGCCGACGCCGGCCGCGCCCGGCGGCCGCGTCGCCCCCCCGCGCGAGGCGGTGCCCGCACCGCGCGCCGGCATCGGCCTGCTGCCCGTGGTCTGCGACGCGCCCGTCGTCGCTGCCTCCGGCGACGCGATCCTCGACCTGATCGCCGCCGAGGCGCGCAGCCTGCTGCACGCCGAGATCTACGACTACCGCGACGCGATGCGCGGGCCGCCGGGCCCCGCACCGGCACCCGCCGCCGGGCCGGGCCTGACACTGGCGGGCGAGGGGCCGGCGCATCTGATGCAGTTGTCGATGCAGCCGGCCGGCTCCGGCCTGCGATTGGCGCTGCGCCTGTGCGACGCCGGCACCGGGCGGATGGCGTGGACCCGTACCGCCACGGCACCGGCCGGCCTGCTGTTGGAAAGCGCCGAGGTCGGCGGTTTCCTGTCGCTGGTCCTCGAACAGCTTGCCGCCACGCTGTCGCCGGTCGGCGGCTATGACGGCGCAGCGCCGGGCACGCCCTATCAAACGATGAATCTCATGTTCAGCCTCGCGCCGGATGCGCTGGACCGGGCGGACGACCTGCTGGACCGGGCCTATGCGCAGACCGGCGCCCCCATCCACCTGGGGCTGATGAGCTATGTCGACACCTTCCGCGTCGGCGAAAGCTGGAGCACGGCGTCCGCCGTCCGCGACATCACCGCCCTCACGCGCGAAGGGCTGGCGGGGGGCAGTTTCGACGGGCTCTATCTCACCACCGCAGGCTACGCGCTGCTTTACCTCACCGACGAGTTCGAACTGGCCGCCGACCTGCTGGCGCGCGCGGTCGAGGTGTCGCCGGGGCAGGCCATCGGCTGGGACCACCTGGCGATGTACCACTATTTTCAGGGTGATTACGGACAGGCGCTCGCCGCGTCCGAGCGGGCGGCGCATCTGGGTCGGTTCAGTCCGCTGCGCTACGCCTACGATACGACGCTGGCGATCATCGCCCATGCCACCGGCGATCTGGATCGGGCGACCGCGATGGGGCGCCGCGCGCTGGCGCGGCAACCCGGGTTCAGTTCGGCGCTGAAGGTGGTGGCGTCGGCCACCGGGCTGAAGGGCGACCGGGCCGCGGCGGCGGGGCTGGCGCAGCAGATATTGCAGCAGGACCCCAGCTTTCGCGCCGGACGGCGCACGCCGGGCATGGCCCGGATGCGCGACCCCGAGGCGGCGCGCCGGATGGCCGCCGGCCTGGTCGCGGCCGGTCTGGAATGACGGGCGCAACGATGGGCGCGCCCGATGCCGGCAATAGCGGCGGCGCGGACGTCCAATGCCTGCGCGATTGGCGGATGTCCGTGCGGGGCCGCACGATCGAACTCGAGGAGACAGCGCAGATCGCCGGCAGCCCGGTGACGACTGCGACCGCACCTGACCCCGACCAGCCGGACGGCGCGCTTGAGACGAAATCGGTCTTTCGTGCGCCTGCCGAAAGCGCTGCGGCGCCGCGGGCAGCCCCGCAGCTCCGGTTCAAGTCCATGGCGCTGATGGCAGTGATGAACCGGACCAATCGCACCAATCGCACCAATAGGACAAACAGGACCAACCGAACCAATCGCACGAACCGGACCGAGGTCGGCCGGACCGACGCGACGTTCGAGATCCTGGCGCCCTGGGAGGAGCGCGAGCGCCTGCACGACCGCCGCGCCGACTGGGTGAACCTGCCGCTGGATCCGCCACCGCCGCGCGAAGACCTGCGTGCGCAGATCCCCTATCTCATCGACCTGCAGAACCGCCTTTGCAGCCCGCAGGAAGCCGTGCGGCGCGATGAAATCCTGTCGGAACTGGGGCTGGACCTGACGCCTTATCTCGCGCCGCTGGGTCTGACCGGAGCCAGCGACTTTCCCGAGACGATGCGCCTGATGGTCGTCACCGCGCAGATGACCGAAGAGGTCGGACTGCGCTACAAGGCACGCTGGAACGCCCTTCGCCCGAACATGCTGGAGCCGTGCCTGCGGCCGTTCATTCCGAACCCGGCGCATGCCTCGTATCCGTCGAACCACAGCTTTCAGTCCTTCGCCATCGCCCGGCAGTTCGCCCGCGCCGTGCCCGAGCATCCGGGCAACCCCGAGCTGTTTCGCCGGGCCCATCGTGTCGCGGTGAACCGGGAATGGGCCGGCGTGCATTTCCCGGCCGACACGCAGGCGGGCCGCGATCTGGCCCGGCTGATCGCCCCGATCCTCGACGACGTGCTCGAGCCACAGATGCAGCGCGCCGCCGCCGAGTGGCGGGCCTGACCGTGGCGGGGCCGCCAGCGGCGGGCAGACCGTGGCGGAGCCGCCCGTGACGGGGCGGACAGTGGCGGGGGTGACCATGGCGGAGCGGGCCGTGACGCGCAACGGCGGGCGCGGTCGGCCCGGCGCCTTGCCGCGTCCGGCGCCCGAAGCGTCGCCGCGTCGCCCGCGGAGCTAGGACAGGCCATGCCCATCGACGACCACGCGCTGTCAGCCGCCGCCCGGACCGAGCCCCGCCATATCGGCAGCTACCCGCGCCACCACGCCCTGTGGCACCTGGAACGGTTGGGCGTGGTCCGCGACCTGATCGGCTTCGCCAGCCCCGATGCCTGGGCGTTGCCGGCGCAGGACCCGCCTGCACGCGTCGCACTGATCGACACCGGCATCGCACGCGACCATCCCTGCCTGACCGATGCTGTCGATGCGGCGCTGGCGCTGGACCTGTCGACGCACGACCATGGCCTCTTCGCGGTGCCCGCCGCCGACCTGACGGCGGATCAACCGGCCCGCCGTGCGCAGGTGCTGGCCCGCGCCGCGGCGCACGCCGGCGACGACTTCGCCGGCAGGTTCTGCCGCGACCTCGACGATGCCGACCGGGTGACGCTGGGCTACCGCCCCGCCGCAAATCGGGCCTTCGCCGATCACGGCACTGCCATGGCCGGCCTGATCGGCGCCCGCCCCGTGGCGCACCTTCTGCTGCACCGGCCCGCGGAACTTGCGCCCGCGCACCGAGACGCGGGCGAGGACGCGGCGGCGCTGCCCTATGCCGGGATCGACCCGCGTTGCACCATCGTGCCGATCACGCTGGCGGCCGATCCCGACCCGGTCGCGATGCACGCGGCCTTGGTCTATGCCGACCTGATCGAGGCCGACATGATCGTCTTCGCCGCCAGCCTGCCCGATCCTGCCCGCGCCACCATCGGCACCGGACCGGCGGGGCGGTACGCCCAGAGCAGCCTCGACGCCGAGGCGGTGCCGCATTCCCCGCAGGCGCGCGACCGCTGGAATGCTCTGCACGATGCGGTGGTAGCCGCTTCGCTGAAGCGCCCGATCCTTTGTGCCGCCGGCAATGGCGCCGACGGGATGGTCGCCTATCCCGCCCTGCTGGCCGCGCCGGACAACGGCATCGTCGCGGTCGGCGCCCGCACCGCGGCCGGTGCCCGCGCCACCTATTCCGCAGGCGACGGCAGCGGGCAGCCCGCGACGCTCTACACCCTGTCCGGCGACGGCCCGTCGGTGACGGCGCGCGGTGTCGTCGTCGATGTCTTCGCGGTGCCGTCCAGTGCCGATGCGCGTCTGGTGGAAACGCGGCCCGGCGCCAGGGCCATGGCGGTCGAGGCGCTGGTGACGACCGACATTCCCGGCCCCGCCGGCTACGAGGGCAGCGACCATCCCCCGGTCTGGCGCCCGAAACGCGCGCCCGGCGACCCCGACGTCGCGATGGACTTCGCCGCCTTCTTCGCCACCTTCGGCGGCACCTCGGCCGCGACGGCGGTGGCCGGCGGGTTGCTTGCACTTGGCTACACGACGGGCAACATCGCGCGCGGGACCGATCCCGTGGCGCTGAAGGCCCGGCTGATCGCGGGTCAGCCCGACGACCCCGCCCGCGGCCTGCCGATGCTGGACTGGCAAGTGGTCCGCGGCACCTGACGGCGTGGCATGGGCCAGGGTGCGGCGCGGACGAGTTGACAGACGCCGGCCGTCGCCTATAACGCCGCCTTCGCCGCGACGTGCAGCGAGACAGTCCCATTGGTGTTGGCGGCCCCCGCAAGGGATGGCCTGTCGGGTTTCGGCCAGAGGACAACGCCCTTCACGCCCCATCGCGGGCCAACCCGAAGGAGATCAGACGGTGACCAAACGCACCTCTGCCAAATACAAGATCGACCGCCGCATGGGCGAGAACATATGGGGCCGCCCCAAATCCCCGGTGAACCGCCGCGAATACGGCCCCGGCCAGCATGGCCAGCGCCGCAAAGGCAAGGTCAGCGACTTCGGCCTGCAGTTGCGCGCCAAGCAGAAGCTGAAGGGCCATTACGGCGACCTGACCGAAAAGCAGTTCCGCCGCATCTATGCCGAGGCCGAGCGCGTGCGCGGCGACACCGGCGAGAACCTGATCGGCCTGCTGGAGCGTCGGCTCGACGCGGTGGTGTACCGCGCCAAGTTCGTCGCGACCATCTTCGCCGCACGCCAATTCGTGAACCACGGCCATGTCACGGTGAACGGGCAACGCGTGAACATCCCCTCCTACCGCGTGAAAGAGGGCGACCTGATCGCCGTCCGCGACAAGTCGCGCCAGCTGGCCTTCGTGATGGAGGCCGCCGGCCTGCCCGAGCGTGACGTTCCAGACTACCTCGAAGTCGACCACAACAAGATGACCGCGACCTTCGTGCGCACCCCGGCGCTGGGCGATGTCCCCTTCGCCGTCCAGATGGAGCCGAACCTGGTCATCGAGTACTACGCCCAGAATTAGGGTCGACGCCCCGCACCGAGGTCCGGCGCGCCGCCCGGGCCCTGTGCCGGACCGCGGGCACGCCGACCCGGGGTGCCGGGCACCACCGAGATAGGGGCCGCATCGCCGATGCGTCCCCTATCTCATTCGGGCGCACTCCGACCCCGGCCCGTGCGCCGTACGCCCCAGGTCGCCAGCGCCTCGAACACGGGCGCCAGCGCGGATCCGGCCGAGGTCAGGCCGTAGGTCACGCTGGGCGGCACGTCGTTCGTCTCGGCGCGCCAGATCAGCTCGTCCTCCTCGAGCTGGCGCAACGTCGCCGTCAGCACCCGCTGCGTGATCGGCGCCAGGCTGCGCTGCAGCGCGTTGAACCGCTTCGGTCCCTCGGCCAGCCGGAACAGCACCGTCAGCCGCCATTTGCCCGACAGCATCTTCAGCGTTTGGTCGACGGGGCATTCCGGCACGGCGGCGACCGGGGCGACATAGGGCATGCGGTATCCTTCCGGTGCGTACTTGTTCTACGCAAGTCAGGCTCTTACCCAATGGCGGAGGCTGTAAAGGGGTAATCGGCATGCCCTTCGTCGGAGAGCTGAATTGACGGTCGCGCGCGCCTTCGACACGCCACCCACCGGCCGGATCGGACGCGCCGACCTGGCCCAGTGCCTTGTAGACGCGCTGGGCCGGGACGACCTGATCCGCCGCGCGTCCTTCGTCGGAGAGCCGGAATGACGGTCGAGCTGCTTTACGGTTTCGACGCGCTGTGCGGCTGGTGCTATGGCGGCATCCCGGCTATGCGCCGCGTGCTGGACGACCACCCCGCGCTGCCGGTCCGGCTGGTGCTGCCCGGCCTCGTCACCGGCGACCGGGCCGGGCCCTATGCCCAGATGGAGGCGTATATCCGCGGCGCGTCGGAACGGCTGCAGGCGGTGACCGGGCGCGCGCCCTCGGCGGCGTTCTACGACTTGATCCGCACCCCGGGCGTGCGCGGCGACAGCGGCCCGCCCACCGCCGCCATCGCCCAGGTGCAAGAGGCCGCGCCGGACCGCGCCATCGCCTTCGCCCATGCCGTCTGCGAGGCGCATTTCGCGCAGGGCGCCGACCTGAACCGCGCCGAGACCTATATTGCGATCCACCGCGCGATGGCGCTGAATCTGCCGCCGCCGCCGCTGGACGAAGACGCCCTGATCGCCGCGGTCTGGGCGCGCGGGCGCGCGACCGGGATCGCCAGCTTTCCGTCCTTCCTCCTCCAGTCCGCGCACCGGATCGTGCCGCTGCGCCTCAGCTACGACCCGGCCGCATTGTCGGACGCCGTCGGCCGCGCGGTCGCCGCCGCCTGAGGCGCGGCATCCGCGTCCGCGTTGCCATCTGGTCACAGCCCGGCCGCGCCGCTAGAACGGCCCCGACCGAGGAGCCGCAATGTCCCAAGCGATCGAACCGAAGGCCGGCATACTGGAGATCGCCCCCTATGTCGGCGGCGGTTGCCATGCGCCCGACGTGGTCGAGCTCAGCATGAACGAGAACCCGAACGGGCCGCCCGAATCCGCCCGCGAGGCGTTGCGCAAGACGGCGCATCTGCTGCACCGCTATCCGCCGTCGGACCACCGCGACCTGCGCGCCGCCATTGGCGCGGTGCACCGACTGGATCCCGACCGCATCGTCTGCGGCGCCGGCTCGGACGAGCTGATCTCGATGCTGTGCACCGCCTATACAGGCCCCGGCGCCGAGGTGATCCATACCGAGCACGGCTTCGCCATGTATCGCATCAGTGCGCTGGCCGCCGGCGCCACGCCGGTGCAGGTGGCCGAGCACGAGCGCAAGGTCGACGTGGACGCGATCCTCGATGCATGCAATTTCCGCACGCGGCTGGTCTTTCTCGCAAATCCCGCGAACCCCACCGGGACGATGATCGGCGCGAACGAGGTCGGGCGACTGGCCGCCGACCTGCCCGAACATGTGCTGCTGGTCCTCGACGGCGCTTATGCCGAGTATATCGAAGGCTACGACGGCGGGGCGAAGCTGGTCGACAAGCGCGAGAATGTGGTGATGACGCGCACGTTCTCGAAGATCTACGGGCTGGGGGGGCTGCGTGTCGGCTGGGCCTATGGTCCGGCGCACGTGATCGACGTGCTGAACCGGGTGCGCGGTCCGTTCAACCTGGGGCTGGCGCAACTCGAGGCGGCCGAGGCGGCGGTACAGGACCGCGATTTCGTCGAACGGTCGCGGATCGAGAATGCGCGTCTGCGCGGCTGGATGGCCGACGCACTGGCCGAACTTGGGGTGCTGTCCGATACCTCCTGCGCAAACTTCGTGCTGGCCCGCTTCGACAGCATCGACGAGGCCATCGCCTGCCAGGACCGGCTGCGCGCCGATGGCGTGCTGGTCAAGCGGGTTGCGGGCTACGGACTGCCGCACTGCCTGCGCATCACCGTCGGGGACGAGGCGTCGTGCCGCCGCGTGGTGCACTGCATCGCCGGGTTGAAGGCCGAACCGGGGTGAGGCACGGTAGCAATCCTGTCCGGGGCAGGGAGGGGCCGTTGGCGCCGGCGGGGCAGCAAGCGACGGCTGGTCCGCAGGGAGCGAGCGCGACCTGCACCGCGGGGCCGTCGAAAACGCCGGAAACCGGGACCACGACGGGACCGATCTATGGCCGCGTCGCGCTGATCGGGCTGGGCCTGATCGCGGGGTCGATGGGGCTTGCCATGGCGCGGCGCGGTCTTGCTGGCGAGACGGTGGGCACCGCCCGCACCGCCGCCACACGCGCGACAGCCGGCGCCCGCGGCCTGTGCGACCGGATCGTCGAGACGGCGGCCGAGGCGGTGGGCGGCGCGGATCTGGTCGTGCTGGCCGTGCCGGTGGGCGCGATGGGCGAGGTCGCGCAAGAGATTGCGCCGCATCTGATGCCGGGTGCCACCGTCACCGATGTCGGATCGGTCAAGGCATCGGTGATCGCGCAGGTCGCGCCGCATATGCCGCAAGGCGTGCACTTCGTGCCCGGCCATCCCCTCGCCGGCACCGAACAGAGCGGCCCCGACGCGGGCTTCGACACCCTCTTCGACAACCGCTGGTGCCTGCTGATCGACGCGCCCGGAACCGACGCCGCCGCGCTCGACCGGCTGCGGCGGCTGTGGCAGGGCATGGGGTCGCAGGTGGCCACCATGGATGCCGATCATCACGACCTGGTATTGGCCGTCACCAGCCACGCCCCGCACCTGATCGCCTACACCATGGTCGGCGTGGCCGACGACCTCGGCCGCGTCACCGACAGCGAGGTGATCCGCTATTCCGCCGCCGGGTTCCGCGACTTCACCCGCATCGCCGCATCGGACCCGACGATGTGGCGCGACGTGTTCCTGCACAACCGCGACGCGACGCTGGAGATCCTCGGGCGCTTCACCGAAGAGCTTTTCGCCTTGCAGCGCGCCATCCGCACCGGCGACGGCGACCTCCTGCACGCCTACTTCACCCGCACGCGCGCGATCCGCCGCGGCATCCTCGAGGCCGGGCAGGACACCGCCGCACCCGACTTCGGACGGGGTGGTGTCCCGCGGTAGAAGAGGCTGCCGCCGTGGCTCTGGTCCGGTCGACCGGGGTGCGCCGGTCGGTCGGCGTCGGGCGTGCCGAGCGATCGACGGGGCAGGGCGCGCCGCGGCGATCCGGCCCCGCCCGTCGGCGGCATGGCACAGGCTGACCCGTCAGCCGTCAGGCGTCGGTGCGGCCTTCGGATAGCCGAGCGTCGCCATCGCGGCCCGCACCTCGTCGAGGATTGCGGGATCGTCGATCGTGGCGGGGGGCGCGACGTCGGCTCCGTCGGCGATCTGCGCCATCGTCGCGCGCAGGGTCTTGCCCGAGCGGGTCTTTGGCAGCCGGTCCACGACGGCGACCAGCCGGAACGCGGCGACCGGGCCGATCCGGTCGCGCATCATCGCGATGGCCTCGTTCGCGATCGCGGTCGCGGGGCGGGTGCAGCGGCGGTTCAGGCAGACCAGCCCCATCGGCACGTGGCCCTTCACGTCGTCGAGCACGGCGAACACGGCGCATTCGGCGATGTCGGGGTGGTCGGCCAGAACCTCTTCCATCGCACCAGCCGACAGGCGGTGCCCGGCGACGTTGATGACATCGTCAGTCCGCGCCATGATCCACAGGTTGCCCCGCGGGTCGAGCCGCCCCGCGTCCCCGGTCTCGTACCAGCCGGGGAAGCGGCCGAGATAGCCCGTCCGGAACCGGGCATCCGCCTGCCAGAGCGTCGACAGGCAGCCGGGCGGCAGGGGCAGCCGGATCGCGACCGCGCCCAGCGCATCGGCGCGGCGCAGCGACACGCCGACGTCGGCGCCGCTGCGGGTGCCGCCTTTTTCATCATCTCGGCCCGTCGAGTCGCCGTCGGTTCCGTGGGCGTCCTCGCTGGGGTCGGCATCGTCGGCGCCACTTTCGTTGCCGGCCGCGATGCCGGTCCTCCCGGCCCCGCCGCGTCCGGACCCGTCCCGGCGTCCACCTCCGGTCCTGGCCCCATCCTCGCCTTCGTCGTCCAGTATCGCGACGTCGAAGCCGGGCATTGCGCGGCCCGGCGAACCGGTGGGGACGTCCAGTCTTTCGATCCCGGCGGGGTTGGCGGCGATGGCATAGCCCGTCTCGGTCTGCCACCAATGGTCGATCACCGGCACGTCGAGATGCCGTGCCGCCCACTGGACTGTATCGGGGTCGGCGCGTTCGCCGGCGAGATAGAGCGCGCGCAGCGAGGTGGTGTCGTGCCGTGCCACCAGCGCGCCGTCCGGATCCTCGCGCTTGACGGCGCGGATCGCGGTGGGCGCAGTGAAGAAGGCGCTGACGCGATGGTCGGCGATGACGCGCCAGAACGTGCCGGCGTCGGGCATTCCGACGGGCTTGCCCTCGAACATCACTGTGGTGTTGCCGTTCAGCAGCGGCGCGTAGCAGATGTAGCTGTGCCCGACGACCCAGCCGACGTCGGACGCGGCCCAGAACACCTCGCCCGGCGCGACGTCGTAGATCGCGCGCATCGTCCAGCGCAGGGCGACGAGGTGGCCGGCGGTGGGGCGCACGACGCCCTTCGGCGCGCCTGTGGTGCCCGAGGTGTGCAGGATATAGGCCGGGTGGTCGCCCGGCACCGGCACGCAGCCTGCGGGCGCCGCGGCCGCGAGCACGTCGTGCCAGTCGTGGTCGCGGCCGGCGCGCAGGTCGGCAGGGCCGGCGTCGCGTTGCAGCACGACGACGGGGATGGACGCATCGCCACTCAGTGCGGTGTCCACCAGCGGCATGTAGGGGACGGAGCGACCCGGCTCGATCCCGCATGACGCGGCCACGACGGCCTTCGGCGCGACGTGGCGGATGCGCTTGGCCAGCTCGCCCGCCGCGAAGCCGCCGAAGACGACGCAATGCACGGCGCCGAGCCGCGCGCAGGCCAGCATCGCCACCAGCGCCTCGGGCACCATCGGCATGTAGATCACCACCCGGTCGCCCGCCCGGACGCCCAGACCGGCCAGCCCGCCGGCCAGCCGCGCGCAGGCGTCCTGCAAGGCGGCGTAGGTCAGGCGCGTCACGGCGCCGGTGACGGCGCTGTCGTGGATCACGGCGAGCCGGTCGCCATGGCCCGCGGCGACATGGCGGTCGACGGCGTTGTGGCAGCCGTTCACCAGCCCGTCGGCGAACCAGCGCGGGTCGTCGTCGGGCCCCTGCTGGCCGCGGCTGGGCGGCCGATCCCAGTCGATCGCGCCCGACTGCGCCATCCACCATGCGTCCGGGTCGGCGCGCCAGGCGGCGTAGGTCTCGTCATAGCCGGTCATCGCAGCCCTCCCGGCCCCAGTTACTCACCGCGGCGCGGTGTGGACAAGCCGTCGGCCACGCATCCGTGCGGCCCCGCTGCGTGGCGATGGACCCTCTGGGCGGATCGGCGCATTGTTCTCGACAGGCCCGGCATGCCGCCCGGCCGCAGCCAAGGTCAGAGACCATGAGCGACAAGAACCCCAAGAAAAAACTGAAGTCCGGCAAGCCGCAGCCGAAGCCCGAGGCGGCGGTACCGGCAAACGACCCAAAGAAGCCGAAGAGCCCGGACGGCAAGAAGAAGTAGCCCGCCACGACAGCGCCGCTGCTGTCGATGGCGCCGCCGCCGGTCAGCCGTAGACGCTGACCGGCGTGCCGGCCAGAGCGCTCATGTTCAGCAGGCCGCGGGTGGTGATGGAGGCGGTGACGATGTGGGCGCGATTGCCCATGCCGATCAGGATCGGCCCAACTTCCAGCCCCGCCGCCTTGATCTTCAGGATGTTGCGCACGCCGGACGCCGCATCGGTATTGGCGAAGACCAGCACGTTCGCCGCGCCGTCCATCCGTGAATTGGGGAAGATCCGCTCGCGCAGCGCTGAGTCGAGCGCGCTGTCGGCATGCATCTCGCCCTCGTAGACGAAATCGCGCGGCGCGGCGTCCAGGATCTCCAGCGCCGCGCGCATCCGCACGCCGGTGTCGCAGTCGTAGTTGCCGAACTGCGAATGCGAGCACAGCGCGACCTTCGGGGCCAGACCGAAGCGGCGAACGTGGCGCGCGGCGCCCAGCACCGTCTCGGCGATCTGGTCTGGCGTCGGCGAGGGGTGGACATGGGTGTCCGCGATGAACAGCGGTCCATCCTCGAGGATCATCAGCGACAGCGCGGCGACCGGGTGCAGCCCGCGCGTGCCGCCGGCGTCGGGCGTGCCCAGCACCTGCTGGATGTAGTTCAGGTGCCACAGATACTGGCCGAACGTGCCGCAGATCATCGAGTCGGCTTCGTCGCGGTACACCATCACGGCGCCGATGGCGGTGGTGTTGGTGCGCATGATCGCGCGGGCGAGGTCTGGCGTCACGCCGCGGCGCTGCATGATCGCGTGATAGGTCGTCCAATAGTCGCGATAGCGCGGGTCGTCCTCGGGGTCGACGATCTCGAAATCGGTGCGCGGCCGGATGGCGAGGCCGGCACGTTCGGCCCGCATGGCGATCACGTCGGGACGGCCGATCAGGATCGGCTTGTCCGTCGTCTCCTCCAGCATGGCGTTGGCGGCGCGCAGCACGCGTTCGTCCTCGCCCTCGGCGAAGACGATGCGGCGGCTGGCGGTCGATGCGGCGTCGAACACCGGCCGCATGATCATCGTCGATTTGAAAACCGACCCATCCAGCGCCTGCTTGTAGGCGTCGAGGTCGGCAATGGGCCGCCGTGCCACGCCGGTCGCCATCGCGGCGCGGGCGACGGCGGTTGCGACAACGCCCATCAGGCGCGGGTCGAACGGCTTCGGGATCAGGTAATCGGGCCCGAAGGTCAGCTGTTCGCCCTGATAGGCCGCCGCCGCCTCGGCGCTGGTGGTGGCGCGGGCGAGGGCGGCGATGCCTTCGATGCAGGCGATTTTCATCGCGTCATTGATCTCGGTGGCACCGACGTCGAGCGCACCGCGAAAGATGAACGGAAAGCACAGGACGTTGTTCACCTGGTTCGGAAAATCCGACCGCCCGGTGGCGATCAGGGCGCCGGGCGCCACGGCACGCGCGGCGTCGGGGTCGATCTCGGGGGCCGGGTTGGCCAGCGCGAAGATGATCGGGTTCGCCGCCATGCGCGACACCATCTCGGGCGTCAGGACGCCGGGACCCGAGAGGCCGAGGAACAGGTCGGCGCCGTCGATCACGTCGCCGAGGCCGCGTGGGCCGCCGGGCTGGGCAAAAGCGGCCTTTTGCGGGTTCATGTCCTCGGTGCGACCCTCGTGAACCAGACCGACGATGTCGCAAAGCCATATGCTGGACCGCTTCACGCCCAGTTTCACCAGCATTTCCAGACAGGCGATGCCGGCAGCGCCGCCGCCGGTCGAGACGATCCTGATCCGGTCGAAGCTCTTGCCAGCGAC
>PPFU01012600.1_pt1 | contig 12642 bp, 7 predicted proteins | sample 1535991 | NCBI WGS metagenome assembly PPFU01 (sample SAMN04901290, study PRJNA319586) | Hypolithon metagenome, whole genome shotgun sequencing project. | isolation source: Antarctic Hypolithon | place: Antarctica: Miers Valley | collected 2014 | reverse complement strand
CGGCTCGCCGGGCAGATCCAGTCGCTGCGCAACGTGCAGCCCCCCCCCCCGCCGGTGGTGTTCATCGACACGACCCAGCTGCGCCAACGCGGGGAGGAGATCCTGCGCCTGCGCGACAGCCTCACGCAGACGACGGCCGAGCTCGAGCGCATCCGGCAGCGACTGCGCACGACGCGGCCGGAGACGCCCCCGCCAGTGCGGCCGCCAACTTCACGTTAAGCGTACACGCGGGCTGCACCCGCCGGGCAGTACGCACGCCAGGCAGTACGTCCACCTGGCAGGACGCCCGCCAGGCATGACCTTCGGCGTCAGCCGACGCGGAACAGCGTGATCGCCCTCGCGTACCGCTCTGTCAGCAACGTTCGCAGGCCGAGATGCTCCTCGGCCTTGAGCTCCGGATCGCGCGCCAGCATGTCATCGGCCACCTCCCGTGCGATATCCAGGAGTTCCGCGTCGCGCAGCGGATCGGCGACACGGAACATCGGCTCGCCATGCTGCCGCTCGCCGAACAGGTCGCCCATCCCGCGCAGCGCCAGATCCGCGCGCGCAATTTCGAATCCGTCCTCGGTGTCGACGAAGATGCGGAGTCGCGTCGCCGACTCGTCGCTCACGTCGCCCAGCAGGATGCAGTAGGCCGCGTCCGCCCCACGTCCCACGCGCCCACGCAGCTGGTGGAGTTGCGAAAGCCCGAATCGTTCCGGGTGCTCGATGAGCATCACCGTCGCGTTCGGCACGTCGATGCCGACCTCGATCACGGTGGTGGCGACGAGCACGTCGATGGAGCCATCGCGGAACGCGCGCATGACCTCATCCCGCTGCTCGTTCGGCATCCGCCCGTGTAGCAGCGCCACCGTCCGCAGCTGAAACGCCGAGGCGGCCAGCTCCTCGTGCATGGTGGTCGCCGCCTTGAGGTCGGTCTTCTCCGACTCCTCGATCACCGGATAGACGATGTACGCCTGACGACCCTGCGCCAGCTCACGATCGACGAAGCTCAGCACCTTCGCGCGGGCGGAGCCCGGACGCAGGGCGGTCGTGATCGGCTGCCGGCCCGGTGGACGCTCGTCGAGCAAACTCACATCCAGATCCCCGTACAGCGTCAGTGCGAGCGACCTCGGGATCGGCGTCGCGCTCATCAGCAGCACGTCGGGTGCAGTCCCCTTCGCGCCGAGGGCAGCCCGCTGCTCCACGCCGAACCGGTGCTGCTCGTCCACAACGGCAAGCCCCAGATTGGCGAAGGAGGCAGACTCCTGCAGCAGGGCGTGCGTCCCGATGACGAGCAGCGGACCGGGCGCGGCGAGTCGCGCGGCCGCCTCACGACGCTCGCGCGCGCCGAGCCGCCCGGTGACGAACACCGGAACGATGCTCAGCGGCTCGAGCAGACGCGAAATGGACTGGAAGTGCTGTTCAGCGAGCAGCTCCGTCGGCGCCATGATGGCCGCCTGATAGCCATTCTCCAGGGCAAGCAGTGCCGCGAACAACGCGACGATCGTCTTGCCGCTGCCGACGTCGCCCTGCAGCAGGCGGTGCATGCGGCGCGGGCTGCACATGTCCGCGAAGATCTCGCGTAGCGATCTGACCTGCGCCCCGGTGAGCTCGAAGGGGAGCAGCGCGCGCAACCGGGTGGTGAGATCGCGGCGGTTCTCGAACGCCACGCCCCCCTGCGCCTCACGCGCCAACTGGTTCGCGCGGCGATGCAGCAGCTGCAGCGCCAGCAGCTCCTCGAACGCCAGCCTGGCCCGCCCCGCCAGCGCCTCGGCAAGCGTCGTGGGGCGGTGCACCATGCCTAACGCCTTCGGCAGCGGCGGCACGCCGGCCCTCGCCATGACGGACGGCGGCAGGTGCTCCGTGACGAGTGGCAGCAGCTTGTCGAGATACATGTCGAGCAGCGTGCGGAGCTGCTTGACCGAGAGCCCCTCGGTGGCCGGATAGACGGCGAGCACCCGCCCGCTCGCCATCCCCTCGTCCTCGGCGCCGAGGTTGACCCACTCGCGCGGCTGCAGCTGCCGGCCGTGGAAGAACCGGACGTGCCCCGCCACCAACAGCACGTCGTCCTTCTGAATGACGCGGTCGAGGAAGGGCTGCCCCGGCCAGGCGACTTCGAGGAGTCCGGATTCGTCACGGAGCACCGCTTGGAAGATTCGCAGTCCCTTGCGAGTGGGGATCACCCCCTTGCTCACGACGCGGCCGATGATCGTGCCGTCCATGCCCGGCTCGAGCGAGGCGATCCGTGCGACGGTGCTGGCGTCCTCATAGCGGTGCGGAACGTGGTAGAGCAGGTCGCCCGCCGTGCGGATGCCGAGCCGCGCGAGCGCATCGGCGCGGCGTGGACCGACACCCTTGAGATACATCGCCGGGGTGTCGAGATAGATCTGCCGGGTGCCGTCCCCGGAGGAGGGCGGACGGCGGCGGCGATCCTCGCCGGCGGACGGCGTCACCCTTCGAGCAGCTCCCGGGCGAACGCCGCGGCGTCAAAGGCCCGGAGATCGGCGGCGCCCTCGCCCATCCCGATGAACTTCACCGGAATATCGAGCGCCTCGTGAACCGCGACCACCACTCCACCGCGGGCCGTGCCGTCGAGCTTCGTGACCACGAGCCCGGTCACAGGCACCGCCTGCGAGAAGGTGCGCGCCTGCGCGACGGCGTTCTGCCCAATCGTGCCGTCCAGCACGAGGAGCGACTCGTGCGGCGACTCGCCCAGCCGCTTGGCGATCACACGGTTGATCTTCTTGAGCTCCTCCATGAGACCGGCACTCGTGTGCAGTCGGCCGGCCGTGTCGACGATGACCACGTCCACCCCGCGCTCGATACCCGCGTCGACCGCGTTGAAGGCCACCGAGGCGGGATCTGCGCCGGGCTGCCCGCCGATGAACTCCGCACCCGACCGCTGCGCCCAGAGCCGGAGCTGATCGATGGCGCCGGCTCGGAAGGTGTCGCCGGCGCCGAGTAGTACGCGCTTCCCTTCTCGGCGGAGGGCGCTGGCCAGCTTCCCGATGAAGGTCGTCTTACCCGCCCCGTTCACGCCGAGCACGAGAATGACGGTCGGGCCGGACTGCGCGCGGCTTAGCCGCGGATCGCTGTTCCCCGAGCTCAGCGCCCCCTGAATCCCCCTGGAGAGCGCGTCGAGGAACTCGGGCTGCGTCTTGATCAGTCCGCGCTCGGCCAACCGCTCCACCGATTCGATGAGCTTCAGCGTGGTGGGGACGCCGAAATCCGCCTCGAGCAGCAGTTCCTCGAGCTTCTCCAAGGAGCCCTGATCAGGGCCGCCGCGCGCAAGCACGGCGACGTCCATCATGGCCACGTCCTTGATGCGCTGCCACAACGTTCGTTGCGGAACGTCGCCGGCGCGCTTGAACAGTCGATTCATATTAGGTCGGGAGTGCGCGGCGGCGGGTGTGGACAGCCGTCAGCGCAGAAGGTTGAGCGAGATTGAGGGGCGCGCGGTCCGGAATCGCGCAACTCGGCGCAACTTAACGCCCGCCCATGGAGGCGGGGAGCACGGCCGGGCGCACGGTCGGCGGGAGCACCGCGGGGCGTCGGGAGCCCAGGCGGGCAGACCATCGCGACCGCGGCGTGGGCGGGAGGTCCGCACCTCGACGGGTCGGCGCACTCACGCGGTCAGCTGGGTCCGCGCTACCGGCGCGATGGGACGAGCTGCCACCGGACTGCGACCGGAGCGGCGGGTGCCGCCAGGTACACTCCCCAGACATCGTTCCCGCCAACGCGCAGGATACGGCTCGTCGGAGGCGGAATCACGGATCCCATGAATCGGCCGGATGCGTCGAAGAGATCGTAAGCCACATCCTCGCGCCACACACGGGCCGCCGATCGCCACCATGAACGCGAAGCAGCGTCGTCCGGGGAGCTGCGAACGCTGGGGAGCGGTCGTTCGACCCAGAGCCGGCCCTGGTGGTCGAATAGGATCCGATGGAAGAATGACTTCTGGTAGGGCACACCTGGACCATGCCACTTCCACGACGGATCGACCGCCTGCATCTCGATCGTGGCCTGACGTGCGGAGTCGGTGCGCTCCCTGATGGCGATGGGGGCAGCAGCCACAGTGCGAACGATCTGCATGGGGAGATCCGAACGCCGTATGACGTCCAGGCGATACTGATCACCCCGGCCGCCAACGATCGCCCCTTCCGGGGCAACTCCGACGACGGAGCGCGCTGCAAAGGGGAGCTGCCGAACGACATACCGGCCCGCCGACGCCGCCTGGAGCGTTGGCCGGCGAGGTGCCGGGAAGTCCGGGATGGGTACGGTATCGCCCGCGCTCGTGCCGTCCCCGCGATACGCGATGAACGCGGTCGTAGCCTCCGCGCCATACACGGCGCGCGGCTCGTTCAGCGCGCCGCGCACGAATATCGAGTTCGCATCTCGCGGATGGATCGAGGCCAGTCCGGGCGGGGCGTCGACCGGCCAGGCAAGGCGGAATACGCCACTGCTATCGTAGACGAGCACCTGCTGCGCCAGGGGATCCAACAAAACCAACTGCCCATCGAGCACCTCCATGCCGGCGACGTCCTCGTACTCTCCCGGCCCGCTCCCGGAGCGGCCAACGTGCCTCACGAAACGTCCGTCCGCACCGAACTCCCGCACGGCTGCCGTCGCGCGATCCCAGATATAGGCGCCGCCGTCCCGGCGCGGAGCGATCAGGTCGACCGACCCGGATGTGTACACCCCAGGCTCGTGCGATGCGATCTGAAGTTCGGATTCGAGGGTGAACGCGACCGCCCCCGAACCGCGTGATGACTCGACGACCACAGTTGCCGGGACAGTATCGATCTGTCCCCCAACGGTGTCGATGCGAGCCGGGAGCGTATCGATGACGATCGCGATGCTCGCGACATCGTTCGCCCCGGAACCGGAGGTGGCAATCCCCAGGATAGCCGCCACGAGGAGGGCCGCGCCCAGGGTCCGGCGGACCAGGGGCGAAGAAAGCGTTCGCGGGCGAGCAGAGTCTTGCCGAATCATGGTGCTCCCACTTCGGTCATGGCTGCTGCACGATCCACGAACGGCCGTGCGTCACTCCCCTGCCTGTTCGAGGCGAAACCATGCCACGACGGGCACGTCGCGGTCGTCAGGGCTCACGATCAGCATCCGCGATCGGTCGCCGCCAACGATCTCCGCGCGAGATTGGTAAGCGAAACTGGCCGATCACCCCGCCCGACGAGTCGAACACGGTCCAACGCGCCGAGTCAGCCTGCACCTCGGACTCGTTCACCACAAAGCTTCCGTCGCCGAGCACGCGGAGCCTCGTGCTGAACGGGTGAAACCGTGCAGCGTTTTTTGTGGCGCTTGCGACAGCCCGCACGAGCCCGTCGCGTGCCTGTGCATTCGACGACGGCCGGCTCAGGCGGCGCTGCCGCTCGCGCTCGATCTCGTCCGCCGTCACGGCGCGGTTACCAACGTCAGGCGCGCTCAGAACCTCCTCCGACCGACCGTCGCGGAAATGCCGCCGAACGACGAGCGTTGGGCCACTAACGACTAGCGCGGTCGAATCGGACTCGATCGCCCATTGCGGGCGGGCTTCGAAGAATCCAAGCATCTGCGCGCGGCCTTCGGCATCCGTGACGCGCACCAACGGTAGCTGCGCAACGACGCTTGGCGGAACTGTATCTCGAAACAGCTTGATGTTGGATGAGACACTATCCCCCGGCGCCGCGGGCGGATCACTAAGCACAGCAAGGCCGCGGACGTCCAAGAAGACGTCACGAGTTCCCATGTCGGGCTCATCGGCGACTGTCGTGAGCGGCGTTCCATCGGCGGCGAATACCACACGGCGTCCCTGGCGGAAATCGTGCACGACAACACGGCCGTCCGGTTCCATATGCGCCCCGAACGCAAACTGATACTCGCCAGGACCGCCGCCCGTTCGGCCGTACTCCGCAACTCGGGCTCCGGCGGCGCTGAATCTCGTAATCGGACCACCGGGCATCCCGATCAGGACCTCGCCCTCCTCTGCGAGATTGACGAACGTCTGCGGGCCGAGCTGGCAGCCTGCACTCTGTTCGTCGGCGCAGTAGCGTACGTCCTCGACGAGCCGGATGATCGACGCGTTCTGGTACGCGTCCGCTACTTCCTGCGGGCTCCTCCCGGCCTGAGGATCCGGATCAGCGAAGCACGCCCCCCCTATGAGCATGACACCGCAAATCGTGATGAGCCGCCGGATGGGGTTGTGGCTCTGCATGATGGCCTTAGATGCCAGAACGTGGATCGCGCTCGATCAAACACTGTAGGGTGTCAGCATGCTATCCAACGCCAGAGTAGCCACGCTACGAACGCCTAACCGGTGACACAACAGCTTCGAATCGGTCTTAACCGAAACGTAATCTTGCCCCGCCTCCCGCCACCCCGCGAATCGTTGTCGTTCAGGAACGTCGCGCGGGCTGGCGTTCGTCGCGAGTGCAAGCCCGGCTGAGCTGACCGCCGAGTACGCAGAGGACCGCGGAGGTATGCGTCAGCGCGTGAGGCTCCACGGAGTGACACCAGCGCCATCGCTTGGACGGATCGCGTGAGGAACGGAGGGGAACGGCACGGGGCTCCGAGCCATTTCCCCACATCGCAGCGATATAATCGCTGCTGAGGGATCGAGCGGTCGTCTGTCGGCGCACCGTATTGCACTTGACGGCTCGTGACACCGCCGCACGATCAGATCACCGCAGCCCCACCCGCCGCCGCAGCAACCACTCGACGCATAACGCCGCCACCGCAATCAGATACAGCCACCCAACCGACCGGGCGGTCCGCTGCCGCTCGATCGCGGGCGCCGCGCCCACGTCGCCCGACTCGACCGTGCGCCGCCGCGGAAGCAGTTCGCGCGCCGGGTTGACGATGAGCAGCGCCTCGCCCGCCCCGAGTGCCACCGTCCATTCACCCGCGGGCAGCGGGGCCGTCTCCGCGACGCTCTGGCCGGGAAGGAACCGCACCTCCATGGTGCGCTCATCGGCGATCGCGGCGTCGCGTCTCGTGAGGCGGGCGGTGACCACCGAGTCCGCCCCGCCTCCGCGCCGCCAGCGAATCGGATCGCCCGCCCGCTGAATGGATGCGTCCGGCACCAGGGGGCGCGGATCCACCCGTTCGGCCGCCAACCAGTCGAGCAGCCCACCCCAGAAGGCGCGAAATACGTCCGCTCCCGAGCCGCCGCGGAACTCCCACCGCCAGAATCCGGCGGCGGCCGCCGTCGCGCGGCGCGGGCGACCGTCCCGCCCTACTACCGGTGTGGCCCGCGCACCGGTGCGCCCGAGCCGCACGTCGAGCGCGCTCCAATCGCCCGCCGGGACGTCGGTTCGAATGGTGAGCGGTGCCAGGCTGTCCCATGCCACGCCGCCGAGCGCGACGGAGAGCGGCGAGGGCGGTGCGCCGGTTGGGTACCACTCCGGCCGCTGGGTTTCGGGCGGCGGCACGACGAGCAGCAGGGCCCCCCGCGACGCGGTACTCGGCGGGCCGAAGACGGCCGTATCGCCCTGAAGCACGAGCAGCGGTGCGGCTCGCGCGGCGGCCCGGACGGTCGCCTCGGCGACCGGAGCGAGCGTCCCCTCCACCCTCCACGCACCCGGCGCGACGCGCAGATAGGCGCGCGTCGGGAGCTGGGTCGTGCCGCGCAGGACGCCAAGCAGGGCGCGCACGTCGTTGTCAGGCGAGGTGGAGACGAGCACCGCGCCCGCGGCGGGGGACACCTCCACCACGACGGCGAGTGAGTCGTTCGCGGGGACGGCGTCGCCGGGGGCGACCACCGCGGCGCGGAGGGCGCGCGCCCCGTCGCCACCGACCACACCGAGCCGGATGGAGACCTCCCGCTCGCCGTACCCGGGAAAGGGATCCAGGAGAGCTTCGGCTGAGGCGCTCCCGAAGGCGACGCGCAGCGTACCGGCCGGACCGCCGGCAGCCCCCGCGAGCAGGGTGACGCGGACGTCGATCGAATCGCCGCCGACCGCAGCCCGAGGCGCCTCGATTCCGAGCACCGCGATATCCGCGACATCGTCGCCCGGCACAACCTCGACCCGCGAACCGCGCGGGAGCCGCGCCAGCGCGTCGGCGTCATCGAGGCGGCCGTCGGTGATCACGTGAAGCGGGCGGCCTCCCGCGACCGCCCGATCGACGGCGGCGGCCACGCGTGAGGCAGCGTCGCCAGGCAGCACCGGCACGTCCGAGGCCGATCGAGCGGAGTCGCCGAAGAGCAGCAGCGAGTCGGGTGATCCGTCACGCGCGGCCGCCCGTGCCGCGGCCCAGGCACCGTCGCCGCCTCGGAGCCAGCTGGTCGACGCGTCGAGGGCGACGAGCGGCGCGCCGACCGTTGCGCGCGCGACGGGCGCGTCGAGGACGAGGGCGACGAGCAGCGTCGCGGCCAGCCACCGGCAGAGAGCGGGCGCGATCCAGGGCAGGCGCGCCTGACGGGTCCCGACATACGATGCGGCGGCGAAGCCGAAGCCCGCCGCCGCTGCAATTCCCCATGCCAGCGAACCGCTCATCCCCCCACCACCATCATGTGCGGGGGCGCGGTTCGCGCCGCACGATCATGCGCGGGCGCGATCCGCACCGCGCGATGCGGCTCACTCGCCAAGTGCGACGCGAACTCCGGTGTCGGGCCCGACCCGCTCCAGCACCGCGAGCAGCGAGGTGCGGTGACGCTGGAAGGCCTCACGATCGGACGCCGGAATCGGCATCCCCGCCTTGTCTCGAAGCGCGACGTTCGGATCGCGCTGCACGCCGCCAACGAGCACTTCGAAGTGGAGGTGCGGACCGGTCGCGAGGCCAGTCATTCCGACGTAACCCACCGTCTGGCCGATTGTTACACGCGAGCCGCGCCGGACTCCCTTGCCGAAGTTCCGCAGGTGGGCATACCGCGTGACATAGCCGTTCGGATGCTTCACCTCGATCGTGTTGCCATAGCCACCACGCCGTCCCGCGAAGATGACCTGCCCGTCGCCAATGGTACGGACGGGCGTGCCCTGCGAGGCGGCGTAGTCCGTGCCCCGGTGGTCGCGCCAGGACTTGAGCACCGGGTGAAATCGGCGGCCGAAGTTGCTCGACACCCGTCGGAACTCCAGCGGCGCACGGAGAAATGCTGCCTTGAGCGACTTGCCATCCTGGTCGAAGTAGGTGCCGACGGCGCGCGGGCTCTCATAGCGGAACGCCTGATGCTCCTTGCCCGATAGCGTGAAGCTGGCGGCGAGGACGCGTCCCATTTTGACGGCGCCGTTCGGGGCGGTCGCCCGCTCGAACATGACGCGGAAGCCGTCGCCCTTGTGGAGGTCGCGGCTCATATCCATGCGGTACTCGAACACGTCGGCGAGCGACCAGGCGAGTTCCGCACGTTCGCGGCTGCCGAGGATGTCGCGGGCGCCCTCATCGAGCGCGGCATAGAGCGAGGAGCTGATCTCACCGGAGACGACAGCCGTGTCGGTCGTCCAGGGCAACCGCTCCTCGGCGCCGGACCAGGCGCCTGACGCGCGCGTGAGGCGCACGAGCCGGTCGATGCCGAGCTGCACGACGACCTCGTGCGGCAGCGAGTCGGTGGTGCTGCCGCGGAAGGTGACGGGAATGCCGGCCGGAATGCGGCGCAGATCCAGATCGGCGGCTTCCTTGAACGCGTTGAGCACCTCGAGCCCGGCGAGTCCGCCGCGCGAGAGGAGGGTGCTCATCGACTCGCCGCGATCGAGCGTGTCGACACGCTCGTACAGGGTAACGGCCGGTGCCGGCATGACGAGCATCTCGCCGGGGCGGGCATCGGGAATCGGCGTCGGGTTGGCGCGAAGTGCGGCCACCACGACAAGCGCCACCCCTCCGAAGGAGATGGCGCGAATGAGTGAGCTGTTCAATCCATTTGCCTCCGAATGAACGTCGGGATCTCCATGTCGCTGAGATCCTGCGCCGATCGTTCGGTCGAGGGGCTCGGCGGTGCGGGACGGCGGACCTCGCCGAACGTAGGCCGAGCGGGTGTGGAGGGTCGGGCCAGAGGCCGGGCGGCCGGGAACGGAATCACGGGGGCGCCGCGCGGCGTGAGCAGCTCGGGCGTCGCGGTGGGCGCCTGCGGCTGCATCGACGCCATCGCGGCCGCGAGTCCGGGCACGCTCTGCTGGAGCTCCTTGTCGAAGCCGGTGGCGATGACGGTCACGCGGATCTCGCCCTGCATTGCGGGCTCGTGCACGGCGCCGAAGATGATCTCGGCTTCCTCGCCCACGGCGTCGTGAATGATCTCGTTGATCTGGTGGACCTCGCCGAGCGTGAGGTCGGCGCCGCCCGTGATGTTGACGAGCACGCCCATCGCGCCGGAGATCGAGATGTTGTCGAGCAGCGGGCTCGAGATCGCCTGCTGGGCCGCCTCGACGGCGCGGTTCTCACCGCGGCCGACGCCGGTCCCCATGAGCGCGGAGCCACCATTCTGCATGACCGTCCGCACGTCGGCGAAGTCGACATTCACCAGACCGGTCACGCTGATCAGCGACGAAATGCCCTGCGTCGCGTGCAGCAGAACTTCATCGGCCTTCTTGAGCGCATCCTGGAACGGAATCCCCTTCCCGACGACGGCGAGCAGCCGCTCGTTCGGGACGACGATCATCGTATCCACATGCTTGCGCATCTCCCCGATGCCGAGTTCGGCTTGGCGCATCCGCTTGCGTCCTTCGAACAGAAACGGGCGAGTTGTGATGCCGACCGTCAGCGCTCCAGCCTCACGAGCGAGCTCCGCAACCACCGGTGCGGCACCGGTGCCCGTTCCGCCGCCCATGCCGCAGGTGATGAAGACGAGATCGGCGTTCTGCAGGACACGCGACACCTCGTCGCGATTCTCCTCGATGGCCTGACGGCCCGTCTCGGGACGTGCGCCAGCGCCCAATCCGCGGGTCAGCTTCTTCCCGATCTGAATCTTGACATCGGACTTGGAGGCGAGCAGGGCCTGCGCGTCGGTGTTGACCGAGATGAACTCCACCCCTTCGAGGTGTTCCTCGATCATCCGATTGACGGCATTGCCACCGCCGCCGCCCACGCCCACCACCTTCATGCGGGCGCCTTGCGCCCCGTTGTCGTCAAATTCGAACATCGTGGGCAGCACTCCGGTGCTTCGGGACGGGTGATCGCCGACCGGCTGGGGACGCAGCGTTATCGGGTGCCGATGATATTGCGGCAACAATGCAGCAGGACGCGACAGCTGAGTCCGCGCCACACCGTCGGCATCGCCAATATAAGCAATTCTTCGCGGGAGGCCACGTTCTCAGACGACTGATCCGCCAGAAGTTTTCGCATTGTGCTGTAAGGAGTTATCCACACCTCTCCCCCTCGCGAGCAGCCTTGTGACGATCTGCCACTGGGGCGGCTGCGCCGCCCGGGTGTCAGGTGTCGGGTGTCGGGTGCCGGGTACCAGCTTGCTCGGGAGGATCTCGCCCGGCGACCGAGTAACGACCGCCGACGACCCGACACCCGGCACCGCGCGGCAGATCCGCGCCCAACCCGAAACCGACGGCGCAAGCCGCCCCAGCCCCTCCGCTAGAAAAAGTCCTGCAACCAGGTCTTCACCCGCTGCGCGATCTTGTCCATGCCTGGCGCGGCGAGGTTCACCCGCTTCGCGCCGGGCGCCGCGCCGCCCAGGGTGAGTCTGCCCGCTCCGTACTGGGCCAGTCCGACCACCGTCGCGAATCGGGGCAAGTCCACCGCCTCGCGCAATCCGCTCGCCTGCTCGGCCGGCACGCCGACGCGTACGCCGGTGCCGAACACCTCGGCGGCCAGTTCGCGCATGCCGTCGAGCGAGGCCGCCCCGCCAGTGAGCACCACGCCGGCGCTCAGCTGACCGCCGTGGCCGGAGGCGTCGATCTGACGCTGCGCGAGCGTCAGGATCTCGTCCATCCGCTGATGGATGATGTGCGCCAACAGCTCGCGCGGCACATGGCGCTCGCCCTGCGCGGGGGTGCTCGGCAGGAGTACCGCCTCGCCGGGCGGGACCATCGGCTCGTAGGCGCAGCCGTACCGCTCCTTGAGCCGCTCGGCGTCAGCCTGCGTCACGCCGAGTCCATGGACGATGTCCCCGGTCACGCTGCTGCCGCCGAAACCGATGGTGGCGAGATGGCGGATCTTCCCCTCGTGGAAGACGGCGAGATCGGTGGTGGCAGCGCCCATTTCGAGGAGTGCGACGCCCAGCTCCTTCTCGTCTTCGGTGAGCACCGAGAGGGCGCTCGCGAGCGGCTCCAGCACCAGTTCCCGCACACGGTAGCCCGCGCGCTCCACGGCCTTGCGGAGGTTCACCGCGGGCGCGCTGCCGATCGTGACGAGATACATCTCCGTTTCGAGCCGCGTCCCGGCCATGCCAAGTGGATCGCGAACGCCGTGCGTCTTGTCGACGGCGTATTCCTGCGGGATGGCGTGCAGCAGCTCGCGGTCCTGCGGGATCGACTGCGCGCGAGCGACGGCATGCGCGCGATCGATGTCGGCGCGCGTGATCTCGTCGCCGTTGACGGCCACGATTCCCTGGCTCGTCATCGCCCGCACATGTTCGCCCGCGATGCCCGTGTACACGGCGTCGACCTTTGCGCCGGCCATTCGTTCGGCGTCCGCGAGCGCCTGACGAATGGCGCGCGTGGTCTCCTCGATGTCGGAGACGACGCCGCGCCGCAGTCCGGTGGTGCGCACCTGACCCACGCCAAGAATCCG
>PPFU01011414.1_pt1 | contig 12650 bp, 8 predicted proteins | sample 1535991 | NCBI WGS metagenome assembly PPFU01 (sample SAMN04901290, study PRJNA319586) | Hypolithon metagenome, whole genome shotgun sequencing project. | isolation source: Antarctic Hypolithon | place: Antarctica: Miers Valley | collected 2014 | reverse complement strand
CCCGCCGGCGAAGCCGAGGGACTCGTCGAGCCAGGTGTCGTGGCGGAGGACGTTGGCACGCTGGGTGTGGGCGGCGCGCTCGGAGGCGCGCTGCGCGTGGCGCATCGCGGCGCGGAGGAGGGCGCAATGGCCGGGGAGTTGGCGTTTTTCTGCGGAAAGCAGGGCGCGCCGGACAGGGGAGGGGACGTAGCGGCGGATGAGTTCGTCATCGAGGCTCATGTAGGCCTGCGCGGCGCCGGGGTCGCCCTGGCGCGCTGCGCGTCCGAAAAGCTGGCGGTCGATGCGGCGCGATTCGTGGCGCTCGGTGGCGAGGACGAGGAGGCCACCATTTTTCGCGACGCCTGGTGCGAGGCGGATGTCGGTGCCGCGGCCGGCCATGTTCGTGGCGATGGTCACGTTTCCCGGCTCCCCGGCGAGGGCGATGATGGAGGCTTCCTCGCTGTGGCGCACGGCGTTCAGCAGACGGTAGGGAATCGACGCGGCGTCGAGTAGGCGGGCGAGGTGCTCGCTGGCGGCGACGTTGCGGGTGCCGATGAGGATGGGGCGTCCGGAGGCGTGCTCGCGGCGGACGCGCTCGACGATGTCGCTCCATTTATCCTCGGCGCGCAGGTAAAGGCGGTCGGGCATTTCACGACGGATGCACGGGCGATGATGCGGAATGGCGACGACGGGAAGCCGGTAGATTTGCCAGAACTCCTCGGCGGCCTCGCGCGCGGTGCCGGTGACGCCGGAAAGGTGGGCGAAGAGCCGGAAGAAACGCTGGAAGCTGAGGCGGGCCATGGTCTCGTTCGGCGGGGTGAGGTCGAGTCCCTCGCGCGACTCGACGGCTTGATGCAGGCCCTGCTGCCACGAGCGCTGGGGCATGAGGCGGCCGGTGAATTCATCGACGATGACGACTTTGCCCTCCTCGACGACATACTGCTGGCCGGGCTTGTAAAACTCGCGCGCCTGTAGTGCCTGGCGGACGATCTCGCCGCGGCGGGCGGTCCCATTCCAGATGCCGGGGAGGCGGCGCGCCTCGCGGGCGACAGCTTCGCGGCCGCGTGCGGTGAGGCGGATTTCTTTGTGCCGCAGATCGACAGTGTAGTCCTCGTCGGCGCGCAGATTTTCCACGAGTCCGGTCGCGAGGCGCGTGGCCTCGACGAGCGGGGCGTTGTCGCGCGGACGGCTGATGATGAGCGGGGTCACGGCCTCGTCGATCATGGCGTTATCGGCTTCGTCAATGATCGCGGTGTGGAGTCCGCGCATGACGAGGCCGGTGCGCGCGCCGCCGAGCATGCGGCGGATGAGGCGGCGCTGGGGGTCGGCGACTTTGCCGAGGGCGAGCCGGTCGCGGAGGAAGTCGGCGACGGATTCCTTGATGGTGGTGTAGGTGATGCCGGCGGCGTAGGCGGTGGTGCGCGCGTCGGGCGGCATGGTGGCGGTGACGCAGCCGGCGGTGGTGCCACAGGCCTCGTAGAAAGGGGTGAGCCACTGGCTGTCGCGCGCGGCGAGGTAATCGTTCGCGGTGATGACGAGGCACGGATCGCCGCGCCATGCGGGGAGGATGGCGGCGAGGGCGATGGCGAGGGTTTTGCCCTCGCCGGTGGCCATCTCGACGAGCCAGCCCTCGAGAATGGCGAGGGCGGCCATGACTTGCTCGGGATGCGGTCGCAGGCCGGTGTGGCGGCGGGCGATGGTAACGATGAGGCCTAGGGCTTCGTCGCGCGCGCCGTCGGGCAAAGTGCGATGCCGGCGGTGTTCGCGTCGGTGGTGGGTGACGAGTTCGTCGAGCTGCGCGGCGGGATGGGCGTGGTTTTTCTCGGAGAGGGCGAGGATGCGATCGGCTTGGGTGCGGAGGGCGTCGAGAGAGATGCGGCGGCGTGCAAGGCGTCCGGCGAGGCGGTGGGCGGCGCCGTCGAGGCCCTTGTGGAATTTCCCGGGCCGGGCGGTCCGGGTGCGCGCGTAGTCGGAGGAGGGGGTGTTCATCGCCTCACTGGAACTTGCTCTGGAAGAGCTGGCTGATTTTGCGGGTCCATTGCTGAAGGAGGGGCTCGGGCTCGAGGTCGAAACGGATCTGGCCGGAGAGGCCGTGGCGCAGGGTCGCGCCCGCGGGATTGGCGACGGCGGCGCGCACCTCAAAGAAGGGCTCGGCGGCTCGGCGGCCGGAGCGGTCGTTTTGCGCGACGGCGACGTCGCCCCCGGCCCGGAAGCCGAGCGCGGCGGAGGGGAGCATCTCCTGGTTCGCGGGGAGGATTTGCTCCCGGGTCACTGGGAGGGTCGCGTCGGCCTGACCGGTGATGCGGACTTCGGCCCGACGCTGGTGCTGGTCGAAAAGATAGGCCACGTCGCGCTGGGAAATGACGGCGGAAAAGCGGTAGGCGCTTTCATCGACGAGCTCCCCGAGCTGCTCGCCACGGGCGAGCCAGGTGCCGCGGCGGAGATCGAGATCGGGTGAATGCCAGACGCCGGCCTGCGGCGCGCGGACGACGAGTTTTTCCCGCTGCGACTCCAGGTAGGCGAGGCGCTTGCGGATGGCGGCCAGGCGGCTCGCGATGCTGCGCAGCTCGGGCGCGCCGCGCTCCATCGCCTGATTGCGCCGCGCCTCGGCCTCGGATTCCTGGGCGCGGGCGTCGGCGAGTTGGAGGGCGAGTTCGACATTTGCGAGCTCGAGGAGCGGCGCACCTTTCGCCACGGTCGCGCCGGGCTGGACGTGGATTTTTTCCAAATACCCGGGAGCCTCGGCGAAGACCTCGCTGTGCTCCTCGGCCTGCAACACGCCGGGAGCGCGGAAGCGATTCGGGAACGGCACGAACCAGAGCACAAGAAGGATCGCGGCGAGCGTGCCGATGGTGACGAGCTTGGCGCGCCCACGGGTGCGCTCGAGGCGCGGCTCGAAGGCGAGATAATTGACGAGGCCGATGGTCGGTTTTGCGACCCAGGCGATGCCGCAGACGAGCGCCATGATGAGCCCGATGATGAGATAGCGGTCGGCGACGAAAAGGATGATGCCGGCGAAAAGGACGACGCGATAGACGGCGCTCGCGACGAAATAGATGGCGAGGAAAACTGCCTCGCGCCGGTCGCGCGCGGGCGTGTGCGACTTGCGCATGCCGAAGCCGTAGTGCTCGGCGAGATGCCGAGCCATGCGGGTGGCGCGCGTGTAGAGATTCGGGATCTGGAGAAGGTCGCTGAGGATGTAGTAGCCGTCGTAGCGGAGGAGGGGGTTCGCGTTGAAAAGCAGCGTCGAGACCGAGGCGACGAAGATCATGTTGTAGGCGAGGCTGTGGAGCGCGCCAGAACTGGTGCCGGCCCAGACGAAGACGGCGAGCGCCGCGATGAACAACTCCGCGAGCATCCCGGCCGCGGCGACGAGGATGCGCTGCCACCGGCTGCGGAAGGCCCAGCTCGACGACGCATCGACGAACGGCATCGGGGTGAAAATGAGCAGCATGACGCCCATGACATGCACCTCGCCGCTGAAGCGCCGGCAGGCGTAGCCGTGGCCGAACTCATGGATGACCTTGAGGAAAATGAGGCCGGCGTAGAGAAGCGGGAGGTTCGACGGCGCGAGGACGCTGCCCGCGCCGGCTCGGAGCGAGTCGAAGTTCTCGACGAGAATTTTCACCGCCCAGCCGACGACACCGAGCCAGACGAGCGCCGCGGCGAGCGTGAAAAGCGGACGCACAAATGGCAGCGTGCGCCGCAGAAACGCGTCGGGATCGAGCAGTGGAAAACGCGCGAACATGATGCTCGTCAGCTTCGATTTCGTCTCCTTTTGACGGCGCTTTTTGTAGCGCTCGAAAAGCTGCGCGCTGTCTCCTGCGGCGCTCGATTGCAGGAGATTCGCGTGGTGGAGCTGGGCGAGGAGCTGGAGGACTTCCTCCTGGCCGGGCGCGGCGTCGGGAGCTGTATCGAGCGCCTCGCGCCATGCCTCCTCGACCGTGCGGTCGGTGCGGAGGCGCGCGATGAAGTCGTACGCGGAGGGGCGCAGTCGGTAGAACTGGTTCGTGAACGGATCCTCGACCACATGCCACATCTCGCCGCGGAACCGCTGCCGCCGGGTGTGGACGCTCAGGCGCAGGGCGATGCGCTGCTCGGCGACGACGTGCCAGTTTTCGCTGAACGTCCCGGGGCGCTCCGGCATGTCGGCGGCGCTCACCACCATAGTTTCAGGCGGATGAAATCGGCGGTGCGATGGGTGTAAATCCAAAGCAGCGAGCGCCGCCCGGCGTCGATGCGCGCGATGCCGCTCATGCCGGGCCGCCACCACACCGCCGCCTCGGCGGGTAGCGCGCAGCGAACGATGAAGACGTTCCCCTCCTCGGTCGTCTCGGCAACCGGCTCGATGCGCTCGACGATGAGCGGAAATTTGTCCTTCGGCCGCGAGGCGAAGGCGAGCGTCCCGCCGCTCCCCTCGCGCAGATTCACGATCTCGCGCTCGGGCACTTTCATCTCGGCGTACATGTGATCGAGTTGCGCGACTTTGATGAGCACTTCGCCCTGCTTCACCGGCGATGCGATGCGCTCGCGCAGGTCGCCCTCGACGACGAATCCATCGAACGGCGCGCGCACCTCTGCCTGCCCGAGACGGTGGAGGGCCAGCGCGAGTTGTGCCTCTGCGCGATCGCCCTCGGCGCGGGCGATGCGCATCTGCGCGAGGGCGCCGGCGGACTCGGCCTGCTGCGCCTCGCCGAGATGCCGCGAGCGCTCGGCGATGGCGGCGGCTTCCTGGAGTCGCAGTTCGCGCGTGTCGAGCGCGAGGAGCGGCTGGCCTTTCACGACCTGGTCGCCGATGCGGTAGTGAACCGACTCGATGTACCCTTCAAAGGGCGCGGGCAATTGCGCGAGCGCCTGACTTTTCAGAATGAACGGCGCTTTCACCCGATGCTCGCCGCGGCCGAAAATCAGGACGCCGAGCAGAATCGCGACGAGCAGGCCGAGCAGTTTCCAGCCCGTGTGCTCGACGCCAACGAGCTTCGCGGCGCGCTCGCACCCGGATGCAGCCCAGCGCGCGCCAAACCACCGGTCGCGCTTTTTCAAATCCGCGAGCCGGGTCGCTGTCTGGTCGCACACGAGCCGCAGCGTCTCGACCTCTGCCTCGGTGAAAGCGCGCGCCTTCCGCTCGAGCAACACCACACCCCGCGGCTCCTCCTTTTCTCGAAAGGGCAGCGAGAGCAAATGCCCCGGCGACTCGGCGCGCGCGAATGCCTCGTGATCCCGCGTGATCCGCGGGCTGTCGGAAGGCGCGGGCCAGACGATCTCGTCGTCCTGCTCGAGGCACTCCTCCATCGAGGCCTCCATGCGCTGGACGACCTCCATCTTGCGCTCGAATTTCTCGCTGTGGCTGATCGCCTGCATGCGCACATAGCTCCCCTCGAGCCAGCCGAGCGTGACGCGATCGCAGGCGAACCGCTCGACGAGTTCGTTGCAGAAAAGCATCGCAGCGGCCATCCAGCGATCCTGCGCCGTGATGCGCAGGCTGAAATCGAGGGCCGAGGCGAAGCGCGTCACCTCGCGCTGGCTGCGCGCGAGCGACTGCGAGCGGGCATAGCTGGCGGGCGTGTCGGCGGCGAGGGCGAGACTTTCCAAAGCCGCGTCGGAACGGGCGGCGAGGAGGGCGACAGCGGGCTGCTCGGCGGTCTCGAGGCGAACTGCGAGGATCGTCTCGCCATCGAGCGCGGTGGCGTGCGTGCCCCGGGTGAGCGCGGCTTCGCAGAGGGCCGCGGGCTCAGTGCCTTCGGGCAGGACGCGGCTGTTGCGAGGGGATTGGAAAATGGGCCGCCAATCCTGCTCGCTGGGGATGAGGACGACGCCCGCGCGGGCTCCGGCCAAGGCGATGAGCGCCTCGAGATACGCCGGCCAGAAATCGCGCGGAGAGCCTTCGAAGACCCGCAGCCCGGCAATCGCCGCCGCCGCTCCCTCGGTTGGTGAAGACGTTCCTTTCATGACGGGTCAAATGCGAAGACCGGAAACAAACGGAGACGGGGCGCCATGCCCGGATGACAGCAAACTGAACGGTGCCTGCCAAGTTGCGAGTCGGATGCACCCGCGGCCTATCGCGAAAAATGTGAGCGGGCTGTTGGGCATTTCTTTCGTTGCTGGCGGCAGACGGCCTGCATCTCAGTAGTGCCAAGGTGCAAATTCCTGATCATCAGACTGATTTAATCTGAATGGGGATGGTGGGCAGGACAGGATTCGAACCTGTGAAGGCGTAAGCCAGCGGATTTACAGTCCGCCCCGTTTGGCCACTTCGGTACCTACCCGTTTTCGCGATGCTCGCCGGCGTTTCGCGGAGGAGACGTATAGCGTTCCACTCTCGGCGCGCGCAACGGCTTTATTGCGGTTTTTTCTCCTCCACCACGGCGGCGGCGGAAGCACGCGGGGCGATCTCGACGGAACGGATGACGACGCGCTCGAGCGGGTTATCGTTCGTGTCGGAGGGGACGCGGCTGATCTCATCGAGGAATTCCATGCCGCCGATGACGTGGCCGAAGACGGTGTACTCGCCATCGAGCGCGGGCATCGGCTGGAGGGCGATGTAGAACTGGCTGCCGTTCGACCGGCGCGCGGGGTTGATCGGATCGGGGAGGCGAGCGGTGGCGACGGCTCCGGCGATGTGGCGGCGGGAAATCTCGGCGGGCAGGGTGTAGCCGGGGCCGTTCGTGCCGACGGTGAGGCGGTTTTTTCCGCGGGCCACGGGGTCGCCAGCTTGAACGAGCATGCCGGGGAAAACGCGGTGGAAGGCAATGCCTTTATAGAAGCCCTGGCGGGCGAGTTTCTTGAAATTCGAGACGGTCGCGGGCGCGGAGTCGTCGTAGAACTCGATGGCGACCTGGCCGGTCTTGGCTTTGTCCTTGCCGATGCGGATGGTGAGGATGGCGACTTCGCCGGGGGTGGAGGGTTTGCTGGAAAAGCTCGCACAACCGGTGAGGAGGGCGGCGCTGAGGGCGAGGGCGATGAGGTTTTTCATGAGGTAAAGGGCAGGTCGTGGAGTTGCACGGGCGCGCAGCCGGTGGTGGTGAAGGAATCGGTGGTGGCGGCGCGCTTCACGTAGCCGAGGGCGATGGGGCGCGCCAAGGCGAAACTCCACGCGGCGCTCGTGATCCGCCCGGCTTCGATGCCGTCGGCGAGGAGCGTCTCGCCGGGCGCGAGCGGTGCCTCGGCGGTGAAACCGCGGAGCTGGCGGTTCACCCGGCCGACGCTTTTGATGCGGGAGACGACTTCCTGGCCGACGTAGCAGCCCTTGTGGAAATCGACGGCGGTGAGATCAAGGCCGGCTTCGGCGGGGAGGGTGTCTTCGTCGAGTTCGGCTCCCCAGCGCGGGAGGCCGGCTTCGAGGCGGAGGAGTTCGAGCATCTCGGCGTCGATGGTCGGGCAGTCGGCGGTCAGTTTGGTCCACGTTTTTTCCCGCTCGGCGGCGGGGAGGAAAAGGTCGAAGCCGCCGATGCCGAGGCGGCGGCTGGGAATGCCCGCGCCGGGATCGGAGCCGAGGATGTGGAAGAGCGCGAGGTCGTCGGTGACATCGGCGAGGGCGACGTCGTCGGCGATGATGTAGCGCTCGAGGCGGGCGGCGACGGCGTCACGGCGCTCGGGCGCGGCGTCGAGGCGGAGGAAGTCGGCGGTCGCGGAGACGTGCAGGTCGGCGACGAGTTTGCCTTTCACCGTGAGGAGGCAGGCGGGGCGGGCGGTGCCGCCGAGCTGGCGGATGTCGGCGCTGACCTGGCCGTTCAGGTAGCGCACCCGGTCGGCGCCGGTGAGGTGGAACTTTGCACGGCCGGAAAGGTCGGCAATGCCGCCGCGCTCGCGGATTTCCCGATAGAGAGCCTCGCGGCTCATCGGCCGAACCAGCGGCGGCCTGCGGAGTCGGCGGGAGGCTCGGGCGTGTCTGACTCGTCGGCCTGGTTGGACGCGTCCGACTCCTCGACGATCTCAGGCGCGACTTCCGCGGGAGCGGCGGTCGCGAGCGAGGGGAGGGGAGCGGCGTCGTCCTCGTAGGCTTTGGCGACGGCGGAGAAATCAAGGTCGCCCCAGCCGCGGCTGATGCCGCTATACAGGACGGCGGCGGTGGTGGCGGTGGCGGGGATCTCGGTGGCGAGCGCGCCGGCCAAATGGATGCCGAAGTTCACGTCCTTGAACATGTGCTTGAGCGCGAAGTGCGGCTCGTAGTCACGCCGGAGCATGGCGGGAAATTTGATGTCGATGAGGCCGGAGCGCACGCCGTGGTGCTCGAGCACATCGCCGAGCCGGGCGGGATCGATGCCGGCGTCGCGCACGAGAGCTAGCGTCTCGGAGAGCGCCTGCACGGTCACGGCGGCGAGCATGTTTGTCGCCACCTTCACCACCGCCGCCTCGCCGATGGCCCCGATGCGGATGATCTCTTTCGCGCTGGCCCGGAGATACGGTTCGGCGCGCAGCATCGCCTCCTCGGAGCCGCCCAGCAAATAGACAAGCTGACTATTCTCGGCGGCGACTTTGCTGCCGGTGAAAGGGGCGTCGAGGAAGCCGGCTCCGGTTTCGTGGACGATCTCGGCGGCGTCGAGCGTGGCGTCGCGGCCGACGGTGGCGCTGCAGATGACGAGATGGCGCGCGGTGAGTTTTTCGCGCATGTCTTCGATGACCTGGAAAAGCGCGGTCGCATCGGAGACGAAGATCTGGACGATCTCGCAGGTCTCCGCGATTTCGGCGGCGGATCCGAGAAAGTTCGGCTCAGTGCGCGGCGAGCGGTTCCAGACGAAGACTGGAAAGCCGGCCGCGCGAAGGGAGGCGGCGACGCGGGTGCCAATGATGCCGAGGCCGATGAGGCCGACGGGATTGCGGTGCTTGCGGGACATGCGCAGGAGTGGAACAGGAAATTGGCGGACTCGGAAAGTTGATAGTTGCGAGCGGAAGCTCGGTGAGACCGCGCCGAGACTCGATCGCTCCAGCGCCAGAAGTCGTCGAAGCTGCAGAGGATGACGTAGCGGCGGCGGCGATCTGCTGTCAGTCAGCACGCTTCCGACCTTGAGGTTTCGGCGCTGCGCCCCGAGAGTCCCCGCCCTTTTGCCATGCTGACCATCCGCCATCTCAAGAAATCCATGGGCGGGCGCATTCTTTTCGAAGACGCCTCGCTTACCGTCAACTACGGCGAGCGCATCGCCCTCGTCGGCCCAAACGGCGCGGGCAAATCGACGCTTTTCTCGCTCATCTTGAAACGGGACGAGCCGGACTCCGGTGAGATCGAGCGCGACGAATGGACGATGATCGGCCATCTCCCGCAGGAGGCCGAGGCGCTCGGGGACGAGTCGGTTATCGACATCGCCACGGGCCGGGCCGGGGAAATCCCCGCGCTGGAGAAGACGCTGCGCAAGCTGGAAAAGTCGGGCGCGGTCGCCACGCCCGAATATCTCGAGGCGCATGCCAAGCACGAGGCGCTCGCGCATCCCGAACTCGAGGCCAAGGCGAAGAAAATGCTGCGCGGCCTCGGCTGGCGCGGAGACAACTTCGACCGTCCGGCGCGGGAGCTCAGCGGCGGCTGGGCCATGCGCGCCCATCTCGCGCGCCTGCTCGCGCTCGAGCCCGACCTTTTACTCCTCGACGAGCCGACAAACCACCTCGACCTCGTCTCACTCATCTGGCTGCAAAGCTATCTCAAGACTTGCTCCAGCGCCGTCCTGCTCATCTCGCACGACCGGCAGTTCATGGACGAGGTCGTCGAGAGTGTGCATGAGATCAGCGACCGGAAGCTCGTCGGCTACCAGGGAAACTATAGTTCCTTCCTGCAGCAGCGCGACGCCAACTACGAGCGGCAGATCGCCGCCTACAAAAACCAGCAAAAGGAGATCGCGGCGTTGCGCGACTTTTACGACCGGTTCCGCTCGGTGGCCTCGAAGGCGTCGCAGGCCATGAGCAAGCTCAAGCAAATCGAGCGGATGGAACTGGTGGAAAAACCGCTGCCTGCACGAAAGCCGTTTCGGTTTCAAATCCCCCAGCCGGCTCGGGGAGGCGCCCGGCTCATGGCGCTGGAGGCCGTGCATTTCGCGTACGAGAAAAATGTCGTCTATGACCGGATCGACCTCGAGATCGAGCGCGGGGAGCGCACCGTGCTCGTCGGACCGAACGGCGCGGGCAAATCGACTTTATTGAAGCTGCTCGCCGGCGTGCTGGAGCCGGTGCGTGGAGTGCGCCGGCCGGGGCACAATGCGAAGATTGGCTACTTCAGCCAGCATCGCGCCCAGTCGCTCGATCCCGGCAAGACGGTGCTGGAGGAGGTGCTCGCCGCCGGGCCCGAGCTGGCGGAAAACGAAGCTCGCGGAGTGTTAGGTTCGTTTTTGTTTCGAAAAGAAGAGATCTACAAAAAAACGGAAATCCTGAGCGGTGGCGAAAAGAGCCGGCTCAGCCTCATCAAGTTCCTGGTCGATCCGCCGAATTTGTTGCTCATGGACGAGCCGACGACGCACCTCGACATTCACACCGTCGAATCCCTCATCCTCGCGCTGGAGGCATACGAAGGCACTCTCGTCTTCATTTCCCACGACGTGCATTTCATTAGGAAACTCGCCACCAAGGTCCTGCATGTGACTGATGGCAAGGCGATGCCATATCCCGGCGGGTACGACTATTTCCTCGAGAAAACCGTCGCCGACGATGCCCGCGCGGCGTTGGTGAGTTGAGCCGGTTTTGTTTCGCTGCTCAGCAGAGGGCAGAGATAAAGCTTTGCGAGGCGTCAGGGTGTGTTGGCCGGCAGGTCGAGCGGCTCACTTCACTTTGCCTGCACGGTTGTTCCGGTTTACTTTCCCGGCATGAAAATCCTGCCGATCCTCGCGTTCTGCTCATCCTTCTCCATCGCCGGTGCGCAGCCGCCTTTGCGCTGGCTCGACTTCGATCAAGTCCCCGCGCCCATCACCGCCGGCACGCCCGGCTCGGTCTCGGCCTTCCAGGGCTCGGTGCCGCAGGGGCTGGTTCCCTACGGCATTGCCGGCGAGCCGGGCTTCTTCCTCTTCTACGATCCGGTCAACCGCCCGTACTCGTTCACGCCCGACCCGATTTGGCGGGCGATGTTCCGCGGCATCCGCGAGCGCATCGCGGTCGAGACCCGAGCCGTCGGCGTGCCGGCGCAGGCGGGGGCGGAGTTCGATTATTACACGGCGTTTTTTGAGGCGCGGGAAAAGGCGCGCGCCGCCCGCGAAGCAGCCGGTGAACGTCGCGAACGCGCCCGCGCCGATCTCGCGCGGGAATGATCTGAAGCGGCCTGAAGTCCGGACGCCAGTGGTTGATCCCGGTCTTGCCCGGCAACCGGGGTGCCGTCATCGTGCGCGGATGCTGAGAATCAAAGCTTTCCAAGGACTCATTCCCGCCCCCGAGCACGCCGAAGCCGTCGCGTGCGTCCCTTACGATGTGGTCGATACCCGCGAGGCCGCGGCGCTCGCCGAGGGCAATCCCCGCAGCCTCCTCCACGTCGATCGCGCCGAGATCGATTTGCCTGCCGGCACCGATCCCCACGCCGACGCCGTCTATGATCAGGCGCGCAAAAACTTCCTCCGCCTCCAAAACGACGGCTCGCTCGTGCGCGAGGAGCGGCCCGCGATCTATCTCTACCGGCAGTGCATGGGCGCGCACGAGCAGACCGGTATCGCCGCCGTCTGCCACATCGAGGATTACGAGCGCGATCTCATCAAGAAACACGAGAAGACCCGGCGCGACAAAGAGGACGACCGGACGCGCCTCATCGGCACCATTGGCGCGGATACCGGGCCGGTGTTCCTGACCTATCGCGACGTGGCGGCGATTGATGCGCTGGTGGAAAAGGAGCGGGGCGAAGCTCCGTTGTTCGACTTCACCGCACCGGACGGCATCCGGCATACCGTGTGGCGCGTGCGTGAGCCGGGGGATTTGGTGAACGCTTTCGCCCAAGTGCCGTGCACCTATGTGGCCGATGGGCATCACCGCACGGCGAGCGCCGCGCGTGTCGGGCGGGAGCGGCGCGAGGCGAATCCCGCGCACAACGGCACCGAGGACTACAACTGGTTTCTCGCCGTCCTTTTCCCCGCGAGCCAGCTCCGTATCCTGCCCTACAATCGTGCCGTCCATGATCTGAACGGACGCAGCGAAGAGGAGTTTTTGACTGCGGTGCGCGAGCATTTCGATGTCGCGGAAAACGCTGATCCAAGCCCCGGCTCCCCGGCGCAAGTGAGCATGTATCTGGCTGGGAAATGGCGCGGCTTGAGCTGGTCTCCCGACGCCTCGGCCGATCCGATCGCGCGGCTCGATGTGACTGTCCTGCAGGATCGGCTGCTCGCGCCGATCCTCGGTATCGACGATCCGCGCACGAGCGAGCGGATCGATTTCATCGGCGGCATCCGCGGGACGAAGGAACTCGAGGAGCGGGTGGATTCAGGCCGGGCGGCGGTCGCTTTCAGCATGTTTCCGACGACCGTCGAGCAGCTCATGGACATCGCCGACGCCGGCGCGATCATGCCGCCGAAATCGACCTGGTTCGAGCCGAAGCTCCGCTCCGGGCTATTCATCCACACGTTCTGACGTCGGTTCCGGAAGGGCCAACGGCCCTTGATCCCATAGCCCAGGGCAACGCCCTGGGTCCCAACGCAAGCGAGCCGCGCCCTGAAGGGGCGGGATGACGATGTGCCGCCCCTTCAGGGCTCGTCCCATTACACCGCAATTCCCAGGGCGTT
>PPFU01002631.1_pt1 | contig 12669 bp, 11 predicted proteins | sample 1535991 | NCBI WGS metagenome assembly PPFU01 (sample SAMN04901290, study PRJNA319586) | Hypolithon metagenome, whole genome shotgun sequencing project. | isolation source: Antarctic Hypolithon | place: Antarctica: Miers Valley | collected 2014 | reverse complement strand
AGAATGCTTGCGATCACCTCTGCCCCCGTTTCCAGTCGTCAAGGCGGGCGTAGATCGTGACTGCGATCCCTCCGAGCGCCAGAGCGATGAATACCCAACGGAGTGTGTCGAGATATGGCACCAGCGGCAGGACGGCAGACTGGGTCTCGGCAAGAACGCTCTGCGCGACCTCGACGCCTGCAGCACCGAGCGTCGCTACCCCGGCCGCCCCGCCACCTTTCATGGTGCGGCTCTGTGCCAGCACCTCGCGCGCAGGCGGCGTTTCCTCGGCGAAGGCCACCGCCCGGACTGCAAAGCGCTCTCCCCACTGGCGGGTGGGTCCGAGGTCGACATGGATGAAACCCGAGCGCGGATAGAAGCCGAAACCCAGAAAACCTGCCTTTCGCGCCGCGGCCTCAAACGCTACCGGATCGTGGTTCGTCATGGCGATGTCGAAGGCTGCGCCATCCATATGCTTCGAGCGGCTTGCGCCGCCGACGGCGCGGTTGTGCTCCGGGCTGCGGTAGGCCGAGCGCACGATCAGCGACTTGCCCAGCCGGTCCCGCAACGCCTGAAGCTTGTCCAGCGCGGGTTCGTTGATCAGTAGCTTGCCAGTGCCGCGGCAGGCGATCTCGGCTGGGCTGAAATTCGGCCAGCGCCAGGCGGTTTCCGGCACATCGCGCCAATGGCGGTGGAAGGTCGTTGTCATGAGGGTCCTCCAAAACGAAAAACCCGCCTCGAGGGCGGGTCATGGTGGGCTGATGGGTTGGGGAGTCGGTTCGGCTATCCTCGGCGAGCTGGGATTTCTGCGGGATGCGCGAAAGCTGAGCTTCCAGCCATGGTTTCAGCGCCGCGATGATAGGGGCCGCATGTTCACGACGGGTGGCGCACACTAGGTGAGCCACAGCATTTTCGATCAGTTGCCTCTTGATCTGTCCCCATAGCTGCCCTTTACTGACTTAGTGGTAGTGAAGAAGCTTCATTGAGGTCCGTCCGGTGTTAAATATGAAAAAAAGTTCAAGGCGTTTTAGTGTATCACTGTCGATTGCGATGGTGTTTGGCCACATTCTGGCTGGTGCGGCCAGTGCGGGTCCGTTCGACGATTCCCACGCGAGTTGTCGGGAGAACGATCCGGGTGGCGAATGTACCATGATAACAGGATATACGGGCGACCCAGTGACGATGCGTGAGTTCTACGACATGAATAAGGATATGACGAAAATTCCATCAATGATAAATTTCTATCGTGATGTGACGATAGAGCACATTCGTTGCGTGAATGGCTGGGATGCAGACGACGTCGATTGGGATACGATTATCCCATTAGATAGATTATTCAAAACAGGGTATTGGGCTTGCAGCCGATGATGGAAGGGTCCTAGCATTTGTGCCAAAATTCCCCAAGTGACGTGCCGTCTAACATCAATGTCGACCGAATCTACGCGCTGAACAAGTGTCTTCCGCGTCGAACGGTGTTTGCGGTCAAGCGAGCGCTTAGAACTGTGCAGATTAGGCCGCGGATCCGCAGCGTCCCAGCCCGTTAGCGTCGTTTTTTTAGCGCGGCGGACCGCCTGTCCTGCCACTTTTGTTCGGTTTGGGTCTGGGTCGCGGTCACGCGCATGACGGCGGAGCTCGCAAGCGTTGGATTGCAGCAAGGATGGGGCGCACTATCGCACGGGTGACGGCGACCTTGGCCAGCTGGACGGTGATGGCACAGGCATGGCGCACAACGCGTGCCTCGATCTTGATCAGTTTGAGCAGCAAGCTTGTGAACGATCAGTCGGCCATCGACTCGGCAGCTTGATGCAGCGCAGGAAGGTGGCCAGGTTGGAGGCCAGCGGAGACTGTGCAGAATTTTGTGCCCTGGCGCATTTCGTTACGCCATTGGGAAGAGCTCTTTGTCTCAGGATGCGGCCTGGTACTCGAAATCAGAGTGGATGCGCTTGACCTTTGGCAGTGATGGCCGCCCGACCCGCACCTTTCTCTGCACTGTTCAGTGCGTGTGGCCTAGAAAGACGATCGTATTCGCATTGATTTCCGGCGTCGTCGGTCGTGCGACGGTAATCATGGGCTCGCGCAGGCCCGCGCCTGGTCGCGCAGCACCGCATAGTCCGCCAGCCACACGAGGATCACCGCGCCCTCCAGTAGCGCTGCCACGTCGTCTGAAACCCGAGCCTGCTCGGTTCTACTGTATTCCACCACCGGCGGACAGGCGCTGGGCGCGCCGTCAGAACCCACCCTCGCGCAGCCGGTCAACAAGAGCGTTCCGATCGCGAGGGCGGTTTGCGGCCGGGTCCAGCATTTGGCGGTGGATGGCATGTGTGCGCTCCATAGTTTCCAGCCGCTCGGCAGCGCGGCCTGCGCGCTCGCCCGCACTGCGGAAGTTGAGAAGGAAGAGGCTTATGGTGAGGCCGACTAAGGCGAAACCCGCCACCCGTCGCGCAAGTGACCGAGCCAAGAGTCCGACCACCAAGCCGCCCCACATCACCGCAACCCCCGCTTCCAGTCGTCCACGCGCGCCCAGACCGCAACGGCAATACCCGCAAGAGTCAGCGCAATGAACACCCACCGCAGCGTGTCGAGATACGGCACCAGCGGTAATATTGCACCCTGCGCTTCTACCAGAACCTCCTGTGCAACCTCCACTCCGGCGGCACCAACCGTGGCCACACCAGCGGCCCCAGTGCCTTTCAGCGTACGGCTTTGTGCAAGCACCTCTCGCGCAAGCGGCGTCTCCATGGCAAAGGGCACTGGCCGGACGGGGAACGGTTCACCCCATGAACGCGCTGGGCCCATATCGATATGCATAAAGCCTGAGCGTGGATATGTGCCAAAGCCGAGGAAACCCACAGAACGGGCAGCTTCCGCGAATTTCACCGGATCATGGTTCGACATCGCGATGTCAAAGGCGGTGCCATCCATGTGCTTAGACGCCTTCGCCCCGCCAACCGCGCGATTGTGCTGAGGGCTGCGATAAGCGGAGTGCACGATCAGCGGCTTACCAAGCCGGTCGCGCAGCGCCTGGAGTTTATCCAGCGCTTGCGGGTGCAACTTGATCTGCCCGGTGCCACGACAGGCAATCTCGGCGGGCGAGAAGTTCGGCCAACGCCATAGGTTCTTCGGGACATCACGAAAATGTCGAAACGTGCGGATCGGGTCTGCCATGGGATGGTCCTTTCAAATGAATAAACCCGCCGCGGATGCGACGGGCTCGGGACGGTGCGGTGTGTGTTGGCGCGTTTGCGTTCAGGGCTCAGCGTGTTCCGCACAGCGGTGCGCAGATGGCCGCGCAAACGATAGGACCAGGGCAAAACCTTCCAGTTTCTGACCGATCCGCAAGATCGCCTGGCGCAGATCCTGCAGGTTCAAGTTGGGCATGGCGCGCTTGGGCACCGTGCGGGCCGGCATCACAGCGCACAGCTTTTTTCCGTCAGGGCCCTGTCATGCGTCGATCAAGGCGCTCAAGAGTGCGTGTGATGCCGAGGAGGCTTTCCTCGATCCGGCCGAGTTGGACGGCTCGGTGCTGTACGGATGCGGCCTGTTCTTCGACTTTACGCTCGAGCTTACCGATCTCGCGCTCGTTCAGCTTGCTCTGGTCTCGAGCGCGGGTCAGGGCCACTTCAAGGCGCGCCCAGAGTATTGCGATGCTCAGGAGGAGCGGCCAGATGCTACAGATGGTCTCCCAGTCTGGCAGCATGGTTGGTCCTCTTCCTTCTGATCTTCCTCGACCCGCGCGCCTTTGTACCCGTCACGGCACGTAGGCATAGGCTGGCAAGGGACCGGGTGGTGTGAACCCTTCATCTGAAGTGTATCTGGCGGCTTTGGTGTAACGCATATCGTCATAAATGGCCCCATTTATCGCATCTTGCGTGTTGTATACGGCGGCGCCCAGGTAGGCTGTGGAGACGAACAATCCCCCACTAAGGGGTGCTTTGCCGATCATCACGCCGTCCTGAAACAGGCGCAGCATCTCAGTGTCAGCATCATAACAAGCAGCCAGATGATACCAGGTGTTGGCGGCCAAAGCAGACGCCCCTTGCAGAACTCGGCAATCCACGCCGTCCGTGACCGCTGTGCCAGCATTAGATGCCATACACCGTGGAAACATCTGACCACCCGTTATATTTAAACCGCACCAAAAAGATCTCAGGTTTCCGGTGGGTGCCCACTGACCGAAACCGCCTCTGAGGGCGTTGGCTGGCATCGTCGCGTAGCGGAACCAGAATTCGATCGTGGCTGATCCGCCTCCCGGTGACACGGGTGCGTTTCCGCCGCGCATCTCAAAACGGCTTGCACTGAAGGTGCTGGTGTTTGTCAACGCATAGCTGCCGTGTTTTGCTGTTGTGGTGGTGCCCACACCGCTGAGTGCCGAATTGAATACAGCGTAGCTGCCATGGGCCTGCGCAGCAGAGTTACTCTCAGCGCGTAGCAGCAGCACTGTATGCGCCCAAAATGGGTCGCCATCCGCCTTCCCTCTCGCCCAGGTGTTCTCGTCAGGCGGCGTAAAATTCGAGGTGTAGAAGCACCTGGTTCGGGAGTAACGGAATGCAGCCACAGCGCATGACGCACCGTGCCCGGCTGTGCCCGTACCCACCATAAGATTTTGTACCGGGGCGTTTTCTACCAAGATTAAGTCCGCCTGTGTTCCAATCAAAAAACCGTTGACAAAGAGGCGCAAGGTATTGACCTCATCGCGGGTCAAGGCAAAATGACACCAGGCATCTGCGGGGAAGCCTCCATTTGTCAGAAACAGCTGGATCTTGGCCGAGGCAGGGTCGCTGGTGCTGGCATACTCAAAAACGTAGCTTTCGGTATTTGTGATGTAGCGCAGCCGCCACCGGTAGCTGCTGGGTGAACCGATCTGCCCAAAGATGACACCATCGTTGTTCCCGGTTTGTTGATTGATAAACCACGCCTCGATGCTAAACGCCCCGGTTTCCGGCAAGCTCTTCGCTTCTGCCGAAAAGCTGCCTGCTGACAAGAGGCGTGCGCCTGTTCCGCCGAGGTTTTTGAAGGAGCGGGTAAAGCCCGCCGGCTTGAGCGTGCTGTCCGGGAATAGCACATTGGCGACGGATGATTGCGGATAAAGGCTTGGGTCCTTGGCGGCCGTTGGCATTGACGCAAAAGCGTTGCCTGTCACGTCAGGCGCAAGCGTCCACCAGGACGGGACGAACAGATCGTCCATCTCGTCAAATTCAGCGGCAGCAGGTGGAGGTGGTGCGACCACAGCCGCCCCTTGCGCGAATACGCTCGTGAACAGCAGCGGCATCAGATCAAACTCCCGGCCAGTGTGACAGCAATACCTTCGACCGTTGCATCCGGTGTCGCCGGTGCCACAAAGCGCACCACGTCGCCCACCCCGAGCGCCACCGCTGCGCCGCCGACGGTCGCGAAGGTAAAGACACCGGCAGTGCTGATGGTGATCGTGCCGACCTCGTTTGCGTTTCTCGTGACCGCAAGCTCAAAGGCAGCGGTCGGATTGACGTCAACATGACCGCGTGCGCCTGCCAGGTCAGCCGGCAAAGTCACCGCGCGCGGCATGATCACCTTGCCCAAGACCGCGTTGGCTGTCGGCGTGCCAAAAGCCAACATCCCGAAATCATAGACCTGAGCGTCCGCAGCTGTCGACAGGCCCGCCGCGGTGACCCCGCTGCCCGAGCTGTAAAACACGCTCTCGCTGCCAGGCGCGAGTGCCGCCGTCGCGCCGGTCGCGTTCTTCACCGTGGCCAGCTGACCTGTTCCGTTCGATACGACCACCAAACGCTGCACGTTCGGTAGCTGCAGATCGAATGTCGCCGCCGGCGTCCCCGAAAGTGCAAAGCGAAGGTTGCGCTGTGCCTGAAACGTCCTGATGCTGATCGTTCCGCCCGCGGTGGAACTGACAGGCAGCGAAGCGGTCATCGCCAGATCGAGCGCATCGGTGGCGTCGTTTATCGTGACCTCTTTCTGGTTCTGCGCCGCCGCCACATGGGGGACTGCAAGGTTCGGGCTGGTCATCAGGCGATCTCCAAGGTGGCGGTGCGCGGCAGACCGCGACCGATGGTGGCGCTCATCTGGAAGATGACCACCGAGAGCTGGGCGGGCACCGCACCAAGATCTGCCGTGATCGCGGCGCTCGCATAAGTGACGGTCGGGCTGGATGAGGACAGCGTGCGCAGGACCGCGCCGCCGGGCTGATCCAGAATATCAACTTCATAGGCCTCAGACGCTTCTGACAATGGCACCGCCCCGGTACCATCGCGCAGATCCCCACCAAGCCGGGTGCGCCGCACCCAGGACAGCACGATGTCCGCGCCGGATAGCACGCCGCGCGGCTGTGCCACCGCGTAGGGCTGCAAATCCCGTCCGGTGTTGGTCCGCGTGATCGTCTCCGCATCATCAAAGAGCTGCCCGGATCCCACTGCCCGCCAGTAACGGGTGACGCCAAGATCGCCGAGCGCCACGATGATCGAATCCATGGCTGCCGCCTCAAGCAGGACAAGGGTCTGACCGACCCCATGGCCTGCGGTGAAGATGTCCGTGCCGCGCCGACCGCGCAGCAGGCCGCGCAGTGCAAACCCGCCTGTGGCCAGAGGTGTGACGTTGCGGAACTGGATGATCTCGGGCTCGCCATTGGCCTTGAGCAAAAGGGCTGCGTTCGCGCCGTTCAGCATGGCCTCCTGCGTGACGCTTTCAAGGCGTTCTGCTCCAGTGGTCATGAACACCTGCAGTTCGTTGACCTCATCGGTCGCAAAGGCTGAAGCGGGCGATCCCAACGCACTGATCGTGGCACCATAGGCGATCTCGCGGCCGATGCGGCTGGCGGTGGTCCAAAGCAGGTTATCCGGGCTGCGGAACACGGCCGCGCCCGGCCAGTTCGCTCCTCCGAATCCGCCTCCCATGACATAGATGCGCGAGCCGGTGGCAGCGGTATCGTCCACATCGCGCAACAGCGGCAGATCGGGCAGGATCAGGCGCGTCTGTGGATCACCAGCCAGAACCTGCGAGGGGCGACCGCTGCCACCATCGGCGATGAGATCGGCGGTATAGCTTGCGGCCTCTTGGGAAACGGACCGGATCGAGAGGCTGAAATCCGCACCAATGTCGATCCGCTCGATCCGCGTGCGCAAGGTGGTGCCGCTTGGCAGCGTGATGTCGACCACGTCGGTGGGATCGAGGCGCAGATAGTCGCTGGGCAGCCGCGCCTCATGCCGACTACGCTCGATCCAGGCCCCATATAGCGCCTTTGCGGCAATGCTTTTTGCCGTATCGGCTTTGATGACCATGGGCAGCTCGACCGATTGCTGATTACGCGACAGCATGGTGGGTACAGGCTTTGCCGCGCGCTTTTGCATCTGGGCGCCCTGTTGGTAGTCCGCGTCCGGATCCATGTGGATCACATTGACCCGCTCCGGCAGTTCCACCTCCTGCGTGCGGCTCTCGCGCCAGGCCTCTGCAGCATCGCTGGAAAGCGGGATCAGCAGATCCGCGTTCAAGGTCAAGGCGGGCGCCCGGCCACGTTTGCGGAACTTGAGCTGATCGTCGCTTTCCACGCCGTCGAAGAAAAAGGCCTGCGCGAGCGGCTCCATCGACGCCCGCACGGTCGAGGGTCGTGCAATCACATAGCCCGGAACAACGTCGGTAAGCTCTGCAACGTCGGTGTCAGCAAGACCAAGGCCCGCCCGCTCACAAAGCTCGCCAACGATGCTGGCAAGCGTCGCCCCCTCGCCGCCGCCGCGGTTCAAGAACATGCGCAGCACTGCCGGAGGGCTGGCGCTGGAGGCGATGATCGAGTCCGTGACGGAATCGAAGTGCTGGAAGTTGTTGCTGACGAAGAATGGCCAGGTCTCGTCGTAGACCAAGACGCCTGTGCTGGTGTCGAGCTGGATAATCCTGAACCCAGCCATGACGGTCCAGCGCCCGTAACGCAGCCGGCTTGTATTGAACGCGGGACCATCCCTATTAAGAGTGATCGGCGTGATGGTCTTCCAGACAATGCCGGTGCCGGAGCGCCACTTGATCGCATAGATATTGCCGGCGCTGCCGCCGTTCGACATGCGCACCTGGAAAATGACGCTGTCGTCGGTCGGATCATAGGTCAGCGCTTTTGCATCCCCGTGAAACCCGGTGGCGGTGCTTTCAATCTCGGCTGCCGAAGACACTTTGACCTTGTCAAAAGCGACGCCTGTAAAGAACGCTGCGGGCGTCACGCGGATGCGGTAAAGTCCGAGGCTGTTGTGATTTGCCGAGGCGCTCGATGCCGAGCCAAGAACCCAGCCCTCGCCAAAGCCGCTGCCTGACTGGCCGCCGACGAGGCCTGCGACGCGCGCTTCGGTTACTTTGCTCCCGGCACCCCAGACATAGGTCATCCCATCGGCCTTCAGGACGCCAACGTCGCTAAAGATCGACCCCGTCAGCAGAAAGTCCGCGCGGCCGCTGGTACCAAAAGCCGTGATCATGGCCAGTTTTGTGACTGCTACAAAATTGCTCGTGCTGTTTGTCAGAGAGCTGGCGCTGAACCCGAAGCGCGAGACCTCGCGCAGACTGTCCGGATCCACGCGAATGATGGCACGCGAATTGCCCGTGCCGACTGTCATATAAAGGGAGCTGTCCGCGCCCACGAACAAGGTGCTGGGAAAGTTATTGGGCGCAGCCGCGACATCGGCCATGCGCGCCTGACGATCCTCGATCATGGTGCGCAGATTGAAGCGCCGAATGCCGGCGACGGCCGGATCGCTATTCGAGGACAACAGATATCCAAGCCCACGCCTCCAATCGACGCCGCACTCATCCGACTGGTAGCCGCCGATAACGCCACCCTCGCCGGTCGTGATGAAGTCCAGCAACTGTGCGGGTTTTTGCGCGCTGCTGCGGAAGGTGATCTCGGCGGTGATGTTCGGGATCCGGTTTCCGAAATCCTCCAGCGCCAGGTCTTCAAAGACGATGTAGCAAAGCCCGCGATGCGCCGGCACGTTGCCAGCGCCCTCGACAGACTCGATCAGCGGATCGGGCAGTTGCGTGTCCGAGCCCGGATAAAACCGCATCTTGAAGCTTGATTTTGCCACGCGCGTGCCGGTGCCGCGCTTGTCATAGATCAGCTTCCCGTCCGCCCAGAGGCGCAGCACATCCTCGGCGTCACCCTCGGCAAAGGCAATGCCGAAGGAGGCAAAGTAGGTGTAGGTGGTGACCTTGGCCCCACCGCCCTTGCCTTGACGTTCGGTGGTCTTTTGCTCGCGGATGCCGGAGGACCAGATGATGTTGCCGGACATGCGCAGGGTGCCCCAGCCAATTGGAACCGGCGCGCCGTAAGCCGATGAGGTGACCGACAGGTCCGCCAGACGCGGTCCCTCCTGATCTGGCACCTTGTTGAACAGAAGCGACCCGACCGTAGAGCCGAGAAGCCAGCCCGCCTGCCAGCCAAAGCCGAGTGCCGCCGAGCCCCACGCGCCCAGACCTGCAACCGCAAGAACCGCCATGGGGGTTTACTCCTCGATCAACTGCGGAAAGCGGAAGGCGAAGCGGGCCTTGGCGGGCCATTCGCCGAGATAGGGTTCTTCGATGACGCTGCGACGCGGGGCATGGGCATGGATGAGATGGGCCACGCCGTGCCGCTGTGACAAAAGTCCGGTGTGGCACGGATAGATCGTTTCGACGAAGATGAGGACATCGGCAGGGCTGGCTTGCGAGAGCGGGATCTCGGTGAGATGCGCCCGGAAATGCTCCAGAAACCCCATGCCGGTCGCGCGGCGCGTGTAGCCTGTGATATCCTCATGGGGCAGATTGAGGGCCCGGGCGATCGCGATGAGCAAGCCGACGCAGTCGAGGCCATCTGGCGTGCGTCCCTGATGGCGAAAGGGCGTACCGAGATGACGGCGCGCCTCTGCGATCACGGCAGCGCGGGTCAATGTGGGCGGCAGCGCGGGCTCAGCTTGCATCGGGATAGCTCAGGATCGAGTCCACACCGGGCACAAAGGGCTCGCCGCGGAAGTTCAGGACATTGGCGAATTTGGTCTTGCAGGTCGCCAATCGCTTGTCGCAGCCCGGTGCCACCGTAAAGACATGGCCGGGCGCAATCGCATAGCCAACCGGCAGATAGAGCTCGAACTGACCGGTCTCGCTGTTCCAGGTCTTGACCTCGATTGCGCGGCCAGCGTTTGGCCCGTTCACCCAGGTCAGTACGCCGCCTGCAAACCAGTCGGCCGCCACGGCAGCACCGCCGACAGTGGCGATGAACACGGTGCGGGCACTGACCGTCAGCACCTCGCCGGGCCGCGTCAGCGCTGTCTCGGTTACAAAGGTTGCTGTGCCGTCCAGAGTGCTGGCCCCGATGGTCGCGTCATAGACCGGTTGCGCCGCCTCCGTTGTGCCTGCGCCAGTGCAGCGAAAGACCGCAGCACCATAAGGCCAGGGGCCGGCGTCGAACGGCACCCGTACCAGCGCACCAACCGCGTAGGCGGTGGCGCGCAAGATTACCGTTGGAAGCACCGGCACTTTGCAACGCGGATCGCCCAGATCGGCCCGGCATTCTGCCGAATAGAGCTCGCCGATCTCTTGCTGCAGGGCTTGTGTGAGCCCGCGCAGCTCCGAGCGGAACATGCCGTTCTCGGTGATCATCAGCTCGCCCAACCAGCCGCGCCGCAACCTGAGCGCGCCCATGGCCGGATCGGCCCAATTTACCAGGAACAGCCGCACCTCGGCATAGTCGAACAGCCCGGCACGCATGTCTTCCTCGGTGATGGCCTCATCATCGAAAAACCCGTCGACGTCGAGATTGTCGACCGCAAGCTGCGCATCCGACGTGACCGCCGTGCGCGCGTAGCCAAAGCGCGCAAGATAGACCTCACCGTCAAAGGTGATATCGCGATCATGATCGGTGAACCCAAACCGGGCACCGTCGCGGCGGATGATCGACCAGCAGGTGGCCAATGTGGTGACCGGCCCGGCCAGATGCGTCGCGAGCGCGGTGGAGACGTCCTTCATGGCTTGATCTCCACGATTGCGATCTGCGGCCAGGCGCCGTGCTCATAGTTGTCGAGGCTGAACGACATCTGATCGGTGTCAAAGCGGACTGGCACGTCGAACTCAAAAGCGGCGGAGACCACGACCGCCGCTCCCGGTGCCGCCGAGAAGGTCGCTATCCCGGTCGCGGTGTCCACAGTCACACCGCTGGTGACCAGCACCCCGTCCCGATAGACATCAACCGTGCCCGCCACTGGCTTGGTGAGGGTGCGCACCACCTCGACGCCGCCCGAGGCGTAGCGCTTCACCAGCTGAAAGGCCTTCTGTGTGCCGTTTCCGGATCCGAGGACCACTGCCGGGGTGGCAAAGTCGGTCCAGTCCTTGAACCAAAACCCGTAGGCCCTGCCCTGCCGCGCCCGAAAGAACGCGATCAGCGCCTCGAAGTCCGCGCGCCGCTTGATGCCGGTCCCGACGTCCCAACGCCCGCGCGCTTGCTGCCAATTGGCATTGCGGCGCTCATAGCCTGCAACGGTGGTGAGAATGGTGGTGTCATATCCCGGCCCGCCGGTTGCGCCGCGGGCGATGGCATCGGGAAACCTCGTCTCGTGAAACCCGTTCATATCTTCCCCGCTCAGCTGTTGCGCGACGCGCGGCCGAGCGCGCGACGGGCATCTGCCATGATCTGGCCCTGCGACAGCCGGAAGGAATTGGCGTCCGGTGTGCTGATGTTCATGACGACCTGCACGCTGCGCCCTTGACCTGCCCCTGCCGCGACCTCACGGCGTGACAAGACGCGCTCGCCGCGCTGCAAGATGGCGGGGATCTCGTCGGGCCGCAGCCCTGCCCAGCCGCCGGCATGCATGCGGGGGGCGCCGGCGAAGGCCAGGGCGGGTACGGCGCGCATTGGCGAGAGCTGGCCCACGATGCCACCCTGGTGAAACACCCCCGCCAAAACCCCGCCGCCACCGCCGAAGGCCCCTGACATGGCATTTGCCAAGGGCCCAAGGATGGCCTGCCGGATCGCAATGCGCGTGACATCGGCGAGGATCGAATTGGCCAGGCTCTTGAAGTCGAGCTTGCCGGTGGTGACAAACGCCACAAAGGCGTCCTCAGCCGCCTTGAAGGCATTCACCAAGGCGCTGCCAATCTGCTTGCCCTGTTCCATGGCATCGCGGGCATAACCCGCGAGCACCTCGGTGACGGCGCGCCAGCCGGTCGCAGCCTCGTCCGCTGCGGCCTTTGCGGCAGCGCCGGCGTTGCGAGCAGCAGCACCGGAACCCTCCGCTTTTGTCGCCGTGTCTGAAAGTGCCGCATCGAGCCCGCCAGTCGCCTCAATGGCTCCGGTGAGTGCGTCTTCGCTGGCCGTGCCGGTATCCGTCGCTACGGCTTTCAGCGCATCCCAGGCTGCCAGCGGCCGGGTGGCGGCGTCGCTCAGCATGCGCTCCGCCTCGCGGTAACCGTCGGCCCGGGCGCGGGCATCCTCGGCTGCCGCACCGAGACCAAGGTCAGGCGCATCGACATAGCTGCGTGCCAGGGCCGCGGAGAACGCATCGGCCGCCGCAGATCCCGCAGCCTGAGCCGCGCCCGCGAACGGGTTGTCGACCCGGCCAAGTGCGACCGAATCGAGCGTGCCGATCCGCACGCCGCCTGTCCCAGTCGCCCAGTCGGGAAGCAGATCCAAGGCGCCATTCAGCGCCGAAATGAAACCGTTGATGCGTGTGACGACGCCGTTCAGCATCGCCTCGACGCCGC
>PPFU01001413.1_pt1 | contig 12671 bp, 9 predicted proteins | sample 1535991 | NCBI WGS metagenome assembly PPFU01 (sample SAMN04901290, study PRJNA319586) | Hypolithon metagenome, whole genome shotgun sequencing project. | isolation source: Antarctic Hypolithon | place: Antarctica: Miers Valley | collected 2014 | reverse complement strand
GGCGTGGCTCGCGCTATCCGGCCTGCTGTGGTGGCTGGAGCGCGCGCGCGTGGGTCGCGCGCCCGCCACCATCGACGAGGGGGCCGGTCCAGGCGCGCCCACGCGAGCCGCCCGATAGCGCCACGCGCCACGGCGCACGCGTCGCGCTGGCAGCGGCGACGGCGCTGTGTATAAGAGCCGCAGCCACCCAGGACGCCACCATGACCGACCGCTCCCCCAGTCCCGATCCGATGCCCGTCCTCCACCCTGCGGCGGTTGCCGCCAACGCCTCCGGACCGCGGCGCGCCGCCTTCGATGCGGTCTACATCACCGCCACCGGCGCCTGCTATCCGGGCCCCGCGATCGGCAACGACGCAATCGACCGCTACATCCAGCCACTGGACGCAGCCTCGTCGCGGATCAAGCGCCGGGTGCTGGCCGACAACGGCATCGCCACGCGCCACTACGCGATCGACAGCGACGGCAGCTCCTCGCATTCGGTCGCCGGCATGGCAGCCGACGCGGTGCGTGCCTGCGTCGGCGCAGACGGGCTCGCGGGCATCGACCTGCTGGCGACCGGGACGTCGTGCGGCGACCTGATCCTGCCCGGGTTCGCCAACCAGCTGCAGGCCGCGCTGCGCGCGCCGGCGATGACCACGGCCAGCCACCACGGCGTCTGCGCCGCCGGCATGTCGGCGCTGCAGCACGCGGCGCTGGCGCTGCAGCACGGCAGCCACCAGCAGGCCCTGGTCGCGGCGGCGGAGATGCCGTCGCGGCTGTTCAAACGCCAGCGGTTCGCGCGGGTGCCCGGTGGCGGCGGCTTCGACGCGCAGTTCCTGCGCTGGATGCTGTCCGACGGCGCCGCCGCGTGGCGGCTGTCGCGTGCGCCGGGACCGGGCACATCGCTGAAGCTGCTGCAACTGCACCTGACCTCGTTCGCGGGGGAGATGCCGCTGTGCATGCAGGCCGGGCAGTCCCCGGAGGGCCGCGCATGGGGCGACTTCGACGATTTCCCCGCGGCCGACGCCGCAGGCGCGATGCTGCTGCGGCAGGACGTGCGGCTGCTGCCGCAGCTGTTCGACCTCGGCACCCACGAATACGCGCGTCTGGCGCGCGAAGGTGCGATCGACCCCTCCGCGGTCGATCACTTCCTGTGCCACTACTCCTCGGCGCGCTTCGCCCGCGTGGTGCGCGACTGCCTCAAGGCCGCGCGCCTCGAGATCCCGGACGCGCGCTGGTACAGCAACCTGTCGGTGCGCGGCAACCTCGGCGCGGCGGCGATCTTCGCGATGCTCGACGACTTCGTGCGCTCGCGCACGCTGCGGTTGGGCGAGAAGATCCTGCTGTTCGTGCCGGAGTCGGCGCGCTTCACGGTGTGCTTCGCGTTGCTGGAGGTGGTGGAGGGCGTGCCGACCGCAGCGGCGATGCCATCGCCCCGTCCCGCAGCGTCGCAGGCGCGCGTCCGCGGCGACGGGACAGCGCCAGCGGTCTCCGGACTGGACGCCCAGGTGTCCGGAGTGGAGAGCGGCTCCGACCTGCGCGGCGCTTCCCTGCCCGGGTGCATGCCGGCTGGACACGGCGACACCGGCACCGCGGTGCCGTCCACGGCGGACACCGCGGCCTGCATGCCTCCGCCGCCGCAGGAAGCCACCGCCGACCAGCCGGCCGAGGTCGCGCGCCTGCTGCGCGAGCTGGCGCAGGTCTGGCACGACTACCGCGGCAGTGTCTGGCGCACGCCGCTGGTGACCCGGATCCTCGACGGCAGCGTGACCCAAGACGACTACGTCGACTGGATGGCGCAGTGGGTGCCGCAGGTGCGCCAGGGCAGCCTGTGGATGCGTCGCGCCGCCGACAACCTGACACCGCGCTACGCCGTGCTGCGCGACACCGTGCATCACCACGCCGACGACGAGCAGCACGACTATGGCGTGCTGTTCGACGACTACCTGCGGGCCGGCGGCACCGCGGCGTCGATCGACGACCTGCGGCGCAATCCCGGTGGCGACGCGCTCGATGCCTACCTGCACGCGCGCGCTGCGCAGCCTGACGCGGTGGGGCTGCTGGGCGCGATGTACATCATCGAAGGCACCGGGCAGCGCATCGTGCCGGCGCTGCTGCCGCTGCTGCGGCGCCGGCTGGGCTGGCTGGGCCGCAGCTTCGCGTTCCTCGCCTACCACGGCGAGAACGACGTCGCGCATCTCGAGCGCTGGCTGCAGGCGCTGACCGTGGCCGTCGGCATCGGCGGCCGCGAGGCCGCGGAGGATATCCTCGATGACGCGCGCATCGTCGCTGTGCTCTACGCGCGGCAGCTGGCGATGATCCGGTGAGCCACATGGCATCATCCTCGCGACCCGCGCACCACCCCGACCCGGACGGCGCGTCGGGGACGCCAGCGTCCCACTGGGCGCCGCGGCCCGACGCGTCGACACACGTCGCGGACAGCGCCCATGAGGATCCACGATGAGCCGGACCGACGACTGGCTGGACGCCCCGCACGACCCGCGCGACCCGAATCCGTGGCTGGCGCTGTACCTCGACGCCAGCGGTCCGCTGGCCGACGAGGTCAAGCGCGCGTGGCTGTGCGACGCGGCGTCACGCTCGCGGCAGTTCGTGCTGCCGGTGGTGCGGCCGCTGGCAAGGATCGCCATCGTTCTGATCCAGCTGCTCAAGATGGCGCTGCCGCGCGGTCTGACCTCGTCGCGCTGGCTGCACCGGACCATCGTCTGGGGCATGACACGGTTCGTGCGCCCGGAGGCCAACTGGCTGATCCTGCGCCATTTCCACCTCGGGTCGCAGGTGCTGGCCTTCATCGGGCGCAACGCGCTCCCCGGGCACGCGCTGCCTTCGCATCCACTGTCGCCGCCGGACATCGCGGCGCTGCGCGACGACGTCTTCCTGCAGCACGACCTCAACCTGTTCAATTTCGTCATCGAGCTCAACCGCGCGCTCGGCGGGCAGCCGATCGTGCCGCCGGCGACGCCCGACTTCTCGATGATCCGCCAGCCGGACGTGCGCCTGGCCGACATGCCGGATCGCTGGACCAACGTGATCGACCTGCAGACAGCGATCGAGCTGTACACGCCGGTGTACCAGCTGTTCCTGACCGACAACGACTTCTGGCGCGCGACCAACTCGCTGCAGCTCGACGAGGTGATCGCGATCTACGCCGCCACCCTTCTGCAGCGGCCGGACTACCTGGTGTTCCTCAACAACAAGCACCCCCTCGTGCCACTCACCACCCTGCGCGCAGGCTTCCGCCTCGTGCTGCACGGGCTGTCGACCGAGATGCTGCACGCGCTGCTGAGCCGCGCGCGCGATGTGCAGATGTCCGCGGCGGTCGAGGGCGCTGCTGCATGAGCGTGCGGGTCACCCCGTCGTCCATGGCCGTCGTGAGCCCGAATGCGCGGGCAGCAGCGGGACGACCGCGCGGGGAGTGCCCGCCGGAGTGCGCGGATGGTGGCGGGGAAGTGCGCGGACGGTGGCGGGGGCGGAAGTCCTCCGCCGGCTGACCCTGCGGGTCTTCATGCCGGCTGCGGACTCCCACCCCCACCACGTCGACGTCTCTCGATCGCGGGTGGGGACATCAGAAGCACCTGATGGGCAACCCCGACAGACCGCTTGCGGTCGCGCCCTGTCGCAAGTGCTCTCGCCCTTGCTACTGCACTTGCTATCGCACTCGCGGTTGCGCTTGCCATTGCTCCCTACACCAGGCACCGACCACTGATGACATGGTGGTGGGGGCAGGTGCGCAGGGGACATAAAGACCCGCAGGGTCAGTCCCCGGAGTCACCTGCCCCCGCCACCATCCACGCACGCCGCACCCATGCCTTTGTCCCTGCCCCTGCCCTTGCCCGCCAGCTTCCGGCTTCCGGTCCTCGGCTTCCGTCATGGCGCCCCGGCATCGGGCCAAAGAAAAAGGCCGCTTTCGCGGCCTCCTCTTTTCAACGCGCTGATGCCATCAGGTCACTGGCGCAGCGGCACCACGCGGATCTCGACGCGGCGGTTCTGCGCGCGACCCTGGTCAGTGGAATTGTCGGCGATCGGATACTGCTTGCCGAAGCCCACAAGCTCGAAGCGCTCGCGGCGCAGGCCCTGCCCGATCAGGTAGTTGCCGACGCTGTTGGCGCGCTGCTCGGACAGGCGCTGGTTGACGGCGTCGCTGCCGATGCTGTCGGTGTGGCCGGCCACTTCGACGATCGTCTGCTCGTACTCGGCCAGCGTGCGCGCGACATTGTCGAGCGCCGGGCGGAACTGCGGCTTCAGGTCGGCACGGCCGAAGTCGAACGTCACCCCGTCCGGCAGGTTGAGCTTGATAACGTCGCCCTCGCGGTCCACGACAATGCCGGTACCGGCCGTCTGGCGACGCAGCTCGGCTTCCTGGCGGTCCTGGTAGACACCGATCGAGCCGCCGGCGAGGCCACCGACGCCGGCACCGACCAGCGCGCGCTGGCGACGCTCGGTGGCGTCAGAACCGCTGAGCAGGCCCGCGACCGCGCCGATGCCGGCGCCGATCAGCGCGCCCTGGCGGACACGGTTGGGGTCGTTGGGATCGTTGGTCTGGCCGGTATAGGTGGCGCAGCCGCCGAGCAGCAGCGAAGTGGCGATCGCGGCGGTCAAGCCGATCCGGGTGGTCTTGCGCATGGTCATGGCTCCTTCTGGGTGCGGGCGGCGCCCGACGCTGAACAGGGGCGTCAACCTACCCGAAGGAGACGTGGTTCCCGAGTGACGATGACCCTCTCGGGCGCGTCCACCTCCTTCCCCGTTCAGGTTGGCAACAACGCATCGGCGGCAGCGGCGTCGAGCGGCACGTCCCACGAGCCCATCAGCGCCAGGTACAGCAGCTTGTCGAACTCCGGCGCGAAGCGACGGATCACCGCATCCGGGTCCGGCACCAGGCGCGCGTCGCCGATCAGCCCGAAGTGAACGCGGCCGTTGTAGCTCATGATCGAGATGCCAAGCCCGATCGAACCGGTCTGCGGGACCCAGAACATCAGCTCGCGCACCGGGGAACCCGCGAGATACAGCGGCTGCTGCGGTCCCGGCACGTTGGTGGCCACCGCCGAGGCCTTGCGGCTGAAGAGCTCGAGCGCGATCGACTGCAGCGGCGTCGGCGCGACGCCCAGCGCCGCCAGCAGGCCATAGGCGACGATCGCCTGTCGCGAGCACTTCAGCTGCTCCATGCACGCTGCCACGCGCTCGAGCCGGCGTATCGGGTTCGGCTCTCCCACCGGCAACTCGAGGAACACCAGCCCGAAATGGTTGCCGAGCTGGCGCGCATGCTCCAGCGGACGCAGGTTCACCGGTACCGTCGCGCGCAGCGTGATGCCATCGGGATCGTCGCCGCGCTCGATGATGTAGGCGCGCAGCGCGCCTGCAGCCGCCGCCATCAGTACGTCGTTGACGGTGCAGCCGCAGGCGCGCCCCACGGCCTTGACGTCGTCGAGTGACAGCGGCTCGGCCCAGGCGACGCGCTTGCTCGTGCCCAGCCGTCCACGCAGCAGCGAAGGTGGATCGTCCGACAGCGCCAGCGCGTGCGCCAGCTCGCGCGCGATCTCCCCGCCCTCCCGCGCCAGCACGCCGGCCAGCGTCGGATCGCGGTACAGGTCCATGCCGCGGTCGAACATGCGTCCGCCCAGCCGCGCGACCTTCTCCACCGCGCCGACGCGGCGCGCGACGCGGGCGCCGTCGCGCTTCAGCCAGCTGCGCGCCAGCGGCGCAGCGCGGTCGGGGTGTGGCCCGGTATCGGTCAGCGACAGCAGCACCTGCACCAGCGCGATGCCGTCGGCGTAGCTGTGGTGGATCCGGGATACCAGCGCGCTGCCGCCGGCATAGCCCTCCACCAGGTGGAATTGCCACAGCGGACGGCCCTTGTCGAGCGGACTCGACGCCAGCTGGCTGACGAAGCGCTCGAGCGCACGCTTCTCGCTCACGCGACGATCCGCGCGCCCCGGCAGCGCCACCGCCTGCACGTGCCAGTCGAGGTCGAAGTGCTCGTCGTCGCACCACGAGGCCCCGGCCGCGGTGTCGACCGCCTTCTGCCGGAAGCGCGCATAGGCCAGGAACCGCGTGGCGACCACCTTGCGCAGGCGCGCCAGTGACAGCGGCTCGGCGAGCATCAGCACGCCGGTGATCATCATCGGGTTGGTCGGGCGGTCCATCCGCAGCCATGCGGTGTCCACACGCGACATCGGGTCGCGGCGCGGAGGCTTGCGTGCTGACTGGCGGGCCATCGTCACTCCTCCGCGGCGTCCGAGTGAATCACGCACGCGCGAGCAGCGTCAACGCGCGGCGCGGCGCCGACGGGCGCGCATGCGGACGCGGCGCACCGCGCGCCCGATTGTGCAGTGCAGCGCTATTTGGACGCCTGGTACGCGGCCAGGGCCGCGTCTCGGCCCGCGGCAAGGTCGACGATTGGCGCCTGCGGATAGCCTGGCGCGCGCCGCCGCAGCGTCGCGGCGTCCTCCCATGGCGCGAAACGCGCTGCCACCGGCAACGCCTCCATCTCCGGGATCCAGCGGGTGATGTACGCGGCCTCGGGATCGAAGCGCCGCGCCTGGGTCACCGGGTTGAAGATGCGGAAGTACGGCGCCGCGTCCGCACCCGTGCCGGCGATCCACTGCCAGCCGAGGGTGTTGTTGCCGAGGTCGGCGTCGACCAGCGTGTCCCAGAACCAGCGCGCGCCGCTGCTCCAGTGCACGCGCATGTGCTTGCACAGCCAGCTGCCGACGATCATCCGCACGCGGTTGTGCATCCAGCCGGTGTGCCAGAGCTCGCGCAGACCGGCGTCGACGATCGGCACCCCGGTGCGCCCCTGTTCGAACGCGGCCATCGCGGCCGCATCCGGCCGCACCCACGGGAAGCGCTCGAAGCGCGGGTTGAGGTTCTCGTGCGTGGTCTTCGGGAAGTGGTGCAGCAGGTGGTGCGCGAACTCGCGCCAGCCGAGCTCGCGAACGTAGGTGTCGGCGTCGGCATCCAGCGCCGGGGTGCGCGCGGCCTCGATCGCCGCGCGCACGCGCCACGGCGCGATCTCGCCGAAGTGCAGGTGCGGCGACAGCCGCGATGTGCCGGTGCGGTCCGGCCGGTCACGGTCGAGGTCGTAGCCGCGCAGCGCGCCGTCGACGAACACCTCCAGCGCCTCGCGCGCGCCCTCCTCGCCCGGGGTGAACCGCTCCCAGAAGCGGGCGTCCCAGCCGAGCGCGGGTGACAGCCGCAGCGCATCGACCAGCACACCCGCGGGGCCGTCATCGACGTCGGGCAGCGCGCGCGGCGCGTCCCACGTCGCCGGTGGCGCCAGTTGCCCGCGCAGCGTCTTCCAGAACGGGGTGAACACGCGGTAGGGCCCGTCCTGCTGCGTGCTGACCTCCCACGGCTCGGCAAGCAGCGCGCCGTTGTGGCTGTCGGCGCGCAGCCCCGCGCCGCGTAGCGCCTGCTTGATCGCGGTGTCGCGCCGCTCGACTGCCGGCTCGTAGCGCCGGTTCCAGAACACCGCCCCGGCGCTGCACGATGCCGCCAGCGACAGCAGCGTCGCCCGCGACGGCCCGACGAAGCAGCGCAGCCGTGAACCGCGCGCGCGCAGGTCGGCGTCGAGGGCGTGCAGCGATCGGTGGCGCCAGGCATCGGAGGCCGCCCCAGGCGCCCAGTCGCCCTCTTCGTCCGGCGCGTGCACGTAGACGCAGATCGGGGTGTAACCCTCCTCCAGCGCGGTGCGCAGCGCCGGGTGGTCGTCGAGGCGGAGGTCGTTGCGGAACCAGACCAGGGCATTGGGCATCGGGGTGTCCGTCAGGGGGAAAGCCGACGCTGGCGGCCGGTGGAACGCGTCGTCCGGGTTCAGCTGCGGCCAAGGGCGCAGGCGCGGCCAGCGCCGCGCGAAGCGCCTCCGCCTGGGTCCGGATCGCGGCCAGCCTGTCGGCGGGCACGCGGCCCAGGCTGCGCCACTGCATGGCGGCGCGCGGATGGTCGGCGAAGCGTCCGGCGTGGCGGGCCAGGAAGTCCCAGTACAGCGTGGTGTACGGACAGGCCGTGTCGCCGACCGCCTCTCCCGGATCGTAGCGGCAACCGGCGCAGTGGTTCGACATGCGCTGGATGTAGCGCCCGCTGGCCGCGTAGGGCTTGGAGACCATGCGCCCGCCGTCGGCGTACTGGCTCATGCCCAGCACGTTGGGCAGTTCCGCCCACTCCACCGCGTCGACATAAAACGGCGAGATACCAGCCGTGCACCTCGCGCGGCCGGCCCGCCATTCGGCCACCGCCGCGGCGATCACCCGCCGCGGCGACAGCAGCTTGAGGTTGAGCGCGGCCGACAGCAGCGCGTGGTAAAGGCGGGGCTCGCCCTCCCACATCGCGTCCTGGTACTGCCCGAACAGCGGCAGCCACTGTGCGACGAACGCATCCAGCGCGGCGTCGGCCTGCGCCGCGGTCAGCGGCCAGTCGAACGCATCGAGGCTGCCGGGATGTGCCCCGAAGCGCGCCTCGACCAGCGCCAGCACCCCACGCGTGACGTCGTCCGGCGGGAACGACGGCGGTCGCGGCAGCAGGCCCGGCCCTTTCCTGCCGAACGCCTTGCGGTTGTCGGCGTCGTAGTTCCACGCACCGCCGGCCGGCTGGCCGTCGTCATCGAGCAGCACGCCCTCGCGCCGGCGCAGCCAGCGGTAGAAGTGCTCCATGCGCAGCGTCTTGCGGCCTTGCGCCCACGCGGCGAACTCGCCCGGCTCGCACAGGAAGTGCGCGTCGGGTCGCTCCGACCACGCGATGCCGGAATCCGCCACCGTGCGCGGCAGCGACTGCGCCAGTCGCCACTCGCCTGGCATAACCGCCACCACGCGCTCTGGCCGCAGCGCAGCGAGGTCGGCGGCAAGCGCGTCGTCCAGCGTTGCGTGGGCGTGCTCGTCCAGCGCCCGGTACGCCACGCGGTAGCCGCGTGCACGCAGCGCATCGCGGAAATGCCGCATCGCCGCCAGGAACATCGCGATGCGTGCCTTGGTGCTCCAGACCTGGGTCGCCTCGTGCGCGACCTCGGCCATCCAGGCCATGTCCAGCGCGGGATCGAAGTCCTCGAACACCGTCGACGCCCCGTCGAGCTGGTCGCCGAGCACCAGCACCAGGTGGCGCACCGGTGGCGGCTCGCTCATGCCTCGACGAAGCGCACGCGGCGGGTGATCGAGCACACCAGCTCGTAGCCGATGGTGCCGGCGGCGTCGGCCACCCGCTCCACCGGCAGCACCTCGCCCCACAGCACGACCGGGTCGCCGGGACGCGCCTGCGGCCGTCCGCGCAGGTCCAGCGTCATCAGGTCCATCGACACGCGGCCGATCACGGGCACCTCGACACCGTCCAGCAGCACCGGCGTGCCGGCCGGTGCGTGGCGTGGGTAGCCGTCGCCATAGCCGATCGCGGCGATGCCGACCGGCATGTCCTCCGGGCACTCCCAGGTGGCCGAGTAGCCGATGCGCTCGCCGCGCGCCACGCGCTTGACCGCCAGCAGCCGCGTCGCCAGGGTCATCGCCGGTCGCAGGCCGAAGTCGGCGCCGGTGCGGTCCGCCACCACGGAAATTCCGTAGGTCGCGCCGCCCGCGCGCACCCAGTCGCCGCTGGCCTGCGGCCAGCCGAGGATGGCGGCGGAGTTGGACAGCGAGCGCGCGCCGCCGAGACCTTCCGTGGCTGCGGCGAAGGCGCGCATCTGCGCCTGCGTCTGCCCGCCGCCGCGTCCGTCGTCGAAGACGTCGGAGCTGGCGAAATGGCTCATCAGCACGATCTCGTCGGCGACGCCCGGCAGCGCGCGCAGCCGCGCATGCGCGTCGCGGACGTCGGCAGGCGCGAAGCCCAGCCGGTGCATGCCGGTGTCGACCTTCAGCCAGCAGCGGATCGGCTCGCCGTCGACGGCGGCCAGCATCTCCAGCTGGTCGGCGTGGTGGACCACGGTGTCGACCTGCAGCCGACGCAGCTGCGGCACGTCGTCGGCCTCGTCGAAGCCCGACAGCAGCACGATCGGCTGCGACACACCGGCCGCACGCAGCCGCTCCGCGTCCGACAGCGCCGCGACGCCGAACCCATCGGCACCTTCGAGCGCACGCGCCACGCGCTCCAGCCCGTGGCCGTAGCCGTCGGCCTTGACCACCGCCATGACGCGACTGCCTGGCGCGCAGGCGCGCATCCGGCCCAGGTTGTGGCGCAGCGCGTCGGCGTGGATGGTGGCGGTGGTCGGGCGTGCCATCTACTCGAAGCTGCCCACGGAGTCGTGCGAGAGGTTGTCGAAGCGCGTGTATTCGCCGAAGAACTTGAGCTTGAGCGACCCGGTCGGCCCGTTTCGCTGCTTGCCGATGATGATCTCGGCCAGGCCCTTGTCGGGCGAATTGTCCTTGTTGTAGTAGTCGTCACGGTAGATGAAGACGATGACGTCGGCGTCCTGCTCGATGGCGCCGGACTCGCGCAGGTCGGCCATCACCGGGCGCTTGTCGCCGCGCGTTTCCAGCGACCGGTTGAGCTGCGACAGCGCCAGCACCGGCACGTTGAGCTCCTTGGCCAGGCCCTTGAGCGAGCGCGAGATCTCAGAGATCTCGGTGGCGCGGTTCTCGCTGTTTCCGGGGACCGCCATCAGCTGCAGGTAGTCGATGACGATCAGACCGAGGTCGCTCTCGCGCTTGAGCCGGCGCGCTTTGGCGCGCAGCACGTCGGGCGACAGCGCGGGCGTGTCGTCGATGAAGATCTTGGTTTCCTTGAGCATCCGGATCGCGCTGGTGACCCGGCTCCAGTCCTCGTCCTCGAGCTGGCCGGTGCGCAGCCGGGTGGCGTTGATGCGGCCGTTGGACGAGATCAGGCGCAGCGCGAGCTGGCTCGCCGACATTTCCATCGAGAACACCGCGACCGCCTTCCTGGTCTTGATCGCGGCGTACTCGGCGATGTTGAGCGCGAACGTGGTCTTGCCCATCGCCGGGCGCGCGGCCAGGATCAGGAGGTCGGTCGGCTGCAGGCCGGCGGTCATCTCGTCGAACTCGGCGTAACCGGTCGGCAGGCCGGTGATGCCGCCGCCGTTGGCGTAGCGCGTCTGCAGCAGATCGAAGGCCTCGGCCATCGCCTTGTTGACCGCCACGAAATCGGTGCGCCCGCGCGAGCCGTCCTCGGCGATCGCGAACACGTCCTGCTCGGCCTTGGCCAGCAGCTCGCTGCTGTCGCGGCCCTCTGGCTGGAAGCCGTCGTTGACGATCGTGGTGCCGACCTCGATCAGCCGGCGCAGGATCGCCTTGTCGCGGACGATGTCGGCGTAGGCCTTGATGTTGGCGGCCGACGGTGTGGTGCTGGCCAGTTCCACCAGGTAGGCGCCGCCGGCGACCTGCTCGGCGAGTCCCTGCGACTCGAACCACTCGCCGATGGTGACCGCGTCGTAGGGCTGGTTCTTCTCCGCCAGCTCGCGGATCGCGCGGTAGATCAGCTGGTGGTCGCGGCGGTAGAAGTCGCCCTCTTCGATCTGGTCGGCAATGCGGTCGAACGCCTCCGGCGCCAGCATCAACCCGCCCAGCACGGCCTGCTCGGCCTCGACCGACTGCGGCGGCACGCGCAGCTGCTCGATGCGCTGGTCGCTGCGGGAGTCGCCGGAGAACTTCGGTCGGACGGGACGGAGGGACATCGGGGGCGGGACTCCAGCGGCAGGCGGACGGCGGTGTGGCCGGGCAACCGGCGGCGGATGGCGGGGTGCGCGAGGCGGCCGTCGGGCAAGACCCCGGCGGCGCCCCGGACGGCGCAGCGCTTCACTGTAGGGCGGCTGCCTGTGGACACGCGACGGCACAACCTGTGGATAAGCTCGATCGTCGCACCGCGTCGTCGCGCGCGCTGCGACCGCGTCCGCGGTCGGCACCTTGCGTGCGCTGCGCCTGCAAACGACGACGGGCGCCCTGCGGCGCCCGTCGATGCAGCGTGTGGCGCGGGCTCAGGCGGCTTCGGGGGCCACGATCACCTTGACCGGCGTCTCGGCATCGGCGTGCAGGTGCACGACGACCTCGAACTCGCCGACGTTGCGGAACGCGCCCTCGCCCATCACCACCTCGGACTTCTCGACCGGGGTGCCCTGGCGGGTCAGCGCGTCGGCGATGTCGCGCGGGCCGACCGAGCCGTACAGCTTGCCCTCGGCGGACGCATTGACGTAGATCGTGACGCTGGCGCCCTCGAGCTTCTCCAGGCGCTGCGTGGCTTCGCTGCGGTTGGCCTCGGCCTTGGCCTCGTATTCTGCGCGGCGCGCCTCGAAGTCGGCCAGGTTGGCGGCGGTGGCGGGCACCGCCTTGCCCTGCGGGACGAGGTAGTTGCGGCCGAAGCCGGGCTTGACGTTGACCTTGTCGCCAAGGTTGCCGAGGTTGGTGACTTTCTGCAGCAGGATCAGTTGCATGTCTGGTTTCCGTGTTCGTTAGCGACGACGCGCGCCGCAACTGGTGGCTGTCCGAACGGACGTGTCTAGCGGGTCCCGTAGGCGCTGCCGCCGGGCGCCGCCTACATATTGTGGTTGTCGGTGTACGGGATCAGTGCCAGGAAGCGCGCGCGCTTGACCGCGGTGGCCAGCTGGCGCTGGTAGCGCGCCTTGGTGCCGGTGATGCGGCTTGGCACGATCTTTCCGTTCTCTGTGACGTTCTGGCGCAGGGTGTTGAGATCCTTGTAATCGATCTCCTTGACGCCCTCGGCGGTGAACTTGCAGAACTTGCGGCGGCGGA
>PPFU01000658.1_pt1 | contig 12695 bp, 15 predicted proteins | sample 1535991 | NCBI WGS metagenome assembly PPFU01 (sample SAMN04901290, study PRJNA319586) | Hypolithon metagenome, whole genome shotgun sequencing project. | isolation source: Antarctic Hypolithon | place: Antarctica: Miers Valley | collected 2014 | reverse complement strand
TTGCGATAACTCACGACCAGCCGCAGCCGGTCCCGCTCCTGGCTATGGACGCGAAGCCGTTTGAAAAGGCAGGCCTGCAAACTATCCACCCTGGCCTTCTCGATGGTGTAGGCTACTTCCAGTTCGGCTAAACGCGCCCGCGCCGCGTCCACTAATGCGCGGAGCATTTTCGGCTCTGGATTTTCGTGAATGACGACCGCAATGTCTTGCATGGAGTTATCGCTTGCCCGAATATTTTTCTTTGAACTCTTGGTAAAGCTGATGACCCCTCACGAAATCGGACAAAGATATCAAAGCAACGAGTGCCGTGACTTCTTCTTGAGCTTCCGTGTGCCCTTGGTCTGCGGCTAATTGAAGCCAGCCGTAGGCACGAGGCAAATCGACTTCAACGCCCTCACCATCACGATAGCAGCAACCAAGCCTATATTTATATTGCCAAGGTTCTTTTCCAGCGGGATTGGTAGCATAACGGAGCCATGTATTAGCGACTTTACGGAACCAGTCGGCTGCCTCCGCATCATCTTGAGGAACGCCTTCACCTTCGCGGTATTTACAACCAAGCATATACTGTGCCCTCACATCGCCATTCTCGGCTGCCTTTCGATACCACTTGACCGCTTCGGCGTGGTCTTGAGCAACGCCTTGGCCTTTCTCGTAACACTTAGCAAGTCGCTTTATAAAATCCCAGTCGCCTTGTTCTGCTCCGAATCGACACCACTTAGCAGCTTCAGAATAATCCTGCGGTATGCCTTTCTCACGATTACCGTGCTCGTAGTCACGCACAAGGTAGTATAAAGACTCACAATCGATTTCGGCAGCTCGTTCATCACATTTTAGAGCCGCGGCAAAGTCTTTGCGTTCTCTAAATATGCCAGCCAGCCTGCCGGATGCGATGTATATGTAGTTCTTTGTGCCGTCTTTCGCAGCTTTCTGATACCACTTAATGGCTTCGTTCTCGTCTTTGGGGATAAGCCTTCCCCACGTATATTCCAAGGCAAGGCGATTGAAAGCACGCGCGAACCCTGCATCTGCGGATTTCCTCAACCATTCCAGTGCTTTCGCGCAATCCTGCTTAACGCCGCGCTCAGATTTGTAGCATATGAAAACTTCGAATTGTGCTTCTCTGTGTCCGGCTGCGGCGGCACGGTAAAAGAGATTGAACGCCTGAATGTTTTCTGGCGTCATTCCCTCGCCATTGCGAATTCGCTTCCCATCCCTTACAAGCGCGTCGAGATCGACATTTCCGGGAGTGATCTCTTTTGCCAGAACGAGCGAGCTTTCCACCATCTCGCCCAAGATGCGGTTCCGCATAATCTGCGTCGCGGTCAACTCGTGCGACGGTCGCAGGGCTATTGAGCGTTCTCGGTTGAGTTCCATAGCGGGACCAGTCCAGTTAGAAAGAAAAATTCCAGAGGAGGTCAATATCGCGTTTCATCTGCTTGAAGAGTTGCGTAACTAACGATTGCTGAGGATACGATTTGAACTCCTCGGCGGACCCTTTGCGGGTGGCGTCATGGTAGAAGTGTTTGGGGTATCGCCAATTCGCCCATCGATTGCGTTTATCCGCTTTGTAGAGCGGAAAGTAGAATTTGCGTATGACGGCCTCGATGACTTTAAGAAAGCGCATCGTGTGAGCGTCATCTCGATAACGTGTAACTTGTTGGATGGCTGCGGTGATTGTGAGGAGATCGTGGCCAAGTTCCTTTCTAAGCCTTTTACAGTAATACTGACGCCTCGCTATTTCCAGATAGGAGTTATCGTCCTGAAGGCGACACTCGTCGAATTGACAAAGCCACATCCCCTTAAGGAAGATTTCCGCACCCATCTGGAACACCGGATAGGGCAGGTAGCTGTCGAGAAAAGGATCTGGGCACCGCCCGTGAGTTCAACGCTCACGATGCTTTTGCTACTCTGGATGAGATCGAGACCCGCGAACATCCAACGGAGCGGATGGAGTTCAATGTCCGCCGTGATGCCATCATCAAGCTTCTGCTCGAAGTCCTCGGGTAGAGCCGCGAGTTCATCGCGCCAAGTATCGAAATCCTCTTTAAGTTGAATTTGAGCGTCATCTTCAAATGCTTTCATAATCTCAGTTGTAATGTCTTCAGAATCGTCGGGCATGTGGGAAAGTCACATCGCAGCCAGGAATGCGTCAACTTTGGCTCTAGAATCTTTTTCTTGCTGACGTCTATTTCGAATCTGAGTCACACTGCCTGGTTCAGTTGGGGACCGCGTTCCCAAAGAAAGCTGCTTCGATATTGCACCATGCGGTCTTTGCACTTTTTCTCGCCGAATTCGTATGGACCGTCTGGCCGAAGAATAATCCCATCATAACCAAGGCCGGTCCAATACGTGAGCTGATTTGCGGCTTCCTCGGGAAACCAAATGCGGACGGTGGAAACAACACGGATATGGGAATGATTCCAGAATTGGATGCAGGGATAGACTTCCAACCAGCGGTCGGAGTAATTTCGCTCCGCATCCACGACATCGAAGATATGGTATTGAAGTTCCAGTGTATCCGTTGTCGGATCCTTCAAGCTGACTGTAGCGGCAGTGCTGATCCGCTCATCTTCCCAGCCGTGAACGTAAAGTACTCCATCAAAAATGACGTTTCCCAAGGAGTTGCGGTAAGGTGAGAAGGCGTCTATTAGGTGCTCCAGAACCTTCGGTCGCCATAGTTTTTCATCGCTGGCTTGGAATACCCCGCACTGATATAACGCTCGAACTCCCTTCAACTTGGGTTGGAGATAACAAGGATAGTGATTGTAGCGAGGGTTAAAGGTTCGTGGGAGCATCGGGATCATACGGAAGTGTCCTAATTTGAAATGCCTCATTCCTTGCTCTCACGGACAAAAGCTTCATCTCGCCACCGTGTTGCCTGATTGGTTATCCAATCAATGTCTTGGAGGGCATCCTTTGCGTGCAGCGCTGCGGCGAGCATGCCGAGTTGAGTGGAAAGATGTATGGCGTATTTCCAACCTTGATAGGGCACCATCGTCTCGATCTGCTTGGATTGGATTTTCCGCATCGCCGTCAATGCTGAAGCAACGTGATGCCACGCGAGTGTCGGATTATCGGACCGCGTCATCGCTAGTTCCAAGTGCGTGGTGAAACTGTTGACAGTGAGATGGTCGAATAATCCCATAGCCTAGCCTTTGTTACGAGCGTTCGCCGCAATCGCCACCTTCACGACGCTTTCGACTGAATTGACGGGCGGCAGTTCGAGCACCGTCAACGCCTGCGTGTTCGGTCCATACTGGTAGCTCCATGCGTAGCAGCGTTTCGCCTTCGAAGAGGTCGCCGGGAAAACTGCCGAAGCCGATGACGATGGCGGGACGGACTTTGCGGCTGCTCAGATCCGTGAACGGAATCGGCAGCAGGACCAGGTCATAGCGTGAGCAATTCATTGAAAACGTCGTCGGCCTCGTTGTCCCAGACCTCGCGCAGGCGGCGTTCCGATTGCGCCAGCCAGGCGGCGCGGTCAGGATCGTCGGGCAGAGTCTCGACCGAGAGGCGGACGTGGGTGTGCTCGGGCAGAGACAGCGTCTGAAGCAGACGTAGTGACCCGCCTTCGTAGATGGGTTCGACGGCGTCGGTCATGCGGAGCAGGCTACCTTTGACCACTACGGCGGGCAATCGGGTTTTCCTGGGCTGATATATCGCTGATCCGTTTTCGCCGCGCGCAGCGAGTCGGGGGTCGTGCCTGGCGATGATCGGCAGGCGCCCCTCGGCTTGCGCGTGCCGTTTTCCCACGAGATCGCCATCACCGCCGCTACGTGCCAAAACTACGGGGTGCCGCATCGCCGGGATTGCAGGTCCATGGGGGAGCGTTGGAAAGTGCGGCGCTCAGTTGTGGATGGCGGATTGAATCGCGCGGGGGGCTGGTTACATTCGTCAGCACGTCCATGAAAATACTCCCCACCCTCCTCCTCACCACGCTCCTCACCGCTCCGCTGCTCGCGGGCAATCGCTTCAATGTCGCCGAAGACGATGCCAGCCAGGGGGCCTACAACAACGGATGGGAAAGCGGCGCGAATGGCGGGGGCGGGTTCGACGGCTGGACGCTGCGCACGGCGAGCGGTGAGGGGGAGAGTCACGCGGGATTTTTCATCGCGCAGGCGGCGGGGCAGCCGGAGCTGCAAGGGGCCGCAATGCGGGGCAAAGCGCTCGGCCTTTATGCAAACGGCACCGGCTTCGAGTCGGCGGTCGCTTTTCGCACGCTGAAAAAACCGCTGCCAGTCGGCGATTCGTTTTCGCTGATGCTCGAGTCGGCGGACATTCAGAAGAAATTCGACTCGGACGACGAGGCGACGGGGAGCGTCGGATTCACGCTGCGGAGCGGCACGGCGGCGGAAAGCGCGGACGATTACAACGCGGGGGCGCGGTTCGAGTTCGGCCACTATGAGGGGCAGGCGAACTATCAAATCTACGACGGCGAGGAGAATCACGACTCGGGTGTCGCGGTGAGCGATCGGGGCGTGACCGTGACCGTGACACTCGTGGACAAGGATCACTACGACCTGGAGGTGACGACGCCGGACAAGAAGACGACGAAGCTCGGGAAGCGGAAGCTCGGCGGCACCGCGGGGGCGGCGATCGAGAGCTTAGCGCTCTTCAACCGCGACGGGGAGAGGAGCGATGCGTTTTTCAATGGCCTCCAGATTTCCCGCGAGGCGCGAAAGTAACACCATGAACGACACTCCGCGCAACGTCCTCGGCGACGAACTCGAACCGTGCAGCCGCTCGCCGCTGACGGGATTTTACCGGACGGGCGACTGCCGCAGCGGCGATGACGATCTCGGCTGCCATGCCGTCTGCGCGCAGGTGACCGCGGAGTTTTTGGCTTTTTCGAAAAAGGCGGGGAACGACCTCTCGACGCCGCGTCCGGAGTTCCGGTTCCCGGGGTTGAAGCCGGGCGACCGCTGGTGCGTCTGCGCGGAGCGGTGGAAGGAGGCGCACGACGCGGGCGCGGCCGCCCCCATCATCCTCGCGGCGACGAGCGAAGCGGCACTGCAATACATCTCGCGCAGCGTGCTCGAGGAGCACGGGATCGATCCGCTGCCGGAGTGACGATCCGATCGTCGGCGAGCCGCGTGGATTCTCCACGCCGCGATCTCACTTTTCCGCCATCACGTCGATGTGGATATCCACCTCGTCCCGGCGCGCCATTTTTTTCACCCGGCCATCCTCCATCCAGAGAATGCGGTCGGAGATATCGAGCATCTTGTGGTCGTGGGTGGAGCAAATGACGGTCACGCCCTGCTCGCGGTTCATCTCTTTCATCAGCGCGATGATCTCCTCGCCGGTCTTGAGATCGAGGTTCGCCGTCGGCTCGTCGGCGAGGATGATCGCGGGCCGGTTCGCAAAGGCTCGCGCGATGGCGACGCGCTGCTGCTGGCCGCCGCTGAGTTCGCGCGGGGTGTGCAGGATGCGGTGGCCGAGGCCGACGCGGGTGAGGATCTCAACGGCGCGATCCTGCGCCTCCTCGGGCGGGACGCCAGCGAAGACCATCGGGAGCGTCACGTTCTCCAGCGCGGTCATGACTTTCACGATGTTGTAGCTCTGGAAAATGTAGCCGATCTTGCGGCAGCGCAGCCAGGCGAGTTCGTTGGCGTCGAGCTGCGCCACGTCGATCTCGTCGATGAAGACGTGGCCGGAGACGGGTTTGCTGAGGCCGCCGATGATGTTGAAAAGCGTCGTCTTCCCCGAGCCGCTCGGGCCCATGATCGAGAGGTATTCGCCGGTGGCGATCTGGATGCTGACGTCGGTGAGGGCGTGGATCGTCTCCTCGCCCATGCGGTAGGCCTGGCAGACGTCGCGGGTGATGACGGTATAATCGACGTGATGCTCGAGGTCGGCGAGCCAGTCGATGGGGGCGATGGCGGTCGCGGTCACAGGATGAGGTGACGGGGTCGCTCGTCCTCGTCGAAGTGACAAATGACCGCGTCCTGAATCATGGCTTGCAGGTCTGTGAGATCATCGCCTTGCGTGGAAATGCCGCCGCCACGCGGGTCGTCCCAACTGGCGGAAAATCCACCTCCTTCCTCCGATGTGACGTTGAAGGTGATCGTAGTCATGGGTGGAGCGTCTCAGCGCGGATGCGGTTTCGCAAGCCGTCAGCCTTGCGACGCCGGGGACTGGATCGCTTGGAAGCACTCGAGGAAGCCGGTGGCGAAGTCCTCGGGACGGGCGGCGATCCAGCGGGTGATTTGGTCGAGGGGGAAAAAATGGCCAGTCTCGATCTCGGCGCGCGGCAGCGTGAAGGGGCCGTCGTGTTCCGCGCGATACAGCTCGACGAACTCGTGCCCGGTGCGCTCGCTGGCGGGGATGCGGGCGACGCGCTTGATGGGGGCGGTGATGCCAAGTTCCTCGGTGAGCTCGCGCGGGGCGGTGGCGTCGGGAGTGTCGCCGGCGTTCACATGGCCGGCGGCGCTCGAGTCCCAGCGGCCGGGGTGCGCGTCTTTCCAACGGGAGCGCTTTTGCAGGAACAGCTCGCCGGCTTGGTTGAAGACGAAGATATGCACGGCTCGGTGGAGCAGGCGGTGGGTGTGAACTTCGTGACGGCTCGCGACTCGGCTCGGCGTGTTCGTTTCATCGACCACGTCGAACAACTCGCCATGCACATCCTGCGCGGGCGGCGCGGCGGGGGTGACGAGGTTGGTCAGCGCGATCCACTGGGCGAGGCTGAGTTCTTCCGCGCGTGATGTTTCCTCGATCTCGAGCGTGCGGCAGAGGTCGCTCCACGGAAACGTGAGACGCGGGGCGAGGAGCTTGCGCATTTGCTTGCGGCGCTGGGAAAACCCGAGCTTCACGAGCGCGTCGAAAAGCGCGCCGTCGCAATCGGGCAGCTCGCCCGCGGGACGCCGGGTGAGGGCGACGACGCCGGATTCGACTTTCGGCGCAGGGGTGAAAACGCTGCCGGCCAGCGTGCGCAGGTAATCGATGCGCCAGACGCGGCCGAGGATGAGGGTGAGCGCGCCGTAGTCCTTCGTGCGCGGGGCGGCGGCGAGGCGGGCGGCGAGTTCGCGCTGGAGGGTGCAGACGAGGCGGACGACGGGAAGCGGCTCGGCAGCGAACTGGAAAAGGAGCTGGCTGGAAGCGTAGTACGGGAGGTTGCCTAGGATGCGCACGGGGCCGCGACCGTAGAGGCTGCGGGTGTCGTAGCGGAGGGCGTCACCGTGAATGACCTCGGCCTGCGGGAATGCTGTGCGGAGGAAGCCGGCGAAGCGTCCATCTTTCTCGATGAGGGTGGAGGAGGCTGCGCGCGGGACCGCATGCTCGGTGAGCGCACCGAGGCCGGGGCCGACTTCGACGAGATGGTCACCAGGCTCGAGCGCGAGCTGGGTCACGATCCAGGCGGCCAGGTTTTGGTCGTGGAGGAAATTTTGTCCGAGCGATTTGGTGGGCTCGACGCCGAGTTCGGCGAGGGTATGGCGAATCGTGGAGAAGGTCACGGCCGAGCGGATGGAGTCGCTCGCGAGGAGGGAACCTGCCGAAAACTACTACCCAATTCCAGAACATCTATGAAGCGGTCACCGAATCTATCCTCTTCCGTCTCTCACTCCCCTCGACGTCCGCCTTTCCCTGCGCTATCGCTACCACCCCATGAGCGATCACGTTTACAAGAAAATCGAACTCGTCGGCTCTTCTCCCACCGGGATTGAAGATGCCGTCAACAATGCTGTGGCCAAGGCCGCCAAATCTCTCCGCAACATGCGCTGGCTCGAAGTCGTCGAGACCCGCGCCCATCTCGAGGAGGGGAAAGTCGCCCACTGGCAGGTGACCGTCCGCATCGGCTTCACCCTCGACTGATCCTCCGCCCGGCGTAGCGGAACCTGCTTTATATGTGCGAGCGATGCCTCACCTGACGCTCACCTCGCAGGAAGTGGCCGTGCTCCGTGGCACCTCGCGCCGCGGCGATCCCGACGCCGGATTCCAAGAACTCCTCACCACCCTCGAAGCCCTCGTCGATGGCAAAACCGGCCGTATCTTCATCTCTCAGCACACCCTCGAGCTCATCCAGCGCTACGGCGCCGGCAGCGGCAGCCTCACCTGGCAAGCCGCCCTCTTCCGCATCTTCGGGCGCACCCTCGGCGATTCCCTCGGGAAAAAACGGGACCAATCCGGCCGGCTCACCCGCCCCGAGTGATCGCGGCGTGAGCTTCGATCTGCCCGGTCTCGTCGCCGCCCGGCTCGGCGAGAACTACGACCTTCACGAGCGCCATCTCAACCGCACCCTCGTCCAAGTCCAGCGCACCATCGGTTTTGATCGCATCTACGCCCGCGCCGAGGGCGCGTACCTCTACGACCGCGACGGGCGCGACTACCTCGATTTCCTCAGCGGCTACAGCGCCTTCAACATCGGGCGCAACCACCCCGTCGTCCGCCAGGCCCTCCGCGACGCCCTCGATCTCGATCTGCCAAACATGGTGCAGATGGATTGCTCCCTCCTCAGCGGCCTCCTCGCCGAGGCGCTCGTGGCCAAACTCCCGCCGCAGCTCGACGCCCTCTTTTTCTGCAACTCCGGCACCGAAGCCGTCGAGGGCGCGCTGAAATTCGCCCGCGCCGCCACCGGCCGTCCGCGCCTCCTTGCGCTCGGGAGCGCCTTCCACGGCCTCAGCCTTGGCGCGCTTTCGCTCATGGGCAGCGAGCATTTCCGCGAAGGCTTCGGCCCCTTCCTCCCCGGCTGCGCGCGCGTCCCGCTCGACGATTTCCCCGCCCTCGAGCGCGCCCTCGCTCCGGGCGACGTCGCCGCGCTCCTCATCGAGCCCGTGCAGGGAAAAGGCGTCCATCTCCCCTCCGGCGATTTTTTCCAGCGCGCGGAGGAGTGCTGCCGCAGCCACGGGACCCTGCTCATCTGCGACGAAATCCAGACCGGCCTCGGCCGCACCGGACGCTGGTGGGCGCACGAGCACTGGGGGCTGAGGCCCGACATCCTCACGATGGCGAAGTCGCTCAGCGGCGGCTACGTCCCCATCGGCGCCATCGCCACCAGCCGCGCGATTTACCAAAAAACCTTCAGCCGGCTCGATCGCTGCGTCGTCCACTCCTCCACCTTCGGCCGCAACAATCTCGCCATGGCCGCCGGCCTCGCCACCCTCCGCGTGCTCGAGGAGGAGGCGGTCGTGGAAAACTCCGCCCGCATCGGCGCACTCCTCCTCGAGCGGCTCGAAGCCCTGCGCGCCCGCCATTCTGTGATCAAAGAAGTACGCGGCCGCGGTCTCATGATCGCCATCGAGTTCCACGAGCCCTCGGGATTTTCCGCCAAAACCGCATGGCGACTCACCCACCGCCTCGACCGCGGACTTTTCACCCAGATGATCGTGACCGCGCTCCTCACCCGCCACCGCATCCTCACCCAGGTCGCCGGCCACGAGATGGATGTCCTGAAAATTCTGCCACCGCTCATGATTGGCGAGCGCGAGGTGGATCGATTCGTCAACGCTCTGGACGCCGTCTTGCACTCCTGCCGCACCTTCCCCGGCCCGCTCTGGGAAATCGGCGCGAACTTCGTCCGCCAAGCCCTCCGCCAGCGGCGCACGTCCATTGCTCACCGGCCGCACTCCGACAGCAGCGGGCGCGCAACTTGACCGGTCATGCCCCCCGGCTAGGCTCCCCCTCCGCTTGAAGCCGCACATCCCCACCCACGAATGCGGCGTCTTCGCCGTCTTCGGCCACCCGAACGCCGCCGTCCTCACCTACTACGGCCTTTTCGCCCTCCAGCATCGCGGGCAGGAGAGCGCCGGCATCGTCACCGCGCAGGGGCCGAACAGCCCCTTCACCACGCACAAGGACATGGGCCTCGTCTCCCAAGTCTTCAAGCCCGGCGACCTCGAGCGGCTCAAAGGCACCCGCGCCATCGGCCACGTCCGCTACTCCACCACCGGCTCGAGCACGCTCATCAACTCCCAGCCCCTCGTCGTCGATTGCGCCCGCGGCCAGCTCGCCATCGGCCACAACGGCAACCTCATCAACGCCGCCGCCCTGCGCGACGAACTCGAGCGCCGCGGCTCCATTTTCCAAACCACCGTCGATAGCGAGATCATCCTCCACCTCCTCGCCCGCCCCAGCGACACCAGCGGCGTCCTCGCCGGCCTGCGCCAGGTCGAGGGTGCCTTCTCCCTCGTGCTCATGAGCGAGCACGAAATCATCGGCGTCCGCGATCCCTATGGCTTCCGGCCGCTCGTGCTCGGCCGGCTCGATGGCGCGTACATTCTTTCTTCGGAAACTTGCGCGCTCGACTTGATTCACGCCGAATTCATCCGCGAGATCGAACCCGGCGAAGTCGTCATCATCGACGAAAGCGGCATCCGCTCCGAGTTCCCGTTCAACTCCGAGCAGCGCGCATTCTGCATCTTCGAGTACGTCTATTTCGCCCGGCCCGACAGCATCATCAGCAATGTGAACGTCTCCCGCGTCCGCATCGCCATGGGCCGCGAACTCGCGAAGCTGCATCCCGTCGAGGCCGATCTCGTCGTCCCCGTGCCCGACTCCGGCAACTACGCCGCGCTCGGCTTTAGCGAGGAACTGGGCATCCCCTACAGCCACGCCTTCGTCCGCAATCACTACATCGGGCGCACCTTCCTCCAGCCGACGCAGCTCATCCGTGACTTCAACGTGCGAGTAAAACTGAACCTCATCAAAGAAGCCGTCGCCGGGAAACGCGTCGTCGTCGTCGATGATTCCATCGTCCGCGGCACGACCGCCCGCGCCCGCGTCGTGAACCTGCGCGAGGCCGGCGCGGCGGAAGTTCACATGCGCATCAGTTGCCCCCCGCACAAGCACGCCTGCCACTACGGCATCGATTTCCCCGACCCCGCCAACCTCCTCGCGAATCAAAAAACCCTCGACGAAATCAAGGACTACCTCGAGGCCGACAGCATCGGATACCTCGACGTCGATGCGATGGTGCGCGCCACCGGCCAGCCGAAGAACAGCTTCTGCCTCGCCTGCTTTACCGGCGACTATCCCGTCCCGGTCGATCCCCAGCTCGACAAATTCATCATGGAGCGCCGCCAGGCCCGCGCCCATCTCATCGCCGGTCAGGACGAACACCCCGAACTTTTCCAAGGCCTCTGAGGCCGCGCGTCACCTAGAGCGCGAGCGTCGCAATCACCGCGTCCACATCCGACAGATCGTCGAAAAGGAAATCCGGATGATGGCTCGCCAAGTCGGCGCGTGAATAGGAGCCAGTCGCGATGGCGACTGTCTTCGCGCCGATCGCGCGGCCGCATGCGATGTCGTGCGGGGTGTCGCCGAGGACGAGCACGTCGGCGGGTGGAAAATCGACGCCGTGCTTCTCGAGCGCGCGCCGCGTGGCGAAGGAGCCGAGCGAGTTTCGCTCGTGATGGTCGTCCGCGAACGCGCCGAACTCGAAGAAGTGCCACACACCGTAGTGCGTGAGCTTCAACTCCGCGCCGCGCGCGAGGTTTCCGGTGAGCAACGCGAGCGCGACGTGCTCCCGCTTTTTCAACGCCTCGAGCAGCTCGAGGATACCCGGCAGGAGACGGCCTTGCATCGCGGGCAGTTCGCTCGCGAGACGGCTGAGGTAGGCGTCGAAAAACGCCGTCAGATTTTCCGGCGTCGCCTGAATGTCGTGCGCGGTGAGCATCTGCCGCGCGATGCCGGAGTCGGTGCGCCCGGCGATCTCGATGCGGCTCAGGTCCTCGTCACGGTCAAACCGGTCGCGGAATCCGAGGCGCAGCGCTTTCTCCCCCGCACCTCCAGACGTGAGGAGCGTGCCGTCGATGTCGAAAAGGACGAGCTTCGTCTTCGCCACCGGTCCGCTCAATCCTCGCTCTCCTCACCGTCCTCTTCCTCCTCGTCGGCGAGTTCCTCGTCGTCGGGGGTGGAAAATTTCCGCTTCCGTTTGTTCGCGGGGAGCGGAGCCATCATCATCACGATGTTGCGTCCCTGGAGCTTCGGCTCCATCTCGACCTGCGCCATGGTGACGAGGTCGCCTTTCACGCGCTGCATGAGCTGCATGCCAAACTCCTGGTGCGCCATCTCGCGACCGCGGAACTGAAGCTGGATGCGCAGCTTGTCGCCCTTGTCGAGGAACTGCTCGGCCCGCCGCATCTTCGTCTCGTAATCGTGATCGTCGATGCGGACGCGAAATTTCACTTCCTTGAGGCGGCTCCCGGAGTGCTTCCGATCCTTTTCCTGCTTGGCAAGCTCGTACTTGAACTTGCCGAAGTTCACGATGCGGCAGACGGGCGGATTGGCGTTCGCCGCGACTTCGACGACGTCGAGACCGAGACCCGTCGCTTTTTTGATGGCGTCGCTCAGCTTCATGATGCCGAGCTGCTCGCCGGTTTCGCCCATGATCACACGCACTTCACGCGCGCGGATACGGCCATTTACACGGATGTTTTGTTGGATAAGCGGACTCTCCTGGATCACCCACGCGGAGCAGCGCGGACTTTCCGGTTTGTTAGGTTGGGTTTGTTACAGTTCCGTTACATGGCCCGCGCGGCGGTCACCGCGCGCGCCGCTCCATGTTTCCCCGCCCGGCGGTTACGGCGGCATCGGGAGGAAAAGGCGGCGCAAGAGGGAAACTCTCGCGCATCCGCCGCGACAAGTAAGGGAAGCCGTGCGGAGCGGCAAGCAGTAGTTGAGAGTTTGTCGGCGACGGTACAAAAGTGGAATTCTTGCCGGTTCAAAAGTGAACAGGTCGCTACAGGGTGAAAGCG
>PPFU01011741.1_pt1 | contig 12709 bp, 10 predicted proteins | sample 1535991 | NCBI WGS metagenome assembly PPFU01 (sample SAMN04901290, study PRJNA319586) | Hypolithon metagenome, whole genome shotgun sequencing project. | isolation source: Antarctic Hypolithon | place: Antarctica: Miers Valley | collected 2014 | reverse complement strand
CAGGATACTACATCATTATACAAGTGGTATATCCACCATAGAAGTAACTTCAAAAAATGCCGATCGCGTAGTCAGTGAGTTTGCCCGGTTTTTTAACAACGCCAACAATAGTCCGGCAGCAAAATACAAAAGCTACGTAGTATCAGCGAAAAATGATCCGGCAAAAATCAGCGCTTTGAAGCAGTTGCTAGATAAAAATGGTATAAGGTACGGCCAGGCTGCAAGTACCCGATCGTTAAAAGGGTTTAACTATGGACAGGGAAAAGAAAACTCCTTTGCTCCCACCACAGAAGACCTTGTCATCAGCGCTTACCAGCCTCGGTCTAACATGGTGACGGTTCTTTTTGAGCCAAAATCAAAACTCTCGGATTCCATTACCTACGACATCACTGCATGGTCTATACCCTATATGTATGACCTGGAAACGTACGCCACTTCGGAGCGTATTGCAGTAAAAGAGCCAAAAGAACCAGTTGTCTTTGCACCCATCAATGTTATCGGTAAGCCCTATGCCTACGTAGCGCCATGGAAAAGCCTGCAGGACGTGAAGTGGCTTAGCCACTTGTTAAAAAATGGCATAAAAGTACGGTATGCAGAGGAAGCCTTTGAAATACAAGGAAAAACTTTCGGTGTTGGAAGTCTGATCATTACCCGAACGGGAAATGAAGGTTTAGGCGACGAATTCGACCGGCTGGTCGCTAGCTCAGCCAATGAGATGCAGCGACAGGTTGTGCCAGTGACCTCAGGCATGGTAACAAAAGGAAAGGACTTCGGATCAGGTGGTGTTCGCTTCATCAAAGCACCACGGATCGGTTTGATGGCTGGCGAGGGGGTCTCATCGCTGGCTTTTGGTGAGGCATGGCACTTCTTTGAGCAGCAAATTCAGTACCCGGTCACCGTGCTGGAGACAGGCTATTTTAAGTCGGTAAACATCAATGATTATGATGTGCTGGTATTTCCTGGCGGAAGTTATAATATACTTGATGAGGCTCTGGTAAAGCAATTGGGCGCTTGGGTAGAAGATGGTGGCAAAATGATCTTGCTGGAAAGTGCCATAGCTTCTTTTGCTGATGCCGAGGGATTTAGTCTTTCAAAATACCTTAATGACGAAGAGAAAAAGGAGGCTGATGCGAAAAAGGAAGAGTTGAGTGATCGACTTAAAAAATATAAAAATCGGGAAAGAGAGGGGATAAGTGATATAATTTCAGGAGGTATTGTGAAGTTGCAGATCGACAACACCCATCCGCTGGCGTTTGGCTACCCCAACTATTACTATAGCCTAAAGAATAACGCCACCCACTATGCTTACCTGAAAGACGGCTGGAACGTAGGCATTATCAAAGATAAGTCAGATCTTGTTAGTGGTTTTGGGGGGTACAAAGCCAAAGAGAAGCTTGCCAACTCGATGGTGTTTGGCGTAGAGGAAAAAGGGGCAGGTAATATCGTTTATATGGTCGACAATCCATTGTTTCGAGCCTTCTGGCATAATGGAAAGTTGCTATTCGGAAACGCGGTATTTATGGTGGGCCAATAGTTTTAGCCCTGTTGTACAAAGGGAACGCATATAAGTCGTCGATATTTAGGACATTTCCTCCATACGCGTTACGCCAAAAGTTAATTGAAATGGCATAACCAATTGCTATGCCCCCTTTTTCAAATACGAGGATATTTGCCGTACTGGGAACATCTTTGAATCTTTGGAAATTATGTTTTATTTTGGCCTACGACATATAGTTGCCACCGGGATCGCATCATAAACCGCCATAATAAACTGGCGAAAGATTTTCAAATCTTCATCCCGGACAGGTAGGAAAAGTATTGTCTCCATAGATTGATAAAAATGTTTTTGCTAATGCTTCGAGACAGTTTAGGATGTATCAAACTTATATCCAACTACTTCCCTGGTAGCGAAATTCCTTTAATTTTGCGGTATAGCAAGATGGCATAGCTGTCGGTCATAGAGGCAACATAGTCTACCGAGTTCATGATGATTTGGTAGACTGTTGGCGATTGCCCTGGCTGAAAAAGGAATTGATATTCTTCTGGTAGCAACCTGAGTACGCCCTGTTTCTTCTTAGAAAAGTTCGCTTTATCAAAGCAATAGGCATATGATGCACCAATAAAAGCTTCCAAAAGCCCTGCCAATACTTCAAAGGCGGCAACTTCTGTTTCCATGACCACCGTAGCGCGGTAAATTTTTTCAATAGACAGTTTATTGATTTTATCCAACACTGGTTTGGCGGTAATGAGGTCTGTCAGCGCTGTATCAAAAGTTCCCGCAAGGATCTTTTCTTCATTTTCCAGAAAGATCTCGGTCGCTTGTTCTATCAGCTTTCCGATTGCCAGTGCGCGTAGCAGGCCAAGCTTTTCATCCCTACCATACATCTGGTCAAACTTTTCGGCATTAAATTGCTCCTGCAAGATCGCTGTCAGCAAAGGTTTGGCCTCCTCAAAGGAAACAAGGCCAAGGCGACATCCATCTTCCAGATCGATGATATTATAGCAAATATCATCAGCAGCCTCTACCAAAAAAGCAAGCGGATGCCGTGCCCAAATCATTTGATCGTCGTGCTTCCGTAGCAGGCCCGTTTGTGTTGCTATTGTTTCAAAAATATGCTTTTCGCTTTGAAAGAATCCATATTTCTTGAGGCTTCTCTGCCCATCGGCAGGATAGGTGATCAATGACTCGCGCGGATACTTGCTAAAGGCCATCAGCGTTGCATAGGTAATCTGCAGACCCTGGTTATGCTGTTTATTTAAAATACGAAACCCTTGTGCATTTCCCTCAAAGCTGGTGATATCAGCCCATTCGTAGCGGCTGATTTTATCTTTAAAAAACTGGCCTGCAGGATTATTTAAAAAGAAATCGGAAATGGCATCTTCTCCTGCATGACCAAAAGGGGGGTTACCGATATCATGGGTGAGGGATGCTGCCGCGACAATGGCGCCAAAGTCAAACTGGCTAATGCCATTTGAAGCAAGGTGGGGATATTTTTCCACAATCTTCTCTCCCACCTTTTTTCCCAAAGTACGGCCAACGCTGGAAACCTCAAGGCTGTGGGTGAGCCGGCTATGTACAAAGTCGTGCTCCGGCATAGGGAAAACCTGCGTTTTATCTTGCAACCGGCGAAATGGATAAGAGAAGATGATCCTGTCGTAATCTCGTTCGAAAGCACTTCTTACGGCACTACTTCCCTGAATCAAATTTTTCTTGCCGCTGATATGATAAGAAAGTAATCTATCCCATTGCATCTTTTCCATATCTTCTTGTTTACAGGCAAGTTTATACCGCCATTTGAAATAGTTCTAAAGGGTCTTGTTTCAACAACTTCACCAGCACTGCATATACATCAGGTAGCTTCTGCTTGAATTCACCGGGTCTTTCAAAGAAATTTTCTACAGCAACGGAAAAAAATTCTCCTTCATCGGTCCCGGCATACCTCCTGAAAAAGCTGCTCTCCCCTTGCTGTAGCTTTGAAATTTCCCTGGCCACCAGCACATCCCACTTCCTGAGCATGGCAGTATCAAGAAAATTGTACTCCTTATTGCGGATCTTATTTTCAAGCTGCAATGCGTGAGCCATTTCGTGGAGGCCCAGGTTAATACTGTCGGTTTTATTGAGATACCCATCAGTAAAATTCTTCCAGGAGATCACGATGAGCCGATGTTGTGGATTTACTTCCCCCTTGTGATGCCGCCGGCTGATGGTGGAATAGTAGCTATCAGGATAAACCAGAATCCTGCGAAAATGCATCAGGTTGATTTGCGGAAACCCAAAGGTTAGCTGCACAAAGGAAGCAGCAATCAATACCTTCATGTCGGGCGTCACCTCGTCCAGCTGCCGTGGAATAAATTGTTTGGAGGCAATAAAGTGTAGGACCCTTGATATGAACCGGGCTCTCGCACTTTCGGTAAGTTGGTTATAATAGCCAAAATGTTCCCTTAAAATCTTGTTGACCACACCTATTGGGATGCTTGGAAGGACCACTTTCAAATTAAAATATTTATATCGGATATAGAAATATCCGATATAAGAAATGACCACAAGAACGACCAGTAGAAAAGTACTCGAAAAAAACCCATGTATTTGCTTTAAAATCTGTAAGTCAAGCATCATCCCAGGGTCTTGGCCACTCTTTTTATAACTTACTGAAAATATTAGATAGCGAAACTTCTGCAAGTATCCTTGCCTTCAGCGCATCTATCGGAATTCTTTCCTGGGCTGTGGTATCTCTATGACGAATTGTTACCGTATCATCTTCCAGAGTCTGGTGGTCTACAGCAATACAGAATGGCGTCCCAATCAGGTCCTGGCGGGTATACCGTTTACCAATCGACTGTGTGTCCTCATAGATCAGGTTGAAATCGAATTTCAAGGCGTCGAAAATGGTCCGGGCTTTTTCTGGCAGACCATCTTTTTTTACCAAAGGAAATATGGCTGCTTTTACAGGCGCAAGCGCAGGATGTAATTTCAGGTAAGTACGCATCTTGGCATTTTCTCCTTCTCCTGACATTTCTTCTGTAAGCGCGTTGCACAAGGTCATCAGGAAAAGCCTGTCGGCACCCACGGAGGTTTCTACCACATAGGGTACATAATTCTGGTTGATTTCCGGGTCAAAATATTGCAGCTTCTTCCTGGATAGCTCCTGGTGGCTTTTCAAATCAAAATCGGTGCGGCTGTGAATACCCTCTACTTCTTTATTGCCGAAAGGAAAAGCATATTCAATGTCAACTGCGGCATTGGCATAGTGGGCCAGTTTCTCATGAGCGTGGATGCGCAGATCTTCAGCAGGAATACCCAATACCTGGTGCCATTTCAGGCGACTTTCTTTCCAGTATTCAAACCACTTCATTTCTTCGCCTGGGCGGATGAAAAACTGCATTTCCATTTGCTCAAACTCCCGCATACGAAAGATAAACTGTCTTGCCACAATTTCATTCCGGAAGGCTTTGCCAATTTGGGCAATGCCAAAAGGAACTTTCATCCGGGCAGTCTTTTGTACATTTAAAAAATTTACAAAGATTCCCTGTGCTGTTTCAGGCCGTAGGTAGATGGTATTGGTGTCTTCGGCGACCGAACCCACCTGGGTTGAAAACATGAGGTTAAATTGACGTACTTCGGTCCAGTTAGAGGTACCGGAGATAGGGCATTTAATTTTTTCATCGACGATCAACTGGTGCAATCCTGCAAGGTCTTCATTTTCTAAAAGCTTACCCATGGTTTTCAGTAGCGCATTTGCCTCGGATACTTTACCACTATTTTCCAGTGCCTGCGCATGATCTTCCAGGAGGACGTCTGCACGATATCGTTTTTTGGAGTCTTTGTTATCGATCATCGGATCGTTAAAGCTATCGATATGGCCGGACGCTTTCCAGGTAAGGGGATGCATAAAAATAGCAGAATCAATACCTACGATATTTTCATGCAGTCGTGTCATTGACTGCCACCAGATTGCTTTCAGATTATTTTTTAGCTCAACCCCATATGGGCCAAAATCATATACCGCCTGTAGTCCATCATAAATTTCACTGGAAGGATACACAAAGCCATATTCTTTGGCATGAGAAATGACTTTTTTAAATAAATTTTCTTTTACATCTTCTGCTGCTGCGGCTTTCATAGGTTTTTATTCATGTATGTGGGTAAAAAGGCTACCGATAAAGACGAATGGGACAGAATTTTCCCGCACTAGCTTAACGATAGCAGCCCAAAGATAGATAAAAATCACTTTTTAAAGCAATTTCTATCTTCTCTTTAGCACACAAACCTAAAGCATATACTTTTGCTTAATCTTCCAGGTTTACAGTAAGCACAGGAAGTTGTGCCTTTTTCACCATCGATTCAGAAACACTTCCAATGACAATATTGGCAAGGCCTGACCGGGCGTGTGTCATCACAGCGATCAGGTCAGCCTGAGACGATTGTGCAAATTCTTTAATGCCATCTGTCGTGGAATCGTTATAGGCTGCCCGCACAGCATAATCTTTCAAACCGTGTGTCTTGGCAAAATGGGTAAGTTTATCCAGGGTCTCTTTTTCTGAATCGTTTTTAGACGTCGACACATGTAAAAGGTGGATTTTAGCACCCAATGCAACCGCTAACTTGTTGATCTGCTTCACACCTCTATCCGAAGCCTCATCTAAATCAGAAGCCAGGACAATATTTTTTATATTTAAATTTGGATGATCATTTTTTACCGTCAATACAGGTACATGGGATATTCGGATCACCCTTTCGGTATGATTTCCCACGAAATATTCCGTGAAAGTACTCTCGCCGCTAGTACCCATCACCACTAGATCTACAGGCGTTTCTTTCATAAAATTTTCCATGCCCTCCTGGAGGTTTTCCATTTTTATCACCGGCGTGATCTTCACTCCATCGGTGCTATGCGCTTCTGCAATAGCATGTAATTTGGCTTTGTTTACCCTATAAAGTTCAGCGACGTATCTGTCTTCTTCACTAGAATGCATTTTTGTGACGTCGCCTGTTACTGCAAAAGTAGTGCCTTGAGGTGGCTCTAGTAAATTTAAAAGTATAATCTCAGCCTGGAGTGCTTTGGCTAATGTGATAGCCACATTAACGCCAAAACCGGCGAAGCTGGTAAAATCTGTAGGCACCAAAATTTTCATAGGATCCGGGTTTAAAGGATTGATTGATAGCCATAAAGATACCCCAATAACTCTGTAACTACAACATTCATGGCGCTTGTTGTAAGTTTAAACCTCATTTTAATGTATTCTAAAAACCATTGCCTGCCACCACTGCGTAAATAGGCCCAATGTAGCCTTAAGGGTTTTGCCAATTAAAAGGTGCCCCTATTTTGGTATTGCCGGTCATAAATTTCCGATCTCAGGATTATTTAATTGTTAATGTCTATTGCTTACATTAATTTTAGGCAAAAATCATTTAAACGACGATGCAAAGAGACGCGCAAATTTTTGATCTGATTGAAAAGGAAAAGCACCGGCAAGAATCGGGCATTGAATTAATAGCATCAGAGAACTTTGCTTCTAAACAGGTGATGGAGGCCGCAGGAAGTGTGTTGACCAACAAATATGCAGAAGGGCTGCCCGGAAAGCGTTATTATGGAGGGTGTGAAGTGGTTGATGAAATTGAGCAGTTGGCTATTGATAGGGTGAAAGAACTCTTCGGCGCCACCTGGGCAAATGTGCAGCCGCACTCTGGCGCACAAGCGAACGCAGCGGTAATGCTGGCCCTGCTAAACGCCGGAGATAAAATTTTGGGATTTGATCTTTCTCATGGTGGTCACCTTACCCATGGGTCTAGTGTAAACTTCTCTGGCAAATTATATCAGCCATCATTTTATGGTGTTGAAAAAGAAAGTGGGCTGATCGACTGGAATAAAGTAAACGATACGGCAGGTAAGGAAAAGCCGAAATTAATCATTTGTGGTGCTTCAGCCTACAGTCGCGACTGGAATTATGCCAGATTGCGTGAAATAGCCGACGAGGTGGGTGCTTTACTTCTGGCAGATATCTCTCATCCATCAGGACTCATCGCGCGGGGCCTTTTGAATGATCCGTTGGAGCATTGCCATATTGTAACAACCACCACGCATAAGACATTGCGTGGCCCAAGAGGAGGTCTGATCATGATGGGTGAAGACTTTGAAAACCCTATGGGACTCAAATCGCCCAAAGGTGAAATACGCATGATGTCATCGCTCCTCGATTCGGGTGTTTTCCCCGGTACACAAGGGGGGCCGTTGGAGCATATTATTGCCGCTAAAGCGATTGCATTTCAGGAGGCTTTGTCTGATGAATACATGGAATATATTCTTCAGGTGCAGAAGAATGCTAAAGTCATGGCAGCAGCGTTTACGCAAAAAGGATACAAAATTATTTCGGATGGAACCGATAATCATATGATGCTGATTGATTTAAGATCAAAGAATCTTTCAGGTAAGACAGCGGAGAATACACTGATCAAGGCTGATATTACCATCAATAAAAACATGGTTCCTTTCGATGATAAGTCTCCTTTTGTCACCTCTGGCATGCGGGTAGGTACAGCTGCAGTGACTACCAGGCACATGAAGGAGAAAGATATGGAGCAGATTGTCGCTTATATTGATCAGGCTTTGGAGAACAATGAGGACGAAGCGCACTTGCTTGGGTTGAAAAAAGAAATAAATCAATGGGTGGGAAATTTTCCGTTATATAAATAGCTAAAGTGTCAAAAGAAAACGAAATGTCCTTTCTGGACCATCTTGAGGAATTAAGATGGCATATTATTCGGGCCGTGGCCTCAATCTTTGTTTTTGCCATTGCGGCATTTTTTGCGAAAGAACTGGTGTGGCACGAGCTTATCCTGGGCCCCTCGCGACCTGAGTTCTGGACATATAGGCAACTTTGTGCACTAGGGGAACTTGTTGATTCTTCCGTGTTATGCATAAACGAGCTTCCTTTCACCATCCAAAGCCGCGAAATGTCAGGTCAATTTACTATGCACATCACCTCAGCATTTGTAATAGGTCTTATCTGCGCATTTCCATACACGTTTTGGGAGATTTGGCGATTTGTAAGCCCGGCATTGCATTCAAAAGAAAGAAGCCTCACCAGGGGCGCCACCTTTTTTGTTTCGCTGCTCTTTCTTTCCGGTATCTGTTTTGGTTATTTTATTGTCTCTCCTCTTTCTATCAACTTCTTGTCTAACTATCAGGTAGATCCTAGTATCAAAAACGAGTTTGATATATCCTCCTATTTATCCACTTTATCGATGTTGGTTCTGGCATGCGGTATCATGTTTCAGCTTCCGATCGTGGTATACTTCCTCTCGAAAGCCGGTATTGTAACGCCTCAGCTGATGAGAACCTACAGAAAGCATGCTATCGTCGTCATATTGGTACTTTCCGCTATCATCACACCGCCAGAGGTAATCAGTCAAATATTAATATCAATTCCGTTGCTATTCCTTTATGAAGTCAGTATTTTTATTTCAAAGGTTATCTTGAGAGAAAAATTGAAGGCTATAAAGAAGTTGAATTAATTCGTACTGGTCGATAAAAAATTAAGAAAATGGCAAAAGTTGTAATAGGAGGCGATCATGCCGGATTTGAATACAAGTACAATTTAATCGACAAGTTAGTAAACGATGGCCACGAAGTGCAGGATGTTGGCACCTACTCTGAAGAATCCGTAGATTATCCAGACTTCGCACATAAACTCACGGCTATTGTGGCGGAAAAAAAGGCAGACTTTGGTGTGCTGATATGTGGCAGTGGCAATGGCGTAGCCATGTCAGCCAATAAAAACCCTCAGGTGCGGGCTGCCTTGTGCTGGCTGGAGGAGCTGGCTTCGCTGGCAAGACAGCATAATGATGCCAATGTAATTTGCCTTCCTGCGAGGTTCATATCGTACGCGCTGGCAGAAAAGTGCGTGCAAATCTTTCTTTCAACAGCATTTGAAGGGGGAAGACATGCCCGCCGCGTTGATAAAATTAGCTGCTAAGGCATTTTTTGTAGCAGGTAAGTGCCGGGTTGTTCTCCCTTGGCATATCTACGTTCCAGAACAGGCATCATCGAAAAAACATCTTCATAAACGCCCTCGTTGTCAATGATTACTTCCGGCAGGTCGTCTTCCAGTCGAGCGAAAATTGTCGTGATATTGTCATAATACGAAGGCTCCAGGAAATATTCCCTTGCGATGCGCCAGTTTAAAAAAGGAGTAGCAAGTTTAGCATCCTTATATACGCTGATATTGTCGCCAAGAAACAATATCTTTTTTCCCTTTACAACTTTATCCCAGGCAGTTTCTTTGACGATCAGTTTTTCATAACTAACGTATTGATCAGGGAAAGATATTTTATATATCGTCCCGTAAGTAATCGTCAGCTGAAAGAGGAATAGCAGGAGGAATAGTCCTTCCGCAAATATTTTTCTCTTGATCAACAGAAAATAGTGGCTGATAAAAAATGCCGCTGCCGGCACAAAGATGATCATCTGATAAGGAGCCCGCCGATTGCTGAAAAACCAGGTGAAAGCTGCTGCTACAAAAAGAAAAAACATCACCTGCTGGTAGCGGATTTGATAGCTGGTGTATCTGCTCGCTTCGAATATCTTAAAAAAAGAAAAGAGGACAAATAATACGGGAATAGCGCTAATTAAAAGAAAATCCTGGAATTGCATGAAATTTTTTCCTGCTAAAAATAGCGTCGCATAAAGGGCATGCTGAATAAATTCGTGGAGTCCGTCGAACCAAAAGAAATATAAGCAGACCAAGAGGTATGGAGCGAAGAAACCATACAGAAATAAGATGTAATTTTGAAGCCTGGTACCGGTAAATAAAACAAAAGCCAGCAAAACAGGTAATATAAATACAAAGCATGGCAGGTAAAATAAAGATGCCATGCCTAAGTATAAGCCAGCGGGGAGTAAACTTAAGTTTTGAAACTTGCTATCCATATGCCTGAAGACATGGTTGATGGCGGGCAGCAAAAAGGTGATACTCATCAGAACAGGCGACAAGGTATAGAAATCAAAAAAACTGTTCATCAACAGCGCGTAAATGAGCGCTGGGATATAAGTGCTGTCATGGTAAGCTTTATTGTTCATCAGAAGCATATTGAACATAATGGCCTGCGCCATGACCAGGAGCAATGAAACAATGTGGTATGCCAGCGGCGATCTGCCGAAAGAAGTATCGAGAACCCAATAGACTAATGCCGCTAATGGCGAAATATTATCCATGAGGTCTACATACATTAAAGAGCCAGAGGATAGCTTTTCGCCGATCAGCATCCAGTTTAACTCAGGTACCAGTAGCGGAACATCACCAAGAAATGCAGGCATCCGGAATATAAGAAGCATCAGGAATATACTGATGAGTCGGTAAGGGTCGTTGATTTTAAAAAAGCTAAGCACTTGTGGTTGTTAATATAGATAAAATAAACCCCTATGTAAGGCTACGAAATTACAGGAATATTAAGAAGTTATACAAATAAATGTAATATTTGCGCATATATGACGGAGAGCAAAAGACAACAAAAAGTTTCACGCCTACTTCAAAGGGATTTAGGAGATATTTTTCAAAAGGATATCAAAGGGATGTTTGGTAATGCCTTCATAACAGTCACCGGTGTTCAGGTGAGCCCAGACTTGGGTATAGCCAAAGCTTCGTTGAGTTTTATGCTGGTGAAAGACAAGCAAGAATTGATGGGCTTGATCAACGAGAAGAAAAAGGAAATCAGGAAAATATTAGGAAATAAGATAGGGAAGCAGGTAAGAATCGTTCCGGAATTGATATTTTTACTCGATGAGGGAGCTGAATATGCTTCGAAAATGGATAAATTGATTAGTGGCTTAAACATCCCGAAGGAGACACCGGATGAAGAGCCACGCAACGGCGAAGACAATAAATAAGATTTCTGAAGTAAAAAACCTTGAACCTCCCTCTTTTCATTGCCCGGCGATATTTTTTTTCTAAAAAGAAAAAGAATTTTATCAACATTATCTCCATCATATCAATGGTAGGCGTTGCTGTGGGCACCATGGCACTGGTCATCGTTCTTTCTGTATTTAATGGGTTGGAAGAGCTTATCCGAAGCCTGCATGGCACCTTCGATTCAGAGTTAAAGGTGAGCAGTACCTACGGAAAATCCTTTGAAGTAGATGATGCTTTTCTTGCAAAAATCCAGGCTGTGGAAGGGGTAGACCTGATTACCGAAGTGATAGAAGACAATGCCCTGCTGAAGTACAAGGATGCGCAAATGCTGGTAAAGGTGAAAGGTGTTGGGGCAAACTTTGTTGATCAGACGAAGATGGGTCAAAAGATTGTCTATGGTGACCTGAAATTAGAGGAAAAAGGGTTGAATTATGCCTTGATTGGGAGAGGCATTCAATACGCACTTTCAATTTCACCAGGAAACGATTTCTATGCCTTACAAGTGTTCTATCCCAAAAATATCAAACCAGGCAATTTAAATCCAAGCGAATACTACAATAGAAAAAGCATTATGCCCGGCGCCGTATTTGCTATTGAGAAGCAATATGATGAAAATTATATTTTTGTGCCCCTTGTTTTTGCGGCTGAGTTGATGGACTATGGAAACAGGCGGACCGCCCTGGAAATTAAATCAACAGATGACCGAAGTATCAACGAAGTAAAAAAGCGTTTAAAGGCACATTTGGGGCCGGATTTCCAGGTGCTTGATAGCGATGAACAGCACTCTGGTCTTCTCAAGGCTATAAAGATCGAGAAGCTATTCGTCTTCATCACCTTTTCCTTTATCTTAGCGGTGGCTTCTTTTAACATCTTCTTTTCCCTCACCATGCTCGCAATCGATAAGAAGAAAGATATCTCCATTCTGTATGCACTTGGGGCCACCGATAAAATTGTGAGGTCTATCTTCCTGGCGGAGGGGGCAATTATTGCTTTTACCGGGTCTTTTATAGGACTTTTTTCCGGCTTGATTATCTGTTGGCTACAGCAAAAGTACGGATTGGTATCTATGGGTATGCAAACCTCAGTACTGGATGCCTATCCGGTAAAGATGGAATTCTCCGACTTCATTTATACCTCCATTAGCCTGATCATCATTACCTTTCTGGCATCCTATCGACCTGCCGTTATAGCTACCCGCTCTGGAACAAGGGTAAGTTTATAAATTTTAATTTGGGACGATTTATTTATGAGATTATTGAATACAATAACTGATAATATTGCTATTTTGCGAGTCTCTATTTTT
>PPFU01024199.1_pt1 | contig 12728 bp, 12 predicted proteins | sample 1535991 | NCBI WGS metagenome assembly PPFU01 (sample SAMN04901290, study PRJNA319586) | Hypolithon metagenome, whole genome shotgun sequencing project. | isolation source: Antarctic Hypolithon | place: Antarctica: Miers Valley | collected 2014 | reverse complement strand
GGCGGCCTCCGTTCGGGAATGGGCGCGCTCGACGCCGCGCTGCGGGCCACGGGCGACATCGTCGTCGTCGCCTCGGACTGCCGCACCGGTCTGCCCACCAGCGCCGACGAGTCCAACGGCGGCGACGGAGCTGCAGCCGTGCGAGTCGGAGACGCCGACGCCGGACCGCTGCTGGCGACCTTCCTGGCCGACGCGTCTGTGACCGAGGAGATCCTCGACCGCTGGCGGGTGCCCGGCGACGATCGCTCCCGGGCCTGGGAGGAGCGGTTCGCCGAATCGGTGTACGTCGACCTCGCCGTCGAGACGTTCGGCCGGGCCCTCGATCGGGCCGGACTGACGAGCGGCGAGATCGACGTCCTCGTCGCCACCGGCATGCACGGGCGCGCCGTGCAACGAGCCACCGCGAAGCTCGGGGTCGCCAACGTCGCCGACAACTTCGATGCCACCGTGGGCAACACCGGGATCGCCCAGCCGTTCCTCACCCTGACTGCCGTGCTCGAGCAGGCGGAACCGGGGCAGAACATCGCCATGGTCCACCTGGCCGACGGGTGCGACGTGGTCATCCTGCGCTCGACGGACCACATCGCCGACTGGTCGCCCCGCCGTCCCGTCGCCATGCAGGTCGCCGGCGGTGGCGACCTCCCCTACGGCCAGTTCCTCTCGTGGCGCGGTCAGGTCGACGTCGAGCCCCCCAACCGGCCGGGTCCGGCCCGAGTGTCGGCGCCGGCGGCCCAGCGTCGCCAGGACTGGAAGTACCGCTTCACCGGGTCGCGGGACCGCAGCACCGCCATGGTGCACCTGCCGCCGGCCCGGGTGTCCGAGAAGGCCGTCGAGCCCGGGAAGACCGGTGCGGTCGACGACATGGACCCGGCCGACATGGCCGACGTACCCGGGACGGTGGCGGCCATCACCGTCGACCGGCTGGCGTACTCGCCGAGCCCACCTGTCGTGTTCGCCGTCATCGATTTCGACGGTGGCGGACGAGCCCCGCTCGAGCTCACCGACGTCGACGCCGGTGACGTGGCCGTGGGCGACCGGGTCGAGCCGACGTTCCGCCGGCTGTCCACCGCCGACGGCATCCACAACTACTTCTGGAAGGTCCGCAAGGTCATGGAGGTGTCATGAGCTCGCACGGAATCACCGATCGGGTGGCCATCATCGGCGCCGGCTGCATCCCCTTCGGCGAGCGGTGGGACGACTCGCTCGACGACATGATCGTCGACGCCGCCCAACTGACCTACACGTCCGCCGGCGTGCTCCAGGACGACGTCGACGCCTTCTGGTTCGGCACCGCCCAGTCGGGCATGTCGGGCATCACCATGGCCGGCCCCCTCAAGATCCACGGCAAGCCCGTCTCCCGCGTGGAGAACTTCTGTGCCACCGGGTCCGAAGCGATGCGCCAAGCCGCCTACGCCGTGGCGTCGGGTGCCTACGACGTGGTCATGGCGCTCGGAGCGGAGAAGGTCAAGGACTCGGGATACGCCGGTCTCAACGCCTACCCCATCCCGACCGACGGGACGCAGCGCACGCTCACGGCAGCCGCCATGTTCTCGTTGCTCATGCCGGCCTACGCCGAGCGCTACGGGATCAGCCACGACGAGGTGCGGTACGCCTGCGCCAAGATCGCGGAGAAGAACCACCACAACGGCGTCGCGAACCCGCTGGCGCAGTTCCGCCGGGAGATGTCGGCCGACGAGATCTGTGGGATGCCTGCAGTGGCCGGCGGGCTGAGCGTCTTCGACTGCGCCGGCGTGGCCGATGGCGCGGCCGCCGTGATCCTGTGCCGGGCCGAGGACGCCCATCGCTACACCGACTCCCCGCTCTACATCAAGGCCCTGTCGTTCGTGGCCGGGACGGGCGCCGGGAGCCTCGACCCCGACTACGACTACACCACCCTGCCCGAGTGCCGGTGGGCTGCCGACGAGGCCTACGCCCAGGCGGGTGTCACCGATCCCATGGCCGAGCTCGCGCTGGCGTCGGTACACGACTGCTTCACCCCGACCGAGCTCGTCCTGATGGAGGACCTCGGCTTCGTGGCGCGGGGCACGGCTTGGAAAGCGGTGATGGACGGCACCTTCGACCTCGACGGTGCGTTGCCCGTGAACACCGACGGTGGCCTGAAGGCCTTCGGGCACCCGGTCGGCGCGTCGGGTCTGCGGATGGTATACGAGCACTGGCTCCAGCTGCGCGACGAGGCCGGCGACCGCCAGATCGATCGGCGAGGCCGCACCCTCGGGCTCACCCACAACCTGGGCGGCTATCCAGGCGAGATGGTGAGCTTCGTCGGCATCTACGGGACGGAGCTCGAGTAGCCGACGGGCGTCCCGGGTCCTCGTCCCGACAGACTGGTCGGATGCGGATCCGCGACCATCTGCTCCGCCTCGCCGCCGGAGCCGTCGACGAGGACGGCCAGGGCTGATGCGGGAAGAGGAGATCGTCGATCCCGTCGACGGCACCCGTTGGACGGTCGACCTCGACTTCCTCGCCTCCAACTGGCGCTGCCTGTGGGGCGAGGGCTGCAAGGGGATCCTCGACCAGCCGGCCGAGGCGCTCATGCAGGGGTGCTGCTCGGTGGGGGCCGAGATGCTCGACACCGACGAGGCCATGCTCGTGTCCGCCCTGGCCCCGACCCTCGACCCTGCCCGCTTCCAGCACCACGCCGAGGCGGCCGATGAAGGCGTCTTCTCCGACGACACCCGCTCCAACACCCGGGTCATCGACGGCGCCTGCATCTTCTTCAACCGTCCCGGCTTCGCAGGTGGCGTGGGATGCGCGCTGCACCTCGCCGCCGTCGACGCCGACGAGCCGGCCATGGAGTGGAAGCCCGAGGTCTGCTGGCAACTGCCCCTGCGCATCGACCGGAGCGGCGACGAACACGGCGAGACGGCGACGCTGCGGCGGTGGAGCCGGGCCGACTGGGGCTCCGACGGCGAGACCATGCACTGGTGCTGCACCGAGGGTACCGACGCCTACGTGGGAGCCGAACCGGTGATCGACTCGCTGTCCGAGGAGATCGAAGCCCTGGTGGGTCCCGAGGTGGCGGTCGAGATCCGCCGACGCCTCACCTGACGAGGCAGAACGAGTGCCCCAGAGTCCCACGTGCTGGCGAGCTCAGCGGGGGCCGAGGAGCTCGGTGACGGGGAGCTGGGCGACGGCGTCGGGGCCCACTTCCGCCGGATCCGTGCCCCGCACGACGCAGCGCTCGACGCGACCGCCGTCCATCGAGGCGACCACGGCCCGGAGGGCGATGAGATCGCCGTCCTCCAGGGTGGCGTGGGCGCCGGCGGGGAGGTCGCAGTCGCCACCGAGGGCGACGAGGAAGGACCGCTCGGCATCGACCTGGCGACGACTCGGCGCGTGTTCGATGGCTGCCACGAGCCCGGCGGTGGCCGGATCGTCGGCCCGGCACTCGATGGCGAGCGCGCCCTGGCCGACCTGGGGTGTCATCACGTGGGCCGGGAGCCAGTCGGCGATGCTGGCTTCCAGATCCTGGCGGAGCAGCGCGACGCCGGCGGCGATGACCGCCGTGATCACGCCACCCTCGGATGATGTGGTCCCGGCGATTCCCACCCGGCGTTGGATGTTGCCCCGCAGCTCGACGAACCGGAGGTCGGGACGAAGGTCCTGGAGTTGGGTCCGTCGCCGGTTCGATCCGGTGGCGACCGTGGCACCGACCGGGAGATCGACCAGGGCGCAGCCCACGAGGACATCGCGGGCGTCGCCCCGCTCCGGAACGCACGCCAGCGTGAGGCCCGGGACGGTGACCGATGGCAGGTCCTTCGCCGAGTGCACCGCGAAATCGGCTCGACCGTCGAGCACGGCCTGCTGGACCTCTTTGGCGAAGGCCCCCTTGCCCCCGATCGCGGAGATGGGCTGGGACAGGTCGGTGTCGGGCGCAGCCGTCATCGGGACCAGCTCCACTTCCAGTCCGGGGTGGGCGGCCTCGAGTGCGGCCCGTACGTGCTCGGTCTGCCAGAGCGCGAGCGGCGACTGCCGGGTGGCCGCCCGGAGGATCAAGTGGGTTCGATGTCGAAGAGGTCGCGCAGGGCCTGGACCAAGCGATCGCCCTTGGAGCTTCCGGCGGCGTCGCGCAGGGCCACGGTGGGAGCGTGCAGCAGCTTCGCCACCATCGACTGCGTCAGCGCCTCCACTGCGGCGAGCTGGTCGTCGTCGAGACCGGCGAGGCGGCTCTGGGCTCGCTCGAGCTCGGCGGACCGGGTGGCCTCGGCGGCAGAGCGGAGTGCGACGATGACCGGTGCAACGGCGCGAGCCGAGGTGGCCGACAGGTACCGCTCGAGTTCGGTGTCGAGCAGCGTGCGCACGACCTCGACCTCCTTGCGCCGTTCTGCGAGACCCGCCTCGGCGAACTCGCTGAGGTCGTCCATGTCGAGGACGGTGACCCCGGGGATGCCGGCCACGGTGGGATCGATGTCGCGAGGCACGGCGATGTCGACGAGCAGCAGCGGTGTGCCCTGGCGTCGCTCCACGACGGCGGCGACCTCGTCGCGCGTCAGGAGCACCGAGGCCGCCCCGGTGGAGGTCAGCAGCACATCGGCGCGGACCAACTCGTCGGCGAGGGCCGTGAAGCGGATCGGCCGGGCATCGATGCCCCGAGCCACCGCCTTGGCCTTGTCGAAGGTCCGGTTGGCCACGAGGAGCTCGGCGACGTCGGCGTCGGCCAGCGATGCCGCCATGGACGCGCCCATCTCCCCGGCTCCGAGCACGATGGCCCGGCGGCCGGACAGCCCTCCGAGGTGGGCATCGGCCAGCGCCACTGCCGAGTAGGACACCGATGCGGTGCCTCGGCCGATGGCGGTCTCGTGCCGGACGCGCTTGCCGGCCTCGAGGGCATGCCGGAAGAGCAGGTTGAGCGTGGGTCCGACGGCATCGACACCCTGTGCCGCCTCCCACGCGGACTTGACCTGCCCCTGGATCTCGTGCTCACCGAGGACCGCGGAGTCGAGGCCGGACACGACGTCGAAGAGATGGGCGACCGCCGCCGTGTCGTGGTGCACGTAGAGGTGGTCGGTGAAGTCGTCGGTGTCGAGGAAGGCCAACTCGGCGAGCACGGACCGGATGTCGGCATAGCCGCCGTGGAACTTCTCGGCCACGGCGTAGACCTCGGTGCGGTTGCACGTCGACAGCACGACCGCCTCGGAGAGGTGCTCCGTCGAGAGCAGGGCGTGGAGGGCCTTGTCGAGGGTGCGGGCATCGACCGTCACGGCCTCGAGCACTCCGAGCGGAGCGGTCCGATGGTTGAGACCGATTACGACGACAGGCATTTGCGCAGCACTTCCCGTGCTTCGGCGGTTCGTTGGTTTCGCAGCAGATCCACCAGACCGGAGTCGAGCGCTTCCTGCCACGGCAGTCCTTCGGTGGAACGACCCGAGGCCTTGATTCGTTCCCTCTCGGCCGAGAGCAGCTCCAGGAGATCATCGTATTCGGGTCCGAACTCCGCTTCGAATCGCCTCCGCAGCCACGAGGCCACCGCCGGGCTGTGACCGCCGGTCGCGATGGTGACGAGGAGACTTCCGCGCCGCACCCGGGCGGGCAGGGTGAAGGTGCAGTTGTCGGGGTCATCGGCGGAGTTCACCCACACGCCGGCGGCGTCGGCGTCGAGGAACACCTGGTGGTTGACGACGGGATCGCTGGTGGCGGTCACGACCAGGCGGTGCCCGGCGGCCTCAGGGCTGCGGTAGGGGCGACGTTCGATGGTGACCGGCATGGCGTCGATCTCGGCGGTCACGTCAGGAGCGACGACCGTCACCACGTCGGCGCCGCCGTCGAGGAGGCCCTGGACCTTCGAGGTGGCGACGGGCCCCCCGCCCACGACCAGCACCGAACGGCCCCGCAGCACCATGTTCGCCGGGTACTGCGGACCGTCAACGGGCATGTTCACGACGTTACGGGAAGCCGGCCTCGGGAGCGCCAGCGAGCAGCCGGCACGCGGCGCGGCGAAGCCGACCGCCCTGAGCGCGACGCTACTTCTGGCGCTGCTGGTAGAAGCTGAGGATCTGCATCTCGACTGCGAGGTCGACCTTGCGGAGCGATACCTCGTCGGGCACCGAGATGACGGTCGGAGCGAAGTTGAGGATCGATCGCACACCGGCTTCCACGAGCGCGGCGGCCACGGACTGTGCTGCGCCGGCAGGCGTCGTGATCACGCCGATGTTGATTCCCCCATCGCGGACGACGTCACCGAGGTCGTCGACGTGGCGGACCGTCAACCCGCCGAGCGTCTTGCCGACCACATCGGGATCAGCGTCGACGAGCGCTGCCACGGGGTACCCCCGATCGCCGAAACCGCCGTAGTTGGCGAGGGCGGCGCCGAGGTTGCCGATGCCCACGATGACCACGGGCCAGTCGTGGGTCAGGCCCAGAGCCCGCCGCATCTGGCCCTGCAGGTACTCCACGTCGTAGCCCACGCCCCTCGTGCCGTAGCTGCCGAGGTACGAGAGGTCCTTGCGGACCTTGGCGGCGTTCACCCCGGCGGACTCGGCCAGTTGCTCGGAGCTCACCGTCATCGTGTCGGCAGACACCTCGAGGAGACTTCGCAGGTAGATGGGCAGGCGCGCCACGGTCGCATCCGGGATCCGCTTGGCGTCTCGCCCGCTCGTCGGAGAGTCAGCCACGCCGGCAGGGTACGACCCTCGTGCACGCGCTCACAAAGTCCGGGCGGCGGCGGCAGGCGTCGTCAGCGCAGTTCGCGACGCAGGACCTTGCCGCCGAGTCCCTGCGGGATCTCCTCGACGAAGAGCACCTTCTGGGGGCACTTGTAGCGGGCCAAGCGGGCCTCACAGAACAGGATGACGTCGTCCTCCTCGATCGACATCCCGTCCTTGACCAAGACGAATGCCTTGACCGCCTCCCCGGAATGGGGATGCTGCACGCCGACGACCGCTGCAGCCTCGACCGCCGGATGCTGGATGAGCGTCGACTCCACCTCGGCCGGGTAGACGTTGAAGCCGGACACGATGATCAGGTCCTTCAGGCGATCGACGATGAAGAGGAAACCGTCGTCGTCCACCACGGCGAGGTCGCCGGTCCGGAGCCACCCGTCTTCCGTGAGGGCCTGGGCGGTGGCCTCGGGGTCGTTCCAGTACCCCTTGAACACGTTCGGGCCCTTGACGTGGATCTCGCCGGCGTCGCCGACGAGCACGTCGTGGCCATCGCGGTCGATGAGCCGGATCCGGACACCGGGCAACGGCGCACCGATGCTCTCCGGCGGAGCCGTGATCCCCGTGGCGTTGGTGACCACCGGCGACGCCTCCGTGAGGCCGTAGCCCTCGGCCACCTCGAGACCGAAGCGCGCCAGCATCGCCTCACGGATCATCGGATCGAGCTTCGACGCACCCGAGCCCGCGACTCGGACGCCGGCGAACGCGTCGGCGGGTGCGCCGGGCAGGTGGGCCCACGCCGTCCACATGGCGGGGGCACCGGCGATGAGCGTGACGCCGTGATTGGCGATGGCGTCGATGGCGGATTCGGGGTCGAAGCGTTCGACGGCGAGGAGCGATCCGCCCGTGTAGAGCGACAGGCCGAGGGCCACGTTGAGGCCGAAGATGTGGAAGAACGGGAGCACGCCGAACGCCACATCGTCCTTCGACTGCGATCGGTGGGGCTGTGCCTGCATCTGCTCGAGGTTCGACCGCAGGTTGCCGTGGGAGATCATGGCCGCCTTGGGATAGCCGGCCGTCCCGCTGGTGAACATCAGGAGGGCGAGGTCGTCGTCGGATCGTTCGGCGATGGGGACCGGATCGGACGCGAGGAGATCATCCAGAGCCACGGCGCCCTCGATGTCGGGTCCGCCCCCAGGTGATGCCACCACCATCGTCACGGTGGGGATCGAGGACCGGTCGATGTCGGCGAAGGACCGGCAGCCGGTCGGACCGAGGAACACGGCGACCGCATCGATCGCAGACAGCTGCTGGATCAGTTCGGGGCCGGGGCTGGCGGGGTTGAGTGGCACCGCCACCGCGCCCGTGCCGAGGACGGCGAGGTAGCTCATCACGAAATACCAGTTGTTGGCGGCGATGATCGCCACTCGGTCACCCGGGACGATCCCGGACTCGACGAGACCACCCCGCACCCGGGCCACCTGGTCCCGCAGCTCGCCGTACGTCGTCGTCCGGCCTCGGGAGATCAGGGCGACGTCGTCGACAGGGTGGTCGGCACAGATCTCGGCGAGGTTCAAACCAGCTCTCCCTGGGGATCGTCCCCGGTGACGGACCGTGACAGTTGACCACGTCGGCAACCGACGGCGCACCGCCCACCCGCTTGCCCAGACGCACGCCGTCTCGATCGGTCGAGGCTCGGCGGGCCGTGGCCAGGCGGCAGAATGGCTCGATGGACGCCGGAATCGTGACCGACGGCTTGACCCGTCGATTCGCCGGCGGTGTCGGCCTCGACTCCCTCACCATCGATGTGGCCCCCGGCGAGGTCCTCGCCCTGCTGGGCCCCAACGGCGCCGGCAAGACCACCACGGTCCGGCTCCTCAACGGCGTCCTCACCCCCGACTCCGGATCGGCGCGGGTCCTGGGACTCGATCCCGTGGTGGACGGGGACCGCCTCCGGGCCCGGACGGGAGTGCTCACCGAGCACGCGGGGCTCGACGACCGCCTCACCGCCCGGGAGAACCTGCGGTACGCGGCCATGATCCGCCACATCACGGGCGCAGTGACCGATCATCGGATCGACGAGCTGCTCCACCGGTTCGGGATGGGCGACCGAGCCGACCGACCGGTCCAAGGCGCCTCGACCGGACAGCGCAAGCGTCTCGGACTGGCCCGGGCGCTGCTGCACGACCCCGAGGTGCTCTTCCTGGACGAGCCCACGTCGGGCCTCGACCCCAGCGCGACCCGCGACGTGGTGGAGCTGATCGGGTCGCTCGCCACCGAGCAGGGCCGCACGATCGTGCTGGCCACGCACTTCCTGGGTGAGGCCGGCCGCCTCGCCGACCGGATGGCCGTCCTGGATCTCGGCCGGCTGGTCGCCTTCGGCCGCCCGGACGACCTCGCCGCCCAGCTCTGGGACGGGCTGGAGTGCTCGCTCGATCTCGGCGCCCCGGCCGAGCCCACGACGCTCACGGTCATCGCATCCGTGGCCGGCGTGCACGCCGCGAACGCTGCGGACATCGGCGCGGTGATCCGGGTGGTCGATCGCGACGTCATCCCCCACGTCGTCTCCGCGCTGGTGGAGGCGAACGTCGGGGTCTTCGCTGCGATCCCTCGGCCCCCGTCGCTCGAGGACGTGTACTTCGAGATCGAGGCCCGGCGGGGACAGCACCCGGACGCCCTTCCCGTCGGAGCGCAGTCGTGAGCGTCGACTGGACCGCGGTGCGCGGGGTGGTGGCCAAGGATCTCACCGCCGTGCGCCGGTCGAAATCGGTGGTCATCCCGATGTTGGCCGTGCCCACCCTCTTGATGATCGTGCTGCCGGCGGCGATCGGCATGGCGGCGCGGGCGACGGCCGGCATCGGCGTCGAGCGCTTCCTGGACTCGGTGCCCGGCGATCTGGCCGAGCCGATCCTTTCTCTCCCCCAGGACGAACAGTTGGTGGTCCTCGTCAACGGTTACCTGCTGGCACCGCTGTTCCTCATCGTGCCGCTCATGGTCTCGGCGGTCCTGGCCGCGGACGCGTTCGCCGGCGAGAAGGAGCGAAAGACGCTCGAGTCGCTGCTGCACTCGTCGATCACCGATCGCGACCTGTTCGTCGCCAAGTTCCTCACGGCGTTCCTGCCCGCCATCTCGGTGTCGTGGCTGGGGTTCATCGCCTTTGCCGTGGTGACCAACACCATCGCCTGGCCCGTCATGGAACGGGTCTTCGTGCCCACCCGGCTGTGGGGCGTGATGATCCTGTGGGTCGCCCCCGCCGTGGCCACGCTCGGTCTCGCTGTCATGGTCCGGGTGTCGGCCCGGACGAACTCCGCCCAGGAAGCCAACCAGCTCGGAGGTGCGGTCATCCTGCCGCTCATCTTCCTCGCCGTCGGTCAGTCGACCGGCCTGTTGCTCGTCGACTGGCCCGTGGCCATCGCCATCGGCGGGGTCATCTGGGTCACCGCGCTGCTGCTGCTGCGGGGCGGGATCAAGCGGTTCACCCGGGACACCCTCATCACCCAGACGTAGCCGTCGTCCACCGCGCGCCGCGAGGCCCTACGCGAGGAGGACCAGCTGGAGCAGCGCTGCGCCGATGATGATCAGCAGCAGGATCCCCAGCATGATCGTGGTAGCAGGCCTCACGTGTCCTCCCCTCTGCGTCGACCCATCTGCACGGGCGTCGACACCCCCGGGGGACGCGCATCGTCCTCGAGTCGCTGGAAGCGGATCTCGGTGCCGGTGCGGATGCCGAGCTCGGTGTCGGCCGGCCGGCGATCGAGGGCGATCGACAGGACGCCGTAACTGTCGATGATGAGGCCGATCTCGCCGTCGGCCACATCGGCATAGGTGTAGGCCCGCCGCGCCGGGCGCCACTCGTCGCCGATCCGCAGCCGCACCACGTCACCCCACCCGTCGAGGTCGTCGGGGTCGAGGTTGAGCTGGCAGTTGCCGAAGTGGTCGACCCACATCACCTCGCCGACGAGATCACCGTCGTCGTCTCGGGCCACGGGCAGGATGCCCGGGGTGAGCGAGTTCACGTCGATCGCCTCGCCGAGATCGGACACCTCGGCGCCGGCGCAGAGCGCGGCCGCCACGGGAGCGAAGACATCCCGGCCGTCGAAGGTCGGGCCCGGCGATGGGAGGTGGAAGTCGGTGTTGGTCAGCGACACCGCGCTGGTGGCGCCTCCGACCATGGCCACAGCGGGCGCGAGGAGGCCGTTGTCGGGGCCGACCAGCACTGACTGCCCACCACCGACCTCGATGGCGATCCCGCGCCGAGCCGTTCCGACGCCGGGATCCACCACTGCCAGCACCACGCCGGGGCAGAGGTACTGCGCGCTGCGGGCGAGGGCGAGGCCACCGGCCCGCACGTCGTGTCGTGGGATGTCGTGGGTGATGTCGATCACCGTGACGTCCGGTGCGGTGGCTCGGATCACCGAGTGGACGACGCCCACGAACTCGTCGGTGCGTCCGTAGTCGGAGAGGAACGAAACCGTGTCGAACCGCGAAGTGGCCATCGGCTCCGACGCTAGAGGCGCCGGAGCCGATTCCCGAACCGGCTCATCCCGCCTCGGTGAACCGATCGGCGATGTACTCGTCGAAGTCGTCCTCGCTGATCCGGAACGACTTGCCGATGCGCAGGGCGCGCAGTTCACCTGACTTGATCAGCCGGTAGACGGTCATGTCGGACACGCGGAGCGCTTCGGCGACCTCACGAGGCGTGAGGAAACCGGGACGATCGGGGCCTGGGCGGCCGGGCTGGTGTTGTGGCTCGTGCATGGGGAACACCCCTTCTCTCCGCGCCGGACCCTACGCCACCGTGGCCCAGGGGGCCACTAGCACCTGGAGTGGCCCGAGTGGGGGATGGTGCTGGTGAGGCGGCTTGCGGGATGCCCCACCGCTCACGCACCGAGTTCGACCGACCGATCGCGTGCCGCGAGGACGGCGTCGATGAACGCGGCACGAACGGCACGCTGCTCGAGCACCCGGAGTCCCGCCGCCGTGGTCCCTCCCGGACTGGTGACCGAAGCCCGCAGCTCACCCGGCGCCTGATCGCCCTCGAGGTAGAGCGTGGCGGCCCCGAGGATGGTCTGGCCGGCGAGGGCGGCGGCGGCATCACGGGGCAGTCCGGCGGCCACGCCACCTTCGATCAGGGCGTCGAGGAGGAGGAAGACGTAGGCGGGGCCGGAGCCAGAGAGCCCGGTGACCGCATCGAGGAGGTGCTCGGGCACGCGCACCACGGTGCCCACGGCGCCGAGGATCGATTCGGCCCAGTCGAGGTCATCGTCGCTCGCCCCGCTCCCACCGGCGATGGCGGCGGCACCTTGCCTGACGAGGGCCGGCGTGTTGGGCATCGCTCGGACCACCCTCGCGCCAGCGCCGAGGGCTGCCTCGATGGTGGCGATCGTGACCCCGGCGGCGATCGAGAGGACCCGGCCACCATCCGCCTCGGTCACGGCCCGGCAGACGTCGGCGATCTGGTGGGGCTTGACCGCGAGCACGGTCCCTCGAGCTGCGCCCACGACATCGGCGACCTCGACCTCGGGGTGGGCAGCCCGGAGCTCAGCGGCTCGATCCGGAAGTGCTTCGACCACCCGGATCGGCCCGGCAGCGTCGGCCGCGAGCAGGCCCACGAGGAGCGCCTCGCCCATCCGGCCACCGCCGATGATCTGGAGTTCGGCGCCGCTGGAGTCCATGGCCGGACGTTAGGCGGGTCGACACCACCCCGGCTTCCCCGACCGGATCGGGTGCCGACCCGCAGGGTGCACGTTCGCATGAAATGATATGAGAGTCAACCGAATTCCCCGTCAGTGGTCAGCTCGTCTGGAACCGGGAGGCGAAACCGATCCGGAGGGCGGGATGGAAGAATCGTTCGGTCCAGACGTAGAGGGAGCCGAGGACACGATCGAGCTCGTCGTGGTCGACGGCGCTGTTCGGCAGCGCACCGGCGAGGAACACGGCGTCCTCCTCGCCGATTCCGAAGGCCGCCCCCATCAAGGTGGTGTTGCGACGCATGAGGAATTCGTAGAACGCAGCCACGTTCTCCTCGGGCGCCGGCATCACGTAGGTCTCGTAGTGGAGCGTCCGTTGGCGGAGCCGGAACCAGATCGAGAAGACGTCCTTCTCCTCTCC
>PPFU01001411.1_pt1 | contig 12739 bp, 4 predicted proteins | sample 1535991 | NCBI WGS metagenome assembly PPFU01 (sample SAMN04901290, study PRJNA319586) | Hypolithon metagenome, whole genome shotgun sequencing project. | isolation source: Antarctic Hypolithon | place: Antarctica: Miers Valley | collected 2014 | reverse complement strand
CGAGGAGCGCAGGGCACCGCCGCAGGCGGCGCGCGTCCGGCGCAGATGGTTTTGGTTACTTTTGCCAAAAAAAAAGTGACCCGCCGCCAGGCGGAAGCTCTTGATCTTGATCTTGCGGGGAAAGCGCGCTCTGACCCGAATTCCCGGACCCGAATTTCCAGAATAATTCCCACCATCTCGCGAAGGCGGAAACCCAGGAACGCGCATCCATTGAGGAGCAGCGTCCCTGGATTCCCGCCTTCGCGGCAATGACGAGCAAAGAAAGGAGTGTTCAGGCGCTGCCCAACGCGTCCCGCCTTGCCGTTCGCAAATCCAAACGTTGCGCTCACTGCACCACCAACACCTCCACCTCGCGCGTATCAGCGCGCCCGCGATCGTCAACCGCCGACAAACGAAACTGACCCGCCCGCCCCGGCGACCACATCGCGGTTTCACCCGCTGCCGTGGTGGCAATGAAACTGTCGCCAGCAAACCAGAACACCTTCGACGCATCGGCATCGACGCTGGCCGACAACGAGATCGCCGACTGCTGCGGCCGCGACAAACGCAGCGTGTAGCGCGCGGCGCGCATCGGCGAAAGGATGCGTGGCGGCGAGCCCTGCCATGCAGCAATGTTGGCGCAATCGGCGCCGGCCGGCGGCTTGCGGCGCGGGATCCCGGCCTGCACGAACACGCGGGCGATGTCGGACGGCCAGAACTCGTGTACTTCCATGCGCATGCGCGCCGGATCGAATGGACCGCAGGCGGCGAGACCGGTGGCGCGATCGACTGCCACCGCGCGATGCACGCGACTGGTGCGGATCGGCGACTTGCCGGGAATGAACCAGGTCCAGCCGCGCTGCGGGCAATACGCGTTCGGCAGGTCTCCGCTGGCGCGGCAGATCTCGACGCGCTTGAGGTTGAGCGGCCAGCGGCGTTGCGGCTCGGCCAGGTCGATGCGTGCCGCACGCAGGCCGTCGACAATGCCGAAGAACAACGGCGCGGCGGTATCGACGCCGATCAACGCGGGGTTTGGTGAGCCGTCGAAGTTGCCAACCCACACGATCAGCACATACGGGCCGACCAAGCCGGCGCTCCACGCATCGCGGAATCCCCACGAGGTGCCTGTCTTCCATGCCACCGGCACATCGCGTTCGCCACTGCTCACGCCGGTGTCTGGCCGCGGATTGCGCCGCAGCATGTCGCGCACGAGGAACGCGGCTTCTGCGCTGAGCATGGCGGTACTGCCGGCGACGGGGTCGTCGGCGCGCCAGCGCAGCGGCTTCAGCAGGCCATCGTTGCCAAGCATTGCGTAAAGCCGCGCGAGTTCCTCCATCGTCACTTCGCCGCCGCCCAGCACCAGCGCCAGGCCGTAGTGGCGTTCGCTGGCGAGTTTGGAGATGCCCGCGTCGCGCAGGAATTCGTAGAAACTCGGCTGGTTGAGTTCCGCCGCCACACCAACCGCGGGAATGTTGCGGCTGCGGATCAGCGCATCGCTGGCCGTCACCGGGCCAAGGAAACGGCCGTCGAAATTTTCCGGCGTGTACGGCCCGAACGAACTCGGCACGTCGCGTAGCACCGTCGCCGGATGCAGCACGCCCTGGTCCAGCGCCAGCGCGTAGATGAAAGGTTTCAGCGTAGAGCCGGGCGAACGCTTGGCAGCGGTGCCATTGACCTGCCCGTAAATCGACGCGTCGAAATAATCCGCGGACCCGACCAGCGCACGCACGCCCATGTCGCGGGTGTCGACCAGCATCGCCGACGCGTTGTGCAGCCCGCGCGCGCGCGCATGGCGCAACTGATTGCGCAGGCGCTCCTCGAGCAGGCGTTGCAGTCGCAGGTCGAGCGTGGTCGTCAGCACCGCCGCATCGCCCGGATGCAGCATGCGTTCGGCCAGCACGCGTTCCACGAAATGCGGCGCGGCGAAGGGCAGACTGCGCGGCGTGCGCAGGGTGATCGGCAGCGCCATCGACGCATCCTGCGCAGCAAGATCAGCCCCGTCCTCCAGCGCGCTCGCGACTCCCTCGCCGCGCCCGCTTTTTGCCCCCTCCCCTGCGAATGCAGGGGGTGAGGAAGGCCGCTTGCGGACCATTGGTCCGCGGCCTGACGAACGCACGACGGCTATGCCGTCGGGCCGGACGGGCTGGGGAGGGGTCGCGTCAGCAGCGACGTACTCCGACGCAACCCCCTCCCAACCTCCCCCTGCCTTCGCAGGGGGAGGAGCAAATCCTCCGCGCCGATGCTTCACCTTCCACCGCACATACAACCGCGCACGCGCGGCAGTAAGCCCCGCGCCGGCATAGCTCTCGCCCTGCATCGCATCGCGCCGCAACCGCCCGCGCCGCGTTGGTGCCTGCGGCAACACCGCCAGCGTCAGCGCCTCCGGCAGCGTCAGCGCTGACGCCGGCTTGTCGAAATACACCAGACTGGCCGCGCCCACGCCTTCGATGTTGCCGCCGTACGGCGCCAGGTTGAGATAGGCCTCAAGGATGTCGTCCTTCGAATACATGGCCTCGAGTTGCAACGCACGCAGCACCTGCACGACTTTGCCGCCCGGCGTGCGCGTGGATAGCCGCCACTTCAATCGCGCCAGCTGCATGGTGATCGTCGACCCGCCGATGCGCGCCCCGCCGCCGTACGTGCTGCCCACCGCACGCACCAGGCTCACCGGATTCACTCCCGGATGACGACGGAACCACGCGTCCTCGTGCAGCAGCACCGCGTCCTGCAGCGTCTTCGGAATCTGTTCGAGTGGCAGCCACAACCGGTAGCGCTGGTCGTCGGCCAATACCAGCCGCAGCAGGCGACCGCTGCGGTCATACACCGCCAGCGACTGCGGCTGCGATGCCGACAGCGGCGGATGCGGCCAGAGGCGGGTCGCGACGAGCGCAAGCAACAGCAGCGCGATGGCGACGCCGGCAACACGCAGCCATCGCAGTGCGCGTGGATTGCGAGGTCTGGCAGCGGGGTCGGCAGTTGCGGAAGATGTCGTCACGCTCGAATGTTAGAGCCCCGCAGCGCCACGCGGAGCCGGCAGCGCTATATGGGCAGCAAGCCTCAGATTGCGGGCCGCAAGGCAAGAGCCCCGTTCGCAACCCGCGCAGGGTTGCGCGCAACACCGAAGTCCCAAGCGTGACAGTGCGTAGCCCGGATAAGGCCAAAGGCCGCACCCGGGAGCATCGCCGCGATGAACAGCATGATCCCGGGTGCGCTGTGCTTACCCGGGCTACGTGGCTAAAAAACGTACCGGGCCGCCCCTTTTTTGGAATCAAAATCTCTACTCGGACCCTGTTTAGCTACCTTACTTTTCAGGGCGTTTGTAAGTGCGCTTCGATTTTGGCTTCGCCGGCGGACTGCGCTCTTCAAACCCCAGAGTGGATTGCTTCTGAGCCGTCCGTGCCCTTGGTGTTATCGAGTCGAGAAGATTGAGGGTCTTGGTAGAAAGCGAAGCGAGTTGTTCCAACGTTTGCCGTATCTCTGACTCGCGCATCCCCAAATCTAATCGGCGCTCCTCCGTCTGTGAGCGACCTTCAGTGGCCAGCCTAAACTGACAAACCGTGCCGGGGATGACCTCGATCGACAAGGTTCGCGGAAACAACCGCGCAAGGTCAGAAATCCCTTGGGGGCCACTGAACGATTGCGACAGCCAGTTGTATTCCGTCCAGCACACATCCGCGGCGGGAGCGTCTTGCATCGAGAACGTCCCTCGAATCTGGCGTTCAATTCCTTTTGTAAGGCGTGACCAGCCCGGATCCCATCCACGAGACCCATGGAGTGCGGCTGTAAGACCGAGCCAAACGAAGCTGGCTGGGGCAATCGAAGGAAACTTCCTTAGCAAGAAAGAGTGGCTAGTACTTCTACCGACCAAGAATGCGCTCACTGCTAATAGTGCGGAGGTGATTGCCGACGTCTTCCCATTGCGAATGGTGAGTCCGACGGCCTCATTAGCAATGCGCTGGAACGCTACTACCCGTTCTTCAACTGAGTCACTGAAGAGCTGCGGATTAGATTTCATTAGGCTGCGGGCGATCGCAACATAGGAGGCGTTTTGCTCGACCCCCGCTGCCGCGTGTAGAACAAGCTCCACAAGCTCGTGAGGGTCAGTCGTATCTTCTAGATTCGCCGAAAGTACCGCCCAGATTGGTAATAGCGTGTCTATAGTCACTGAACGTTTAACAAAACGAGGGTCATCAGCAATCAATCGCAAACGCTCGGAACATGCCCGAGTTATAGGAACCGAGTCGTGGGTAAAATTTGCGCGCGCGATTGCAGTCGAGAAGCACGCGGACGCACGCGATAATGGTACGTTTTCAAGTTCAATTTCCGGTTCGCCCTGAGCCAGAATCTCCCCGAGAATGACGCTAGCCCATTTGTCCGTACGAGTCGCCAACCCTTCGCTATTCTTCGAAAAAATCACTTCCCAATCGGTGTCAGTAATCACTCTTGCGAACTGACTGAGGGGAAATGATTGCTTCGCATACACGCGAAGCCAAGACAGAGTCTCGGCGGCATCTTTTTGGCGGAGCATAAAGAGCGCCGGCGGCCGGTAGTTGAAAGAGCCGATGTCATCCCGCGCGAACGCAACTCTGATGGAAGCGCCATTCCAGTCCGAGCTCGGGGCTAACAGCGACTCTCGCCTACGGAAGTCACCGACGCCGAAAGCGATGTCCGGAAGTTCCTCTCTCTCGGCGGAGTACCAAACTAGATTGTCGATTTTCATGACTTTTTCGGGAAAAGGTCTTCAAGTTCAATATGCTTGGGTTCAGCAAACGCTGTCTCAAGCTCCGGACTGGTCCTGTCAGTACAATACGCGTTCAAGGCTGTTTTGGCCCTAGTTATCGCTGTGTAGGCCAGTGTTGGCCGAGCTAGTGGACCGTAGCGGAGTTCTTCAATTCCGAACAGGTGGACTGCCCTAAATTCGACGCCTTTTGATGAATGCATGGTCATGACGTGGATAGGGCAATGGCTCGCAAAGCCATCGCTGTCCCCGTTGTGAAAACAAACCTGTTCCACTAGCTCAGTCGCTTGAAAGCGGTCCATGACTTCAATTGCGGTATCGCGCTTCCCACAGAAAATTCCTATTTTGTCACCGTGGAAAGCATCAAGCTGTACACCGATAATCTCTCGCATTTTTTGGAACTGCTCGTCCCTATCCCGGCATCTATGCAATTCCGCGCTAGGAGCTCCCTTCATCTTCGCGTTGTAATTTGATGTAGCTTCCAAGGACTCCGCGGCCGATGGAGGCGGTAGAAGCCGGTCCGCAACCTGAGCGATTCGCTGGCCAATCCGATAGTGTCGGTTTAGCGTATGCCGCTCAAGACCGAGCACCCCTGAAATCTCTAGACCATCTCGCTGATAGATTCCTTGTTTCAAATCACCACAAACACAGATGTTGTCGGTAAGTGACAGCAAACATTGGAGTTCGTCCACCGTTAAGTCTTGCGCCTCATCAACAAATATCGCGCTGTACAATTTTCCCGTTGGAATTCTCTGGTTCGCTTCCCTCAATAACTCCACCGCACGTGTCCGAGTCGTCTCGTCGAACGTCGCTCCCTTCTCGACGAGTTCAAGATTGAGGTAGCGGCGGATGTGGCCAGATGCCCACGAGTGAAATGTACGCACTTGCTCTGCTTCGATAAGCCCGGTGCCGACTAGGCCACTCCTCATGAAGTCACAGAGCGACTTGGTGTATGTGACTACGAGTACGTTCTTTTCACCTTTACCCGCAACGAACTGTGCGCGGAGAAGAAGCAGATTGCTTTTCCCTGACCCTGCAGGGCCTTCCAGTTGGTATTTTCCATGGGCTGGGAGCTTGATAAAAGCTTGCTGCGCCGCATCGAGTTCGTCCTTTGAAACCCACCAGGTCGTATCCATTTCATCCCTTATCGCAGCACAGTTGGCCTACGTCTGTTCCGTGGATGACTAATTGGTCGGCCGATGCATCAATCATGTCCAGAACTCGGCTAAGGATTTCTGCTATGCGGTATGCAACGTCGAGCACAATGACACCCTCCGATTCACCGATAGTTGCTACCGCAATGCTTTGACGTTGCGGTTGTGGCATATCAGTAGGCGCGCATCGAATGCCCGCGGCGACCGTGACATTCGCGGACGTGCTTTGCATATCTTCGAACCAGTCGAGTTGAATATCAGTCTCGACGGTGACCCCCGAGTCAATAGCAAATTCGAATTTATACCCAAACAATGCTCCGCGCTGACTTGGAATCATAGTGAGCTGCACAGTCTTGTCCAACGCCGGAATGAGCTCGGTACGTATCGCTTCACAGAAGCGTTTCGAAAAGACTTCTCGCTCAAACTGTAGGCGCGCGCCAGTAGCGGCGGCGGCTTGAGTGCCTACGAGCCCCTTCCCTTTGGCGAGGCGAGACTTAAGAGCGGTCAGCGGGTCTGTCGATGCTTCGAAAGCGAAGTCGCTCCAACTGACGATTTGTAGCCGCGTGATCATATCTTTGACGAGACATCGCGCCGCCAGAGCTTTTTGCTGTGCGAGACGAGAAGGGTCGGTATCCGGAAAGGTTGCAGTCTTGCTTAGGACGGCTTTCGCAACGACAAAGCGATTGCCAACGTCTACCTCATCCTGAAATAGGGGTTTCTTGTTTATCAGGTCATGAAGTACGGCGCCGACTTGATACAGATTAAGTGCCTTCCACAAGCTCGGAGATGGCGCGTCCAATCGGAAAAGATACTCCGGCGAGCTGTACTGAGCTGTTGCGATGAACGGTCGACGAAGCCCGTGGTCTGTTGCCTCTGTGCCTTCCTCGTCGGGGACCGAAAGCGCCCTCGCAATCCCCAAGTCAATCAACTTGAGGTGGACGAAGTCTTCTGAGACATGAATGTTCTCAGGCTTGACGTCGCGATGGGCAATGTCTAGCGTCTCTAGGAATATCACCGCTTCAACCAGCTGCTGGGTGAGACTCGAAACCTTTTCATCCGGAACGTTGCCTAGGGCATTCTTTAGCTGCGGCCACGAAACGAACTCCATTTCGATGAAAGCGGTACCTTCAGCTTCGATAACGCTGTGCACTGCGACTAGCGACCGGCAGCCATGGCCAATTAGTGACCTTTGCAGCTCAAGCCGCTTGCGTTCGGCTGCGGCGCCGGATCCTGAAAAGAACTTTGGGTCGTAGACCTTGATGGCCTTATCGCCCGCAGGGGTGCTGACGCGGAAAATTGCAGCGGAGCCACCCGATCCTACGAACGTTGCCCCCGTATAGCCGGGGCACGTCAACAGGAACGCCGTGAGCCGGACTCCCATGTCTTGGAGTACAGCGTCCGAAATATCAGGCATCACTCCCCCCTGCTTCTTTGCTGCTTCTTTGCTGCTTCTTTGCCGCTTCTTTGCTGCTCTTCGCGGCCGACCGTTGCCGACTCAGTGTAAGCCGGTAAACCATCGGAGTTGACTACCCCGCCTTCGGCTATTTCGCAGACTGTGCAACCTCCATCATCTGCCCACCCACCCCCTGCGCAAACACCCCCCGCTCATACATCGCCTCCGCATACACCGGCGGCACGGCGAACCTGCCTGCATTTCCGGCGCGGATCTTGTACTTGTATTCCTGCATGCCGGTGCCGACGTTGCCATAGAGCAGCACGCGATCTTCGCGGGGTTCGATGTGTTCGGGGTTGAAGGTGCTGCCGGGGAGCGCGAGCGTGGGTGCGACGGGTTGGTCGTCGCATTCTTCGCAGTCGGTGTCGCCCTGCGGCGGCGGGGTCTGCATGACGGTTTCGAAACCGCCGGGCAGCAGGTCGATGATGGCGACGTCGCTGTAGGCGCGGTTGCCGAGTGCGCGCACGCGCAGGCGCACGGTGACTTCGCCGCCGATGGGCAGTTGCGTGACCGGTTTGCCGCTGGCGTCGAGGTAGTCGCGCACCAGTTCGATGCCCTTGTCCTGCACGGCGGGGCCGGGTGTGCGGTCGAAGCCGTTCTGCGTGAGTGCGTACCAGGCGGTGGTCTTCGGCGCGGGCAACACGCGCAGTGCGCGGTCGGTCGCGTTGAAGACCGCCGCGCGCAGCAGGCCGTTGGGCTGGCCGATGGTGCGCGCCTTGCCGGCGGCGTCGATGGCCTGCAGTCCGGGTAATGCGCCAGCGCTTCCACCGCGCGATTCCAGTGCGAGCAGGATCAGCGCGGACGACAGCGTGTTGTAGCCCTCGTTGCGCAGCGGTTCCAGCAGTCGCGCGATGGCGGCGCCGGTGATGCGCGAGGCGAGTCGCGGGAAGTGTTTCTGCAACAGGTACAGCGACCAGCCCTGCGCGATGCCGGCGTCGTAGTAGTCGGCGAATCCGGGCGCGACGGTCGAGGCCTTCGCGTTCGCACGCTTGAGCGCGGTCTCGGCCAGCGGCGCGGCAGCGGCGTCCTGCTGCAGCAGCTGGTAACTGGCGGCAACGAACAACGCGGTGGCGTCGTCCTGCTTCCAGGTCTTCGGGTGGTTCGCCTCGAGCTGTTCGCGCACGGCGCTGAGCAGGTTGCCCGCGCTGCGGCCTTGGCGCACCAGCAGGTACACGGCCATGGCGCGCGCGCGCAATTCCGGCAGCGTGGTCAGCGCGCGGTCGGCAGCGAGTTGCTGCAGCCAGGTGTTGGCGGCGTCGAGCGTGCTCGACGGCACGGCGACGCCGCGCTCGCGCGCTTCGACCAGGTACAACGCGCCGTAGGCCGACACGAACGGATCGACATCGGGCGTCGCGCTCCAGCTGCCGAAGCCGCCTTCGCCGTTCTGCCGCGAGCGCAAGGCATCGAGTGCGCGCGCGCTGCTTTGCGCGCCGGTGCGCAGCAGCCCGAACTCCGGATGCGAGGCGTCGACCAACGCCGGGATGCCCGCGCTGACCACTTGTTCCGTGCACATGTGCGGATAGTCGGCGAGGTACGCGGCGAGTCCGTCGATCGCCACCAGCGGCGAGGCCGACGCGGCGATGCGGCGCCTCGACAGTTGCGGGAACATCGCGCGCAGTGGCTTGATGTCGAGCGGTTTTGAGCTGAAGCCGACGCGCAGGTCCTGCCGCAGGTGCACGGCGGGGCGGACGGACACTTCGATGCGGCGCTGCGCGTTGTAGCGGCCCGACGATGCGCGAATGCCGACGGCGAACGCGCCGAGGCGCTGGCCCGCGCGCAGGCGCAGGCGTGCGGTGGATTCACGTCCCGGGGCGAGTTGCAACGTAGCGTTCGCAGGACCGACGAGGGTCAGCCCCGCAGGCAGCGTCAGCGCGACGGTCACCGGCAGCGCAGTCTTGCCGCCGCCTTCGATGGTGTTCGCCACGCCAATCGGCAATTCAAATTCGTCGCCCGGCGCGAGGTGCGTCGGCAGCGTCGGCGTCAGCACGAAATCGCCGCGCAACACCGCCGTCGTTTCGGCGATGCCGATGCGTTGCGGCGTAACCGCCACCGCGACGATGCGCACGCGTCCGTTGAAGTGATCCGGCAGCGTGAAACGCACGGTGCGCTCGCCGTCGACCTCCATTGGCCCTGACCACCACACCGCCGGCAACTCGGACCTGCGCTTGAACGGATTAAGGTGTTTTGCGAGATTGCCTTCGCCATCGCCGCCGGGCGCCTGCATGCCGGCGAGGCGGCTGAATTCCGGCAGGATCAGGTCGAGGATCTGCGAGGTGTCGACCTGCAGCATCTTCTTGGCGAAGAAGAAATCGAGCGGATCGCCGACGCGGTAGCGCGCGACCTGCAGGATGCCTTCGTCCACCGCGAACGCGATGACGCGCGCCTTGCCTTCGGTCTTGATCGTCAGCGGAATCGGCGTACCCGGTCTGGTCACCGCGGGTGCGCTGATGGTCAGCGGCTGGGTGCGCGCGGCGCGATTCACCGTGAAAGGCGCCACGCCATATGACAGCGGACTCATGAACACGTCGTCGGAGGACGGATCGCGCACGAACTGCACGTTGACGTAACCGTTGCCCTCGAAGTCCTTGGGCACGCGGATGCGCTGCACCGAACTGGTGGTGTCGGCCTTGAACCAGACGTGCGCGTAAACGCGGTCGCGCTCGATGGTGATCAGGCCGGAGCCGGCGTACGGCGCGCGCACGCTGATCTCGATTTCCTCATCGGGCGCATAGCCGGGCTTGGACAAGGACAAGGTCAGTTCCGCGTTGCGGTCGAGCGCGCGGGTGAGGTTGGCCGCGCCGGCGACCGAGTAGTCGATGCGGTTCAGCGCCTCGCCCTTGCCGTCGCGGATCTCCAGGCGGAAATCGCCGGGCTTGTCGGTGGGCAATGGATACGCGCGCGCGGCGGCGGTGAACGCCAGCAGCTGGTCGCGGCGCACGTCGAGGCGTTCCTGCGAGACATACTTGTAGAGACCGGAATCCTGCTTGGTCAGTACCGAGACATAACGCCGTTCGATCAGCACCGCGTGCAGGCCATCAACCGCGTGCGGTTTGGCATCGGGACCGATGGCGAGCAGCTGCACGTTGCGCTTGCTGCCGCGCGCGACGTAATCCAGCGCGTCGGCGCTCTTGATGCCGATCAGATAATCGTTGCTCGACACCAGCGTCGCCGCCTGCGCGGCGACGTTGCGGCCGCTTCCCGGTTCGAACGCGCGCGCGAGCACGCTGAGCTGGTAGGTCGCCTTTGCGTATTTATTGAGGTTCAACGCGAACGTGGCGTTGCCTTCGGCGTCGGTCTTGCCATCGGTCAGCGGCTCGTCGTAACCCTCCTTGGCGCGCTGCGGATCGTGGAATTTCCAGCCCGGCCAGCGCGTGAATTCGGGGAAGGCGGGACGCAGGACCAGGCTCGCTTCGACGCGGCGGTCCTGCGCCGGCGTGCCGAACAGGTTTTCGACCGACACGGTCGCGGTCAGTCCATCCGGCTTGACCCAGCCTTCGCTCGCGGCCTGCGAGAAACGCGCGGCGACGCGCAGCGTGTCGGGCAGGAATTCGCGCACCTGCACGGTGGTGTTGCCGATGGCGGTGCGCTCGTCGTCCTTGCCGAGCAGATACAAATCGGCCTGCCACGTGCCGCTGGGCGCGCTGTCGGGCGGCGTGAAGTCGATGCTCTCGAAGCCGGCTTCGCCGAGCGTCAGGCGTTCGCGTCGCGCCACCGCGCCGCGCGGATCGGTGAACACCAGTTCCAGCGGCAGGCCGACCAGCGGCCGCGACCAGTCGGCGGCGCGCACGATCATGCCGAGGTGCACGGTGTCGCCCGGGCGGTACAGGCCGCGATCCGAGAACAGGTTCGCGCGCAACGCGCCGGCTTCCAGCGCGTTGTCTTCGCCGCCGACATCGAACCGCGAATAGTCGAGCGCACGTCCGCTGTCGTCCAGCGGCAGGAACGAGAGGTCGCTGCCTTGCTCGACCGTGATCAACACGGCGCGCTTCTCGCGCTTGAACGCTTCGAGCGACGGCAACTCGGCGTGGCCGCTGGCATCGGTGCTGGCATCGATCAGTGTTTCGCCATTGCGTGCCACCACGCGCACGCGCGCACCCGACACCGGTGTGCCGTTGGCGATGGATTGCACAAACACGTCGCGTTGGCCGCCAAGCGCACGTTTCAACACCACGCCGAGATCGGTCAGTACCACCAGACGGCGGTCGCGCTCCGAGCCCGCGTCGTCGGCCAGCGTCTGCTGCGGCGTGCGGGAGGCGTCGTAGGCGTCGAGCGTGCGCAGGCTCAGCAGGAACACGCCGCGCTTGACCGGGTCGATGAACTTGCCGAGGTCGACGCCTTCGTAACGCGTTTTCGATGGATCGTCGTTGGCAAAGGCGATGCGGGTTTCCTCGCGTTCGACCAGGCTGTCCTCGCCGATGTAATCCAGACTCGGATTGGCGTAATCGCCATTGTTGTTCTGCACCAGCTGGTGCAGCGCGCCCGGCAGCACGCGCGCGACTTCCAGGCGCAGGCCGGGCACGTTGCGCGCGGCGATGCTGACGCGGCGCTCGCCGCGCAACGACAACAGCGCGCCTTCGCCAACGAACCGCAGCAGTTCCGGATACGGCGGCACTTCGACCACGTAACGCTGCGGCTTGCCGAGGATGAAACCGCCGAACGACTTCAAACCCTTCGCCACTTCCACGTACAGGAAACGTTTGGGCGGCACCTTGTACTTGAATGCATGCGTCGGCACGAACTCGCGTTCGGCCGGCATCGGCGCAATCGCGACGGCTGGCGACTGCTTCAACAATCCTTCATCGACTTCCGAGAGCGACCACGCATAACCGTTGCGCTGTTCCTTGATGGGCAGGCTCGGATTGGCGTCCGGTAACAGCCGCACGTTGACCGCGCGCGACACGTCGGCATCGCGCATGGCCTGGTTGAACTCCAGCACCAGCACCTGTTCGGGTTCGTAGCGGTCGTTTTCGACCAGCGACGGCGTCACCGAATCGACGGTGACGCTGTAAAGCGACGGCAACTCGACCTTTGAGACGAGTGCTTCCCTGGTGCCGGTTCCACCGAATGTGCTGGCGACGCCCGAATCGATTTTAAGCACCAGCGCGCCGCCGTTTTCGGGCAGGGTGAGCGGCGCCGAATGCACCCAGGCCTTGAGGCGGCGTTCGTCGTAGGTGAGCGTGCGATTGGGTGACGGCAACGTGCGGTCTGCGCCATCGGTGTAGGTGAAGCCGATCGATTTTTCCAGGCTCGCCGCATCGACCGGGTGCGAGAAGGTCAGCGCGTACACGGCTTTTTTCAGCGCCGGATCCTGCGGGTCCTGGTAGAACTCGGCGCTGGCGACCTTGGCCTCGAAGGGTGCGGTTTCGAATTCGAATGCATCCTCGGCCAGTTTGGTCTTCGGCGCGAGCGCGGACT
>PPFU01000931.1_pt1 | contig 12741 bp, 10 predicted proteins | sample 1535991 | NCBI WGS metagenome assembly PPFU01 (sample SAMN04901290, study PRJNA319586) | Hypolithon metagenome, whole genome shotgun sequencing project. | isolation source: Antarctic Hypolithon | place: Antarctica: Miers Valley | collected 2014 | reverse complement strand
GCCGCTACCTCCGCCCGATGCTGGAGAAGCGCAGGGTCGCCGCGGAGTAGCGGCGGGGCGGGTGGGCGGGTGACGTGACTGATGGGGGACCTGCGCTGGGTCCGGCCGGCCGTCGTCACCGGCAGCGAAACCCGGCGAGGCTGGGGCGCCCGGCTCAGGCGTCGAGTTCGACCCAGACGGGGACGTGGTCGCTGGGCTTGTCGCGGCCGCGCATGTCGCGCTCGATCCAGCCGTCGGTCAGCAGGTCGGCGGCCTGAGGGGTTAGCAGGGCATGGTCGATGCGCAGGCCGTGGTCCTTGTCCCACGCCCCGGCCTGATAGTCCCAATAGCTGTAATGGCCGGGCTCTGGGTGGCGCGCGCGGAACGCATCGGTCAGGCCCAGATGCAGCAGCCGGCGATACGCGTCACGCGTCGCCGGCAGCGCCAGGGCATCCTGCGCCATGACCGCCGGGCGCGCCGCATCCTCGTCCTGCGGCAGCACGTTGTAGTCGCCGGCCAGCACCGCAGGCTCTTCCATCTCCAGCAGCGCCGCCGCCCGTTCGCGCAGGCGCGCCATCCACGCCAGCTTGTAGTCGTATTTGGGCCCCGGCGCGGGATTGCCGTTGGGCAGATACAGCCCACCGATCCGCACCGCCGTCCGCGCGCCGATCACCGTCGCCTCGATATAGCGTGCCTGTTCGTCCGTCGCGTCGCCCGGCAGACCCCGCGTCACGTCCTCGAGCGGCAGCCGCGACAGGATCGCCACGCCGTTGAACGATTTCTGCCCGTGCGTCTCGACGGCATAGCCCATCGCCTCGATCTCGGCCCGTGGGAAGATCGCGTCGACGCACTTGATCTCCTGCAGCACCGCGACATCGGGTGCCGCCCGGTCAAGCCAGTCCAGCAGCGCGCCGATCCGCGCCCGCACGCCGTTGATGTTGAATGTCGCGATCCGCATGGCGCCGGGTGTGGCCCGGTGTGCCGCATGACGCAAGCCGGATGACGGGGTCGAACCGTCAGCTCACCGCGCCCGATCGCAGTGTCAGATCGAGAACGATGTGCCGCAGCCGCAGGAACTGGTGGCGTTGGGGTTCTGGATGACGAAACGGGCACCGATCAGCTCGTCCGCGAAATCGATCACCGCGTTCGACAGGAATGGTAGCGACACCTGATCCACCAGCACGCGCTGGCCGTCCTTTTCCAGCACCAGATCGTCTGCGGCCGCGTCGTCCAGCGTGATCTCGTACTGGAAGCCCGAACAGCCGCCACCCTCGACCGCGACGCGCAGCGCGCGTGCGGCGCCGGCAGTCTCGGCGATCTCGGCCAGCCGCGCGAAGGCGCGATCGGTGACGCGGGGGGGCAAGGTCAGGTCCATGGGTGGCGTTCCTCGCAGGGGTCCGGGCATGTCAATCCGCACGCCTGACATATATGAAGCGGCCGACGACAGGGCAAGAACGGACGGGACATGGTGCTGGATGCGGATGCGGGGCAGGACGCCGGGCTGGCAGGGCAGGCGCCCTACGCCTCCGATCCGGGCGCCAGTCGCGGCCGGCTGCACCCCGAGGGCCCCAGCCGCTACCGCACCGCATTCCAGCGGGATCGCGACCGCATCGTCCATTCCAGTGCGTTCCGTCGGCTGAAACACAAGACGCAGGTCTTCATCGAGCACGAGGGCGACTATTACCGCACCCGCCTGACCCACTCCATCGAGGTGGCGCAGGTCGCGCGTACCATCGCTGGCGTGCTGGGCCTGAACACCGACCTGACCGAAGCGGTGGCGCTGGCGCACGACCTTGGGCATCCGCCTTTCGGCCACACCGGCGAAGAGGCGCTGGCCCGGCTGATGGCACCGCATGGCGGGTTCGACCATAACGCGCAGGCGATCCGCATCGTGACCGCGCTGGAGCGGCACTATGCCGGCTTCGACGGGCTGAACCTGACATGGGAGGTGCTGGAGGGCATCGCCAAGCACAACGGCCCCGTGCCGGCCCCCGTCCCCTATCCCCTGGCCGATTACGACGCCCGCCACGACCTGGAACTCGGCAGCCATGCCAGCGCCGAGGCACAGGTCGCCGCGCTGTCCGACGATGTCGCCTACAACAGCCATGACCTGCACGACGGGCTGCGCGCCGGGCTCTTCAACGAGGACGAGCTGGCAGCGATGCCGCTGCTCGACGCCGCCTTCGCCCGGGTGGATGTTAAATGGCCGGGGCTGGCTGCCGACCGCCGCCGCCACGAGGCCCTGCGGCGCTTCTTCGGGATGCTGGTCGAGGACGTGATTGCGCAGGCCCGCGACCGTCTGGCTGCGTTGGAGCCGGGGGACGCGCAGGCGGTGCGCGACGCCGGCCGGCCCATCGCGCGATTTTCCGAGCCGGTCTGGCGCGACCTCCAGGTGATCCGCACCTTTCTGTTCCACCGCATGTATCGCGCGCCGACAGTGGTGGCGATGCGCGCCTCGGTCACCCGGATGGTCGACGCGCTGTTCCCGCTCTACCTCGCGCGACCCGATCTGCTGCCGCAGGCATGGCACGCCGACGTGGAGGATGCGACCCGGGCGGGTCAGGGCGAGACGCCGCTGGCGCGGCTGGTGGCTGATTACATCGCGGGCATGACCGACCGGTTCGCCATTCAGGAATATCGCCGGTTGGCCGGCGACTAGCGGCGTCCGGCGCGCGGTGGCGACAGCCAGCCCGCGGACGGCACGCCGCGACGCCGTCTGACGAAAGGTCGGAACCGGGCGAAGGGCCGGCGAATAGGCAGGGGTCCGGTGTCGGTCGGGCGGGCGCCGGCGACAACCCGGCTGGACAAACGCCGGATGTACGGCGACTGACGGCGTCCGATTGTCCAGTGACGGGAGCGAGCGCCATGGCGGCAGGGGAAACGGCAGAGATCGCGGGCCTCAGCCCGGTGCTGGCCATCGCGGTGGTGGGCGTGCTGGGCGTCGGCAGCCAGTGGCTGGCCTGGCGGCTGCGGCTGCCGGCCATCGTCCTGATGCTGCTGGCGGGCGTGATCGCCGGGCCGGTTCTGGGCGTCTTCGACCCGGATCGCGACATCGGGCCGCTGACCGCGCCGCTGATCTCGCTCGCTGTTGCGGTGATCCTGTTCGAGGGCGGGCTGACGCTGAACTTTCACAGCCTGCGGGACGCGGCCGAGGGGGTGAAGCGCCTGGTCTTCATCGGCGCACCGCTTGGCTGGCTGACATCGACCCTGGCGTTGCATTACGGCGCCGGTCTGTCGTGGGAAAGCAGCGCCGTCTTCGGCGGCATCATGATCGTCACCGGGCCGACGGTGATCGCGCCGATGTTGCGCACGGCCCGTCTGGCACGGCGCCCCGCGGCGCTGTTGCAATGGGAGGCGATCGTCAACGACCCGATCGGCGCGCTGGCCGCGGTGCTGGCGTTCCAGGCGGTCCTGGTTCTGCAGACGGCCGAGTCCTGGGCCGGCGCAGCGCTGCAACTCGGGCTCGGCATCGGTTTCGCCGCGGCGGTCGGCGGCGCCGGCGGGTTGGGCCTGGCGTGGGCGTTCCGCCGGGCGCGCGTGCCCGACTACATGAAGGTCCCGGTCCTGTTCGCGACGCTGCTGGCCGTGTTCGCCCTGTCGGACATGGTGCTGCACGAGTCGGGCCTGCTGGCCGTCACCGTCATGGGCATCGTCATCGCCAACGCCAACCTTTCGTCCTTCACCGAACTGCGTCGGTTCAAGGAACACGCGACGATTCTTCTGGTCTCGGGGGTATTCATCCTGCTGGCCGCCTCGCTTGATTTCGCCGCACTGCGCCTGCTGGACTGGCGCGCGGCGGTGTTCGTGGCGCTGGTGGTTCTGGTCGCGCGTCCGCTGACGGTGATGATCGCGCTGACGTTCACCGCGCTACCGGTCCGCGAGCGGGTGTTGGTGGCGCTGACCGGGCCGCGCGGCGTCGTGCTGGTCGCGGTTGCCGGCTTGTTCGGCACGCGGCTTGTGGATCTCGGCGTGTCGGATGGCGGGCTGATCGCGCCGCTGGCTTTCCTGCTGGTGTCGGCGACCGTGGTCATCCACGGCTTCACGCTCGCCCCCTTCGCGCGCCGGCTGGGCCTGATCGCGGCCGAGGTGCCGGGCGTGCTGCTGGTCGGCGGGTCGCTGTGGTCGGCGGGCCTTGCGCGCGCGCTGCACGAGGCTGGCGTGCCGGTGATGGTGACCGACCCGAACCGCGACCACCTGCGCGAGGTGCGCGAGGCGGGGCTGCCGAACTTCTTCGGCGACATCCTGTCCGAGGCGGCCGAGCTGCGCATCGAGATCCAGGGCTATTCCACCATCGTCGCCGCCACCGACAACGACGCCTACAATACACTCGTCGCGACCGATCTTGCGGCCGAGTTCGGTCGCGAGAACATCTGGCAGGTCAGCCGCGAGAAGGGCGATTCCGCCCGCCACACCCTGCCGGCCACGCTGGGCGGACAGCAGTTTCGCGGTCGCGCGACCTTTCGCGAGTTGAACCAGCGCATGTGGGACGACTGGAAGTTCCGGGTCACGCGGTTGACCACGGAATTCACCGTCGACGCCTGGCGCGACGACAACCCCGACGCGATGGCGGTCGCGGTGATCGACGCGCGGGGCGAGGTCCGGTTCGTCGCGCATGGCGAGGGCGAGGATCCCGCCGATCTGGAGGTTGGGCCCGACGAGCGCCTGCTCTGGCTGGGCCCCGAACGCGACGAAGCGCGGTCGGCCGCCTGAGCGCACCGCGTCGGGATCGGCCGCGGGACGGACCCGCCCGCGGAGACACGGCGCGGACTGACGGCGGGCGTCCGCGCACCGGCGGCCTCGCCGCTACCGTCCCGATGCCGGGACGCATCGCCTGCGCTCGGCCCCGCCCTGCCGCCTCTGTTGACGAAGACGGGCGCCGTGCTAGACCGCCCTCTCGCAACGGAGACGGCCGGATGAACCTGTTTCACGACATGCGCGGCGCCGTGATGGCGGCGCTTGACTCGATGGTTGCGGACGGCGCGCTGCCGGGCGGCCTGCCCACCGATGCCGTTACGGTCGAGCCGCCCCGCGACGCCGCGCATGGCGACATGGCGACGAATGCCGCGATGGTGCTGGCCAAGCCCGCCGGGATGCGCCCCCGCGACATCGCCGAGACGCTCGCTGCGCGTCTCGCCGCCGACCCGCGCGTCGACGCGGCCCGGATCGCCGGCCCCGGCTTTCTGAACCTGACCCTTGCCGATGGGATCTGGGACGATGTGATGGCGGCAGTCCTGGCCGGGCCAGATTACGGACGGTCGGAGATTGGCGCCGGCATTCGCGTGAACGTCGAATATGTCAGCGCCAATCCGACCGGCCCCCTGCATGTCGGTCATACGCGCGGTGCGGTCTTCGGCGATGCGCTGGCCTCGCTGCTGGCCTATGCCGGTCACGAGGTGACGCGCGAATACGTCATCAACGACGGCGGCGCGCAGATCGACACGCTCGCCCGCTCGGTCTACCTGCGCTACCTTGAGGCGCACGGTCAGGACGTGGCCTTTCCCGACGGCGTCTATCCGGGCGACTATCTGGTTCCTGTGGGCGCTGCGCTGAAGGATAAGGTCGGCGACGCCTATCTCGGCAAGGACGAAGACGTCTGGCTGGCTCCGATCCGCGATTTCGCGACCGACGCGATGATGGCGCTGATCCGGGACGATCTGGCGCTGATCGGCGTGCGGATGGATTGCTTCTTCAGCGAGAAATCGCTCTACGGCACCGGCCGGATCGAGGCGGCGATCGACACGCTCGACGCCAAGGGGCTGATCTACACCGGCACGCTGGAGCCGCCGAAGGGCAAGCTTCCCGACGACTGGGAGGCGCGCGCGCAATTGCTGTTCCGCTCGACGCAATTCGGCGACGATGTGGACCGGCCGATCCGCAAGTCCGACGGCGCGTGGACCTATTTCGCCCCCGACATCGCCTATCATCACGACAAGATCGAACGTGGCTTTCACGCGCTCATCAATGTATTCGGCGCCGATCACGGCGGCTACGTCAAGCGCATGAAGGCGGTCGTTCACGCGCTGTCGGACGGCCGCGTGCCGCTGGACGTAAAGCTGTGCCAGTTGGTGAAGCTGACGAAGGACGGGCAGCCCTTCAAGATGTCCAAGCGCGCGGGCACCTTCGTCACGCTGCGCGACGTGGTCGACGAGGTCGGGCCCGACGTCACCCGCTTCGTCATGCTGACCCGGCGCAACGACGCGCCGCTGGAGTTCGATTTTGCCCGCGCGGTCGAGCAGTCGAAGGACAATCCGGTCTTCTACGTCCAGTATGCCCATGCCCGCATCCGGTCGGTGCAGCGCCGGGCCGAGGCAGCGGGCCTGACCGTCGCCGTGCCCGCCCTCACCGACCCCGCCGAACTGGCCGTGGCGCGGAAGCTGGCCGAATGGCCTCGCCTGGTCGAGATCGCCGCGCGCGGGCACGAGCCGCACCGGGTCGCCTTCTACCTTTACGAGCTGTCCCAGACGTTTCATGCCCTGTGGAACCGTGGCAACGACGACCCATCGCTGCGATTCTGGCAGGACGGGGACATGGCGGCGACTGCGGCCAAAATGGCACTGCCGCGCGCCGTGGGAATTGTCATTGCCGCCGGTTTGGGTATCCTTGGCGTGACCCCGGCCGAGGAAATGCGCTGAACTCAACAGGCGCTGGCGGCCGCCGCGGGGCACGAGAGGCACTATCGGGACGGGACCGGCACAGCCTGCCGGCCCGCGCAGTGAGGGCGAATGGCGGACATGACGGACGACCCGGGCCACGGCGCGTGGGACGGTGGCGCGTCGGGCGATGACGGCCGGCGGCAGGGCCGCCCGCTGGGCCGTCGAGCGCTGAACCTTGCGGGCGGCCTGGTCTCGCTGGCGCTGCTGGGCGGCCTCGCCATGTGGACATGGCAGCTGGTGGTTCGCGACGTGTCCGGCGTCCCGGTGATCGTCGCGCTGGAGGGGCCAATGCGGGTCGCGCCCAAGGATCCGGGTGGCACCAACGCCGCGTATCAGGGCCTTGCGGTGAACGAGGTCGCCGCGATCGGCCCGGCGGCCGGTCCGGTCGACGCGGTGACGCTGGCCCCGCCCCCCGCCGCGCTGGCCGACGAGGATCTGGCCCCCGCGGAACGGGCGCCCGCGCCTGGCGAGCCCGCCGCGGCGGACGGCATCGGCGACATCATGGCCGGCGGGTCGCCGGATCCGGTCACGCCCGGCGCCGAAGACGTGGCCGCGGCTGACCTTGCCCCCCCGGACGAGGACGCGGCGTTGCAGGCGCTCGTGGACATGCTCAGCACGTCCAGCACGCTCAGCGCCACGGCAGTGCCCGCTGTCGCCGTGGTCCCCGCCGTTGCTCTAGGCGGGCGCGGCGTGGCGCGCTCGCCCCGCCCGCAGGGCCGGCCGCAAAGCGCCACGGCCGTCGCCTACCAGGTCCCGATCGTCGCGCCGGCGGCCGAGATCGACGCGGCGCAGATCGCGCCGGGCACGCGGCTTGTGCAACTCGGCGCCTACGACACGCCCGAGGCGGCGCGTGACGCGTGGCGGCTGATCGCGGGGCGCGCCGACGATTATTTTTCGGGCAAGCGCCGGGTCGTTCAGCAGGCCGAGGCGGGCGGCACCGCGTTCTATCGACTGCGTGCCGAGGGCTTCGACGACATGGCCGATGCGCGCCAGTTCTGCGCCGCGCTGATCGCGCGAAGAACGGACTGTATTCCGGTCGAGATGCGCTAGCGGCAATGGCCCCCGCCGCCTGCATCCTCGGCTGCGCGGGCGTCGCCCTCGCCCCCGACGAAGCGGCCTTCCTGCGCGAGGCCGATCCCTGGGGCTTCATCCTGTTTGCGCGCAACGTCGACACGCCGGACAGCCTGCGCGCCCTGACATCCGGGCTACGCGAGGCCGTTGGCCGCGCCGCACCGATCCTCGTCGACCAGGAGGGCGGGCGCGTCCAGCGCCTGCGCGCACCGCACTGGACCGAATGGCTGCCGCCGCTGGACATGGCGCAGGCCGTCGCCGCGTCGGGGCGCGACGTGGCGGCGGCCTTCCGGCTGCGCTACGCGATCATTGGGGCCGACCTTCGCGCCGTCGGCATCGACGTGAACTGCGTGCCCTCCGGTGACGTAGCGTCCAACGCGACCCACCCGTTCCTGCGCAATCGCTGCTATGGCACAGACCCCGCCACCGTTGCCGCCCGCGCCACCGCTGCCGCGGCGGGCTGTATCGCCGGGGGCGTGCTGCCGGTGCTCAAGCACATGCCGGGCCATGGCCGTGCCGTGGTGGACAGCCACCACGACATGCCGCGCGTCGACGCGCCGCTGGACGAGTTGCGCGCCGATTTCGCGGCCTTTCGCGGGGTCGACGCGGCGCTGGGGATGACGGCGCATGTCGTCTACAGCGCCATCGACGACGCGCCCGGTACCGTCTCGCCCGCCGTGATCCGGGTGATCCGCGAGGACATCGGCTTCACCGGCATCCTGATGACGGACGATGTGTCGATGGCGGCGCTTGGTGGGCCGGTCGCCGACCGTGCCGGGCGCGCCATCGCCGCCGGCTGCGACCTGGTGCTGCATTGCAACGGCGACATGGCCGAGATGGCCGGCGTCGTCGCCGCCTGCGGAACCACCGCCGCCCCGGTGCCCGCCCGTCCGGCCGCCCCCGACCCCGCCGCGGTGGCCGACTGGCGCGCCGGTCTCGCCGTGCTGCTGCGATGACCGAAGCTCTGATCGTCGATGTCGACGGCTACGAGGGGCCGCTGGACGTGTTGCTCGGCATGGCGCGCACGCAGAAGGTCGATCTGCGCGCCATCTCCGTCCTCGCCCTTGCGCGGCAGTATCTCGCCTTCGTCGAGGCGGCGGCCGAGCTCCGGATTGAGCTTGCGGCCGACTATCTGGTGATGGCCGCGTGGCTGGCCTACCTGAAGTCGCGGCTGCTGTTGCCGCCCGATCCTTCCGAGGACGGGCCGTCGGGCGACGAACTGGCCGCCCGTCTCGCCCTGCGGCTGGAGCGTCTGGCCGCGATGCGCCGCGCCGCCGAGGCGCTGATGGCGCGCGACAGGCTGGGCCGCGACCGGTTCGCCCGCGGCCTGCCGCAGGAGGTCGAGCGTGTCCGCACCGTTCGCTGGACCGCCTCGCTGATGGACCTGCTGCAGGCCTATGCCCGCGTGCGCACCCGCGACGCGTTCCGGCCGCTGGTGCTGGATCGCACGGGCGTGATGACGATGGAGGACGCGCTGGCGCATCTGCGCCCACTGATCGGCGCGGCGGTCGACTGGCGCGATCTGGCGGGCTGGCTACCCGCGGCCTGGCGCGGCGACGCCGCCCGGGCGCGTGCCGCCACCGCCAGCCAATTCGCCGCCGCGCTGGAGCTGGTGCGCGCGGGGCACGCCGAACTGCGTCAGGCGGGCGCCTTCGCCCCCGTCGAACTTCGTGCCCGCCCCGCCTGCTGAGTCGGGCGCTGGTCGGGCGCCTGTCCAACGGCCCTCCCGCGCGTCCGCGGCGGCCACCGCTGCGTCGCGCGCGGCGCCTTGGCAGGCCGGTGCCGCGGGCCATCGGGCGCCGGGCGGTCGCGACGAACCGCGGGCGATCCGGCGTCCGGTCGACCGGCCCGCGCCATCACCGGCGACCACGATGCGGCCGCCCGCGCCGCGCTCTCGCAGGCGGCGGTGCACGTATCATGCTGAACGCGCGCGCCTTCGTCGATACGGTGTGGCCGGCCGCCCGCCGCGCATGGCGATCCGCGCGTGCCCGCTTTATCCTCGTGCCAACCGAGAGGACGGACAGTCGTGACCCAGGACGGCACCCCGCCGCTGTTCGCACCGCCGGCCCCAGCCGCGCAGGAGCGCATGGTCGAGGCGATCCTCTTCGCCTCGGCCGATCCCGTGACGCTGGCCGAACTGGCATCGCGGTTGCCACCCGGTTGCGACCCCGCCGCGGCGCTGGCGCGGGTCGCGCGCCACTATGACGGTCGCGGCGTTGAGGTGGTGCGCGCCGGCGACGGCTGGGCGCTGCGCACCGCGCCCGACCTCGCCCATCTGCTGCGGCGCGAAACGGTCGAGCTGCGCCGCCTCTCCCGCGCGGCGACCGAGACGCTGGCGATCGTCGCCTATCACGCCCCCGTCACCCGCGCCGAGATCGAGGAGATCCGCGGCGTCGCCGTCTCCCGCGGCACGCTGGACCAGTTGCTTGACCTCGGCTGGATCGGCCTCGGCCGCCGCCGCGATACCCCCGGCCGCCCCGCCACCTACGTCACGACGCGCGCCTTCCTCGACCACTTCGGTCTCGCCAGCACCCGCGACCTGCCCGGCCTGCGGGAATTGCGCGCGAGTGGACTGCTGGAGGGCAGCGCACCGGCCGACGGGGCGGACGCGGACGCGGGGCAGGGCGAGACGTTCGGAGGGTTGGGACGCTGAGGAGCCGGTATTGGCCAGCATTCCTTCGTGCTTGATCCTTACACGATGCCGACACACATCTGCCATATTGCCTCGTCGGTGATTGCGCTTGTTACCGCGCAAACTTTTTGAACTTCACCCGCTTCGGCTCCAGCGCATCCACCCCCAGCCGGCGCTTCTTGTCTTCTTCGTAATCCTCGAAATTGCCCTCGAACCATTCCACGTGGCCTTCGCCCTCGAAGGCGAGGATGTGGGTGCAGAGCCGGTCGAGGAAGAAGCGGTCGTGCGAGATGATGACGGCGCAGCCGGCGAAATCGGTCAGCGCGTCTTCCAGCGCGCGCAGAGTCTCGACGTCGAGGTCGTTGGTCGGCTCGTCCAGCAGCAACACGTTGCCGCCCGAGCGCAGCAGCTTGGCCATGTGCACGCGGTTGCGCTCGCCGCCCGACAGCTGCCCGACCTTCTTCTGCTGGTCGCCGCCCTTGAAGTTGAAGGCGCTGCAATAGGCGCGGGAGTTCATCTGCGCGTCGCCGAGGTCGATCACCTCGCCGCCGCCAGAGATCTCCTCCCAGACGGTCGCCTTCGGGTCCAGTGCGTCGCGGGACTGGTCGACATAGGCCAGATCCACCGTGTCGCCGTAGTCCACCGCGCCGCCGTCGGGCTGCTCCTGCCCGGTCAGCATCCGGAACAGTGTCGTCTTTCCGGCGCCGTTCGGGCCTATGACGCCGACGATGCCGCCCGGCGGCAGGCTGAACGACAGATCCTCGATCAGCAGCTTGTCGCCCATCGCCTTGTGCAACCCCTCCACCTCGATCACCTTCTGCCCCAGCCGCTGGCCGTTGGGGATGATGATCTGGGCGCGCGACAGCTTTTCTCGCTCGGACTGGCCTGCGAGGTCGTTGTAGGCGGTGATGCGGGCCTTGGACTTGGCCTGGCGCGCCTTCGCGCCCTGGCGCATCCACTCCAGCTCGCGCTCAAGCGTCTTCTGGCGGCTCTTGTCCTCTCGCGATTCCTGCGCCAGCCGCTTGGCCTTCGTTTCCAGCCAGTCGGAATAGTTGCCCTCGTGCGGCAGGCCCCGGCCGCGGTCCAGCTCGAGGATCCAGCCGGTGATGTCGTCGAGGAAATAGCGGTCGTGTGTCACCACCAGGATCGTGCCCTTGTAGGCGATCAGGTGGTTTTGCAGCCAGGCGATGGTTTCCGCGTCGAGGTGGTTCGTCGGCTCGTCCAGCAGCAGCATGTCGGGCGCCTCAAGCAGCAACCGGCACAACGCCACGCGCCGCGCCTCGCCGCCCGACAGCGTCGCCGGATCCGCGTCGTCGGGCGGGCAGCGCAGCGCTTCCATGCTGACGTCGATCTGGGCGTCGAGGTCCCACAGATCCTGGGAGTCGATGGTGTCCTGCAACGCCGCCATTTCCTCGGCGGTCTCGTCCGAGTAGTTCATCGCCAGCTCGTTGTAGCGGTCGAGTATGGCCTGCTTCGGCGCCACGCCCAGCATCACGTTCTCGCGCACCGACAGCGCCGGGTCGAGCTGCGGTTCCTGCGGCAGGTAGCCGACGCGCGCGCCTTCGGCGGCCCACGCCTCGCCGGTGAAATCCTTGTCCTGCCCGGCCATGATCTTCAACAGCGTGGACTTGCCCGAGCCGTTCGGCCCGACGACGCCGATCTTCACGCCCGGCAGGAAGTTCAGGCGGATGTTCTCGAACAGCTTCTTGCCGCCGGGATAGGCCTTGGCGACCCCGTCCATGTGATAGACATACTGATAGGCTGGCATCGCGGGTCCTCGGCAGTGATCCTGCGTCGCATACCGGGCGCCGCCGCGGGGCGCAATCGCTGCCGCCGGGCCGTCGCGGGCGGCCCGCGACGGGTGGATCGCCCCGTCGCTACCGCGGTTTCGCACCTGCGGCCGGCGTGAGGGTGCCGGGCCCGGGCCCAGGGGAACGCTTGCTGTCGCCGGATCGCACTGGCTGCGGAACTGACTGCGTCGACGTTACGTTACAGAAAGGAAGCTAAGGCGGATCAGGACTTCAAATTGCCCGGCTCCGCCGCCGGTCCCCGATGGAGGAAGTTATGCGACAGTTCTTGCTGACCAGCGCCTTGATTGCGCCGTTCCTGACTGCGACCGCCTTTGCTCAGGCCACCGAGGAGCCGGAAGCGCCGACGACCGAAGCCCCGGCCGCCGAGACGCCGGTGGAAGAGGCGCCGGCCGAAGGCGAGTCGACGACAACCACCGTCCCGATCGAGCGGGCGCCGGCCGACGGCGCACCGGTCGAGGAACCTTCGGCCGAGGAAGCGCCGACCGAGGAGCCTCCGGCAGCGGAAGCGCCGACCGAGGAACCGCCGGTCGAGGAACAGCCGACTGAGGAGATGCCTACCGAGGAACCGCCGACTGAGGAGATGCCTGCCGAGGAA
>PPFU01014586.1_pt1 | contig 12743 bp, 6 predicted proteins | sample 1535991 | NCBI WGS metagenome assembly PPFU01 (sample SAMN04901290, study PRJNA319586) | Hypolithon metagenome, whole genome shotgun sequencing project. | isolation source: Antarctic Hypolithon | place: Antarctica: Miers Valley | collected 2014 | reverse complement strand
CGAAGTCACCTGACCTCATTATCCCTATGTCTATTTGTTTTTCTCCCGTATTTTTCAGCGAACCATGAGGAGGTTAGCTAATGAAGTTTGAATTATTTGCCAAAGTATCCCTTCGGCAAGACTTTTCAAAGCACCATTTACACAGCACCATTTACACAAAGGAGACATCGCAACCATCGTTGATTATCACCCGGTGAAAGACAGCGAATCAGGCTACAGCTTGGAAGTTTTCAATACGTTAGGTGAAACGATTGCTGTTTTTCAGTAGGTGAGTCGCAAATTTCGGCATTAGACAGCAAAGGTGTGCTGCATGTGCGATCGCTAGAACAAGCCATCTAAATATTCTTTGAGAGTTATTTTCCAGTGAGCGGTCTGGAATTCTTAATTTGCAAGTTGATTTCTTGTAATAGGGCATCTAAGGAAGTACGAACAGTACCCTCAAGAGTCCTTCATTCTCCAGCGATGTGCGCTTACTATTGAGCCATTCAATCTAGAGCAGCGTTGCTTTGTTAGCAAGGCAATCATTATGAGTAATGAGTTTCAGAAGTTTCTAGTAAATCCTAATGCTGTTGAGCCGAGGCAGTTTACTGAAGCGCCGCCGCCGCCGCCCGTTGTTGTGAGCAAAGTCCCATCTGGCTATACGCCGATGTCTCAAATTGAGCTGGAAGGACAGGCTTACAGCGGTATGACAAGCGGTACGGTGCCCTGGTGGGTGTTGACATCAGGAGCCGTTGTGTTTGTAGTGTCGAGTTTGGGGATGGCCCTTGCAACCGGCGGTTCCATCGTACTGCTGATTATTATCCCATTTCTGGCACTGCCCATGATGATTGTTTGGCGAGGCGTTCGCGCTAAGCTGATCGCGCAAAAGCAAAAAGAACAGCGTCGGAGCAGGCGAGAAATCGCGATGAGAGAGTAGCCTTCTGTCGTGGTAGGCGCTTGAAGCGCAGGTACTCTATTAAAAACCCGTTACAGAAGCTCGAAATTTTAGGTAAAATCAACTACGCTAAATCCTAACCGGTACTCGGGAGTAACCGATACTCGGGAGTAATGGCCATAGGGGAGAGTGGTTTTGGCTAAGCGAAAAGGCATTCGGCAGCAGATAGCTTCGATGACAGCTTCCGGTGAGACGCTAGAAAAGCAGATTCAAAGTTTGATTAAGCAAAAAAAGTATACCGCTGCTATTCGTAAGCTACAGCAGGGCCTAAAGCGAAACCCTAATCAGTCTCTTACGGTAAACGAAGCTGATCTCTGGCTGCTACAGGGCAAATATGAATTTGAGCAGGCTCACTATCCTCAAGCCAAGAGCGCTTTTGACAAAGCCCTTGATCTCGGCCTTTATGACGGGACTTACTACTGGCTAGCTAGGTGCTCGCTGGAGCAGAATCAGCCAGCAGCAGCTCTGGCGCTTTTTCAAACGGCCTTTGATGATAAAACGCTGCCTAAGGATATGGGCGGCTGCTATCTGAAGCTGCTGTTTCTTAATGACAACGTTGATGAGGTTGAGCGCCTGATGGAAACGCAGGCCAAGCGCTTTTTTGCGCCGCAGCTACATTGGGCTCGGGGTGTTCAATCCCTTGAAGCAAGTAGGCCGAAAGACGCCCTGCCGCACTTTGAAAAAATGGGACGCCCTGCTAGCCCAGACGATCAGACGGCGGTGTGGCTGACTTATGCTTACCAGCAGGCCGATGATTGGGCTGAGGCTGAGAGTGCGATCGCTGCCAGCCAGCCCAGCAGAAGGCGATTTTCTGCCCTGCCTGCTACTCCGCCCGCTTTACAGGCATTAATAAGACGCCAGGTCGCCCGCACTCACCGTGCGCCCCAAGGATTTTTCTTTCGAGATACGACCCATCTACCCAACGGTAGCGCAGGCTGGATTCTAGAGGTTTTAACCCTAATTCGTCAGGACAACGTTCACGATGCCGCCCATCTCGTCATCGATCCGCCTGAAGGGATCATGGCAGAGTATCCAGCCCTTGAAACGCTATATCGTCCGATCCTTTTGCTCGCAGGTGAGCAAGCCCGCAAGCAGCAAGAATTTGACTGTAGCGCTGAGTTTTGGGGCGAAGCCATGGACAAAGCTGACAAAGCTGACAAAGCTGACAAAGCTGACTTAGATCCCAACTTGGCGCTTAACCTGTACAAAGCCCTGGATTTGACCGGAGAGTACGGTGAAGCTCAGCGGCTGATAGAACGGATTATTGGCTGGTTGCAGCAAACGGCAAAACAAAATCCCAGAGATTGGCCAGAGGCGCGGCTAAGCACGACTTTAGCCGTACTGTACTGCTGGCAGGCAGACTGCCAGATGTCTTTAGGACGCGATCGCGATGCCGAACGAACCCTTCAAAAAGCTGAAAAACTTGCGCCCAATCATCCAGCGGTGCTAGGCCGAAAGGGGCTAGTGCTATTGCTCAGAGGCGATGAAGCGGCGGTTGGGCTACTGACTCAAGCGCTGGAGGCCGGTACCCAATTCGACGAAGTATATGGAGCACTCTTAGAGGCTTTAGCAGACGATCCAGATGCCCTCAAAGCTATACGGCGCAAGTTTGGCAGTCGTTTTGGCGATAGCGGCGTTGATACAGAAGTGGCGATGCCCCCTTGGGTAGAGGCTTTGACCTTTCATAACTACGCTGTGATGGAGCAGTTTGTCCATGAGGTCAAGCAGCCCGACCCGGCACTTAAGTCCTTCCAAATTTTCTTAGACTCAGCGGAAGATAAACCCAGCAGCGGCCAAAAAATTACGCTCAACCCGGAGAAAGCGGTGCCGCAGTGGGAGAAGCTGCTGGCCGCTCACTCGCCTGAGCAACAGGTTGAGATTATAAAAGCTATTTACCTTATTATTCAGCAGCACGCCAAGCGCAACAAAAAAGGAATCAAAGCGCTTCAGGGCAGCTACTACAATAAAATCATCGCGCTAGCGGGGCAGCAAATTCCTGGATCTAACATTGCTCAGCTCATAATTTTGGTTATGCAGCCGCCCCAGCCTGACCGGCTAAGAATAGCTGTGGAGCATATCTTGAGCCGAACTGCGCGGCCAGAACATATGCTAGCCGTAGCCCAGCTTGAGGTCAATCGCTTTGGACACAACACCGTACTCAAGCCTTTTTTAGAAACCCAGCTCAAAAAAGACTCGCAAAATCCGCTGCTGCTCCTAGCGACTGCCACTACCTACCCCAGAGACTCTGCCCAGTATGGGACTTTTCACGAAAAAGGCTTTGAGCTAGCCCGCCGCCTGCAAGATGCCGAAGCCCTACAGGCCTTCCGTGAAGAAGAGTGGTTAGAAGCGCAGGCGATGACTCGCCGGGTAGCCTTTCGCTCCGGCATTGATTTACTGGGTGATCCTAGTCAATTAAATATGGCAGAGATGATTAAGCATCTAGCCCGTGAGGCATTTGGTGCGGAGGTGCCGCCTGAAATCTTGGCCCAAATGCTGCCAGAGCTAATGGCTGGGATAGGCGGTGATTTTGCAGATGAGGACGATGACTTTGACGCCATTTTCAATCCTTTCTCGGTGCCACCTCGGCGTAAAACACGCAAACAATCTTCGAAAAAGCGCAAATCCTAATTATGCAAGAACATTACGAGCGGCTTGGAATTTCGACCGGGGCTACACCTGCCGAAATTAAGGCTGCCTACCATGCCAAACTTAAAGCATTTCCGGCCCATAGCCACCCTGAAGACTTTAAGGCGATTCGGGCCGCCTATGAGGCGCTGCGCAAAGCACCTGGCCAAACGGCTGATGACTTTTTTGAGCTGAAGCCGGTTGAGGCTGAGCTAGACGAGACGCTGCTAGCCGAATTAAGACAACAGGCCACAGCAGCAGTAGATGTCAGCCTGAAAGATTTGATTTTACTGACCTTTTGAATAACCTTCTGAACGGCTTAAGAGCGTATGACGCAGTTGCCCCTAGAATCAGCCAAAGAACCAGCCAGAGAACCAGCCAAAGAATCGGCCAGAGAACCAGCCAGAGAATCGGCTAAGGAGCGAGCCAATCAAAAAGTTCAGCTCCGCAAACAGCAAGAAAAGCTATTAAGTGACCTGCTCACCGTCGTCGACTTGCTAGATCGCGCCGCCGACCATTGGAAACAAGCGGAACTGAGCTACGTCCAAACAGAGAAGGCCCCATCTACTAAACCTTTAAGTCTCTGGCAGCGGGTAAGAAAGTGGTTTGAGCCAGAACTAGAGCCAGAACTAGAGCCAGAGCCAGAACCTTTGACCGACGTCGTTATCAGCGCCCGAGAAGGCGTAGATATGATTCGGGAGACGATGCTGAGCGTGCTAAGTTGGCATCAGGTGGTGCCGCTGCCTGCGCAGGGAATGCCGTTTGACCCGGAGCAGATGCACGCGTTAGGCCAGCAGGCGGATGCCAGTGCGTTGCCCAATACGGTTGTGCAGGAAGTAGTGCGCGGCTATCGCTGGAAGGAGCGAGTTTTAAGGGAGGCGCAGGTGATTGTTGCAGGAGCCTCTATAGAAAATGGTTTTGAAGAAGATAGTGCTGTAGAAGAAGAGGAGATTGGCTCATGAGTAAAGTGGTTGGGATTGACTTGGGTACAACTAATTCGCTGATTGCGACCTTAGATGAGGGACAGCCCTGGGTGATTCCTGATGAAGAGGGGGAGTTGTTGTTGCCCTCTTATGTGGGTATGAGTGAATCGGGGCAACTGTTGGTGGGTCAATCTGCCCTACGACAGTATGCGGCTGCGCCTGAGCGGACGGTTAAGTCAATTAAGCGACAGATGGGAACGGACTATGCTGTGAAGCTAGGCGATCGCGACTACAGCCCGCAAGAGATTTCGGCGGTTTTGCTGCGATCGCTAAAACACAGAGCCGAAGAAGTGTTAGAAGAAGACATTACCCAGGCCGTCATCACCGTACCCGCCTACTTCACCGAGGCTCAGCGTCAGGCCACCAAAGAAGCGGGAGAAATTGCCGGGTTTGAAGTGCTGCAAATTCTCAATGAGCCCACCGCTGCCGCCCTGGTATTTGACGATAGATCGGCAGAAACAGAAAATGTGCTGGTGTACGACTTAGGCGGCGGTACCTTCGACGTTTCGATTGTAGAAATGACGGGCGAGGTTACTGAGGTGCTGGCGAGCCATGGTAACAACCGCTTGGGGGGTGATGATTTTGACAAACAGCTTCAGAATTATTTGGCCAGTAAATTTTTGCAGGCTCACGATGTCCCGCTGCCAACTGACGCAGCCACTCAGGCTAGACTATTACGCGCCGCAGAACAGGCCAAGATTACCTTGAGCGAAAACGCCTTTGCAACGGTACGTGAGCCTTTTTTAGCCAGCAAGGGAAATACGGCGCTTCACTTAGAGGTGGAAATTGGGCGAGAAGATTTTGAGAGCCTGATTAAGCCTTTGCTCAAAGATACGCTAGACGCGATTGACCGGGCGATGAGCGATGCTGAGATGGATGCGAGCGATATTGATCGAGTGATTTTAGTCGGGGGCTCTACGCGGATACCTTTGGTGCAAAGCATGGTGGAAGACCATTTGCTCGATACGCCCGTCAACAGCTTTAATCCTGATTTGTGTGTGGGCCTGGGCGCAGCGCTGCAAGCTGGGGTGCTCTCAGGTGAGGCGGTAGAGTCTATTTTGGTGGATGTGATCCCGCATTCGTTAGGGATTGCGGCGGTAATGGAGACGGCTTTTGGCCTGACGCCTGATATGTTTAGCACGATTATTCCGCGTAACAGCGTGATTCCGGCATCGCGATCGCAGGTATATCACACTTCTTTCAACCGGCAAGAAGCGGTAGAAATTGAGGTTTATCAAGGAGAGAATATTGCCGCTCGTGAGAACGTTCCCTTGGGCTCATTTAAAGTAGAAGGGCTACCGCCAAAACCGGCAGGCGAACTTCAAATAGAGGTGCATTTTGACTTTGATATCAACGGCCTTTTAACGGTGACGGCGACTGAGAAAGGCAAAGGTCAGCAAAATTCGTTTGTGGTGAATGATGCCGAGACGGGACGGCTTTCTAGTCATGAGTTAGATCAGTCGAGAAGTGCGATCACCTCCCTATTCGACATTCCCGCTATTGAAATGCTCGATGACGAAGAAGAGTAATCGCCTCATTCCGATAAAAAAGCCCAAGCATAAACGGTGTCGTAAATTCTTGGGCTAGAACATAAGTTTTATAGCACTGTTGAGCAGTTCAACAGCGCTTAACCGAAGGCGAAGCTGCTTTCGGTGAGCGCGGTGATATCTACATTGTTGAGGACTGCGATCGCCAAACCACCAGCCGGTGACAAAATCCGCGTATCTGCGCCACTCTGCAATAGCTCAACATCAGCAAAGCTAGAAACATCTGAAATGCCGCCGAAGCCAATCACATCCGTGCCAGCCGTGAAGTCGGTGATGATGTTGCCAGCGCCAGGAATGCCGCCATAGGCAACCCAGAACTAATCCCGCCCCAGCGCCACCTGTGAGGGTGTTACCACCTTCGCCAGCATGTTGTTAATCCAGTCAATCACATCGCCCACAGCGGCACTGATTCCGTCAAGTGGGAAAATCCGCTGAAGCTCCTTCTGGACAAGGGTTTCAGCGATCCGGCCTCAAAGCGGTTGTAATCCTTATATGCCAATGGTTTCGAGCGATTTATCCCATCCGACGGAACCAGTGCCGCGGTTACACCCTGACGGTCAGAGATTAAGATGCTTTACTTAACAGATTAAGAAAGCATAAAGGGAGACTAATACCGCAGGGATGAAAACTGTTATTTACGGGCGATTTACGCCACTGTCATGAAAGCAGATTCGATGAGGTCGCTAGCGTTGATGTTGATCACTTCGGCGAGGATTTCATTGCCTGATGCGATCGCCACATTGCGCCCACTTTGAGTCAACGAGATCTGACCAAAAGAGAGATTACCCATCAAGCCAATCATGTCCTTACCGGCTTCAAAGTCCATAATTAGGTCAGTTCCCTCACCCAGCGCGAGCACAAAGGTATCTCGGCCACTGCTGCGGTTGTCGTCACCATAAAGCGTATCGTTACCCACGCCGCCATATAGCAAATCATCACCACCGTCGCCGTACAAAGTGTCGTTACCTTCGTCGCCATACAAGGTGTCGTTGCCACGCTTGCCGCCGATGCGGTCATTTCCTGCGCCGCCGAAAATAATGTCATCGCCACTTTCGCTACCGCCTGCATTGGCCGCACGGCTGTTGCCATCGCCTCGCAGCACGTCATCCCCGCCCGTGCCTCTAATCACATCTGCGCCGCCCAGTCCAGCAATGGTATCGCTGCCTTCGGTGCCTGTGAGATCGTCATCTGTTGGCGTCCCTAACAGTTCTTGTCCTTCTATGGGCTCTACGGGGCCACCGCCACCGCCGCCGCTCATTCCGTCAATCACAGTATCTGCGCGGAAGGCCAGGTTTTGGAGGCGAGTATCTTCTTCGCGAGAAGTATCTGCCTGGTCAAAGGGATTATCTGCGCCGAAGTTTGCAGCTAGGTACTCAGCTAAAGCATCTTGCTCAGAGCCGTCTGGTGCAAAGGTTGCGGCTCCCGTACGGGCGGCGTCATCGGGCTGGGTGAGTTCGACCACATCGCGCGTGGGGAACGGATAGCCGTCGCCGCCACCTGCCAGGAAGTTTAGGGTGACTAGACGGAAAGTGCGATCGCCTTCTCCCACCAATTCGCTATTTTGCACAATCACATCGGCGTCGTTGCCTTCTTCGTCGAGGACAACGAGAGATTGAACGCGATCGCCCGCTGCAGCCGTCACATCAAAGCTAAACTCAATGCCTGCCACCTGCGGAAACTGTCCTGGGGTGACGGCATCATCCTCTGCGCTGTCCGATACGCCGTACTCGATGATTGCCAGCAGCTCTTCTGCGGTAACCGTCAGCAGCGTCAGACCGTTGTTGAACCTGAGGCTATTGGCAATGTCGTTTTGAGAAATGCCGCCCGCTGGCTTGACGCCCGGAATCTCTTCGGTCGGCAGTCTCTCCGGTTCGCCCGTGCCACCGGGGGGAACAATTACCTGACCGATGTCATCGCGAATGCCGCCGCCGTTTTTAATGGAGATCACAACGCTGTCGTCGGTTTGTTGGGCGATCACTAAATTCGCATCCGCCGTCAGGTTCCCCAGGTTCGTTTCCTGCGTCCGCACGCTGCTGCGCAGACCGTTGAGATATACATCGCTAATCCCGAGGACATTGCTCTCTCTGGCGACAATCACCGCCTCCAGCGCATCGACAATCGCTTGAATCTCGGGGTCAACCAGCCCTTCTGCGTTCAGCGCGGCGACACCCTGCGCGTCAGTAGCATAGGCTCCGCTCACTGCCGGGTCGTAGCTCTCAGGAATGATGACGCCATTCGCATCGAAGTCGATTACGAGCTGACCGATGTACTTGTAGTTGCCATCGGTATTGACAATCGCTACCGGCTTACCGTCCGCATCCACCTTGAAGATGGGGTACTCGCCCTGCACCGTATCGCCATCGCGTGGCCGGTCGTTTTCGTCGAACAGGCGCGTGTTGGAGCCGCCCGCCACAATAATGTCGACATTGCTCAGGCGGGTAGCTAGCTCCTGCTCAATCGAAATTTGCTGCATGTGGGCCAGCAAAACAACCTTGTTGAGGTCAGGATTGGCCGCTAGCAGTTCATCCACATCTTTCTGAATTTCAGCGGCTAGCGCGTCTAGCTGCTCAGGCGTCGGCGTGCCGTCGAAGTCTTCAGGCAAAACGGTAACATCGCCGGGGTTAGAAATCGTTGGCAAGGTCGGCGTGGTGGCACCCACTACGCCAATTTTTTGACCGTTGACATCAATAACGGTCGTTGCCGCGATGCTGTTAGGTTGAGGCGCTTGATCGTCAGGAACAACGAGTCCGGCCAGCGCTGCGCTAGTGCTGAAGTCGAGGTTGCTGCTGAGATAGGGGAACTGCGTGCCGATGAAAGATTCGTCAATATCAGGCGTTTCGGGATCGTCTTCACCACCGGCGATGAGGTCACGTAGCAGCGCCGTGCCCAGGTCGAATTCGTGGTTGCCAAAGGCGATCGCCTGAACCCCCAATTCGTTCTGAATCAAGATATCGGCGCGACCAGCTCCGCCATAAACTTCCTCACTAGCGGTAAAGAAGAGTCCGGGGATAATCGCATCACCCGAAGAGAGCAGCAGCGTATTTTCGTAGTCGTCTTTGAGGGCGTTGATAATCGCAGAGGCGCGAGGGGCGTCATCTAGCGCGGGAATGCCTGCCTCTTGATCGGCCAAGTGCAGTAGCTGTAGCGTAAAGGTCTCCATGGGGGCGTCTCCAAAAGTAAGCCGGGCAACAAGTGGCTCGTGGTCGCTGGCGCGCTGAGGCGTTTCAGCAAATTCGGAATTGACGTGCACAATGTCAATTTCAGCGGCGGCGGCTAAGGCGTCGCTGACTAGAATATGGTCTAGCTCCTGGGAGTTTCCTTGAAAGATGAAGCTGTAGCGCTCGTCTTCAGGAATGTTGTTGACCAGATTGGTCAAGATGGGCGTTCCGCCTACGGCAATGTCCTGTCCGCCATTAGTGCTGACGGTCGTACCGGCCAAAATTTGCAGCGGAGAGACAAATTCAAACTCGTTCAGGTCACCCAGAACAACCACATTGGCATTGGCATTGCCCGCAATAATGCCATCGACGAAGTTGTTGACGGCCTGGGCCTGCTCCCGCCGCTTGTCGAGAGAGCCGTTGACGCTCGGGTCTTCCTGACGGGCGGCAAAGTCTTGCTCGGTGCCCAAAATTGGGGCGCTGCCGCCCTTGGAAGAAAAGTGGTTGTTGACGATGGTAACGGCCTCACCGTTGAAGTCAAAGGTCGCAACCAGGGGCAGGCGAGCCCCTGCAAAGGGACTGCTAGCACTCTGGTCGCCGATGGCCTGCGCTTCGCCGATCTGCGTTACCCGCTCAGGGTTGTACAAAAAGGCCGTGCGAATGTTGCCACCGGGCTCACCGCCGCTGACGTTGTTGCCAATGAAGGTGTTGTCGATGAACTCGTAAGTGGGGCCACCGGCGGCGGCGATCGCCTCTACCAATGCCTGAAGCGTCGCGTCAGCCGCAATCGTGCCATCGTCAGCCGAACCGCTGTTGTCCTGAATTTCTTGCAGTCCCACAATATCGGGAGTCCCTAAGTTGCTGATAATTTGCTGGGCGATCGCCTCAAAGCGCCCATCGGCGACATCAGTATCGCCGTCGTCGTCATTTAGCTCCAGGTTGAGCACGTTGTAGGTGGCGATCGTGAGCTGGTCACTGCCCCCTGTCAGCGTCGTTAATTCTGGAGTGAGGGCCGCGTCAGCGACGACTTCAAACGCCTCAGTCGGAAGAATTTCAAAGTTGCCAAAGCCGTAGCCCACAACACCGGTCACGTTGCCGAGTAGAGCGCCTACGTCTACGACAGGTAAATTAAATCCGGGTAAAACGCCCATATCTTGATTGATTTGGATACGCTCGGGATTGAAGTCATCGGGGCTGATGTTGAGGGTTTGGCGATCGCTCAGTCCACTTGCATTTGCGCCCTGGTTCGCTACCGCAAAAATCTCGCCAAAGCGGTTAGTACCATTCACCACCAGCAAATCTTCAGCCGTCACCCGCATCGCTTCAAGCGACTCAAAGAAATCGATGCCGTCAGTCGCCGGTTCAAAAGCACCAAAAGCATCATCATCAATGTTTTCAGCAGGTGGAACCCGGCCACTTGAGCCAATTATCGTAGCGACCGGTAGCGCATTGCCCGTAGAAAGCGTCGTGGTCACCGGATTGCCGCTAATTTGAGTGGTCGAAAGGTTGCCTGTGCTCTCACCACCGGGCGTAAACTCAGACACCATGCCCGCCACTTGCAGCGCAGCGCCTACGGTCACGCCAGGCGCATTGCCCGTAAATACAAACAGCGCATCAGAAGTCGCAAGGTTGCCATCTCCCACCGCATCTTGCAAATAAAAGCCGTTGGTATCAACCGCCGTTACAATTCCACTCGTCACCACGGCCATATCGACCAAGGCAGAAATCTGACCTTCGCCCTGAATATCATAAATAGGCGTCAGCTCTGAACCAGTAATGGGGCCACCGCTCGAATCAGGGGCATAGAGAGCAATCGTGTTAGAGACTTCATTCGCAACGGCCAATAAAGGCTGACCGTTAGGGCTACTCTCAGCGGGGATAAACGTCAGACCTTCGGGCGCAATGTCTTCATCGCCGCGGAAATATTGAACAAATTCTGGCTGGCGCGGATTAGCCAGGTCGTACACCAAAACGCCGCCACCCGCACGCTCTAGGCCCACAAAGGCGTAAAGCTTCCCGTCAATCACACCGGTCGTTACTGTCTCAGGCTCAGGGCCTTTGTTATCAGAACGAGTATCTACCGCTTCAGGATCGCCATCGTTAGCATTGAACAGTTCGGGCGCGAGTTCAGCGGTAATGCGCTCAATTTGATCGCCGCTGTCAAAAACAATGCTGCCATTGCTATCCAACACTGAGAATGAGCGACCGCCGTAAGACACCAGCCGGTCGACATCACCATCGCCATCAGTGTCTCCATCGATAGAAGAGATCGTCAAACGTCCTAGCGCTTCATCCTCTAGTAAGCCATCTGCTAACAGCTTCTGTTCAAAGGCGGGATCTAAAGACAGGCCGCTGCGACCCAAGGAAGTAACGTCAGCCAAATCCTTTAAACGAATGGCATCGCCACGAGGGTCGGCGTCAGCATCGCCGCGATCGTCGCCTTCGTTAGCAATGAGGTAAAAGGTTTCGCCGTTGGATTCAAAAGAGGCGATCGCATCCGGCATATACAAGCCAAACACCGGCTGAGGCCGAATGTTGATAGCATCATCTTTATCGCTGGCATCTAATCCGCTGAGGCTGTAGTCTTTTAGGCCCAAAGGTTGAATGGTTTCTACTGTAGCGGTGGCGATATCGACGATGGCGATCGCATTATTTTCTTGCAGCGTCACAAAAGCTTTTGTCCCATCACCAGAGACCGCAATGTACTCAGGCTCTACGTCCTGAGCAGTGGTGGCATCGGGGAAAATTCTCACGCCATCACCGCGCAAACCGGCTTCTTTGCCGTTAAAGCGGCTGAAGTCAGCGGTGGCAACGTTGCTTTGGCTGAGCGTATTAAAGTCGCCTGAAACATCAATGATGCTCACAGAGCCTTCAGGGTCAGTCACCGTCACAGCGCCGTCATCATCTACATCAACAACTGCCTCGCCCTCATTAGCGACCAGCACTTTGCTGCCATCGGGGCTAAAGGTGAGCATGTCGGGCAGTGAGCCGACGGTGAACGTTTTAACGGCGTCTAAAATATTGCCACCGGCTGCGTTAATCTCGGTGACTGCGGCTAAATCGATTAGCGCGACCACGCCTGGATCGGTGATGGGGTCAGCGGCGATCGCAACTGCTAGCAAGTTGTTTTTATAAGCAATGCTGTTAGCGCCGTTAATAGGTACCCCAAACTGAGCGATATCCAGCGAAAACACCTCTTGCGGTAAAGTTGGATCGCTGAGTTCAATAATCTGGATCGTCGTTCCGCCGGAGACTACATAAAGAAGCTGTCTGTCGCTATCGTAGGCCGTAATTTCAGCGCCAATTTCACTGGCAAAGCTGCCAATTTTAGTAAGAGAAGGTGTCATCACAAAGATAAAAAAGAAATATCAGTACTGAGTTAACGGGTGCCAAATAAATACGAACACCGCACAAATACACGCCTGAAGGTATTTTTATCAGACTTTCTCCACCCACAGGTAAAGGAGAGGTTATGGCCGGGTTATTAATAGAGTTA
>PPFU01013979.1_pt1 | contig 12747 bp, 10 predicted proteins | sample 1535991 | NCBI WGS metagenome assembly PPFU01 (sample SAMN04901290, study PRJNA319586) | Hypolithon metagenome, whole genome shotgun sequencing project. | isolation source: Antarctic Hypolithon | place: Antarctica: Miers Valley | collected 2014 | reverse complement strand
ATCTATATATAGTTATTTATACAGGGTTTTTCTATGGCAAATTTAGGATCTGAACCATATATTAAGTCATCTAGTCCGCTGCCTAAGCTGACACTGCCAGTGAAACTAGCCTACGGGGCGGGCGATTTTGGGGCAGGACTCACCTCTCAGTTTCTGGCCTTTTTTCTGCTGAGCTTTTTAATTTACGTCGCGGGGATGGATCCGCTGGTGGCCGGTTCGGTGCTGGCCTTTGGCAAAATTTGGGACGCGGTGAACGATCCGCTGGTGGGGATGCTGAGCGATCGCACCAAAACCCGCTGGGGTCGCCGCTACCCGTGGATGTTTCTCACCGCCATTCCCTTCGGCCTTTCTTATTTTTTAATCTGGATAGTCCCTGGCTTTGAGAGCCCTACCCTCCAGTTTTGGTATTACGTAGTGATCACTACAATATTCCAAGTATTTTTTACCACCACTAACTTGCCCTACACCGCCCTCACCGCTGAAATGAGCCGCGACTACGACGAGGGCACCGAACTCACCTCCTTCCGGCTGGCCTTTTCAGTGGCAGGCGGCGTGGCGATTTTGATCGCTTCTGGCGTGGTGCAGGCGATCATTCCAGAGGAGGCCCGTGCCCTTCGCTACACGGTATTAGGGCTGTTGGGCGGGGCGGTTTCGGTATTGTCTATTTACTGGTGTATTTTTGGCACGTTTGGCTACATGAAAAAAAAGGCGGCTTCAGAAGGGCGATCGCTCAATGTCGATACGGGTGGTGAAGAAGAGCCTTTCTTAAAGCAGCTCCGCGCAGTGCTCAGCAATCGCCCTTTCTTGTTCGTGATCGGCATCTATATGTTTTCCTGGCTCGCCCTGCAAATCACAGCGGCGGTTCTGCCTTTTTATGCGGTGTCTTGGATGGGCACCAGTGACAGCTTAGTCGCACTGCTGGTTCAGGGGCCTGCGATCGCCCTCATGTTTGTCTGCGCCAGCCTTAGCAAGCGCATCGGCAAAAAGAATCTTTACTTCCTGGGCTCAGCCATCTGGATTCCTGTACAGGCCGCGCTGTACTTTCTTCATCCCGCCCAGGTTGGCCTGCTCTACGGGCTGTGCCTGCTGGCCAGCTTTGGGGTAGCCGTTGCTTACGTGGTTCCCTGGTCTATCCTGCCAGACGTGATTGACCTTGACGAACTCAACACAGGCCGTCGCCGAGAAGGGACGTTTTACTCCTTTATGACGCTACTGCAAAAGCTAGGTCTTGCGGTCGGCCTCTTTTTAGTGGGCGCAGCGCTTAAAGCTTCTGGCTTCATTAGGGTACTGCCCGGTGAACCCTTACCGCCTCAGCCTGACTCCGCCTTGCGCGCCATTCGCCTGTTCATGGGGCCAGTTCCCTTAGTATTGGTTATCTGCGCGCTCGTGCTGGTTTACTTCTATCCGCTCACCCGAGAAGCCCACGCCGAAATCATGCTCAAACTTGCCGAGCGCAAGCGGCTAGGGCGTTCGGACTCGGTTTAAAGCCTACTGCCACAGCTCGCTCACAACCTGAACGACTGCTGGAAGCGAGTTTAGCGTCTCAGGATCAGCGGTTAGCAGCCCCAAATTGTCTGCTGGCTCGCTCTTATTGTTCAAAATCGCCAGCGCTAGCCGCGTGATATTTAAAGTTCGGCTGTTTCTACTGCCCAACAGATTGCGCACAGAGGGCAAAGCCGGAAGTGCCTGCCTACCTAAGTAAGTCAGCCCCAAAGCCGCCAGCTCACGTGTTTCAACATCGCCTTCAGAGAGCACCGAAACCAGCGTTGGCAAAATCAGGCTGCTGTCTTTTGTCAGCGTCCAAATGGCATCCGCCGCATACAGCCGGGTCAGCGTATCGTCACTGTTTAGCGCTGCCGTCAGGCCAGGTACTGACTGCTGCCCAATTTTCACTAAGCTGCTCGCCGCCGTTTGGCTAACGCCTGAGTTCTTACCCAACAGCACTCTTGATAGCTCCGGGATGGCTACATCTGCCAGCGGCCCAAAATCGCCTAGCGCACCCGCTGCCGCCTTTCGCACGTCGCTATCGCCATCGCTCAAAGTCTCCGCCAAAATCGGAATCACCGATTGCAGTGCCGCATCGCCTAGCTCGTCCGCCTGGTTAATATCGCCAATTAGCGTAGCGGCTGTCCGCTTGGCCAAACTGCTCGCCGATTTGTTTTTTAGCACCTTGCCTAAAGCGGGTATAGCATCTCCGCCAGTCTTCACTAGCGCCTCAGCAGCCACATCCCTCACCAGGCCAGACTCATTTTGAACCGCCGCCGTCAAAATATTAATCAGAACGCTTTGATCCAAACCCACCTGCGCTAGCGTGCTCGTTGCCAAAGCTCGCACAATCTCGTCGTTATCCTTCAGGGCCTCCAACAAAGTGGGTGTAGCCGCTGCCGCATCTAAGCCAATTTCATTCAGCGCGTAGGCCGCCGCCGCTCGCGTTAGCGCACTATCAGACTCTAGCGCCTGAGCTAAGTGGGGCACAGCCGCCGTGCCGCTAGCCGCTAAAGCATCAGCCGCCGCCTTCCTTCGCGCTGCCTCATTACTGTTCAAAAGCGCAACTAGCTCGGAAAACTCGTCAACCGGCGCTTGTGCAACAGGCGTTACCGCCGGCGTTTCTACGGTAGGCGTACCTGCGATCGCTGGCACGTAAGGAGAAGCGATCGCACTCGCCCGCCCGCTATTCACCAAAGCCTGATGCGCGATCGCTGCAATTTCCGCACGGGTCGCATTTCGCCCAGGATTAAGCTGATTCACGTTGGGATAGTTCACCATGAGCTGCTTGTCAGTGGCAGCCGCGATCGCCCCTCTCGCCCAATCCGGAATTTCACCCCTATCCGCAAACGCCGCCAGCAGCTTATCCGTATCACCCGTTGTTTTGAGCCCTAATCCATTCGTTAGCGACACTAATACTTCCAACCGCGTAATCGGCTGATCTAGCCCAAACCTCCCATCCGGGTAGCCGCTTACAAAGCCCTTTGCATAGGCCGAAGAAATCGCTCCAGCCGCCCAATGGTCTGTTGGTACATCGCTAAACGTTCTAGACGGGCGAATAGTTGGCAGCGGAAAAGCACCGCTCAGCACCGAGGCAAACTGCGCCCTAGTCATCTGTTCTTCGGGTCGAAATGTACCGTCTGGAAAGCCGCTGATAATGTTCGCTTGAGATAAAGACTGCACATATTGATTCGCCCAGTAGCTGCTTTCCACATCGTTGAAGCGAGCCTGTGCAAAGACAGGTGGAATAGCGGCTGATAGGCCAACAGTGAGCGTGGTAGAAAGCGTAATTGCGGTGTTGACGTACTTGTTCGAACCAAACATGACGAGTTCCTGATGCTTTTGTGGGAATTCCTCAAAAATTCACTAAAGGACTCCTGAGTGATCGCAGAATATCCCATCAGCATCGGCTACTGCTAGATCATACTAGCCGGTTAGTATTTTGGCTATTAGTCAAGCAGCAAACTCATCCTTGCGTTTTTGTCATTTAGCTTATGCTGTATCGCTTTGCACCTTTTGCTGAGAGGGACTTTCAGCCGCTTTATACAATCATTATATTTGATGCGATCGCCCCCACCCTAGCCTTCCTCTTGAGCGTACCAGTTGCAACATTGGGACAAAGTTACTCAGCCGCACCCCCTTTCAGTTCTTCCAGGCTCACATGCTCAAGCGCCGCCTCATGTGTCGATTCTAAAATCACGGGCGGCGCTACCCCATCATCCAAAGCCTCCTTCCACCGAGTCGCACACAGGCACCACTTATCCCCCGGCTTCAGCCCCGGAAAGTTTGACTCAGGTCTCGGCGTACTCAAGTCATTCCCCTGCGCCTTCGTATAGCTCAAAAACTCCGCCGTCAGCTCCGCACACACCACATGTACGCCTCTATCCTGCGGCCCCGTTTGACAAGTTCCGTCCCGATAAAAACCTGTCATTGGCGAAGTACAACAAGTTTGCAGCTCATTCCCTAGTACATTTTTATTCTCAACCATAGTCTCAATCAACCTCAATAATTTCGAGTCCAAATGTAATCTCTTTGGCAAATTCTCTTTCTCCAACAGCGGTTTAGTGGAGATTAAAAGAATGATAAAAAAGCTACAGCTCAACTTTGCAATCCAAGGTTGAGCTATAGCTTTTGAATATTAGGCCACTGAATATTAGGCTACAACAGCGGGCGCTGGAATAAGTCTCCTTAAAACTAACTTACGGCTTGAGTCATGGGTTTAGAAAATGACTGAGACTCAGGCATCTACTTAGCCTCAGAAGAAGTGTCCCCAGAAGAACGGCCAGACTCACCTGTCTTCTCAGCCATCGGGTCAGCAATGTAGCGGAAATCCTTATCAGCGTTCCAGGGGCCACGCTCATCAGCCGTGCCGTCAGACGAGAGATTGTAGTAAATATCCACTGTCTCATCTGGCTGAACGTTGCCAAAGAAGGGGTCGTCCAGCTTACCCATAGAATCTAGCGCCTTCATAAACATTTTGGTATGTGATATTTCACGAGTGAGCAAATGCACCAGTGTTTCCTTAGTACCAGCATCGGGCGCAATCTTAATCAACGCCTCGTAAGTTTGGCGAGCACCGGCTTCAGCCGCAATATTAGCGCGCAGGTCACGAACGACATGGCCACCCTCATTAAGGTAAGTGGCTGTCCAAGCCGAACCCTGAGAGTCAATAAAATGTGGCCCTTGACCACGCACAGCGAACAAGGTGCTATTGTAAGCGTCCGTTTGGTCGGCGTTTTTGGTATGAGACTCAATCAGCTTGCCAACCATCTCTAAATGGCTGAACTCTTCAACTGCAATATCTTGCAGCATGTCCTTAATGCCCTGATCTTTGGTATGAAAAGACTGTACCCAATACTGCAAAGCAGCAGATAGTTCACCAGTTGCACCGCCGAACTGTTCTAGCAAAAGCTCAGCAAACTTAGGGTTGGGCTCGTCTATCTTGACGTCTTTAGCAATTAACTCTTTTTTGTGGAAAAACATAGCGTACACTACTCTACAAAGATATTGATTGGAATTGAGATCCTCTCAGGCCTACGGAGTCGAAGTCTATAGGATTTAATACCCTGAGGCTAAATACCGCAAGACTTAGTCCCGTAGAGAGAGTCGATCTCTATAACATGAAAGCAGCCAGACAAGACACACCTGACAAAAAACTGCCTGGAAAACCGAGGTGAATCAAATTTTGGCTGGCTTTTATTAATGTTATGTATGGAGTTTTAATGCGACTTCGACCATTAGACAGATAAATCGGTATCAGCCCTCTCTCTTGCCGCCGCATACTGAGCAGGCACCAGCACCAAAAACAACACCCACCATACCCCAATCACACCCGCCACCGGCAGCGTAATCCACAGCCGATGCAACAATAGCCAAGATGCTGTGGGTATCGCTATTCCCGTTAAAATAATCGACCACGGCTGACACCACCAGGGCTTCGCCTGCCACATAGGGCTACTAGAGCTACTAGAGCTACTAGAGCTACTAGAGCTACTAGAGCTACTAACGACGGGTTCCAAACTCTCTTTTGACATTTCTCTCATCTCCTACTTCCCAAAGATCTCAACCGGCTCAATCTCATCTGCCAGCTCAAACCCGAATATCTGCGAATAAAAAGAAAGCTCCGCATCCAAAGCCCGCTTGATATTCTCTCCCTTACGAAAACCGTGCTGTTCCCCCTCGAACAGCAAGTAAGCCACCGGAATTCCCTTTTCCTTCAGCGCCTCCACCATTGTCTCAGCCTGATTCGGCAGCACAATCTTATCTTCTGACCCCTGCAAAAAAATAATGGGACAAGAAAGCTGTTCTACCGCATTGATCGGCGACCTGGCATCATATACTGCCTTTTTCTCTGGATACGGCCCCACTAGGCTATCCAAATAGCGAGACTCAAACTTATGCGTCTCCTCCGCCAGGCTCGCCATATCGCTCACGCCGTAATAGCTCGCCCCCGCCTTAAACACATCCCGAAACGTCAGTGCCGCCAGCGTTGTGTATCCGCCCGCGCTACCGCCATCAATCGCCAAACGATCCTGATCAGCCATTCCCTGCTCCACCAGGTACAGCGCCCCATTCACACAGTCATCAATGTCCACAATCCCCCATTTTTCAAGCAGCCGATTGCGATAGGCTCGCCCGTACCCCGTACTGCCGCCATAGTTCACATCCAGCACCGCAAAGCCCCGACTCGTCCAATACTGAATCGCCGGATTAAACGAACTTGAAGCTGCCGCCGTCGGCCCCCCATGAGTTTTCACCAGCAGCGGTGGCCGCTCAGTCACCAAAGTCTCATAGTCCTTATTTTGAGGCCGATAGTAAATGCCATACGCATTCAGCCCGCCCGTCGTCGGAAACGAAATCACCTCCGGCTCAGACAAATAGCCCGGATCTATCGTCACGCTGCTCGACTGTCGCAGTTCATCCATCTGCAACGTCGTTAGGTTTAGTCGCACTACCGCGCTTGGCTTGTTCGTACTCGCCGCCAAAAACACAGCAAACCCCTCCCCCACCTGCAAGCTGCTCATGCCAGAATAGGGCGTCTCAATCTCATCCATCGACCGAGCTAGCGTATCAAACCGCGCTAGCCGCATTACACCTTTATCTATGTAGGTGCAAATAATGGTCATGTCGTCTTCAAAGGCGTAAGTGCTCTGACCAAAGTTCCACTGTGGCCCTGCAAACTCAGCCTCAATCGGAAACAGCGGCTCACCTCGCTCCCCTTCCCACCGATACAAATTCCACCAGCCCGTCGCATCGCTAATAAAGTGCAGCGTGCTTCCCGGTGACCACTGCGGCTGGCACACCGACTCGGTTACGTTACCCACCAGCTTACGTGGACGGCTAAGGCTACCATCCTCACTTAGATTAGCCATCCACAGCTCCGTCCCATCCCAAGGCATCTGTGGATGGTTCCAGGTAATCCAGGCAAGCTGTTTGCCGTCGGGGCTGAGTCGGGGCGACGAGTAAAAGTCATTGCCGCTGACTAGCACCTTAGGAAGACCGCCTTCTAGGGGGATGGTGGCGATCGCATTCACCGCTTCCCCTTCTTGCCGATGATCTTCTACTACACATATCAGCCGCTGCCGCTCCGCATCTACCACCCCATCTGCATAGCGCAACCCTCCCACAGGCGTCACCTCTGGCGTCATCGCCTCTGGCTCTGCTGCCGCCCGCTGCCGATACAGCCGCTGGTCGGCAAAGTTAGAAAAATACACCGTCCCCTCATGCACCAAATACTCACCGCCCCCGTACTCATGCACCCGAGTCCGCACGTTAAATGGCGCGGGCGTCATATCGCTCACGCCACTCAAATCATCATCTGGCCCATGGCGTACGACAAGCTGCCTGCCCCCTTCCGACGGCCTGAGTTCGCCCCAGTAAATATCCGGGCCATCTAGCCTGATGGCCCCCAATCGGATAGAGCTAGAAACAATTAAATCAGAAGTAATCGGCGACTTCCAAGACCCGTAACCCGTCGTACTAACCATAAAAGCTGAAGTGTTATAGAGGCTGCTGTCATAGTCTATAGACTCTCAGAGAGTAAGCGCTACCAATTGTTAAAATCGATGCATACTGTCCACTGCTATGCCCTAAAGGACGGCCTAAAGGTTACGCTGAGCGCGTTGTCCACAGCTTCTACCACCTGCCTCGCCTGAAATAGCCCGCCTGAAATAGCCCGCCTGACATAGAAGGAACCTAGCCATGGCTGAAACGAATAAACTGCATCATCCCAAACTAAGCACAGCTCTACGATTCGGCGGAGCCTTGAGCACTGTGATCGCAATCGGCATAGCCAGTATCCCTCTCCCCAGCTATGCGCAAAGCAGCCCCTTGCCCGATCTAGAAGAATCTACGGCTGGAGATAATAGCCAAATTTCAGACGACGTTCGCTTTGAGTGCCAGCTATACAACGGTGAGTACACTGTGATGTACCTACCCGAAAGCCAGCCCGACCAAGCTTATCCCTGGGCTACGCCTACCAGCATGGGCGGCGGCTGGGACGCTGCCAAGCGCTGTAATACGATTAGCGATCGCCTCGAAGCCTACCGCCCCGAAGGTCTCGCAGAACTCCAGGTTGGCACCGAAAATGGCTACGATATTGTCTGCGCTACCACTGAGCAGATTTCCGGCTTATGTAAGATTGTCTTCACTGTACCTCTTGGCCAAAACCCGGTAGCTACACGCGATCGCGTCTTTGAAAATCTCACCCTTGCCGACGCTGGCAACAACACCAACATCGTCAACACCTTCACCGGCTCTAGCAACTCCAACATTCTCGGCCAAATCAGTGAAGCCCTGAATTTGCCAATACCAGCTCGCCGTTCAACAAACGACGGCATCAATCTCAAGCCCTTCTTGGATGCTGCCGACGGCGGCACTGGCACGGCCCTAAAAACCAACGCTATTCCTGGCCGCACCCTGAGCCCAGATAATTTCCGGTAGAAGCGCTCACCCATAAAATAGACCAAAACATAACCCCTGTTTTAAATCTTCGGATCAAAGCATGGGGTTAAAACTTTTCAGCGAGTTGAGTTAGGTGATATTTCTGGGTGCGATCGCCTTTTTTATGGGCGTTTTTTTGGTGCTAAAATCCACCCATTGCTACCATCACGCCTATGAACGCCGCTCAGCTAATTGCCCAGGAACTCTCTGTCCAAGTTAAGCAGGTAGAAGCCGCTCTGACCTTGCTATTGGAGGGCGCGACCGTCCCTTTTATCGCTCGCTACCGCAAAGAGCGCACGGGCGAATTGGATGAGGTTCAGCTACGGCAAATTGCGGAGCGCTATGAATATTTGACCGAGCTGGCTGCGCGAAAAAAAACGGTGCTGGAGGCGATCGCCAACCAAAATGCCCTTACTCCTACACTCCAAGCAACCCTCGAACGCTGCCTAAGCAAAACTGAGCTAGAAGATCTTTACCTGCCGTACAAGCCCAAGCGACGCACCAGGGCCACCATTGCTAAAGAGAAAGGATTAGAGCCACTAGCCACTGAAATTTCCAGGCTAAACGCAGCGGGCCAAGGAGCAAACTTAACGGCAATGGCACAGCCCTACTTAAACGAAGAAATCGCCACACCGGACGAAGCCCTGCAAGGCGCTTCAGATATTTTGGCCGAAACCATGGCCGAACAAGCGCCCCTGCGAGCCTATGTGCGCAATCTTCTCGCTCGCAAAGGCCAGTTCACTTCGAAAATAAAGGCCGACCATCCTGAAGGCACCACTAAGTACGAGATGTACCGCAGCTACCAGTCACCGATTGGTAAAATTGCGCCCCATAACCTGCTTGCCTTGCTCCGTGGCGACAAAGAAAACGTCTTAAAACTCTCCTTAGTATTCGATGAGACCGAAGTTTTAAGCTATCTGCTGAGCACTCAGCTACGAACGAAAGATAACAGCCTTAAGCCGTTTTACACTGACTTAGTGAAAGACGGCTTCAATCGACTAATGAGAACCTCGCTGATTAACGAGGTGATTGCTGAGAAAAAAGCCTGGGCCGATGAGGAATCCATTCAAACCTTTGCTGAAAACCTGCGAAACCTGATGCTGGCCGCGCCTGCGGGCATGAAGCCAACCCTAGGCGTAGACCCTGGCTTTCGCACCGGCTGTAAAGTAGCGGCTATCAGCGAGACGGGGCAGTTTTTAGCCTATGAAGCCATTTATCCTCATTCAGGACAGGGACGCCGAATAGACGCGGCTAAGGTGCTTACTCACCTGATTACAGCCAACAAAATTGAATTGATTGCTATTGGAAACGGAACGGCTAGCCGCGAGACGGATGAATTTGTAGGAGAGGTGATTGCGAATTTAGAGAGCCCGCCGACTAGGGTGATGGTGAATGAATCTGGGGCTTCTATTTACTCGGCGAGTGAGGTGGCGATCGCCGAATTCCCAAACCTGGACATTACCGTACGCGGCGCAATCAGCATCGGTCGTCGCCTGCAAGATCCCCTCGCCGAGCTGGTAAAGCTAGATCCTAAGTCAATCGGGGTCGGTCAATATCAGCATGACGTGGATCAAAAGCGACTGAAGCAAAAGCTTGATGAGACGGTGGAGAGCTGCGTTAACTATGTGGGCGTGAATTTGAACACGGCTTCGCGGGAGCTATTGCGCTATGTCTCGGGGGTGAGTAGTGCGATCGCACACAATATTGTGACCTTTCGGGATGAGGTGGGGCGGTTTAGCGATCGTAAAACCCTACTCAAAGTCAGTAAGCTTGGCCCCAAAGCCTACGAGCAGGCCGCAGGCTTCCTGCGCATTCCGGGCGGCGACAACCCATTAGACAATACCGGCGTCCATCCAGAAAGCTACAGCGTCGTAAAAGCCATGGCAAAAGACCTGCAAGTACCGCTCAAAGAAATTCCGCAGGCCGCCGACAAGCTGAAGCAGCTAGAGCTAAAAAACTACGTCACCGATAAGGTGGGTGAGCCGACGCTTCAAGATATCTTGAGCGAGCTAGAAAAACCGGGGCGCGACCCTAGAGCGCAATTTGCCTATGCAACCTTCGCAGCAGGCATTAATGAAATTAGCGACCTGAAAGAAGGGATGACCTTAGAAGGCGTCGTTACCAACGTCGCTAACTTTGGCGCATTTGTAGATATTGGCGTACATCAGGACGGGCTGGTGCATGTCTCTCAAATGGCCGACCGATTTATCAAAGATCCCAAGGAGATTGTGCAGGTGGGGCAGGTGGTGAGAGTCAGAGTAATGGAAGTGCAAGAGAAACTCAAGCGTATTGGCTTAAGTATGAAGCTTGATAATCAGAAACTCGATAACAGCGCAGCTACTTCCAGCGAAAAAAGCAGCGCTTCTATAAAAACAGACGCCAAACCTACCAACAAGCCGATTCCTAAACGGACGCTCTCTCCTAATTCTGGCAACAAAAAAGCCCGCGGCTCAGACAAAGCAGCCTTTGATCCCGAAGACCTTAAAAATCGCTTCAACCGTCGTAGCCCCTGAGCCAACCCGCCTTATCCCGCCAGAGCTGGAATGGGTGAAGTAAGTATCTCTTCAGAAGAGACCCTCTGTGGGCTAGCCTGGTCGCCTAAGCAAATCCCCAAACCTCTGGCCGTTTTCACCAAAGTTCCTCCTAATTCAACGGCACAATAATCTTTAATAGCCTCAGTAATCGGTACAGACTTTACCACTCGCTCTTGCCAGGTTACCATCCGGTCGTATTTACCCTGAGCAATCAGATCCACGGCGGCAACGCCGAAGGCAGAAGCTAAAATGCGATCTAAAGGAGAAGAGATGCCGCCTCGCTGCGTGTGACCTAAAACAGTGACCCTCGTTTCCGCATCACTCATCGCCGCAATTCTTTCAGCAAGATACTGACCAATCCCGCCTAACCGGCAGTCGGCAAAGTGACCCTTTTCAATCAGCGCCCCCGTCTCTGTCCGAACAGCCTCTGAAACAACCGCAATAGAGTAGTCATAGCCATCTACCTGTCGCTGCTTAATATGCTGACAAATGCTTTCTAGACTGTAGGCAATTTCAGGAATCAAAATAATGTTGGCACCGCCTGCAATACCTGCATTCAAAGCGATGCGCCCAGCGTCTCGACCTATCACTTCAACAATCATCACCCGGCTATGGCTAGCTGCTGTAAAGTGCAATCGGTCAACCGCTTCTGTGGCAATATTAACCGCCGTATCAAAACCAATTGATCGCTCTGTAATGCCCACGTCGTTATCAATTGTTTTAGGAATACCCACCAGGTTAATACCACCCTGCTGCGCCAGCTTTCTCAGAAATTGCTAAGGATCGAGGATTAAATAAAAGAGTCACTATGCCTGACAATAAGGGACTCCAGTAATATCGCCCTAGGTAGCCCACAAAATGAAGACAGTCCGCACCTACTCGCCAGCGATCGCCTCGGCAGAAAACGCTTCAAAGTAACTGTCTTCTCCAAGTCGTCTATCTGAGCCATCGTCGGCAAACAGTAGAACTGAAAGACTCTAAGTTGTCGGCTACTTTAGGAAAACGCAGCATAGTGCTACAAGACTCCATCAGTTTGTTGGGCGAACCAGACAAAGAATAGAAGAGAGCATAAGCATGACGGGCGCGGTCAACCACAGCCAAAAGCCGGGGAGCATATGCTGTAAGGCGAAGCTAGAATAGGGCGAACTCCCCGTGGGAAGGGTGTAGTAGAACGCTAAGGTAGTCCCGACTCCACCTACCATGATCGCCAAAATAGCTGCGACCACTGCACTCTTGTACTGCTGACGACTAAACAGCACTGCTCAACACCAGTAGATCGGATTGGCTAGCCAGCCAATCGCCGCAATTTGCCAGAACAATAGCAGCGCCAACCCACCATATATCGTCAGCTCAAATCCGCTCATGGGGATGAGAGTATCATCGAATGTATCGAGACTCATGTTGCCAGCAGCGGCTTCTTCGAACGTTAATTTCGTCGGTACAGATGTGAAACTGAGGCAAGGCAGTGCTTGTGCCAGACCATAAATGGTAAGTGAAAGCAGGAAGATCAGGGCGCGGATAGGCATGACAATTGCTTCAAGGGGTCGAGGATCATCGAGATTACGGTACACTTGTGCCTTTGCGTTTCACCAAAGATGCAGTAAAGCGAGTGGCACAGCCGCCGATACGGCTCTATCTGCCTTTTGCTGGAGAATAGTGCAAGATCTCAAACTACCCATAAAACGTCCATTTTAGGCGCACGGAACCCATGAAACCGAAGAGCTACCAGGAATACGTTGTCGGTGTGATGACGATGGATGTAGAGGGCAAAGACTCTGAGCGCTTT
>PPFU01011295.1_pt1 | contig 12752 bp, 12 predicted proteins | sample 1535991 | NCBI WGS metagenome assembly PPFU01 (sample SAMN04901290, study PRJNA319586) | Hypolithon metagenome, whole genome shotgun sequencing project. | isolation source: Antarctic Hypolithon | place: Antarctica: Miers Valley | collected 2014 | reverse complement strand
GACCGCCGATCCAGACCGGATCATCGCCGCCGTTAAACGCGGGCACCAAGTGTTAGATTCTATCCAGTAGGTGACAGCCATCGACAACGGAACGGAAAGCAGCCCCGCCAAAATCACGCTGGCCGAAGCGACTGCGAACCCTTCTTTCAGTAGGAGAGTGCGTATGTTGGCAGGACGGGCACCGATCGCTCGGATGACCCCGATCTCGCGCGTCCGCTCAAGGACGTTGAGACTCATCGATGCGGCCAGCCCGAGCCCGCCGACAATGACCGCCGCCACCGCTGCCGCGCCGAGCAAGGCGAGAAGAATGAAGAAATGATCGACCATCGCCTGTCTGAGCGCCGGGCGCGTGAAAAGAAGTGCGGGCATCGACCCTGCCTCTACCACCAACTCCTCGATCTCGGTCGCTAGAGCAGCCTCGCGCCCTGGCACCGTCGCCACCCGCAAGGCACCTGTCGAATCCTCCACGCCAGCGAGTTGCGCGAAAGTGATCTGGTTTGTGTAGAAGGACGGTTCGGCGACTTCCTCGATTACGCCCACCACATGTGCCGTGACCGAGCGTCCGCGCAACGCCAGTCTTGTTTCGGCACCAAGACGCAGCGACGGCTCGATCACTTGCAGGTTTCGATTAACGACAATCTCGCCGCTGGTATCGGACTTCGGCCAGCGACCCTCAACGATCGGCACATTGAGCAATTGCGTATCGGGTGGGGGAGCAAGGAGGCCATATCGTCCACGGCTAAGGCCGTCGGGTGCAGTTAGCGACACCAGTGCGCCGCCCCACGCCTCTACGCGCTCGACACCGGGTAGAGATCGAACCTCGCTCGTGATTGGGTCGGCATCGACAGGGATAAGCAGACGAATGTCGATATCGTCACCGCGCCGTTCGAGCGACTGATCGACGGCGGCAATCAAGCTGACATAGACATTGCCGGCTGTCATGAGGGCAGCCCCGCCAAGCGACAGAGCAAACAATGTAAGCCATAAACGTGCAGGGCGACGGAAACTGTTACGGATCGCCAGTGCGGTCGGCCGACTGAACCGGTCGAGCAAGGACGACTCCGATTTGCGCAATTTCGGCACCGAGATACCTGGATCTTGCAACGCTCGTTGCACCGGCATACGGACGGCGCGCAATATGGGTATCGCCGCAGCAACGAGCGGAACGAACAGGCTCACACAAATTACGGCGGCGAAGGTTGACGCTTCAATTGCGTAACTGGCGACGTCCAGATTTAGCTGATGGGCAGCAAAGCCTGAGAAAGCCCGTGCGCCCAGAACGCCAAGCCCTAAGCCGAGCATCACTGCCGGTATGGCCAGAACGAGTATTGTTGAAAAATAGATACGCGCAATGTCACCCGGACGTGCGCCGATCGTCTTCATCACTCCGATTTGCCGTGTTTGTTTGGCCAGAAGTGCAGCTGTGACACTGGCGGCCAACGCGCCGCTCAACAAAAGCGCGAGACCGCTAAACACGCTTAACAACAACAGCATCGTCGCCATGTGATCCGCGTGCGGATGCCGCCTTGCTGGTATCTCGACCCGCATCACCTCCTGTCCGTTGGCAGACAACCAATTCGCGATGTCGCCTGCCACACGGCGCGCGTCGGTTCGGTTACCGTCGACCGTGATCCGTAATTCGTCCAACTGTGGGCCGAGGCCCAAATTCGCGAGCGTGTCGCGGCTTGTATACGCATAGGCAGCATTGTCCTGCCAGCCCGGTGCCAGCGCAGGATCGTGCACTATTCCTGCGATGGGTAGGTTGGCAGCTCGACCGCCCGGAAGGCGGATACGGATATTATCACCTTCTCGGGCACTCAGAACCGGCAAGCCGGATCGTTCGGCGAAAACCGCACCGGCAGGTGGCGGCAGTGAGCCGCTAAGTTGCCTAAACTTCGAAACGCGCAGGTCGTTAAAGTCTCGCACACCGAACAACAACAAGCTTCGCCATTCGCCCGGAGCGACTTCAACCCTGGCCCTGACGAGCCGCCGCGCATCGGCTTCTACTACGCCCGGTCGACTTCGCACCTCGCTCAGCAATTGCTCGTCCACGTCTTCGAGCCAGAAGATGGCTGCGGCAGGTTCTGCCAGATCAAAGCTCGCAGGAATTTCTCGGAGCAAGATTGACCGTGCGCCGAGTGCTACCGTGAGTGCTGACGCCCCCAAGGCTATGGCTAAAAGCACCAATAAAGCGCGACCCGGTTGTTCGCTAATGTCGCGGATGATTTTCCGGCCTCGCGGAGTCATGACGATGCCCCTTGGGCCGTACCTTCGATGACTATACCGTCAGATAGCCGAATGAGTCGGTCCGCAGATCGCGCTATCGTTTCGTCATGCGTTGCCACGATCACCGATCGACCTTCGGTCGGCAGGGATTTTAGCAAATCAAGAACAGCCGCAGCGGTATCTGTATCCAGATTCCCGGTCGGCTCGTCGGCGATTAGCAGGATCGGATCGTTGGCGAGAGCTCTCGCAATCGCGACCCGTTGCTGCTGCCCGCCCGACAGCGTGCCCGGCAGTTTGTCGGCCTGATCGGCGACGCCGACGCGCTCCAGAAGCATATTTGCACGGGTGCGGCGTTCCCGCACCGGTACCAAGCCGACGAAATCCATTGCCAGAAGTACATTCTCCTGGACGGTCAATGTCGCAATTGGAAGAACTGGAACACGACGCCGATATCCGTCCCTCGCCATCCGGCAAGCTGCTTCTCGTTGAGGCTTTCTAGAGATCGTCCCGCAACTGTGATCGAACCCGAGCTCGATCTGTCGAGACCCCCTATGAGGTGAAGCAAGGTCGATTTACCGCTCCCTGACCGTCCGACGATGGCCGTCATCTCTTTAGACGCGATAGCCAGACTAATGTCTGTAAGAGCTTCGAACGGCTCTCCGCCCGGCTGCGCGTATCGCTTTGTTACCTGTTCGACTTCGATCAAATTCTGCTCGGACATGACGTACCTCCCCACGATAGGATTGAATATAAGTGATCGACCGCTTATATTCAATCCTATCGTGGGATTGGTGTTTGCTCTTCGGCATATCGTGGCAAGATCCAGCTCTACCCCGAGGCATTCGATGGCCATCGGCAGCACACGGTGCTGCTAAATCGGCGGCCGAATAAGCAACACGCCAACTTTGGTGTTCGTAGGACAGGACGAGTGGAATTTGGATTAAGGAATCTTCGATACGTTATCGCCGCCGCCGAACACCGTAGCTTTCGCCGCGCGGCGGACGTGGTCGGTGTTCATCAGTCCGCCATCAGTCGTCGCGTTCGCGATCTGGAGGACGAACTCGGTGTATCACTGTTCAACCGCCATTCAGGTGGAGTTGAGTTGACCCATGCCGGGCAAGATTTTCTCGCTCATGCCGAGCAAGGCCGACGACTCGTTGGTCATGATCTCTTTGAGGATCGCGGCGATGGACTTCCGCTTGGCGAACCATTGCCGCCGGATCTTCGCCAGCAACCGGGTCGCGTCGGTCTTGTCGAGCATTATAGCGCGCGTCGACCAGCGATAGGGAAAGGCGAGCCGGTTGAGGTCGTCGAGGATCCCGGGCGTCGTTGCGCTCGGAAATCCGGTGATGGTAAGCAACCGCAGATGCGCTGACCCAAGCATCGGTTCCAGCCCTGCAGTCAGCGGCTGATCAGCCAGCAGCGCATCGAGATGCATTGGCACTTCGGGCACCCGCACGCGCTGGACGTTGGTGGAGATCGCCGAATGCAGATAGGTCAGCGTTTCGCCGTCACCGAGCCAGGCACATTCGGGCATGAAGCCTTCGATGAGTTGCAGCACGCGGTCGGTGCGGTCGACGAAACCGGCCAGAGTCTCATGTGCATTAGCCCGGGCTCCGCGCTCGCGGCCTTCATAGAGAAACCGCTCGGCGCGTGCCGCGTCTTCGGCAGGCGGCAGGAACAGCAGTGTCAGGAAATAAGCGGACTCGAAATGAACGCCCGCTTCTTCGAACTGTGCTTTTCGTTCGGCGTCGACCAACGCCGAAGCGGCATCGGGAAACCTGCTTTCAGGGTAGGAGCTTGCGGGCACGCGCTGCGCTTCAACGAAGACGGCCCATCCGGACCCAAGACGGCGCAGCGCATTATTGATGCGGGCAGCGATCCCGACCAGTTCGGCCGGGCACGGCGCTGTCGAGATCGGGCCCGCGAAACCGCGCCGTGCGCTGGAACGAACCGTCCTTGTTCAGGACGACGCCGTCACCTACAAGGGCGGCCCAGGGTAGAAAGTCGGCCAGTTGCGTCGAGGTGCGGCGATATTCGGCAAGGTTCATCATCGCCGCCTCACACACCCAGATGGCCGGGGATGCGCACATGACGGCGCACCACGTCGGCGAAAAACGGATCGCGCTTGGCGGCCCAGACGGCAGCGGCATGACCGGCGACCCAGATCAGAACGCCGACCAGCCAGAGTTGCAGGCCCAAGCCGATGGCGGCAGCAAGCGTGCCGTTGGCGATCGCGATAGTGCGCGGTGCGCCGCCTAGAAGGATCGGCTCGGTCAGGGCGCGGTGGACCGGTATCGTGAAGCCGGGAACAGGATCCTCCATCAGATCACCGCCCCGCCGCCGAAGGAGAAGAAGCTGAGGAAGAAGCTCGACGCGGCGAAAGCGATCGACAGACCGAACACGATCTGAATCAGCTTACGCGCGCCGCCGGACGTGTCACCGAAGGCCAGCGTGAGGCCGGTGATGATGATGATCATCACAGCGATGATCTTGGCGACCGGCCCTTCGATCGATTCCAGGATCGCCTGTAGCGGGGCTTCCCACGGCATGGACGACCCAGCAGCACGCGCGGTGCTCGCCATGGTGAGCGATACGAACAGGGTGATGCCGAATGTCTCGAACCGGCGGCGGTTTTGAAGAGAGTGGTGGAGCATCAGGAAGTTCCTTTGCGGTCTGGAGTTGCGGAGCTGAGGCGGTAGTCGCCCGATGGGCCGAGGCCTTCGACGCGCGCAAGCTCGGTGAGACGGCGGGCAGACCCGCGTCCCGAGAGCAATGCGATGACGTCGATCGTCTCTGCGATGAGTGCGCGCGGCACGGTGACGACCGCTTCCTGGATGAGCTGCTCCATCCGGCGCAGTGCACCGAGGGCGGTCCCGGCATGGATCGTGCCGATGCCGCCGGGATGACCGGTGCCCCAGGCCTTCAGGAGATCGAGCGCTTCAGGCCCGCGGACCTCGCCAATCGGAATGCGGTCGGGCCGCAGCCGAAGCGAGGATCGAACGAGATCGGACAGCGAGATGACCTGATCCTTGGTCCGCAAAGCGACCAGGTTCGGAGCGGCGCATTGCAGTTCGCGCGTGTCTTCGATCAGCACGACGCGGTCGTCGGTCTTGGCGACTTCGGCGAGCAATGCGTTTGTGAGGGTGGTCTTGCCGGTCGAGGTGCCGCCGGCGACCAGGATGTTCCGGCGTTCGGCGACCGCGACCCGCAGCGTCTCCGCCTGCACCTCGGACATAATTTCTGCTGTCACGTAATCTTCGAGCGTGAAGACTGCGACAGCAGGCTTACGGATCGCGAAGGTCGGTGCGGTGACGACTGGAGGAAGAAGACCTTTCGAACCGCTCTCCCGTCTCGGGAAGCTCCGCCGACACGCGCGGAGCGCCCGCATGAGCTTCAGCGCCAACATGATGCGCGACCAGGCGGACGATGCGCTCGCCATCGGCAGCGGACAGACTATGTTCTGTCGGCGCGAGGCCGTCGGAAAGTAGGTCGATCCAGAGCCGCCCGTCGGGATTGAGCATGATCTCGACGACTTGTTCGTCATCGAGATACTTGGCTATCGCAGGTCCAAGCGCAGTGCGCAGCATGCGCGACCCGCGTGAAACCGCCTCGGAATATTGGTGAGATGCCGCCATGTTCGCTCCCGTTGGAGGGGAAGTCACAAGACGGCCCCGGTTCGGGGTCGATTAAAAGAACCGCAAATGGGGGCTGCGCAATAGTGTGAAGGGCGAAGTAGTACGCTGGCGTAAAAAGACAGGTAAACGGCGGCGCGGCTCACCGGCGAATTGAGTTGCAGACGCTATGCGCATGATTGTTGATTCTGGCGGAACGGGACGAAGCGACGATGCTTTGGGATATACCCGATTGCACAGCGGCTATTGGGTGGAAGCAGTCATTCGGAATTTGCAATTTGAACGGCCGCTTTTGGGCCGAAAGCGGCCGGTCCGCTTCTAAGCGAAGGACGTGCGGAAGCAGACGCCCGTCGACGGCCAAGATTCAGAGCCTGGATCCGCACGCTATTCGCGCGGGCAGTTCACCAGCGCGCCTTTGAAGGCCGCAGCAACGCATGGCGACAGCCGAGCCAAGAGGCGCAGCTTAGGTACCAAATTAACACAAAACGTGATTGCGTACCGTTTGAAGACACATCAGAAAATGCTTAGATCGCCTATTTGCACGCCGGCACGATCGTCCTACCAACTTCGGATGTCTTTACACGTACTCGCAAATCCTGTTCTGCGCCCGATTCTCAGGCTCCCCCGCCTAATTCGCTTTGCCGTCGTTAGCGCTGTGCTTTTCGTCGGATGGACCGCACCTCTTCGAGCAGTTGTCGCCCCTCCGCTCGAGAAATTGCAGGAGCTTCGCGCTCAGGATCTGCGGGTCGCGAGCGTTACTTACAGGCTGGCGCTGGCTAACGTGGCGCTCTGTGGCGGCTCGGTTGCGCCCCAGCTCGGTTTCACGCTTCACGGCATCGAACAATACGGAGTCGCCGATCGGGACAGGGGCGGCGCCGGCTTAGAGCTCGGTAAGCATGCAGACGTGATGGCGGTCGTTCCTCTCAGCCCGGCGGACAAGGCGGGGCTGAAGGCCGACGACCAGTTGATGTCGGTGAACGGGCGGGCGCTTAGCGCCGGAGCGGCCGACCCGCGCCATCAATCAACCCGCGCCTTCATAGAACGGTCCCAGGGGATCATTCTCGAGGAGATGAAGACGGGCGAAGTGACGCTTCGAGTTTCCAGCGCCGGGGGTCTTCGAGATGTCCGCTTCGTGCCCGAGCTCGGCTGTACTTCGAATGTCGAACTCGTGCCCGGTAGCGAGGTGAATGCCTGGGCCGACGGAGAACGCGTGACGATCAGCACGGGGCTGCTCGCGCAGTGCATCACCAACGACGACCTCGCGCTCGTCATCGCGCACGAGCTCGCGCACAACATTCTTCGCCACAGCCAGAAGCTGGCCGCGGCGGGCGGTTCCGAGCGCAAAGAGATGGGGCTGCTGGGATCGGGATCGGCGATGATGCGCCAGACCGAAGAAGATGCCGACCAGCTCGCGATCAAGATGGCGACCGCGGCCGCTTACGATATGAGTCAAGCCGAAGCGTTCATGAGCCGCCTGCTTGTCGGCCGGAACATAGCGTCAATGGCCGGAACCCATCCCACATCCGATCGGCGCTTGAAGATGTTGCGGGCGGAGATCGCCGTGGCGCGTGAGGGAACGCCCAAGCGCTGATCATCCAACGGCTCAGCGGGTGGGAAGTGTAGCGCCGCCCATCGCGAACACTTCGCCCAGCGATTTAGTCTCGGGCAAGATGTAGACGATGCCCACCGTGCCTTTGAACGCGGGCACGACGACCCGGTCGTAGAAGGCGGCCGGAACATTGATGCAGCCGTAGGAAATGCGATTGTCGCGCGATGTTGCCGAAGCGAGACGCGCATGGCGGCGTTCCTTGGGGCTGCCGGTGACGACCCGGTGCAGCGACAGCGACGCCTCGTAGTCGACCCACAATATGTCTTGTTCGAGGTCGTGCCCCAGCGAAGCCTGGAACCGACCGGCTGGGGTGGTGCGCTCCTCCGGCCTGATCGTCGCCAGCTTGCGCTGTCCGATTCCGGCGACGCTGTCGTCCCCGCGGCCCAATCCGAGCAGCGCGGCGGTCGCGCCCTTTATCGTGCCGTCGGAATCGAACACGAAGACCTTTGCATCGACCTTGTCGATGATCACGAATGGCAAGGCCTGGTTGTCGCCGGAGGTCAGAATCCAGGCCGCCACATCGCGAACATTCCTGGAGGCGCCTTGCTCTCCGAAGCGCGTGGCGTCGGCCTGCGCCCGCGTTACTTCCGCCTTCGCCAAAGGCGCCGCCCAAGCGGTTAGCGGCGAGGCGAAGCTTGCCCCGACAGCCACGACCGGCAGCCACCAGGCGCCGGACCGGGCCGTCGTTGACGATCGCACGCGACCCTTAAAGTCTGTAGGCCGTCCCACGCGTTTAGTGACGTGCTTGCTTGCGCGGGTACACGGGCACGACCGGGGCCTTCGGTGCTACAGGTTTGACCTCCGCAGGCAGGAACGCGCTCTTAGGCCGTTCTTCGACCACCGGTGCAGTCTGCGCCATTTCGACCGCGGGCAGCCTGACGCCGCCGGCAACGACCGCGAGCTGCAGACCGGCGGGAGCCGCGACCAACACCGGCGACACCCCGATCAGCGGATTGGCGATCCGGAGCGGAGCCGGAGCCGGGATGGGGACCGGAAGAGGCGCCGTGTCGATCACGGGCGGAGGCACGGGCGCGGGCGTTGGCCCTGGAACAGGCACTGGCGCCGGTGCGGGAGCCGGTGCGGGCGGCGGGACTGGCGCAGGGGCCGGAGCGGGCGCAGGAGCTGGTACTGGCGCAGGCGCAGGCGCAGGCGCAGGCGCAGGAGCCGGTGCTGGCGCGGGAGCCGGTGCTGGAGCCGGTGCCGGTGCTGGCGCGGGAGCTGGTACTGGCGCGGGCGCAGGAGCAGGAGCAGGAGCAGGTACTGGCGCGGGCGCAGGTGCCGGAGCTGGCGGTGGCGGGGCTGGAGGAGCCGCGCTGATCGTTCCGCGCGTCCGGAAGCCGGTTGTGCAGCAGGATCCCGCAAGCGCGAACCTGTCCGCGTTCGGGCCCGCCAGGCTGTAGCCGGTGAAGGTTATCCCGACGTTTGTGCCTGCCGCGGCGCTGTCGAACACCGCGGTCGCATTGGGACCGGCGACCAGGCTCACCCCATCCGGCAGCCCGGAGGCCGCGGTCGTGTTGAACCCCGTCAGGACAGCGTTGTTGGTCCCGTCGAACACCCTGTCGCCGTTCGGGAACAGAAGCATGCGCTGGGTCAACGAAGCGCCTTCGGTCAGGACGAAATTCGTCGAGAAATCGGTGGGGGCCGCGTAGGAGACGGGATTGTAGTTGATCGTCACCGGGGCCGCGGTCACCGTCGCCGGCGGGGCGAGCGGAGCGAAGACGATCTTCCCGCCGCCGACGCCCGGTCCGGTCCCATCCGCGCCCGCGATCAAGGTCAGACCGACGGGAAGCCCGAGGCTCTGGGCCGAGATGGTCGTCCCGCGAGTCAACGTGACCTTGCCATCGATGTGGACGTCATGCCCGGCGCACAACGCGATGTTTCCGTCGGTGGTCGTGATCGCGTGGAAGACCCTCACGTCGCGGCCGGCGTTGAGCAGGACGCTGCCGTTAGTCGTGGTGATCGGCGCGTTGACGTTCACGTCGCGACCGCAGCACGCGACGAGATTGCCGTTGGTGGCGGTGATCGCGGCATTGATGTTGACGTCGCGGAACGCGTTCAGCGTCAGCGTTGTCGGCGCGCCGGAGGCCGTCCACGCGACCGCATCGTTGATGAAGATGTCGCCATTGCCGGCCGTGTTGTCGCCGGGCGCGGGGATCGTGCTGATGACGATGCTGCTGGTCACCAACTGCGCCGACAGTGTCGCGCCCGAGATGTTCCCGCCTGCGCCGACCGTGAAGTCCGCGGGATCGATCAGCCAGGTGCCGGTCGTACCCTGAGGCGCGGCCGTGGTGATCCGGACATCGTCCGCGATGTCGACCCTTGCCGAAGACGTCTCGATGAAGCCGCCGTTGCCGCCATTGGGCGCGCTCGCGTCGAGGACGCCGGCCACGGACATCGTGCCGCTCTGCATGTCGCCCAGCAGCATGATCGTGCCGTTGCGATTCTCCAGAGTGCGAGCCTCGATAATCCCGCTGTTGTTGACCACGGTCTTGAGCAGCGCGCCGGCCGCCTGCGCGGTCATCAGGACCCGCCCGCCGTCGGCGCGCAGCAGACCGCCGTTCTGGACGAGGCCGTTCACCGCGCCCTCGTCGATCGCGACGTTGAGCAGCCCGTCGCCAGCGACGTCGAGCGTGATCGCCTCGCCCGCCGCGAGCGCGACGGTGCCGAGGTTCGCCTGGATCACGCCGGTGTTGCCGACCGTGGCTCCGAGGAGCGCGACGTAGCCGCCGTCGGCGTTGATCGCGCCTTCGTTGATCACGGTGCCGCTGCTACCGGTGAACGCGTAGCGGCCGGCCATGAAGTCGGCGTCCGTTATCCCCAGCGTCGATGCGACGAGGCCGCCGACGTTCACTGTCGCGCCGCGGCCGAAAAGCACCCCGTTCGGGTTGACCAGGAAGACCTTGCCGTTGGCCGACAGGTTTCCGAGGATCACAGAAGGATCGGGGCCGAGCACGCGGTTGAGCGCGACCGAATTGCTGTTGGGCTGAACGAAGACGACGCTGTTGTCGCGGCCGATCGAGAAGCTCTGCCAGTTGAGCACGACGTTCTGGCTCGTCTGATCGACGGTCAGCGTCGCGGGCCCGGTCGTAACTGTGGCGCTGCCGGACGACACGGAGCCTCCGGTCGGTAGAGCCTGTCCGCCCGAAGGTGCCAGGCCCGTCGGAGCGGCTTGCGCCTGCGCTTCTCCGGAAAGCGATGCTGCCAGACCGAACGCCAGCAGCGCCAGCGCCGTCGATCCGAACAAGGCGCTCCTCCGCGGAGGCGGTACCGCGGACTGGCCCGGCATGTTCGAAAAGGGCGGCTGATTTACGAAGTACATTATGACTTCCTTTGTGTCTTGAAACGTCAGTTCTTGTTTTGCCGAAGTTATTCAGAAAAGCTTAACGATCTGGAACCAAGCGCGGCCGGACTTGTCGGGCTGTGAGGTGGACCGCGCGTCGCTCAACTTGCGCGCGTAGCTGCCTCTGACGATCAAATCGTACGGACCGAACCATGTCAGCCCCGCGCCGATCCCGCTCAGGGCGGCGTTGTTCGATCCCGGGAACCATCGATCCTGCGCGAATTGCACTTCACCCGCATCGACGAATCCGATCAGCTGGAACTGCCCCGGCAGCCCTTCGTCCCGACGGTTGAGCAGCAACCGTGCTTCGAGCGTCGCGATGTACCCGTGATCGCCGTACGCCTCGCCTTCGGGATAGGCGCGGACGCCGTAAGCGCCGCCGAGCTGGATCTTCTCCGAACTGTCGAGGTTGTCGAACGCGAGCTGTCCGCGCACGGAGCCGTAGAGCGACAACGGCCCGCCGAGCGACTGCAGCCGCGAAAAGCTTCCCTGGACCTTGCCGAACTCGCCGTCGCTGCGCGCGGTCAAGGCGTCGGCCTCGCGCTCGGAAGGGCTGCGGATGTCGAGCTCGCCGACCGCGACGCCGACAGAAAAGACGTTCGAGCCCCCGCCTCCGAACCCATCGCGCCAGTCGCCGGCCAGGCCCAGGGTGGCCACGCCGAGCCGCTTGTCCGACTTGGTGGAAACCAGCCCGATCTCGTCTTCGAGCGACTTGGCGTCGATCCCGGCGAGCGCGTACAGGTTGGCGCGACGCGAGCGGATCAGCGGGTAGCTGCCGAAGACGCTCAGGATATCGGCCGTGCCCTCGCCTTCGAGAACCTTGAACTCGCGGCCGAGCTCGTACTCGAGATGCGTGAAGGCGATGCCGAGCGTCGCCTCGCCGACAGGGGCCTGATACGAAGCGCGGCCGTAAGCGAGCCCGCCTTCCGACGCGAGCACGCGCAGGCTGAGAAGATCGCCCGAACCCGTCGGATTGTTGAAGTTGACCGTACCGCCCGCGCGGTAGGTTCCCGTGAAGCGGTTACCGGCATTGTCGGCTTCGACGCTTCCGGTCACCCGGCGGCCCCGATCGATACCGACCGCGAGATCGGACGTGCCGACCGCGCTGCCTGGCGAAAGCGTGGATTTGACGCGCACGCCGGGAATGTCGGACAGCAGCAGAAGGCGGCGCTCGAGCGGCGCGTTGGCGACCAGATCGCCGCTGTCCAGGCCCCGCAGCATTCGCTCGGCACGCCCGTCCCTCAGACCGGACTCATTTCGAAAGTCGATCTTGCCGTAGCGGCCCTCGATGACGTCGATGACGACCGCGCCGTCGCTTACGTCCTGTGCGGGCAAATAGGCCTGGGCAAGGAAATAGCCTCTGGCATTGTAGTAAGCGGAAATCCTCGCGGCGGCGTTGCGCAGGTCGGATAGCGTGAGATCGCGATCCGGCGCGATGTTCGCGGCGGCAATCAGCTCGCCTTGCGAAAAGCGCGTGTTTCCCGTCACCCGCAACGACCTGACCCGTACGGTCGCGCCGCCGGTTTCGGTCTGGTCGGGTGTCGCCGGGCGCTCTATCCGGATGTCCGCCGTCGCTTTGTCGTTCATCACGGGCGGCGGAATTTGCCGAAGCTGCTCGCCTGCATTGGGCGGTTGCTGAGCGAAAGCGCTCTGGCTCGCGGCAAGGAGCGCAATTGCGATCGGTGTCATCTTGAACATTGCTAGCTTACCGTCCCGCGTCATCGCATCGTATCGCGCTTCACGCAGCAGGAAAGCACGCACGTAGCCAAGGCTTACGACGACAGGGCCTGAACCCGGTCACCGCCGTCAGTGCTTGATAAGAGAAGAAGCTTACGAAAACCTTACTGGGATGTCCGCTTCGAAGCAGCACTGAGCTGTCCGTCGTCAGAACATTCGGCACAACTCGCGGCGTAGATTAGCGGAGTGCGGACCTCGTCTGGGG
>PPFU01034542.1_pt1 | contig 12755 bp, 13 predicted proteins | sample 1535991 | NCBI WGS metagenome assembly PPFU01 (sample SAMN04901290, study PRJNA319586) | Hypolithon metagenome, whole genome shotgun sequencing project. | isolation source: Antarctic Hypolithon | place: Antarctica: Miers Valley | collected 2014 | reverse complement strand
ATCATAAGTCCGCTGGGCGACCTGGCTGAAAGTCGCCTGAAGCGCTCCGTCGATGTGAAAGACTCGGGCACGCTGCTGCCCGGGCACGGCGGCCTGCTCGACCGCTTCGACGCGCTTATCGTGGTGGCACCGCTGGCCTATCTCTATTTACGGTGGGCTCTCCCACTTTAACCGGCGCAGATATGGCGTGCATCAGATCGGAACGCGACCTCTTAGGTGCCGTTCATAAGGGCATGGTTAAACCGTTTTAAGGCATGGGTTTATTTGTCCCCAGCAAACGTCCCACCGCGCGCCGCTTTGAGTACGAGCCGCGCTTCTACGATCCCAAGCACGACGAGTCGCTGCGCCAGCGCATCCGCATTTCACGCAAAGTGCGCCGGCGTAGCAGTCCCACCAAGGCCCTTTATTTCGGTGTTCTGCTCGTCATTGTGCTTTACCTCTTGAATATGCTGAACTGACCGCATGACGTTTACCACGGGTGGAGCGAGTGGCGAGGGCATTATCCGTGTGATGGCGGAGCCGCTGGCAAACAAGATTGCGGCAGGAGAGGTGGTGCAGCGCCCAGCCTCGGCGCTCAAAGAACTCGTCGAGAACAGTATCGACGCAGGTGCACGGCAGGTGACTATCCTGTTGAAGGCCGCCGGCAGTGAACTCTTGCAGGTTATCGACGACGGTTCAGGAATGAGCGCGACCGATGCCGAGGCCTGTTTCAGGCGGCATGCGACCAGCAAGATTCAGCGAATCGAAGACCTCGAATCGCTACAGACACTCGGCTTTCGCGGTGAGGCGCTGGCTTCTATCGCTGCCGTTTCGCAGGTAGAAATGCGCACCCGCCGTCAGAACGACAGCGTAGGGACGCGCGTGCGAGTAGAAGGGGGGCACCACATAGGCAGTGAGCCGGTGGCCACGCCTGCAGGGACGAACGTGGCCGTGCGCAACCTCTTTTACAACGTACCGGCCCGCCGCAGTTTCCTGAAAAGCCCCGCAACCGAGTACAAGCACCTGCTCGAGACATTCCAGTTTCTGGCGCTGTCACACCCGGAGGTAGGCTTCGTGTTGTTTCATAACGACGACGAGGTGTACCGGCTGGCGGCAAGGCCGGACGCCCTTTTCCTCGATGCGCTACGGGCACGGGTTGGCGAGGTTTTCGGCCCTGAGCACGAAGAGAAACTGGTTGCCGTAGAGGAATCCACCAGCTACCTCACCATGCGCGGCTACGTGGGCGCTCCTGGTTTTTCCCGGCGCGCCCGGGGTGAGCAGTATCTCTACGTGAACGCGCGCTACGTACGCAACCGCTCTATCGACCATGCCATCTTCATGGGCTACGAAGGGATGCTGCCCAAAGGCACGTACCCGTTTTTCGTGCTTTTCCTGCTGCTCGATCCCGGCCATGTTGACGTGAACGTGCACCCTACAAAGGCAGAGGTCAAGTTTGATGACGAGCGGGGCGTGCATGGATTTGTGCGGGCTGTTGTGAGGAAGGCGTTAGGGATGGCAACGAGTACGCCGCAGATGAAGCAGGCCGCTGCTGCGCCTGCGTTTGTGCAGATTGACCGGCCACCCCCTGTGCCGGGCGAAGCGTTTCCCGGTGCTACTTTTTACGCGCCGCAGGCAATCCTGCAGGCCCAGGGTGTGTCTTCTCAGCCGGTTGCGTTGCCGCCTCCATCTCCAATCCAGCCGCGCCAAAAGCAGCAGACATTTGCCTCCGGGACGCCTGCCTTCGAGGCGGAAGAAGAGCGTGCCGATGTTCTCGTCCAACTCCATGACGGGTATATCCTGACCTCTATCCGCTCGGGGTTGATGATTCTGGATCAGCAGGCCGCACACGAGCGCATTCTGTATGAACGTGCGCTGGGCACCATGGAAAACGGCATCGCGCTCACGCAGCAGCTGCTCTTTCCGCGCACCATCGAGTTCAGCGCGCCGGACCTTGCCCTCGTGCGTGAGCTCCTGCCCGAATTGCAGGCGCTCGGTTTCGATCTCGAACACTTTGGAGGGCGCTCTCTCGTAATTCGGGGGGTGCCGGCCGATATCCCCTCTGGTGATGAACGCTCAATCCTGGACGATCTGCTGGAGCAGTACCGGCATCAGGCAGATACCCTCCGCGTCTCGCGGCGGGACCTGTTGGCGCGCAGCATGGCGCGGCGCTCTGCCATCGCGCCCAGTCGCCGCCTCTCTGACAAGGAGATGCGCAGCCTCATCGACCAGCTTTTCCAGTGTCAGACCCCCCTCGTCTCGCCTGATGGACGCCCCACGCTGATCAAGATCGCGTCGGACGAGCTGCGACGCCGCTTTGGACGCGGATAGCGAAATGCCTCGCCCGCCCGACGCTCTGCCGGTGCTGCCACTTGAGATCGAAGGACCAGTGGTGGTAGGGGTCAGCGGCGGGATGGATTCTATCGTGCTGCTGCACGCGCTCGTCAGGCAGGAATGCAGCGTGCAGGCGGCGCACGTCAACTATGGGATGCGTGGAAAAGAAGCCGATGCTGATGAGGCGCTGGTATCTGAAATCTGCGAAAAGTGGCACGTGCCGCTGGTCGTGCACCGCGTCGAGCCGGGCGCGGTGCCGTCGTCTTCGCGGCAGGCGTGGGCGCGTCATGTTCGGTATGCGTTTTTCGAAAGAGTTGCACGTGAGGCTGGCATCACGCAGGTAGCTGTAGCCCACCACGCCAATGACCAGGCTGAGACCGTGCTACTGAACCTGCTGCGCGGCACAGGTTTGCCAGGGCTGGGGGGAATGCGTCCATCGCGGACGCTGCAAAAAAGCAGCGCCGTGCACCTTGTTCGGCCTTTGCTGGGGTACTCGAAAAAGCAGCTTCAGGGCTATGCAGCCGCACACAATCTCGCCTGGCGAGAAGACGCCTCGAACGCAGACCTGCGGTACCGACGTGCCGAGGTCAGAAAGGTTGTCCTGCCTCAGCTGCGCCGCATCCACGGCGACGAGGTGGTGGCGCAACTCGTGGATATTGCGGCTGACGCCCAATCAGTGCTGGACGGGTGGGAGAATACCCGGCGCGCGCTTTTCGAAGCCGCCGCCCGAAAGGATGGACTGGCAATCGACGAGATTCGCGGGCTCGGTCCGCACTGGCAGGGGCGGCTGATACTCGATGCCCTGGCGCACTTTCTTCCGGCTGCGCCGTGTACAGCAGCAGTAGCCGCGCAGTTGGTCGCGCTGATGGGGGCGCAGGTAGGACGGAGGGTCTCGTTCGGCGCGGGCACGGTATGGCGCGAGCGCGACCAGCTCCGCTTTGTACCGGCAGCCCGGCAGCAGGATGCTACCGTGAAAAGGCTCTATGCAGGCGATTCGGTACACTTTCCCGGCGGAGACGTGCGCGCTTCTGAGGTGCAACCGGCACCGGTGGACGTAAGAGAGTCTGACCACACCTGCTGGGTAGACGCCGAATCCATCTCGCTTCCCCTCACCGTGCGCCCGTGGCAGCCCGGCGACCGGATGCAGCCACTCGGGATGAGCGGGAGGAAAAAGGTCAGCGACCTCCTTACCGACGCGCACTGGCCCGCCAGCGAAAGAAAGCATGCGCTGGTAGTGTGCACGCAGGACGAAGTGGTGTGGGTTCCAGGGGTGCGCCTCTCGGAACGGGTGAAAATTCGGCAAGAGACACGCCATGCCCTCTATCTGACGTGGGTGCCACCGCTTTCCATTCTCGGCAGCGCAGGCTGAGCATGTATCTTGGAGCCGACTCAGAACACGCGCCGCGTTTATGCCCCAGCCTTTATCCCCTGCTGCGCCCGCCCCCATCATGTGCCGGGGCGAACGTTTCCGGCCCTACCTGACTCGTGATATGCTGCAGGAGCGTATCGCCGAAATAGGGGCGGAGATCAGCCGTGATTACGCGGGAAAGCAGCCTATCCTGATCGGGGTGCTCAACGGTGCCTTTATGTTTATCGCAGATCTGATGCGGGCCATCACCATCGATTGCGAGGTCGACTTTCTGAAGCTCTCCTCCTACGGCGCGGCCAAATTGTCGAGCGGAAAAGTGACCGAACTCAAGAAGATCGACGCGGATATTGAGGGGCGACACGTCATTTTTGTGGAAGACATCGTCGATACGGGTTTGTCGATGAATTACATACTCGCGAGCGCGGCGCACAGCAACCCTGCCAGCGTGCGCGTGGCGACGCTGCTGCATAAACACGAGGCCACCCGGGTAGAAGTGCAACTCGACTATGTAGGCTTCCGCATTCCCAACCTGTTTGTGATCGGCTACGGCCTTGATTACGGCCAGATTGCCCGCAACCTCGCCGACATCTACATACTCGACGAGGACAAAGACTGAGTGGCTGCTCAGCCCCCAGTTGTGCCAATAGTTTTAGGGTGCACCACGTACGGGCTGATACCGGCATCGGGATACGCCGCCACACGGGCATACTCCGACGTCTTCGAAAACTCGCGCACCCGGCCGTCACGCTCGCGGATGCGGATGGCACCCCACCGGGGGTCGTAGCGCGCGGTACGCGAATGACCAAACGTGACGTAATAGTGCGCGTCGTGGTAGGCTGTTGACTGGGGCGCAAGTTTTTCAGAAACAAGCCACTCAGCGGCGCGCGATAGCCAGGCGTGGCGTGTTTCCTCGTCGGGTGGTGCGTCCAGAAACGTGATACCGGGAAATCGGCGGTTGATAAAGCGCTGCGACAGATCGGCAAGTACGGGATCGTCGTGGAGCATCCAGCGCTTGAGGCTCGTCAGGATATCGGCGTCGTCGAGCGCGCAAAATGCATGCTGGATAGCTGTTCTGCTCAGCAATTCCAGGGTGATGGTATGCGTCAAAAAGTAGAGCAGGGCAGGGGCGCACGTGTCGGCAAAGTCTGCCTTGTGGTTGGCAAGGTGCGCCCGAACCCGGTGGAGCGCGGCACGGAGAACGGCGTCGCCGGCCAGCACTGTTTTGTGCAGGTACACCTGCCCGTACATCAGGCGCCGCGAGAGCAAGAAGTTTTCTACCGCATAAATGCCTTTAGACTCTACAACGAGGTGACTGTCTGCGCCGCCTGCCGTGGGCTCGACGCGAAGCGTTTTGATGAGCCGCTGCACGCCTACCTCACCCTCTACAACACCAGTGTAAAAAGAGTCGCGGCGAAGATAATCGAGCCGGTCCACGTCAAGCTGACCAGAGACGAGGGCGTGGAAAAACGAACGTTCGTAGGTGCCATCGAAAATGCGTAGCGTCAGGTCGAGCCTGCCACCAGCATGTTCGTTGAGCCGCATAATGAGCGCTCGGCTCATCGCCTCGTGGGGGACGCCGGGCATCAGATCGTGCTCCAGGGTGTGCGAAAAGGGTCCGTGCCCGATGTCGTGCAAAAGTGCGGCGGCAAGGGCGGCGGTGTGCTCCTCGGGTGAGACCGGCGTCCCTTTTTCTACCAGCGTTGCAAGCGCGTCCTGCATCAGCGCCATCGCGCCGAGGGCGTGCCCAAAGCGCGAGTGCTCCGCGCCGGGGAAAACCATGTGTCCCATGCCCAACTGCCGGATGCGGCGCAGCCGCTGCACCTCAGCCGACTCTATCAGGTCGAGAATCACATTCTTCGGCACCGAGATGAAGCCATGGACGGGATCGGAGAATATTTTGAAGCGGCTTTCCATGCGTGGCGTTTTCTGCGGGTGGATCGCTAATCTACGCCTCCTGCCTACCGCTGCCTGTGCTGCTCTCCGTCTATCTCGATATCCCTGATGGGCTGCGTCCCCGTATGGCCTACGCCCTCGAGACGCTGCTCGATGGATGCGGCATCACACCCCTCTATACGCAGGAACAGCCGGTACTCTCGATCGGCGTGGCGCCTGCGCCTGCACCGGTGCAGATACAGGTGAGCGAGACGGCGCTGGCGTTCTTTTCGCAAAAGCAGGCATACAACCCGCGCCATGCCTTTACGCACGATGTTGCAGGCGTGCGCCTCCCCGTCCTCTTCGGCACGCCCACACAGCCTGACTGGCTCTGCTCTGCGTTTTACTGGCTCTCGGGATGGCAGGAATGGACCACGACGCGGGTTGATCAGCATGGTAGGTTTTGCTACGAGGATTCCCTGCAGCATGCCCTCGGAACAGCGCACATCCCTGTTGTAGATCTGTACGCTACTGCGCTGGCACAGGCGCTGCGGCAGGCCGGGGTGGTGGTGCCCGGTAGAAAGTGGGCCGAGAATGCCTGGGCCTTCTGCCCTACGCACGACATAGACGCGCTGCGGAAGTGGCAGGGCAAGGCGTGGTGGCGGGCGGGCCGGGATCTGGTAGGCGCGGGGCGCGCGCTCACGCATGGCGACCCGTACGCGCGGGCGCTGCGGCACCTTCAAGCCGAGACCCGTAGGCACGGAGTGGGCGCCACGTATTATTTCAAGGGCGGGGGCCATGCCCGCGAAGACCACCACTACCGCCTCGGCCACCCGGCCTTGCAGAGTCTGCTACGCGAGCCGCTCTATGAAATCGGCCTGCACCCGTCTTACCACGCGTATAACCACGCAGCGGCGCTGAAGGCTGAGCAGGAGGCGCTCTGCCAGGCTGCAGGCCGGCGCATTTCAGCAGTGCGCAACCATTACCTGCGCTATGACGCGCTCAGCCTCCGGCTGCACGAGGCGGCAGGTTTCGAGACCGACTCGACCCTAAGCTTTGCCCGGCATGAAGGATGGCGGCGGGGCACGTGCAGGCCTTTCCGCGTCTATGACATCGAGCAAGATCGCGCCACAAACGTGTGGGAAATGCCGCTTGCAGTGATGGACACTACTTTATTCGGCTACCGGAATCTGGACGCAGCGGCTGGGTGGCGGGCTACAGAAATGCTTCTCGAAGCGGCCCGGCGTCTGGGGGGCGTCTGCGTAGGGCTGTGGCATAACGGCCTCGAAAACGATCAGGCAGATGCAAAGTCGGCCCAGCATTTTACCCGCACGCTCGACGCTGCTGTTGAAGGTGGCGCGCTCGTCACGTCTGTGGGTGCAGCACTACGTGCGTGGCAGAAAGGCGGTGCGTCAGAAGCCCGCATCCCGTAGCGCTACAGCGCGGGACAGGTAGAAACCGTTCGACCGGAAGCCCTCGCCGGGTAGCAAGCGCAGCCCTACCTGCTCTGCATGATCAGCGTCGAGTGTGCCCTTAAACTCTCCCCAGGTGGCACTTTTAATACTCACGAGCCCATCATTAATGCCTTCGCGGGCATAGAGAAGCATATTCTGCACCCTGAGCAACGGGTTGATGCTTATCCGGGTGCCCTTTCCTGCCTGCCCGGCGTACGAATGATACATGACGTCAGGATGGTCGGGTGTGGCAGGATTGAAAGATTCATCCAGGTGCTCGGGTGTAAGCTCGATAAGCGCCGCAAGCACGTCGGCAGAAGGATGGAGCAGGGTAGAGGCCCCCATCCAGTTGACAAAGTCCGCCAGGGGTTCACGGATGCGCTCGGGCTGCACCATCGCGATAGAGGCCACCGATGAGCCATGATGGGGCGTTGCGATGGTCGTCAGCGTAGCTACGTGCTGGTGCATCTCCATATTCGAGATAAGGTGGCGCGCATCTAGTCCCCCCATCGAATGGGCGATAAGGTTGAGTTTTTCTGCTCCGGTTTCCTCCAGAATGGTGCGTAACCGCGCCAGCCACTGCACCGCGCGGACGGCGACGGTCTGGAAAGGAGCAACGTTGGGCGCGTAGGCAAGCGTGCCGTGCATGCGCAGCAACATCGCTTCCTCGTGGAGATGCCCGTGCCGCCGCAGCCCCGCCAGCAGCCCGAAGCCGTGCATCAGCACGATAGGATACCGGGTGCGCACGAGAAAAGGCTGGGGAAACGGCTCGAGAACGGTGAGACGGGTCAGGGCGGTGGTAGCAATGCGGCGAACGCGAGGCATAGCGCAACGAAGGAGAAATCAGAGCGTGAAGAGCAGCAACACAAACGCGCCGACAAGCGGGACGCGCAGGTTGTCGTTGAAAGGTCCGGGCAGCGCTTCTGCGCCGGCACTCGCTACTGCACAGCACAAAGCAGGGACAAGCCCGATGGCAGGAAACAGCAGCAGCACCCCCAGGGCCGAGAGCGCAAACGCCGCCGACCCCTCCACGGTCCGGCGCGTTCCGGGCCAGCGGTTTAAGCCGAATCGTCTTCCCACGAGCGCTGCCGCAGCATCGGCTATCATGAAAGCGGTAAACGCCGGTACGGCCAGTGCGAGGGGGAACAACACCGCCAGCAGAAAGGCAGATACCAGCACCCACGTAGCACCGTTGATGACGACAGGACCGGGCACGATAGGCTGTTCGTCGGGCCGCATCAGCGACCCCAAACCGGTGGTGATAAGGTGCGAAAAGGCTGGAGAACGAGCGCGAAGTATGTCACCGGACAGCGCCAGGGCAGCGCCGACCCAGAGAAGCATCCAGGACGCCGGATTGCCCAGCCAAGCCATGCCCAGCGGTACCACGAGTGCGAGCAGATGAAGCGCTTTGCGCTTTATTTCGGCGCGGTACGAAAAGCGATTATCGGGGTGCTTGAGGGCGTCGGCGGGCATGTCGATTCTTGCAAAAGGGTACGAGAAGATAGCGTGCGCGCTACCTGCGAGCAGGCACGCTACGCATGCGCGCGCGTTACATTGCGCAACGTAATCCTTTCCATCCGTGCTGCTCATTACCCTGGGTGCCGTTGCACTTGGCACCGGTATCTGGCTTTACTTTCTGCGCCGTTACGACCGCATCGAGCCGGAGGCACTGCGCTACCTGCTCCGTGTAGCTGCGCTGGGCGGCATGATGAGCATCGCCGTAGCGGCGGTGCTCAACGAAGGATTCAGCCGGTGGTTGGGCCTCGACACGAACCTGCTGGCCAACCCGGACGTGGTGCCGCTTGGAAAGCTGTTCGCCTTTTGCCTGTTTGCAGGCTTTAGCGAGGAGATCTGCAAGGCTGTTGCGGCGGTGTACAGCACGCGCTGGGTAGGCGACCTCGACGAGCCTGTTGACGCTATGATCTACGCGATGACGGTTGCGCTGGGCTTTGCAGCGGTAGAAAACGTACTCTACGCGCAGAACTACGGCAATGAGGTACTGCTTGTCCGTTTCCTCTGGCCGGTGCCGGCGCACATGTGCTACGCCGCCGTCTGGGGATACGGGCTTGCCAAGGCGCGCTTTATCTATCCCAACAAAAACCGGGCGCGCGTCATGTGGCCGTATGTAACGGCAGCCGCTTGCCTGCACGCTGCGGCAAATTACGGTCTGTTGGTGCAGCACACCATGGCCTCGCTGGCGAGTCTGAGCCTGCTCATCGGGCTGGGCTATCTGGCGCACCACCGCCTGGAGCAGCTCGTCTCCGAGTCGCCGTTTCTGGAGCCTGGCGAATGTCCGTCGTGCCGCAACCTCAACAGCCCGCGTGCGGTGCACTGTTTTTACTGCGGAACGCCCCTGCAAGAAACTGAGATGTTTCGTATCTGCCCATCCGGCAAACACCGGGTGGCCGTGGGGAAGACCCATTGCCCGGAATGCGGCCTCGCTATGCGGCCTTGTAACCCCCATGTGGTGCGTCAGACCCCGCGCTCGTAACAGGTCAGTATCTTACTCTTTCTTCTCAACCTTCATGTACCATGCGCCTGTTACTCATTCTGACCATGGCCGGGCTACTCGCCGCCTGCGCTGACAAGAACCACGATCACGGCGATACTATTGCAGCGCAGCACGCAGGCGATTCAACGCAGGCTACGCCCGTAGTGGACGAGCCGCGACAGCCTGTTGAAAGCCGCGAAGTTCAGTATGGGACGCACACGGGTTTTCTGGTGACGCCCGTGGACACGTCGGAAGTAAAGGGTGGACTTATCATGATTCACGAGTGGTGGGGACTCAACGACAATGTCCGCGCGATGGCGCGCCGGTATGCAGGCGAAGGATATACCGTGCTGGCTGTAGACCTGTACGGGGGCCGCGTGGCAGAGACGCCTGATTCCGCCCGCGCATTCTACGGAATGGCAACGGGAGACATCCCCGGCGTGCGTGCCAACGTGACGGAAGCTTACCAGTATCTCGCCAGGCGCGGCACCGAGGATGTTGGTATTCTGGGCTGGTGCATGGGTGGTTTGATGGCCCTCCAGGGCGCGCTCGCCCTGCCCGATCGCATCGACGCCACAGTGATTTACTATGGAGACGTGTCAGGTTTTACCACCGAAGAGCTGCGGACTCTGCAGATGCCGGTGCGCGGCTTTTTCGGGGCGGAAGATGGTGGGATACCGGTTGAAACAGTACATGCGTTCGAGCAGCGGCTGCGGCAGGCGGGCGTAGCTGCGGAGATTACCCTCTACCCCGGTGCCGGCCATGCCTTTGCCAACCCGACGGGCAACAACTACCAGCCCGGGCCTGCGCAGGATAGCTGGGAAGAAACGCTAACCTTTCTCAAGACGCACCTCGGCGACGCGTGACACACGACCACCTGCGCAGCCTGTGCCTTTCGCATCCGGGCGTGACCGAGGATCAACCCTTTGGTGAAGACACGCTCGTATTCCGGGTGGGCGGCAAAATATTCGCCCTGCTCGCTCTCGACGCTTTTCCTGCCCGTATCAATCTCAAATGCGATCCGGAACGGGCCGTTGCGTTGCGTGAGCAGTATGCTGCTATCCTACCGGGCTATCACATGAATAAGCGCCACTGGAACACACTCGTGGCCGATGGAAGCATTGAAAGAGACGAGGTTGCCGAACTCGTCGCGCACGCGTACAGGCTTGTCCGCCACGCGCTGCCCCGCAAGGTGCAGGCTGCGCTGCCATGAACGCTGAGGCGCCCTTCGAGGTGGTCTACTTAGATAACCATCTGCTTGTAATAGTCAAGCCTCACGGTCTGCTTGCCCAGGCCGATCGTACAGGTGATCCGGACGTGCTGACACTTGGGAAGGCTTACCTGAAAAGCCGATTCAACCGACCGGGCAACGTTTTTCTCGGGCTTGTGCATCGCCTCGATAGGCCTGTCTCCGGACTGATGGTGCTTGCACGCACCTCGAAGAGTGCGGCGCGGCTGAGCGCGCAGTTTCGCGAACGGTCGGTTGAAAAGGGGTACCTCGCCATAATCGAAGGCATCCTCGACGCACCTGTGGTGCTACGGGATACGCTGCTCAAGCAGGATGAAAAGGTGCGGGTGGTTCCGGCAAGCACAAAAGGTGGGAAAACGGCTGAACTATCCGTCACGCCCGTCTCGAGCCACGACGGTCAAACGCTTGTAGAGGTCAGGCTCGGCACGGGCCGCGCGCACCAGATCAGGGTGCAGCTGGCTGCTCGGGGCTTACCCATTCTGGGAGATAACCGGTATGGAGCTACGCAGCCCTTTGCGCGGGGAGGGATCGCGCTTCATAGCTACCGCCTTGCCGTTGAGCATCCCACCCAGCGGATACCGCTCGTGTGGCACGCCGCGCCGCAGCGATGGCCTTCCCCTTTCGCTTCTCTGGCTCAAGAGAGAACCCGGCGCTCGGGGGCCGGTGCGCAGGCTTAGCTGTCGCGGATAACCCGGATGCGTTCTTCGAGCGTCATGGCCTCGGGCTTGGGCAGGAAAAAGGCGAGTGCCAGGTAGAGCGCAGCCGCACCGCCCCATAGTAGTGTGCCTAGGACGAAGCCAATCCGTACAAAAGTGGGATCCCACCCGAAATACTCGGCGATTCCACCCGCCACCCCGAAGATTTTGCGGTCCCGCGACTTTTTGAGCCTGCTGACAGGCCGGTCCTTGACGATGCGCCCGGCTTCTACCGTGCTTGTAGGCCGGGCCTGCGACGTTGGAGTGGCAAAAGCCGCCCCGAATGTCGAGGTCGCTTTCTGCCGGTTGCGGATGATTTTCTTCTTTTTGGGGCCCGTGCGGATAAGACCAAAGCCCAGCGCAAGGATCAGGAATCCACCGATGAGGGGTAGCATGTGCACAAATCCGATCAGGTTCGGACCCATGCCCGTCAGCTCGTTGATAACGTACAGAATGCCCACCAGTACCATGCTGAGCCCTGCCAGTGTGGGCAGATTGACGAGCGGGTTCTTTTTCTGCTCCTCGTCCTGGAAAAGCATGGTTTCCAGATCATCGTCCGAGTAGGCGTCGATATCGAACGTCTCTTGCTCGTGGGCGTGTGTTGAGGTGCCAGGCGTAAAGGTGCGAGTACGGCTGCTCATGGACGGTAAAGTGGTCTGAAATAGCGGTTAAAAGTACGTCCACGGTTGCTCAGAGTTGCGCTTCGGGCGAAATGCGCACTGTCTGCGTCTCAGTGACAACAACATCTACGCGCGCGTCGTGGGGATGCGCGGGCAGTCTGTCTACCAGCATTCCGTCGAAAAGGGGCACCACGCGTAGAACGCGAGCGTGCGCCAGCAAAGCGTCGTAAAAGCCCCTGCCGTACCCCAGTCGAACCCCGCGGGTGTCAACCGCGAGTGCAGGTATGAGGATGAGAGGGTGAGGGGCAGTGGGGGCGGGCGCTGTATGGGGCGGCTCTTCTATTCCCCAAGTGCCCGTGACGAATACCATGTCTGGCTGCCAGACATGATGGGTGAGCACGGGGGGCGAGGTGTTGGCTACCCGTGGCAGCACAATAGTCTTGCCCTGCACGTGCCACGTGTGGAGAAGAGGCTGTAGGTCAACCTCCCGCTGTGCCCTGATGGGCCAGAAAGAATGGATCGACTCAGCCTGTAATACCTCTGGCAGCGCAGCAATACGGTGGCAGATAGCCGCGCTTCTGCGCGCGTGCTCCTCTTCCGACATCTCCATCCTGAACTGCCGGAACTGCGCCCGCAGCGCCGCCTTCTGCAGCCGAATCTCGTCGCTATCCTGTAGTCCTTGAATCGCCATGAAT
>PPFU01006517.1_pt1 | contig 12772 bp, 12 predicted proteins | sample 1535991 | NCBI WGS metagenome assembly PPFU01 (sample SAMN04901290, study PRJNA319586) | Hypolithon metagenome, whole genome shotgun sequencing project. | isolation source: Antarctic Hypolithon | place: Antarctica: Miers Valley | collected 2014 | reverse complement strand
AGCAGCTGCCGCAGCCGATCTTCACCCCGTCGACCAAGGCCGCGGTCGGCGACCACGACGAGAACATCGATTTCGACACCATGGTGCGCGCCATCGGCGCGGATCTCGCCGAGCAGGTGCGCGACGCCACCCTTCGCCTGTACGCGTTCGCCGCCGCGCACGCGGCGCAGCGGGGCATCCTGCTCGCCGATACCAAATTCGAGTTCGGCACCGACGCCGACGGCCGCCTGCACGTCATGGACGAAATGCTGACCCCCGACTCGTCGCGCTACTGGCCGGCAGAGGCCTACGCTGTCGGCAGCAGCCCGCCGAGCTTCGACAAGCAGTTCGTGCGCGACCACCTGGAGGCACTGGGCTGGGACAAGTCGCCGCCGGCGCCGCGGCTGCCGGCGGATGTTATCGACCGGACGCGCGCGAAATACGCCGAGGCGCTGCAGCGGCTGGCGGGCATCTCGATCGACTGACGCATCCCGCAGCCGCGTGCGACGCGGCGTTCGCACGCCACGCTATGCTGCCCGCGACCGCCACGGAGCGCCGCCCATGAACACCGCACGCGATCCCGTCGCCGCCGACGATGGCGCCACGCGCCCGATCGACCGCTGGTTCGCCAGCTACTCCGACGACCACCGCAACGACACCAACCAGGCAATCCACGTGGTCGCGGTGCCCGCCATCCTGTGGAGCGTGGTCGCGCTGCTGTGGTGCATCCCGGTCCCGGGCGCGCTGCTGCAGCCCGGCGCGTGGGCGGTGCTGGCGATGTTCGTCGCGTGGCTGTTCTACTACCGTGCCTCGCGGGCACTGGGGCTGGGCATGCTGCTGGTGTTCCTGGCGATATCGGCGCTGAACTGGTGGCTGCGCGCGCGCCTCGACGTACGGGGCCTGCTGGTGGCCGCGGTCGCGGTCTTCGTGGTGGCGTGGATCGCGCAGTTCGCGGGGCACCGGATCGAAGGCCGCAAGCCCAGCTTCCTGACCGACCTGGTGTACCTGATGATCGGCCCCGCCTGGGTGCTGGCCAAGCTCTACCGCCGGCTGCGCATCGCCTACTGACCGCGGCGCCGTCTTCCGGTCCGCGCACCGTCGCGGATCGTTCCCCCCACATCGCGGCCGCGGCCCAGCGCGTCGCCGAGGAATGCCGTGCCGCGCCGTGACGTGCTGCTGCTGCTGGTGATCTGCGTGGCGTGGGCGGTCAACTTCCTGACCGCCGCGCATGCGCTGCGCGAGATCCCGCCGTTCCTGTTCACCGCGGTGCGCTTCTCGATGCTGGCGCTGCCGCTGCTGTTCTTCCTGCAGCGGCCGTCCCCAGGCCAGTGGCCGCGCCTGCTGGCGGTGTGCGCCTGCATCGGGGTGCTGCACTTCGGGCTGAGCTTCCTGGCGCTGGCGCTGGCCGGCAACCTGTCGTCCCCGGCGATCGCGATGCAGGCCTACGTGCCGATGACCGCGCTGCTGGCGTGGCTGTTCCTCGGCGAGCGCTTCGGCTGGCGTACGGGGCTTGCGATCGCGCTCAGTTTCGCCGGCGTGCTGGTGCTGGGCTTCGATCCGCTGGTGCTGGCCGCGCCGGCGTCGCTGCTGACGATGCTGGCATCGGCGCTGCTGCTGGCGGTCGGCACCATCCTGATGAAAGGCCTGCGCGACATGGGCGTGCTGGGCATGCAGGGCTGGACCGCGGTGCTCAGCATCGTGCCGCTGCTGCTGCTGAGCGTGCTGTTTGAGCCGGGCGCGTTCGCCGCGCTGCGCCAGGCGACGTGGATCGGCTGGGGTGGCGCGGCGTACGCGGCGTTCGTGTCGTCGCTGCTCGGCCACGGGCTGTACTACGCGCTGATCCAGCGCCATCCGGTGGCACAGGTCACCCCGTGGCTGCTGCTGGTGCCGGTGCTGGCGGTGGCGCTGGGGGTCGTGTTCTGGGGCGACAGGCCGGGCCCGCGGCTGTACATCGGCGGCGCCATGGTGCTGGGCGGCGTGCTCGCCATCGCGCTGCGGGCGCTGGCCAAGGCACGCACGGTCGCGCCGGCGAGCGAGGTCTGAGCGCAAGCGACAGCTGGTCCCGAGAGCAGCGCCACGACCGTGGCCGCGACTGCCACGACCGCGAAGCTCCCGGCGACGCGGTGGGTCGTGCTATCGCCCGTCGGCGGGGACGTCGGATGGCGGCGCCAGCATGGCCGCGGTCGGCGTGAACGCGCGCGGGGCGTAGCCGATATCGCGCTGGGCCATGCCGGCGTCGAACACCAGGTCCTCACGCAGCCGCGCCAGCGCCTGTGGCCCAAAGCCATGCAGGCGACCACTGGCACGTGCGATGCGCACCGCCAGCGCGAACAGCGGCGACGGCAGCGTCCACAGCGCCGCGGGCGGATCCAGCGCAGCGAGCACGCGCAGCACCATGTCCCGGTAGGCCAGCGACTCCCCACCAGGCAGGTCGTAGCCGCGTCCGCCAACGACCTCCGCCGGCGCGGCGATCGTGGCCTCGGCCGCCGCGGCCAGGTCATCAACATGCACCGGCTGGCGCAGGCCGCGCGCATCGTGCGGCAGCACGAATACGCCGCGGCGCCGCGCCAGCGCCGCGATCCGGCTCAGCGTCGCGTCGCGCCCGGCGCCGTAGACCAGCGTCGGACGCAGCACCGTCACCGCCGCGCCGTGCGCGACCGCCGACGCCCACAGCCGCGATTCGGCCTCCGCCAGCCTCGCGGCGAGCGCGCGCTCGGCGTCGTCGCCAGACGCCTGCTTGACCGACACGCTGGTCGAGCCGAACGCGACCACGCGCGGCGCCGCGACCGTCCCCTTCGCATACCAGCGCGCGAAGTGGTCCAGCGGCCCGCAGCTGAAGATCGCGTCCACGCCTGCGGGCAGCCCGCCGACGTGGGCCAGATCGCCGCGCAGCCAGTGCACGGCCGCGGCGTCGCCGGCAGCGCCTTGCGTCGTCGCCACCGGTGCCCGCCGCGATACGGCGTGCACGCGCCAGCCCGACGCCTGCAGCCGCGGCAGCAGCGCAGCGCCGATCTGGCCACTGGCACCGAACACCACCGCTTCGCGCATCAGCACCACGGCACTGCATGCCGGCGCGCAAGCGGACGTCGCCGTTGATACACCAGGCATCGCGGTGCGGGTGCGATCACGCTTGTTGAAACCCGGCGGTCCATCGCGGCAAGGATAGCGGCACGTGGCGCACCGGCACGCGGCCACCGCAAACCATTCGGGTAGAATTCCGGCTCCGCGCGTCCTCCCGGGCGCGGTGCGTGCATCGATCAGGGAGTCCCATGCTCGAAATCCTCCTCGCGCTGCCGTTCGTGCTGGCGCTGGTCGTGGCGATGGCGCGCGACGTCAGCCGCCGGACCACGGCGTGGCTTGCCGGCGCGGTGCCGGTGCTGGGCCTGGCGGTCCTCGCGATGCTGACCCCGGCACTGGTTGCGGGCGAGATCGCGCGCAGCAGCCACGACTGGCTGCCCCAGGCCGGGCTGGCGCTGACACTGCGGCTCGATGGGCTGGCGTGGATGTTCGCGCTGATGGTGCTGGGCATCGGCGGGCTGGTGGTGATCTACGCGCGCTACTACCTCAGCCCGCACGACGACGCGCCGCGCTTCTTCGCCTGCCTGCTGCTGTTCATGGGCGCGATGCTGGGCATGGTGCTGGCCGGCAACCTGCTTCTATTGGTGGTGTTCTGGGAGCTGACCTCGATCAGCTCCTTCCTGCTGATCGGGTACTGGTCGCACCGCAGCGATGCGCGCGACGGCGCGCGCATGGCGCTGACGCTCACTGCCGCCGGGGGCCTGGCGTTGCTCGGGGGCGTGCTGCTGATCGGCCGCATCGTCGGCAGCTACGACCTCGACGTGGTGCTGGCCTCCGGCGACGTGATCCGCGGCCACGCGCTGTATCCGTGGGTGCTCGGGCTGGTGCTGGCGGGCGTGTTCACCAAGTCCGCGCAGTTCCCGTTCCACTTCTGGCTGCCGCACGCGATGGCCGCACCGACGCCGGTGTCGGCTTACCTGCACTCCGCGACCATGGTCAAGGCCGGCGTGTTCCTGCTGGCGCGCCTGCACCCGGCGCTGGCCGGCACCGAGCTGTTCTTCTTCGTGGTCACCACGGTGGGCGCGGTGACCCTGCTGGTCGGCGCGTGGTTCGCGATCTTCCAGCACGACCTCAAGGGCCTGCTGGCGTATTCGACGATCTCCCACCTCGGCCTGATCACGCTGCTGTTCGGCCTGTCGACGCCGATCGCCGTGGTCGCCGGTCTGTTCCACATCCTCAACCACGCCACGTTCAAGGCCTCGCTGTTCATGGCCGCGGGCATCATCGACCACGAGACCGGCACCCGCGACATGCGCCGGCTGGGCAACCTGCGGCGCGCGATGCCGGTCACCAGCGCGCTCGCGATCGTCGCGACGCTGGCGATGGCCGGGATCCCGCTGCTCAACGGTTTCCTGTCGAAGGAGATGTTCTTCGCCGAAGCGCTGGAGATCGGCGGCGATGGCCGCATGCGGCTGTTCGTCAGCATCACCGCATTCGCGGCCGCCGCGTTCGCGGTCGCCTACAGCCTGCGCTTCGTGCACGACACCTTCTTCGGCGACGGTCCGCGCGACGTCGACCGCGAGGTCCACGAGCCGGTGAGCTGGATGCGGATTCCGGTCAAGGTGCTGGTGGTGGCCTGCGTCGCGGTCGGCGTTGCGCCGGCGCTGACGATCGCACCGGTGCTGGCGCTGTCGGCGCGCGGGGTGCTCGGCGACGCGGTGCCCAAGTACAGCCTGGCGGTGTGGCACGGCGTCAACCTGCCGCTGGTGATGAGCTTCGGCGGCGTGGCGACGGGCGTGGCGCTGTACTTCGGGCTGCGGCGGCTCTTCGACGTGCACGCGATCGTCCGCGAGTCCGTCGGCAGGCACCTGTTCCGGGTGAACGACCACGCGTTGTTCGCGCTGGCACGCCGCTTCACCGACGCCGTCGTCAACGGCAACCTGCAGCGTTCGCTGCTGCTGTTGGTGCTTGCGGCGGTCGCGCTGGTCGCGCTGCCGACGTGGCGGGTGCTCGGCCAGGTCGACATCGCCGCCGCGCAGCCGATGCCGGCGTTCGGCTGGGTGGTCTGGCTTACCCTGGTGGCGGCGACGGTCGGCACCGTGGTCCTGCACCGGCAGCGGCTGATGGCGCTGGTGGTGATCGGCGCGGTCGGGCTCGCGGTGAGCCTGATGTTCGTGCTGTTCTCCGCGCCCGACCTGGCGCTGACCCAGCTGCTGGTCGAGCTGGTCACCATCGCGCTGGTGCTGCTGGCGCTCAACTACCTGCCGCAGACCGCACCGCGCGTGCACGGCGACTGGCGGCGGTGGCGCGACATCGCCATCGCGCTGGCGTGCGGCGCCGGCCTGGCGACGCTGGCCTACGCGATGATGACGCGGCCTGCGGACACCATCGCGGCCGAGCTGCTGGCGCGGTCGCTGCCGGAAGCCTATGGCGCCAACGTGGTCAACGTGATCCTGGTCGACTTCCGCGGCTTCGACACGCTGGGCGAGATCGCCGTGTTCGGCATCGCGGGGCTGGTGGTGCACGCGCTGCTGCGGCGCGCGCGGATCGCCGCCGACGAAGTGGTCCCTGGCCCGCCGGCCGACCTGGCGCTGCCGGCCAATCTCAGCCACCTGCTGTTCCCTCTGGTGCTTGCCGTGTCGGCGTACCTGTTCCTGCGCGGCCACAACGCGCCCGGCGGTGGCTTCATCGCCGGGCTGGTGCTGGCGATCCCGCTGCTGCTGCAGTACGTGCTGCAGGGCTCCACGTACGTCGAGTCGCGGCTCGGGTTCGACTACGCGCGCCTGATCGGCATCGGGCTGCTCGCCGCGGCCGCCACCGGTCTCGCGTCGATGGTCTTTGGCCTGCCCTTCCTCACCAGCGGCCACGTCGAGCCGTCGCTGCCCGGCATCGGCACCGTGCCGCTGTCCAGCGCGCTGGGCTTCGACATCGGCGTGTACCTCGTCGTGTTCGGCGGCGCGATGCTGATCCTGTCGATGCTCGGGACCATCAAGCCACCGCTGCCGGGCGCGGGCGCCAGGACGCGCGACGGCCATGACGGCCGCGACGGCCGCGACGGCGACGCGACGGTGACGCCCCCCGTGGAGGTGCGCTGATGGAGTTCGCGATCGCCAGCGCCATCGGCGTGCTCACGTCCGCCGGCGTCTACCTGCTGCTGCGCACACGCAGCTTCGACGTGATCCTCGGGCTGACCCTGCTGTCGTATGCGACCAACCTGCTGATCTTCTCCGCCGGACGCCTGGTGGGGGGCCGGCCACCGGTGCTGCTCGAAGGCGTCGCACCGACGCTGGCCGCGCACGCCGACCCGCTGCCACAGGCACTGGTGCTCACCGCGATCGTGATCGCGTTTGCAATGACCGCGGTCACCATCATCATCGCCGTGCGCAGCCATGGCGACAACGGCAGCGACCGCGTCGACGCCGGTGGCGGGGAGCCGCTGCCATGAACCACCTCCCGGTGATGGTGGTGCTGCTGCCGCTGCTGGTCGCGGCGGTGCTGCTGCTGGTCGAGCGCCGCGGCATCGTGGTGCAGCGCGCGCTGTCGATGGGCGGCGTGGTCGCGCTGGCCGCGATGGCCTGCATGCTGGCGGCGCAGGCCGACCGTGGCGACACCCTCGTCTACCTGCTCGGCGACTGGCCTGCGCGGCTGGGCATTGCGCTGATGGCCGACCGGCTTGGCGCGCTGATGGTGCTGGCCACCGCGCTGCTGGCGATTCCCTGCCTGCTGCACGCCTGCGCCGGCTGGGACCGCCGCGCGCCGCACTTCCATGCGCTGTTCCAGCTGCAGCTGATGGGCCTCAACGGCGCCTTCCTGACCGGCGACCTGTTCAACCTGTTCGTGTTCTTCGAGGTGCTGCTGATCGCGTCGTACGGGCTGCTGCTCTCGGGCGGGCGCGGCGCGCGGATGCGCGCGGGCCTGCACTACGTGGTGTTCAACATCACCGCGTCGACGCTGTTCCTGGTCGCGCTGGGACTGCTGTACGGCATGACAGGCACGCTCAACATGGCGGAAATGGCGCTGCGCGTCGCCGCGATCGCGCCCGAAGACGCCGCGCTGGTACGCGCGGCGGCTGGCATCCTGCTGGTGGTGTTCTGCAGCAAGGCCGCGCTGCTGCCGCTCTACCTGTGGCTGCCGCAGACCTATACCCGCGCGCCCGCCGCGGTGGCCGCGCTGTTCGCGGTGATGACCAAGGTGGGCGTCTACGCCGTGCTGCGCGTGTACACGCTGGTGTTCGGCGCCGACGCCGGCGCGCTCGGCGGCTGGGCCTTCGACTGGCTGCTGCCTGCGGCCATCGCGACCCTGGTGCTGGCGACGCTGGGCGCACTGGCCGCACCCACACTGCGCGCGCTGACGGCCTACCTGGTGATGGCGTCGGCGGCGACGCTGTTCATCGCGGTGGCGCTGGCGACGCCGGCTTCGGTCGCGGCCGGACTTTACTACCTGCTGCACAGCACCTTCGTCGCAGCGGCGCTGTTCCTTGTCGCGGACATGGTCCGGCGGGTGCACGCGCAAGCGCGTCGCACCGGCACACCGGTCGAAACCCGCGCGCTGGCGCTGCCGGGGCTGCTGTTCCTGGTTGCCGCGGTGTCGGTGTCGGGGCTGCCGCCGCTGTCGGGCTTCATCGGCAAGCTGCTGCTGCTCGACGCGGTGCCGGCGTCGCAGGTGTTCGTGGTGTGGACCGTGGTGCTGGCGACCAGCCTGCTGACGGTGGTCGCGCTGGCGCGCGCCGGCAGCCGCACGTTCTGGGAGGGCGACTTCGCGGCAACTCCCTCCGAGGTGCAGCCGCGGCCGGCCGCGGTCGCCGGCGACGCCGCGGCGCGTCCCGGCCACGGCGGCACCCGCCTGGCAGCGACGCTGCTGCTGCTCGGCTACGGCGTGGCGCTCACCGTGGGCGCGTCGCCCGTGTTGCGCTACGCGCAGGCCGCCGCCGTCCAGGTGCTCACGCCCGGCGACACCATCGAGGCCGTCCTCGCCGCGACGCCGCGGCTGCGGGAACCGTCGCCGTGAGGCGCTTCCTGCCGTCGCCGCTGCTCAGCGCCGCGGTCTTCGCGCTGTGGCTGCTGCTGGTGGCCGACGTGGGCACCGGCCAGGTGGCGCTGGCCGCAGTGCTGGCGGTGGTACTGCCGCTGCTCGCCCGCATGCTGGGGCCGGAGCGCGTGCGTTTCGGGCGCGTGCGCGCGGTGGCCGTGCTGGGGCGCCGCGTGGCGTGGGACATCGTGCTGTCCAACGTCGAGGTCGCGCGCCGGATCATCGGTCCGGAGGACCGCATCAGCCCCGGCTTCATCTGGCTGCCGCTCGACCTGACCAGCATCCACGGCATCACCGCGCTGGCCAGCATCGTCACCCTGACCCCGGGCACCCTGTCCACCGAGCTGTCCGCTGACCGCCGCCACCTGCTGGTGCACTGCTTCAACCTGCAGGACGCGGAGGCGACCATCGCCACCATCAAGCGGCGCTACGAGGCGCCCCTGAGGGAAATCTTCCCGTGATCGACACCGCACTCACCATCGCGCTGTACGTCGTCGGGCTGGCCACGGTGCTGGGCCTGTGGCGGCTGCTGCGCGGCCCCACCACCACCGACCGCATCCTGGCGCTGGACACGCTGTACATCAACGCGATCGCGACGCTGATGCTCTACGGCATGGTGCTGCGCTCGTCGGTGTTCTTCGAGGCGGCGCTGATCATCGCGATGCTCGGCTTCGTGGGCACGGTGATGCTGAGCAAGTACGTGATGCGCCGGGATATCGTCGAATGAGCGTCTTCGCCGAGATCGCGATCGTGGTGTTGCTGGCGATCGGCTGCTTCTTCGTGCTGGTCGGCTCGTTCGGGCTGGTCAAGCTGTCGGACTTCCTCAAGCGCCTGCACGGCCCCACCAAGGCGACCACCCTGGGCGTCGGATGCATCCTGGTGGCATCGATCGTCTGGCACGCGCGCTCAGGCGACGGGCTTGGGCTTCGCGAGCTGCTGGTAACGGTGTTCCTGTTCATCACCGCGCCGATCAGCGCGCACATGATGGCGCGCGCCGCGCTGGCCCTCGACCCGACGCAGCGCCCCGCGCCACCCGGTGACGGCGAGGCCCGCGTGGTGGCCGACCCCGGCAACGATGACGTCGCCGCGAGCCGCCAGGCCGCGCCGGTGGTCCGCGACGACGCAGCCCCCGCGGCCGACTGACGACCCGCCCGGCGGGCGTGCCCGCGCCGGCGGCTCAGCCGCGCAGCAGCCAGTACTCGAACACCCACCAGGCGACGAACGCCGCCAGCAGCACCGCACCCTCGCCGCGGCCAACGCGCAGGTCGCCGCGCAGCACCGGCACCAGCAGCAGCGCGAACGCCAGCGCCGCCGGCAGCTCGAGGCGCAGGAACGACGCCGGCACCGCGACGTCGGCGATCACCGCCATGCCACCCAGCACGACCAGCAGGTTGAACAGGCTGGAGCCGATCACGTGGCCGACCACCAGGTCGCCCTGGCCGCGCCGCGCGGCGGCGACCGCGGCGGCCATCTCCGGCAGCGCGGTGCCCACCGCGACCACCAGCAGGCCGGTCAGCAACGGTTCCATGCCCAGTGCGAGCCCGATCGGGGGCGCCGACTGCACCACCCAGCGCGCGCCGTAGTACAGCAGCGCGACCGCGACCACGATCCGCAGCAGGTTGAGCACAAGGTCGGTCCGCGTGCTGGCGAAGGCGTCGAGCGCGGCGCGGACCTCCGGGTGCTCGTCGCGCGCCCGCGCCAGTGCGAACACCACCACCGCGACGAACCCTGCCAGCAGGAGGGCGCCATCGAGCCGCGACAGTCGTCCATCCCAGCCAAGCGCGATCACCGAGACCGTCGCCAACAGCAGCACCGCCAGCAGCGGCGACAGCGCGCGCCAGCGCACCAGCAGCGGGGCCGCCAGCGCCGCGGCACCCAGCGTCAGGCCCACGTTGACGATATTGCTGCCGACCGCGTTGCCCAGCGCCAGCGCCGGCTGCCCCGCCAGCACCGCGCGCGCGTTGACCGCCAGCTCCGGCACCGAGGTGCCGAAGGCCACCAGCACCAGGCCGGTCGCGAACGGCGACATCCCGAGGCGCTGCGCCAGCCCCGACGAGCCCTTGATGATCGAATCGCCGCCCAGCGCCAGCAGCGCCAGCCCGAGCACGAAGAACACGATGGTCTCGAACATTCAGCCGCAGCCTTCGACAAAGTCGATCTGCGGCGCCACGCCGACACGCCACGCGCTGACGTTGCCGTCGGCATCGGTCTCGAACAGCAGCCTGGCCGGTGGCGCACCGGCGGCGTCGACGGACAGGTACTGTCCGCCCTGGACATATTTGTGCGGGGTCGCCAGCAGCCCGTTGCCGTACAGCCCCTGCAGCGCCTCCGTCGCCATCCCGATGCGGCCACCGCCGGGCGCCACGTGCGTCAGGTCGGTCGCGCTGTAGCGCACGAAGAGGTCGTTGTCGAACATGAAGGCGAGCCGGTCCGGCGCGGCCTGGCCCTCGGGCGACAGGTGGAAGCAGCCGTCGGCCGCGCCCGCAGGCGCGCGCCCGACAAGCGCGCCATCCTGCCACTCAGCGCGCGCCTCCGCGGCGCTCATGCCGAAGTCGAGCGCGCCGTAGCCGTCCATCCGCGCGTCGCCCGCCGCGGCGATCGTCGGCAGGGAGGCGCGCGGCATCGTCACCGGCGCCACGTCGACGGCGGGCTGGTCAACGCCGGCGCCGGCGTCGACGTCGGATGGCGGGGAATCCGCACCGCACGCGGCAAGCCCGCAGGCAGCAAGGGCGGTCGTGAACAGGGTCAGGCGAAGGCGGTTCATCGGCGGCTCCAGGCTGTGAGGCCTGGAGCGTAGCAAACGCCCCGACGCGGTGGCCGTCGATCAGACTGCCAGGGCGCAGCGCCCGCCCACGTCAGCGCGGCGCCACGAACTGCCGGCGCAGCCCCGCCCAGCACGCCTGGTAGTCGCGCTGTCGGTGATCGGCGTCCAGCGCCTGGCGCGTCGGGCGGATCACCGCGCGGGTCTCGAACATGAAGGCCATCGTGTCGGCGATGACGTCCGGCCTCGACAGGTCCGCGGCGGACGCCTTGTCGAAGGTCACCGCATCCGGGCCGTGCCCGCTCATGCAGTTGTGCACGCTGCAGGCGCCCGGCGGGAAGCCGTTGGCCTTGGCGTCGTAGGCGCCGTGCACCAGGCCCATGAACTCGCTGGCCGCATTGCGGTGGAACCACGGCGGCCGGAACGTGTCCTGCGCCACCAGCCAGCGCGGCGGGAAGATCGCGAAGTCCATGTTGGCGGTGCCCGGGGTGTCGCTGGGCGCGGTGAGCACGGTGAAGATGCTCGGGTCCGGATGGTCGAAGCTGATCGAGCCGATGGCGTTGAAGTGACGGAGGTCGTACTTGTACGGCGCGCAGTTGCCGTGCCAGCCGACGACATCGAGCGGCGAGTGGTCGATGTCCGCGCGCCACAGCCGGCCGAGGAACTTCGCCACCAGCTCGAAGTCGCCATGGACGTCTTCGTACTCGGCGCAAGGGGTCAGGAAGTCGCGCGGGTTGGCGAGGCCGTTGGCGCCGATCGGCCCCAGGTCGGGCAGCCGCATCGCGGCGCCAAAGTTCTCGCAGACATAGCCGCGCGACGCGCCGTCGGGCAGGTCGACGCGGAAGCGCACGCCGCGCGGGACCACCGCGATCTCCTGCGGCGCCACGTCCAGCACGCCGAGCTCGGTCGCGATGCGCAGCGCGCCCTGCTGCGGCACCAGCAGCAGCTCGCCGTCGGCGCTGTAGAAGTAGCGTCCCTGCATCGACGCGTTGGCGGCGTAGAGGTGGATGCCGACGCCGGCCTGCGCCGCCGCCGAGCCGTTGCCAGCGACGGTATACAGGCCGTCGACGAAATCGACCGGCGTATCAGGGATCGGCAGCGGGCTCCAGCGCAACTGGTCCGGCGACACCGGTGCATCGTCGAACACGTCATGGAAACGTGGCTGCATAAACTCCGAGAAGCTGCCGTGCATCAGCGCCGGGCGGATGCGGTATAGCCAGCTGCGGCGGTTCTCGCTGCGTGGCGCGGTGAACGCGGTGCCGGAGAGCTGCTCCGCGTACAGTCCGTGCGCCACACGCTGGGGCGAGTTGCGGCCCTCTGGCAGCGTGCCGGGCAACGCCTGCGTGGCGAACTCGTTGCCGAAGCCGGACATGTAGCCGGTCGGCGCGGGGCCGGCCGCATCGCGCTGCGGCAGCGGGATCACGTTGTCGTCGGGGGAAGCGGCCATGGCTGTGTCCCTACAGCACGCCGCGTTTCATCTGGTCGCGCTCGATGCTCTCGAACAGCGCCTGGAAGTTGCCCTCGCCGAAACCTTCGTTGCCCTTGCGCTGGATGATCTCGAAGAAGATCGGACCGATGGCGTTGGTAGTGAATATCTGCAGCAGCTTGCGCTCCTTGGTCTCGGCGTCGGCGTCGATCAGGATCTTGTTGCGCGCCAGCCGCGCGACGTCCTCGCCGTGGTTGGGCACGCGCTCGTCGATGACGTCGAAGTAGGTGTCGGGCGTGTCGAGGAACTCAATGCCCTGCGCGCGCATCGCCTCGACGGTGCCGTAGATGTCGTCGGTGAAGCAGGCGATGTGCTGGATGCCCTCGCCCTTGTACGCATCGAGGTACTCGTTGATCTGCGACTTCGGGTCGTTGGATTCGTTGAGGGGGATGCGCACCACCCCGTCGGGCGCGGTCATCGCCTTCGACTTCAGCCCGGTCTTGGCGCCCTTGATGTCGAAGTAGCGGATCTCGCGGAAGTTGAACAGCCGCTCGTAGTAG
>PPFU01002240.1_pt1 | contig 12782 bp, 12 predicted proteins | sample 1535991 | NCBI WGS metagenome assembly PPFU01 (sample SAMN04901290, study PRJNA319586) | Hypolithon metagenome, whole genome shotgun sequencing project. | isolation source: Antarctic Hypolithon | place: Antarctica: Miers Valley | collected 2014 | reverse complement strand
CTGATGTAGCCCGCACCGTCGGCGATCACGTTGCTGTCGAGCGTGTACGGCGTGTAGTCCTCGTCGTCCAGGAACACGAACGCGTCGCCATCCTTGTACGAGAACGTGGCCTGGCGGCGCGAGAGTTCGACTTCCTTCAGTTCGTCGTCGCCGCCGAGGCTCAGGTCGTACTTCGTCCCGCCGGGAACGCTGTACAGGGAAAACCGGAACTTGGCGTTGCCGCCGCGGCCCTGGGGCGAACTGCGTTCGATGTCGCGGACCTGATAGACGGTGCCGTTGTATTCGACGACGTTACCTTTTTTGATGTCGTAGGCTTTCATTGAGGGGATTCGGGATTCGGGATTAAGGATCAGGGATTGGGGGTGGGGAATTGCAAGAGCGATTTTCTATTGCTCGTCATTCCCGCGAAGGCGGGAATCCAGTGACTTTGATCTTGACGCAACATGGAGCAAGGTCGCTGGATTACTCGCTGCGCTCGCCCCTTCGGGACCTGCCTTCGGCCCTTCTGCGCGCTGCGCGCCGGTCCCGCCTTCGCGGGAATGACGATTCATCGTTGAATGCTACTTCGGCGCCAGCCGCGTCGCGCCATCAAGTCGGATCGTTTCGCCGTTGAGATAGCGGTTACCGAGGATGTAGGCGACCAGATCCGCGAACTCCTCGGGTTTGCCGAGCCGCGAAGGAAACGGGATCGACGCACTCAACGACTTCTGTACGTCGTCAGGCATGCCATCGACCATTGGTGTCCAGAAGATCCCTGGCGCTACGGTCATCACGCGGATGCCGAAGCGCGCCAGCTCGCGCGCCATCGGCAACGTCATGCCGACCACGCCGCCCTTCGAAGCCGAATACGCGGCTTGTCCGACCTGCCCTTCGTAGGCCGCGACCGACGCGGTGTTGACTATCACGCCGCGCTCACCGTCTTCGCCGGCTTCGTTGTGCTGCATCAACGCGGCGGCGGCTTTGGCGACATTGAAGCTCCCGACCAGGTTCACCATCACCGTGCCGGCAAAATTCCTGAGCGGCATCGCGCCATCGCGCCCGATCACGCGGCCCGCGCCGAGAATGCCGGCGCAGTTGATCGCGGCGTTGAGCCCGCCGAGGAATTCCCCTGCCGCGCCGACATTGGCGACGACATCGTCCTCGCTTGTCACGTCGGTCCTGAAATACCGCGCGCTGTCCTCGCCAAGTTCCGCGACCGCCGATGCGCCCTTATCGTCTTTGACATCGAACAACGCGACCTTGCCGCCGCTGCGGACGAGGTGTTGCGCGACGGCAAGACCGAGGCCGGAAACGCCGCCGGTGACGATGGCGCGGACTGTGCTGGGTTGCATGCGAATTCCGGATGATTGAATGCGGGGATTTTAACCGCTGCCATGCGTGCCCGTAATCCGTGCAGGAGCACCCTATGGGCGCGATGAGGCTCTGCCGGCAACGCACATCGCGCCCATGGGGCGCTCCTACAGGTCCATCAGGTAGAACGTGTTGCAGCCACCGTGCCCGGTATTGCCCAGCGACGCGTCGATGCGCTGGAAGCCTGTGCGCCCGTACAGTTTCATCGCGGCGTCCATGCCATGCAGCGTCTCGAGGTAACAATGGCTGAAACCGAATCCGCGTGCCGCGTCCAGGCAGCGCGTCATCAGTGCCGCGCCGGCGCCGAGGCCGCGCAATGTCGGCAGGAAGTACATCTTGCGCAATTCGCACGTTCCGTCATCACCACCTGTGAGCGGTGCAACGCCGCCACCGCCTTCGACAATGCCGTCGCGCTCCACGACGAAGTACGCCGAACGCGGCGCGGCATATGCATGGCTCATCCAGTCAACTTCCGGATCGTTGATCGCGAAACCATCGCCGCCTGCACCGAATTCCGGCATCACCCGACGGATGGTGGCCGCGATGGCGTCATCATCGGACGCTGCGATCGGACGTATCAACAGGCGCGCGTGGAGATCAGGCATGGACGCCGGCTCCCCGGGCCTGTTGCAGGCGCATCGCGAATTCGTCGGCGACAAGCCCCGGTGCGAACAGGAAACCTTGTCCTACAGGTACACCCAACTGCACCAGGAATTGCCGCTGCAGTTCCGACTCCACGCCTTCAGCCACCAGCCCAAGCCCGAGGCTGCTGGCGATCGCGGACACCGCTCGGCACACCGCGACATCGGAAGGGTTGCCCGGGACCCCGCCGACGAACAGCTGGCTGAGCTTGAGGCCATGGATCGGCAGGCGTCGCAGGTAATTGAGCGCGCTGTAGCCTTCGCCGAAATCATCAATGGTGAGCAGCACGCCCATGGCGCGCAGTTTTTCCAGTGCAAGGATGGTGTCGGCCGAATCCTCGATCAGAACGCGTTCGGTGAATTCCAGTTCCAGTGCCGAACCAGGCAATGCGAATTCCTGCAGCGCTTCGCTCACGCGCCGCACAAGGTCTTCCGCGAGGAATTGCCGGTACGAGACATTGATCGCGACACGGACGATGCCGTGGCCCTGCCGCCGCCATGCATCCACCTGCTTGCAGGCTTCGCGCAACACCCATGCACCGATGCGGACGATGTCGCCGGTGGTTTCGGCGTGGCTGATGAAGATGTCCGGACGTAGCTCGCCGAGCTGGTGGTTGTCCCAGCGGATCAATGCCTCGGCCGCGACGATGTGGCCATCGCGCAGGTCGACCTGCGGCTGGTACACCAGATGGAACTCGCTGTTGTCGGTCGCACGCCGCAGCTGCGTTTCGATCTGCAGGCGATCCTGTTGGCGCTGTGCCAGGTCCGGCGTGAACGCCTGCCAGCCGTTGCGCGTGCGTCGCTTGCTGTCGTACATCGCCGCGTCCGCGTTCTGGATGAGCTGCTGCGGACGCGAACCATCGGTGGGGGTGCGCGCGATGCCGATGCTGGCAGTGATGGCGAGCTCGTCCTTGCCAAACTCGAAACTCTGCGCAAAGGACGCCAGCACGCGCTCGGCCAGCCGTTGCGGACGGCAGGGATCGTCGCCCGTCGCACAAACCGCAAGGAATTCGTCGCCGCCGAAACGAGCGACCAGGCCTTCGCCGACGATCGCGCCGTGGATGCGCTGCGCGGCATTGATCAACAGTTCGTCGCCGACCGCGTGGCCGTAGACGTCGTTGATGGTCTTGAAGCGGTCGAGGTCGATGTACAGCACCGCCACATCTGCAAGCGTTGGGTCCGCCAGCATCAAGCCGAGTTCGGCGAGCAGCGCGTCGCGATTCATCAACCCGGTCAGCGGATCGGTGCGCGCCTGGACGCGCAACACGTCCTCGGCGTGCTTGCGTTCGGTCACGTCCTGCAGCGTGCCGGTGATGCGCGTGGCGTGATCATCGGGATTGCCCTGGCCGATGACGCGTGCCCAGAAATCCCCGCCGTCGCTACGCCGACCCTGGATTTCCAGCGAAAAACCGCCCGTATCCGCATTTAAGCCCTCGATCGCGGCACGCAGGCGCGCGCCATCGGAATCGAGCAGGCAGGCCAGCATGTCGTCGAGGGTGGCCGGTGTTTGCGCCTGTCCAAGGATGTGGCGCGCTTCATCTGTGAGATACAACTTCCCGCGTCCGGCGTCCCATTCCCAGCCGCCGATGTGGGCGAGCGATTGCACGCGATCGAACAGGGCGTTGTCGCGTTTAAGCGAAGTGACATCGCTGAACATGGCGAACACGTGATCTGGCTCGGTGCTGTCGGGCGAGAACACGGGCTCGGTGTCGACGGTGATCCACGTCATCCGGCTGGAGGGCTTGTGGATGACTCCCATCAGCGTGCTGCCGATGGCCTGTCCGGTGCGTAGCGCGCGCGACAGCGGCCAGTCCTCGATGCGCATCGGGGAGCCTTCCTCGTCGAGGGTGATCCATTCCTCGCCGTGCAACAGCCCCGGAATCATGCTGTCCAACTTGAGGCCGATCATGCGATGCGCCGCGGGATTGGCGGATACCACATTGAGATCGCGATCCAGCAGCATCACGCCCTTGTCGATGGATTCCATCAGCAGCCGGTAGCGCGATTCCGCATGCCAGCGCGCGCTCAGGTCGCGCGCCACGGCGACGATGCAGCGCTTGCCGTCGTGCATGAAACCCGCGGAATGCACCTCGACCGGAAAGCGCGTGCCGTCGCCGCGCTTGTTGGTGACTTCTATGACGTAGGTTTCGCCGCGGTTGAGCGTTTCCCACACTGGAATCAGGTGATCCTGAGGCAGCTCGGGATTCAGAACCGCGATCGACTGCCCGACGATCCGCGCGCGCGGCAATTTGTACGCGGCCATGCCAGCCTTGTTGAGGTCGAGCACGATGCCGTTCTCGTCGAGCACGCTGACCGGATCGGGCACCGCATCGAACAGCGCGCGGTAGCGTTGTTGCGCGGAGTCGGCCGACAGCTCCGCCGCACGCAACGCATTGCGCGCGCGCAGCAGCAGGGCGCGCACCGGCGCGTTCAAGGTGGAATCGGCGCAGGCGCGTTGCAGTGCGTCGAGCGTCGCCGCCGCGTCGCGCTGATCGTCGTGCGGATCGACACTGGCGGAACGATCCGGCGGTACGCCTGCGGTCATACCGTGGCGAGCGCCTTACCGGCCTTGCTGCCGGTTTCGCGTCCGAGCAGGGCGGCGAGCCAGCGGCCGGTCTCGGCGAGTTTGCCGAGGTCGATGCCGGTGTGGATGCCAAGCCCATGCAGCATGTACACGACGTCCTCGCTGGCGACGTTGCCGCTGGCGCCCTTGGCATAGGGACAACCGCCGGCGCCGCTCACGGCCGAATCGATGACCGCGACGCCTTCCTCCAGGCAGGCAAGGATGTTGGCGAGCGCCTGCCCGTAGGTGTCGTGGAAGTGGATGCCGAGCGCCTGCATCGGTACTTCGCCGGCGACGGCTTTCAACATCCCGCGCGCCTTGTCGGGCGTACCGATGCCAATGGTGTCGCCCAATGAAATTTCGTAGCATCCAAGCGCATGCAGGCGCTTGGCGACACGGACCACGTCGGCAACGGGAACGTCGCCCTGATAGGGGCACCCCAGTACGGTGGAGACATAGCCGCGCACCGCGACGTTATCAGCCTGCGCGCGTTCGAGCACGGGCATGAAGCGTTCGATGGATGCATCGATGGAAGCGTTGATATTCTTCTGGTTGAAGGCTTCCGACGCTGCGGTGAACACCGCGACTTCCTCCACACCCACCGCGCGGGCGCGTTCGTAGCCGTGCAGGTTCGGCACCAGCACTGGATAGCGCACGCCGGGTGCGCGCGTGATGCCGGCGAATACGTCGGCAGCATCAGCCAGTTGCGGCACCCATTTGGGGCTGACGAAACTCGTGGCTTCCACTGTCTGCAAACCCGTCGCAGACAGACGGTCGATCAGCTCGATCTTGTCGGTGGTGGCGATGGCGTTCTTTTCGTTCTGCAGGCCGTCGCGCGGGCCGACTTCGACAATGCGCACCGCATGCGGCATGGCCATCTCAGGTCTCCAGCGTGACCAGTGCTGCGTCGCCGTCCACGACATCGCCCGCGGCCGCACGCACCTCGGCGACGGTGCCGTCGCGCGGGGCCTTCAAACTCAGCTCCATCTTCATCGCTTCCATCACCAGCACCTCCTGGCCTTCGACGACGGAATCGCCGACTTTCACCTTCACCAGCACGATACGCCCCGGCATCGGCGACAGCACGCGATGGCCGCTGCCGCCTGCATCGGCGCGCTCGAACTGGTACAGCGCAACCGGCTCCAGCCGCAGGCGCTCCGCGCTGTCATGGATGTCGAGCGCCGTGGCACCGATGGACACCGGATAACGCCGTGCTTCTCCGTCGAAACGTGCGCTGAGCACGCCGTCGGCCATGCGCGCGCCGGACACATCGATGGCCCGGCTGTCGTGTTCGATCGCATAGGCGCCGTCGCTGCCGTGACCCGTCACTTCGATGCGCTGGCCGCGATGCTGGAAAGCCAGCGTGCGCCCGCCGGCATGGCCGTGGCGCCAGCCGTCGCTGATGGCCCACGGCGAATCGGGTTCGCTCGAATCGGCGGCTTGCAAGCGTTGGGCCTGCTCCTGTTGCAGCAGTTGCGCAACGGTCGCGGCGACGAGCAGATCGGGATGCGCTGATTGCGGCGGCATGAATTCTTCGAGGTGGCGGTCGAGATAGCCGGTGTCGATGGTGCCGTCGACGATCGCTGGATGACGCACCAGCGTCTCCAGGAATTCGATGTTGGATTTCGGGCCTTCGATATCGCACTGCGCCAAGGCTTCGCGCATGCGCGCCAGCGCGCGCGGGCGGTCCTCGTCACAGACGATGAGCTTGGCGATCATCGGGTCGTAGAAGATGCTGACAATATCGCCTTCGACTACGCCCGAGTCGATGCGCACATGCGCGGACGGCGAGGGCAGGCGCAGGCGTTGCAGCTTGCCGGAGCCGGGCAGGAAACCAGCTTCGGGATCCTCGGCGTAGAGGCGCACTTCGATGGCGTGGCCGGTTTGCATGATGTGTTGCTGTTGCAACGGCAGCGGTTCGCCGGCCGCGACGCGCAGTTGCCATTCGACAAGGTCGAGCCCGGTCACGAATTCGGTGACGGGATGCTCCACCTGCAGGCGTGTGTTGATCTCCATGAAATAGAAGCTTCCATCCGCGCCGACGATGAATTCCACCGTGCCCGCGTTGACGTAGTCGATCGCGCGCCCCGCCTCGACTGCTGCCTGTCCCATCGCCGCGCGCATCTGCGGCGTGAGCAGCGTCGAGGGAGATTCCTCCAGTACCTTCTGGTAGCGGCGCTGCGCGGAGCATTCGCGCTCGTTGAGATGGATCACGTTGCCCTGGTCGTCGCCGAAGATCTGGATTTCGACGTGGCGCGGGGTGCTGATGTAGCGTTCCAGCAGCACGCGATCGCGGCCGAATGCGTTCTTGGCTTCGCGCTGGCAGCTTTCCAGAAGGGCGGCGAACTCATCCGTGCCACGCACGATGCGCATGCCCTTGCCGCCGCCACCGTGCGCGGCCTTGATCATCAACGGATAGCCGATGCGGTCGGCTTCGGCATGCAGGTGCGCCGGGTCCTGGTTCTCGCCCGTGTAGCCCGGTACCACCGGCACCCCGGCCGCCTGCATCAATTCCTTCGCGCCGGCCTTGCTGCCCATCTTGCGCATCGAGTGCGCCTTGGGGCCGATGAAGGTGATGCCTGCGGCTTCGACCGCGTCTGCGAAATCAGCGTTTTCGCTGAGGAAACCATAGCCCGGGTGAATGGCCTGCGCGCCGCAGCGTTTCGCCACATCAAGAATCACGTCGCCGCGCAGATAACTGTCCTGCGGCCGTGGCCCACCGATCGGATACGCCTCATCCGCCTGCCGCACATGCTGCGCATCGGCGTCGGCTTCGGAGAACACCGCTACGGTGCGAATGCCGAGCTTGCGCGCGGTGCGGATGACGCGGCAGGCGATCTCGCCGCGGTTGGCGATGAGGATTTTGGAGAACATGGGCTCTTATTCCGGCGTGTGGCAAACCGCTTCGATGTTGTGACCATCCGGATCAAGCACAAATGCGCCGTAGTAACCGGGATGGTAGATCGGGCGTAGGCCAGGCGCGCCATTATCGGAGGCGCCGGCAGCGAGTGCCGCGCCGTGGAATGCATCCACTTCCGCACGCGATGTCGTTGCGACGGCAACGTGCAAGCCACTCGTCGTACCGCCGGTGCCAATCCAGAAATCCGGCTTGCGGTCCTTGCCGAAACCGGCGTGCCGCGAGCCATCGCCCGACATCTCCGGCGTCACTTCCATCACCAGCACGTAGCCGAGGGGCGCCAGCGCCTGCTTGTAGAACGCGAGACTGCGATCGAAATCCGAAACCTTGAACCCGACGTGGTCGATCATGGGGCTACCTTTGCAATCCAGTCTGGCGGACGTTTGTCGAGGAAAGCGGACAAGCCTTCTTGGCCTTCGGGCGAGATGCGCAGGCGTGCAATCAGCGATGCGTTGTCGGCGTCCAGCGCGTCGCGATGCGCAGCCTCCGCGACGCTGCGAATCAGTGTTTTCGCGCTGGCGGCGGCGACCGGGCCTGCCTTGAGCAGCAGTTCGATCTGCTTCAGCACGGCCGCATCGAGTTGATCGGGGGTCACGACGTCATTCAGCAGCCCCAACCGCAGCGCCGTGGCCGCGTCGAACAGTTCCGCGGTCGCAAACCAGCGTCGCGCCTGCCGTGTGCCGATCGCGGCGATCACGTAAGGCGAGATCACGGCAGGCAGCAACCCGAGTCTCGCTTCCGTCAAACCGAACTTCGCGGTATCAGCGGCGATGGCGATGTCGCAACACGCCACCAGTCCCACGCCGCCGCCGAAGGCCGAGCCATGCACGCGCGCGATGGTCGGTTTTGGCAGTTCGTCCAGCGTGCGCATCAGGCGGGCGAGGGCGAGGGCGTCGCTGCGGTTTTCGGACTCGCTGGCGGCGGCCATGCCGCGCATCCAGCTGAGGTCGGCGCCGGCTGAAAAGGAAGCGCCCGCGCCTTCAAGGACCACGACCCTGACGGAAGGATTTTCGCCGATGGCACTCAAACCATCGGTCAGCGCGGCGATCAGTCCGGCGTCGAAGGCATTGTGCAGGTCAGGCCGGTTGAGGCGGACCCGGGCCACCGGTCCGGCGTGTTCGATCAATAACGAGTCGGTCATCCGGCAGCGCTCGAAAGATGAACATGCATGATAGCCGCTGACTGGCAGCCACTGAGATGACGGCCGCAGGCCTTCCGCCCTTGCCGCGCTTCACTCGCAAGCCGATGCTAGAATGAGAACAATTCTTATTTGGCAGGCGCATGCTGCTTTCCGACTTGCCCCATCGCATCTCGGCCATCGTGGAAACGGTCGAGGATCGCGCGCTAAACGACGGCATCGCGCGGCGGTTGCGCGAGCTCGGTTTCGTGGCGGGCGAGGCGGTGCAGGTGATGGCGTCGGGGCCGGTCGGCGCGGAACCGTTGCTGATCCAGATCGGCTACACGCGGTTCGCACTGCGGCGCTCGGAAGCGGCGCGCGTGCGCGTGCGGACCCAAGGCGTGGATGCAGATGGGGCAGCGCGGGCATGAGCACCGCGATCGCGACTCCGTTGCGGCTCGCGCTGGTTGGTAATCCCAACAGCGGCAAGACCGCGCTGTTCAACCTGCTCACCGGCAGCCGCCAGAAGGTTGCCAACTACGCCGGCGTCACGGTCGAGCGCAAGGAAGGTCGCTTCACTGCGCCCTCGGGCCACCACTACGCGTTGCTGGATTTGCCCGGCGCATACAGCCTGCATGCGGCCAGCCTGGACGAAGCGGTCGCGCGCGATGTCTGTCGCGGCTTCTACCCCGGCGAACCCGCGCCGGACGTGCTGGTGTGCGTGGTGGATGCGACCAACCTTCGCCTGCACCTGCGATTCGCGCTCGAACTGAGGCAACTCGGCAAGCCGATGCTGGTCGCGCTCAACATGGCCGACGCGGCGCGCAAGCGTGGGATCGTGATCGATGTCGATGCGCTGCAACGCGAACTCGGCGTGCCGGTCGTTGAAACCGTTGCCGTCAGGCACGACGGCGCGCGCGCGCTTATCGAACGAATCGACGCACTCGCCATCGCGCCGAAGGCGCCTTCAAGGACACTGTCGGAAAGCGAAGTGGTGGAAGTCGACGCCTTGCACGCCGAAACGCGACGCTTGCTGGAACTCGCGGTCACGGTGCCGCGCCGTACCGCGAGCATCGACGACGCCCTGGATCGCTGGCTGCTGCATCCCGTCGCCGGCCTGATGACGCTGGCGCTGGTGATGTTTTTCATCTTCCAGGCCGTGTACGCGTGGGCGACGCCGATGATGGACGGCATTGAGGCGATCACCGGCGCAGTCGGCGGCTGGGTCGGCGACGCGATGCCTGACGGACCGCTGCGCAGCCTGCTGGTGGACGGCATCATCGCTGGCGTCGGCGGGGTGATCGTGTTCCTGCCGCAGATCCTGATCCTGTTCGCATTCATCCTTGCATTGGAGGAATCGGGTTACTTGCCGCGCGCCGCCTTCCTGCTCGACAAACTGATGTATTCGGCCGGCTTGTCGGGACGTTCGTTCATCCCGCTGCTGTCGAGTTTCGCCTGCGCCATCCCGGGCATCATGGCAACGCGTTCGATCCAGGATCCGCGCGACCGCATCGCGACGATCATGGTCGCGCCCCTGATGACGTGTTCGGCGCGGTTGCCGGTGTATGCACTGCTGATCGGCGCGTTCATTCCGCAGCAACAAGTGCTGGGCATTCTCAATCTGCAAGGTCTGGTGTTGTTCGCGCTGTATCTGGCGGGAATCGTCAGCGCGCTGATCGTGTCGTGGGTGATGAAGCGCTGGCGGCGCGATCGAAGCGAGCATGTGCTGCTGCTGGAACTGCCGTCGTACCGCATGCCGCATCCGCGCGACCTGCTGATCGGCCTGTGGGAACGCGCGATGATCTTTCTCAAGCGCGTCGGCGGCATCATTCTTTCACTGACGGTGCTGTTGTGGTTCCTGTTGTCGTTTCCTGCGCCGCCGGACGGCTACACCGGTGCGGCGATCGACTACAGCTTCGCCGGCCGCATCGGCCATGCGATGACGGCAGTGTTCGCGCCGATCGGTTTCAACTGGCAGATCTGCATCGCGCTGATTCCGGGCATGGCCGCGCGCGAAGTGGCGGTGTCTTCGCTGGCGACGGTGTACGCGTTGTCGGCGGCGGACGACGCTGCGGCCGCCGATGCGCTGACGCCGATCATCTCCAGTGGCTGGTCGCTGGCAACAGCGTTGTCGCTGCTTGTGTGGTTCATTTACGCGCCGCAATGTCTTTCGACGCTGGCGACGATCAGGCGCGAAACCAATTCATGGCGCCAGACGGGGATCGCGACGGGGTATCTGTTCGCACTGGCGTATCTGGCGTCGTTCGTGACGTACCAGGTTGCCGTCATGCTGGGAGCAGGCTGATGGCGCTGGCGCTCGTTCTGCAATATGTGTTGATCGGAATCGTGGTCGTCGTCAGCGCGGCATTCCTTGCGCAGAAGCAATGGCCGGCTGCCGTGAGAAAACTGCGCGTCGCATGCGCCTTGCCCTTGCTGCGAGCAGGGTCCGGCAAGCCGATGCAGGCGCTGGGACGTTTGATTGCACCTGCGCCGCTCGCGGCGAAGACAGAATGCGGAAGTTGCAGCAGCTGCTCGTAGCGGGCCGGGGCCCGCTTGGCTCAATGCTTGCTCTTCCCGTTGCCTGACGGCTTGGTGCCGATGCGTTCGAACACTTCGACGGCAACCGAAAACGTGCGCTCGTCATTGGGATTCAACGCGCCGACGCCGACGACCTGGCGCGTTACTTCTTCACCGCGCCCGTTGCGGATCGACAACACCACCGAGTATTCCCAGGTTGGCCCATCGGCAGGCTGCCGGATCGTGCCTTCGACGCTGAGAGGCGTGACGTTGGGCACGGCACGCTGGATGATGGCCGAGTCGAAACGCAAGTGCCCGCGGCACCCCGGACAGACGCTGGCGCTGTCCAGGATGGTGGCCTTGCAGTGAGGGCAGGTTCGGGTTGCCCCCGTGGTCCCGGGGCGTGCCGCCATGCTCATGTCGTGGGGCCGTTCTCCGCGCCATTGCCATTGCCGTTCGGGGATTTGCCGGCTGCCGATGTCTTCTCTTCCCAGCCGAACTCGACGTTGCCTCGCATGCGCGAACCTGCAGCGACGGTGAGCGAGCCGGCTTTCAGGTCGCCGATCATCACGCCCGAATCGAGCAGCTCGACGCGCGTGGCGGAATCGATGTTGCCTTCGAGTTCGCCGGCGATGATGACTTTCTTGGCGCGAACCTGACCATTGACCTTCGCGCCACGTTCGATGCTCAGGTCGCCCTGCACATTGACGTCGCCCTTGAAGTTGCCGGCGATACGGACATGTCCCGCACCTTCGATCTTGCCTTCGATGGTCAGGTCGGCGGAGATCAGCGATTCCTTCGCTTCGCGTTCGGCGGGTTGGCGCGCGACGGGCGGATTTGCGGCGTAGGCCGGCATCACGGGTGTGTCGCGCATCGGGGGCGTGGGGTTGGAAGCAGGCTCTTGCGCAAACGACGGAACAGCATCTTTCTTGGCGGGGCTCTGTTGATTGAAAATGGCCATGGGTGCACTTCCTCACTGGTTGACAGACGACGGGGGTCGTCACGGGAGCCTAACATGCGTGAATTGCAGCCGAGTTGACCATGAGCACTAAACAAGGCGTCGTCGTGCGGTCGGGCATCGAACACGGGCGATAGCGCCGGCTGGGTGGTTTTTAGCTGACTGGCGGGTGAATTTGCGACTTCTGCAGGTAGGAAAGCGTTGCCGAACGGGTGACGAGCAACGCATTTCGGATTACATCCTGAACACGCCGAAATTCGACTTTTCGATCGGTGCATTCATCGCCGCCGCGAGCCCAAGGCCCAGCACGCGGCGCGTATCGGCCGGATCGATGATGCCGTCGTCCCACAAGCGCGCGGTCGCGTAATAAGGATTGCCCTGCGATTCGTACTGCTCACGGATCGGCGCCTTGAATGCTTCTTCCTCGTCTGCCGACCATGTTTTCCCGGACGCTTCGATGCCGTCGCGCTTGACCGTCGCCAGCACGCTCGCCGCCTGTTCTCCGCCCATCACGCTGATGCGCGCATTCGGCCACATCCACAAAAAGCGTGCGCCGTACGCGCGGCCGCACATGGCGTAGTTGCCTGCGCCGAAACTGCCGCCGATGACCACGGTGAATTTCGGCACATGCGAGCAGGCCACCGCCGTCACCATCTTGGCGCCATCCTTGGCGATGCCCGCGTTCTCGTATTTCCTGCCGACCATGAAACCGGTGATGT
>PPFU01004295.1_pt1 | contig 12785 bp, 11 predicted proteins | sample 1535991 | NCBI WGS metagenome assembly PPFU01 (sample SAMN04901290, study PRJNA319586) | Hypolithon metagenome, whole genome shotgun sequencing project. | isolation source: Antarctic Hypolithon | place: Antarctica: Miers Valley | collected 2014 | reverse complement strand
ACGAACTCACCCTCACCACCCCGCTCGACACCGACCTCGACGGCATCCCCGACCAATACGAGCTGGGCGACGCATACATCGGCGACTACGGCACCTACGCCACTTCAGCGTTCAACTTTTCCAGCGGGAGCAGCGGCATTTCCGACGGCTGGCTCATTCGCTATGGCCTCGACCCTTTCAACGCCGACCCTAACGCCATGATGCCCGGCGGCATGACCTTGCAGGAAAAAAACGACGAGGGACTCGATCCGACGGTCGAAGATACCGACCTCGACGGGGTGATAGACTCAGAAGACGCCGTCGCTTACGAGCCGCTATTCACACACTCGCGGCTGCCCTTGGCCTCTTACGCTATCATTGGTTTGGGTGAAGTCGAACAGGAGGGCGAGCCAGTCTTACTCAGCGACAATGGCTTGGTGATCCTCCGCAAAGAGAGCGAGAATGCGGACACCACGTATCGGTTTTGGAAAGCTGGCACCGGCGGTGAAATCGCGATCCCAGAGGAGATGCGCGCCACTTGGAGCGATATCTACTCCCAGACGGGCTTCTTCGGGATTAATGCCAGTGACGTTGCCACAGGGACCGTGGCGGCGCAGGACTATAGCGAAGAGCCGCCATTCAGCTTCCCAGGGTGGGGATGGGCTGCATTCACGTGGACTATCGAAGAAGGTTTTCGCCTGCTCCCTCTCCCGCAAGACAAACCCGGCTGGCCGGGCGAGTTTCTCGTTTACTCCATCCAGAGTGCATTCCGAATAGATGACTCGGGCGTGGTTCGCGGGGAAAGCTATTACCAATATCAAGCGCCACCGCCCCCCGATGCCTGGCCCTCGACAATCTGGGATATCAATTACCAAGGGGCTGTCCAATGGGCTGTGGGGGGCGCTACATTCATAGATTCTCCAGACATTGATCCTACCCTGCAAGGTATGGAGTATATTCCGGGCGTCCATCGGGGGGCCATCGCGCGCAGTGGCGGAGGAATCGAGGCATGGGTCGATGGCATTTACACCACGACGACAAGTCATATTGAGAATTTTGCTCTCGGACCTGTCGGCGAGAACTGGGTGGGATCGATCAACGACCTGCCGAAGCCGTTTGCGGTGGGTGAGCATCTGACACCGAATCCTCTCGGTGCTTACCCTGCGATGTCGGCGTGGGTGCGCCAGAACCAGCAGTGGAGCCGGGTTGATCTGCTGGCAGAGCCGCCAGCACTCGATGGGAGCACTGTGCGGCTGGAGGCCGAAGATCAAGTGCTCACGATTGCGACCCACTTGAACTTCTCGCCCGAGAGGCCTTCGGGGCCGGTGTTGACGAACGATCTTGGACAGGTTGTCCTCGCCTGGAGCCGGCTGGAAGGAAGCCCCGGCGGCTGGGAAAACGCGCGGAGCCATCTCTGGCAGAATGGCCGTGCCCATGAAATCTCGACGTTGCTTCCCGACGGTTGGAAAGACGTGGAGGTGACCGGGCTAAACGACAGCGGCGCGATGATCGCAGTCGCCAACAAAACCATAGACGCACAAGGGCAACCTATTCCAGAGGCGGATCAAGAAAAGCATGGGCTGTTTCTGCTCCCATTCGGATTTCTGACTTGGGATCGTGATACAAGACGCGCGGAACAAGCCGCGATCACGGATTCGGAATCAGTTCCGATTCCTGAAGTCACGCTGACGATCACAGACGTCACGATGCTGGCGGACGGCTCGCTCCGGTTCAATGTTAGCGGCACGGTGAAGGATGAACTCTCCGAATATGTCGCCGCATCTTCGGAGCGCGTTCAGGAATTGAGGTTCAAAGTGAATGGCGAAGTGGTCGAAAAGATAGACAATCTGCCTGCACAAGCGGTGGGAGAACCCGAGGCACCGTGGCAGCAAGCCCTTTTCGAAATTCCATTTCAAAGGATCATCACAATTCCTGATCCCGGGGCTGCAACAGTCACGTTGACAGCAGAGACGTCAGCAAATGCTGCCGGGAATGTGGGCTGGGCGTCTGTCGCCGCCACGGTTGGCTGGGAAGACACCGACTATGACGATCCACCCGACTTCGACAGCGGCAACAGCGCCGGACTCCACATCGCATTCCCTTCGGCTCCAGACCCAGCGAGCCTGGATTCGGCAAGTATCTATATCGGAGACCGAGGGCCTAATGCGACTGATGGGCTCATGGAAGAGCAGGATATCGAATCCAATGTGTGGAGCGGCTCGATCATTGACGGGGGCCAGGCACAAACCTGCAATCTCACAACCGAACTTCCCATCGACCTGGATCCGTCCGAGATTGATGGCTTCGCGGGTTCTGTTACTTACGGTTCGGCCACTTTCGACGGATTTTGGTACGAGACATCTGAGAACAGCCGCGTATTCGTCCTGGATCAAGTGGCCCCGCCGGCAACACCGGACAAAAAGCTGGTCTTTGATGCGAAACAGGTCGAGCAATCGAGACTAGGCTGGGTTCAACCCTATATATGGAGAGCTTCAATTCCTGCTGAATGGGAGACTCCTGGAAACTTTCATGTCGAACTGAACAGCACCCAAAAACAGGTAAAGCCATTTACGTTCAGTCCACGATTCCACTATGTTGTCGATTCGACACAAACGGGGCGTCCGCAGATTTTCATTGTCTCTGCCGATGGCGATGACCTTCCAGGCTACCTCCAGCCAAGCAACTTTACCCTAGAGCGTAATGGAGACGATCTAGAATTCGGGATCAGTCTTAATGGTAACCGGCACCCGACTGCGAAGGTTACTATTTTCGACGCGGGGATCGAAACGCCCTCCGAGCGTCCCACGCGGCAGATCACCCCTTTGAATGAAGAAATGCTGCTCGGCTTCTTCACCCTCCTCTACCAACGAATTCCTGGTGAGAATACGGGACAGCCCGCTGACATCAACTTCGGTCAAACGCTTCTGGCATGGTATTTGGAAGCAGGCAATGTCATCGTTATCGAAGATGGGGTGGACTCTTCGCTCAATCCCTTCGACGGCCCCTATGAAGTGGAGCGACTGGACGAACTCGAAATGAAGATACGGATTCGACTGGATCGTGGACTGAGCCCCGTGGACGGCGCAATGGCACTCTGGCAGGCATTAAAGGAAGCACTTCCACTGCATCCGTTCCGGGGCAAGATCCAGGATGAAGTCCTGGAGCCTGACAATGCCTGGACCCAGGCAATCGGTTGGCGGGGCCTGCAAGCCGCGATGAATGAGGCGATGCAACAAGCGATGACAAAGGCTGCATTTGCCGCGGAAATGTACGTGGAGGTGATCGCCATCACGAACGTGGGTGCTGATGTTGTGCTCACTGTCAATGACGCGGTTGAAGGGCGACCGACAGCGGCGGTTCTCGGTGCCTTGCCTTTCGTCACGGCCGGCACGGCAATCATCATCAAGAATACGGCAGGTGAGGTTCTCGTGGAGATTACAGAAGCTGCAGCAGACCTTCTCCGAAAAGCCGACGGCCTGCCGAAGCAGGCGAATCGCGCTCTCAAGTCGAGAATGGATGTGATGTTCTTCCTCCGTGCCGGCGTTCAGGCAGGCACGATCAACCCGGTCGCGATGGAAGCGCTAATCAAGAAGGGGTGGATTCCCGTGAGCAACAATAAGGCTGAACGCGGGTTTGCAAGGCGACAACGGATGGCGGCCGAAGCTCCACCTACCGGGATGCGCAATCCTGAGTGCCAACACGATCTCCCGCTCGAAAGAAAAGAGTTCTTTCTTAGTCGTGGAATGGATCCTAATGATCCAGAATTTACGAGATGGCTGGATCAGCCCGAACACCGCAGAATTCATAACACGGATTTATTCAATATCGAATGGATCGATTGGATTGATTTGCACTTGGATGCCACCTATGACGAACTTTACGAAAAGTTTTTACAGATGCGCAATGCGCACAACTAAGAATCTCTATTAAGATGACCGTCGACGAACTAACTAGAATTGAATCTGAGATCAACATTACTCTTCCAAGGACTTACAAAGAGGTGCTCGCAAATAATCCTTTGGCGTCTGAATTTCCGGGAGAGGAAATAACACAGCTCAAGATTGACTGTGAGGCATTGATGAGTGCTAACAATCTCTGGCGAGAGCGGGATTATTACGGTCGGCCTTGGCCTGAGAACGCGTTTTGGGTCGGTAGTGACGGCGGAGGCGGCGCTTACTTTATCGTCTGCGACAGTGACACGGATAGTGCGGTCTATTATATAGACTGGGAGAATCGGCTGCATGATTTCAGCGATATTCAGCAGCTTCAGGTAGCCGGCTCGATTCCTGCATATCTGGACCTTACCAGGCGAGATATGCGTGAGCTGTTGGCGGAATTCGACGAGGACTGATCAGCGAAAATGAAGCGGGCGCACGAAAACTTGCAGAACCCCGCAGCCAGGTTTCAATGACACTCAATGAAACTGCTCGACGTGTATTCGCTGCCTATAACTATTTCTGTTTGGATTACCGTGCAGGTATTCCGAAGGAGAGATCAAACTAAAAGCGAACGAGGCGGTGCTCCTAACGCCTGACCTGCTTCGCCGTCAAGGCCCCCAATTAATGCTTCCTATTCGCAATAAAGCGAGTTTTTATGATGCCTATCTCCGAGTCATCACCTTCATTCAGCGGCTGCGGGGGATTAAGCATCCGAGCCGCCCCGTGATCCTATGGTTCCGTCGGTTCAGCCCCATTTTGTTTACCTCACAGAATCCGAAGGATATCAAAAGCACGCTAAAGGCTGCTGTCATTGGAAGGATGTTTCTTCCCTCTCCGCATCCCAACATCCATCAATACACCGCTCTCATCACCGAGATCCACGAGGATCCTGCGCCGGACGTGGCTGACGTCATCACGCGAGCTGCCAAGATTCACTACGGCGTTTCACATATTCAGGACAACGATGTCGCCACCTTGGAGAATTCGATTGCCCGGTATGTCAAAAAGACCCGGAGCGATCGATCACTGTCGGTTCGCTTCTGGCAGCGAAAGACTTGATGGATCGTCTGCAGAATCTTTTCTCGATCATTTGGAGGCACAGGGCTGCGGTGCTCGCCGCGCCCCGACTTCTCGGTTGTCCGGGCCGCGGGGCTGCTCAATACTCCGCGCCCCATGCCCGCCGACGCGCAGTTCGATCCCATCGAGGAAATCCTCACCGACATCCGCGCCGGTCGCATGGTCGTCATCACCGACGACGCCGACCGCGAGAATGAAGGCGATCTCGTCATGGCCGCCGAGTGCGTCACGCCCGAGGCGGTGAATTTCATGGCGCTCCACGGGCGCGGCCTCATCTGCGTGCCGCTCACCGAGGAGCGCGCTGAGCACCTCGGCCTCCAGCGCATGGTGCTCCACAATCGCGAGAGCCAGCGCACCGATTTCACTGTGTCGGTCGATGCCGCTGCGGGCATCACGACCGGGATCAGCGCCGCCGACCGCGCCCGCACCATCGCCGTGCTCGCCGCCACCGAGTCCACCCCGCGCGATCTCGTTCAGCCGGGGCATGTTTTTCCCCTGCGGGCGAAAGCGGGAGGCGTCCTCCGCCGCGCCGGCCACACCGAGGCGGCGGTCGATCTGCCCCGGCTCGCCGGCATGATTCCCGCGGGCGTCCTTTGCGAAATCCTCAACCCCGACGGCACCATGGCGCGCCTCCCCGAGCTCATGGAGTTCAAGCGCCAACACGGCCTCAAGCTCGCCACCATCCAGGATCTCATCGCCTACCGGCGCCAGCGCGAGCGGCTGGTCACCCGCGAGCAAGTCGTCTCGATGCCGACGGAGTTCGGCGATTTCGACCTGCATCTCTACCGCTCCGTCGTCGATGACGCGCACCACCTCGCGCTCGTGAAAGGCGCGGTCTCCCCCGACTCACCGACGCTCGTCCGTGTCCACAGCGAGTGCCTCACCGGCGATGTTTTCGGCTCACTGCGCTGCGACTGCGGGCCGCAGCTCCATGCGGCAATGCGGCAGATCAGCGACGCCGGCGCCGGCGTGATCGTCTATATGCGGCAGGAGGGGCGCGGCATCGGACTATCCGCGAAAATCCACGCCTACAAGCTGCAGGAGGAAGGTCTCGATACCGTGGAGGCGAATGAAAAACTCGGCTTTCCCAGCGAGCTGCGCGAGTACGGGCTCGGCGCGCAGATTTTGCACGACCTCGGCGTGCGCCGGATGCGCTTCCTCACGAACAACCCGAAAAAAGTCGTCGGGCTGGAAGGCTACGGCTTGGAGATCGTCGAGGTCGTCCCGATCCGCGCCGAGCCGAACCCGCACAACGCCCGCTACCTCGAGACGAAGCGGACGAAGATGGGGCATCTGTTGTAAACGCTCCCATCTGCTTTCTGGCAGGGCATCGCGCCAAGAAGCGTCACCTGCGCGCGCTTTGCCTGAGCGCGGACCTTCTGGTAGCTTCGCGCCATGTCGAGACGCGAAAGCATCACCCGGAATCGCGAAGCCATTCTCGAGCTGGCCGCCCGCCACGGCGCGACCAATGTGCGGCTTTTCGGCTCCGTCGCGCGCGGCGACGATGACGCGGACAGCGATGTGGATGTGATCGTGAAGTTGGAATCAGACCGCAGCTTGGTCGACCTCGGCGATCTTGTGATGGACCTTCGCGATCTCCTGGACGCAGAGGTGAATGTCATCACCGAGCACAAAGACATGCGTCCCCATTTTTGCGAGGAACTGGCCCGCGAAGCCGTCGCTCTGTGAGGATCGGCGTGAAAGGAGATCGCCTCAGACTCCAGAACATCCTCCAAGCGGTCTCGGCGCTCGACCGCCATTATGTGGCTGATCGCGCCGCTTTCGATGCCGACGAACTGCTCAGGCATTTCGCGTGGAAGCAGATCGAGATCATCGGCGAAGCGGCCAGCAAGCTGACTCCAGAACTCCGTGCGGCTTATCCGAGTGTGCCTTGGTCGCGCATCGTCGGGATGCGCAACCCGCTCGTGCATGACTACGCGGGCGTCGATTGGAGCATCGTCTGGGACGTGTGGCAGAACCACATCGAGCCGCTGCGCCTGCAAATCGAGCAGATCATCGCGGATCAAAAGACGCGTGTGGAGTAGGGCCCATCCTGGATGCCACGCGGGAGCAGCCCCGCCTCACACCCCGATATCCTCATCCCACAGCGCGGGATTTTCCGCGATGAACTCCCGCATCATCCCGATGCACTCCGCATCCTGCCGCACCTCCACCCCCACACCTCGCGCGCGCAAATGCTCCTCATCGCCCATGAACGTCACATTTTCCCCCACCACCACGCGCGGAATCCCGTACAGGAGGATCGCCCCGCTGCACATCGGGCACGGCGAGAGCGTCGTGTAGATCATGCACCGCGCATACACCCGCGCCGTCTGCCGCCCCGCGTTCTCCAGGCAATTCATCTCGCCGTGGTGGATCACACTCCCCCGCTGCACGCGCTGATTATGCCCCCGCCCGATGATCTCCCCATCGCACACGAGCACCGAGCCGATGGGGATGCCACCGGCTGCGAGACCCGTGCGCGCCTCGGCAATGGCAGCTTGGAGGAAAGGATCGGCCTCCGGTGAATTTGTGGCAACGAGAGGGTGCACGGGCATGGTTGAAAGCTACGCCTCGCTGCCTCCCGCGCACAACGCGCCGCTGCGCAACGCCACCGTCTATACTGCTCCGCATCAAGTGTTCGGAATCCGGCCGGATGCCATGACCGATTTTTCCGAGAGAGGCCTCCCGAGGCACCAACGGTGTCTGATCCCATAGCCCAGCCCAACGGGCTGGGTTGTAAAATCAAAGTGTCCGCCGGCCTGAAGGGCCGGGATAATCGCGGCCCTTCAGGCCACCAGCATTCCCTGCATTCCACCCAGCCCGTTGGGCTGGGCTATGGGATTATCGCCACCTTTGGTGCTCGCTGCATTTTCCGAAAACTTGAGGCGGATATATTTGCAATTCGGGCGGCTGATCGACTCACGCTGACCCGCGCCGTCGGATTTGGGCTGCCGGTCTTTGGGGTTGCAGCTGCGCGCACCACCTATCAGCATCCGGCCCATGCGCATTCGTGGTATGAATGAGGACACTCGCCGGTTGCCCACGGCCCATCGCGCTCTCCGGGGCGGGTTCATCTCCGCGAGATCGCCTCTTGCAGACCTGCCGTCTATGCCGAGGCGCAGCCCCTCGCCGTGGACATCTGCGACACCGTGGAGTTCCATTTTCGCCGCGACCCGAGCCCCTCGAGCCGCCGCGCCAAATGCCGCCGCTGGGGCGTCGTCTATCTCTACTGCGACCAGGAGACCCCCGGCCCCGGCGACACCACGCCTCCACCCACCGAGCCCCTCGCCCCTGAATCCTTCATCCCCCCTTGAAAACCCGTCAACCCATTGGCAAAACACCCAAAGCGGAATGATATACGGACCGGTATAATCACTTGTTAGCCCGACATGGTAAAGAACAGCGCCATTAGCACGATGGACCAAAGCAACCCAATAGACACTACGTTTGACTTCAGGTCAGACACGCCACCGAAAAGAGACCCGGACACTTGGAGTCCAACGCTCTGCAGATACCACAAGCTTCTTTGGAGCAAACCTCTGCCAAGCGGTGTGATCTTCGATCTCGTTTCCCAGACTGCCCCGTTCTACCTGCATCACGATTCGGATGGGGGCGAGTTCTGGTTGTCGAGTGACGCCGTGATTCCTACCTTCCGGTGGGTCAGCAACATCAAGGAACTAATACCCGACGAGGAACTAAATGACTTTATTGCAATCGGATATACGATTGGGGGAATGATGCTGTTCCCAGCGGTTCGAATTGAAAGAAAGTGGACGATCAACCAAGCGCGTGGATGTTTAAAGAAGATTAGGGATCGATTCGATCTGACGTTGGAGTGTATCCGGCGCCACTACAGTGGGGGAGAGAGTCCTTTGGGTGAAGTGCTCGCCCGATACGCGGATTTCTTCAGGCTGTTCCGAAATTTTCGAGGATATGTGGAGCTCTTTCTTCTCCAAGACCTCCTCAGCGACGATTGCACGGCCGTAAAGTTCTTCTCTCCGTTTGATGACTTCAACTCGTCAGCAGTGCCGAACAGCAAGTCTGCATACCTCGACTATCGGACGCTCGCAGTCGACTTCATCACCGCCCGCAATATACGAATTCGTGACTGGTCCGTCATTAATCTGAAGGCTAACCTTGAACAATCGCGTACCCAACCTCGCTCCGCTCGGCGGCTGACGCGTGATGTTCGGCTCCGAGAAGAGGAATTCCATGCGAGTTCGCTACATTTGGCGTAAGTGCACATATCGTGGCAAGTCGTGGGATGCGTCCCCCGTTGACGCGTTTTGGGTTGAAACTACGGAACAAGAGGCACGAAGATCTGTCTTTTCAGCACTCACGCCGCACCAGGTAGAAGAATCCCGTCAGCTTGCCAGGCAACTCGGCAATGTTGCAGCCGCAATGGGGAAGCCAGTCCGCTCATTCTGTTATCTGGTTGCCCGTGATCTGAGTTCCGTGGATCCATTTCCATCTCACTACCCGGAGCACCAGTTGTGGAATGGGTACTCGCCGTTCGAGCCCATGCCAGAGACCGCGGTTGCAGATCTCACTGATTTGCGCTCCATCAATACACCGGACGATGTTGGAACGTTAGTGCAAGGTGAATCCAAGCATGCCGGTTCAATGAATCCATATGAGCGGTAGGAAGGGGGGCGGAAAGGGGTCGATCCTTGCAGGCGTGCAGGATTGGACGTGATCTGCGTGCCGTGCGTCGCGGTAGCCGATAGCTTTCTCGTAAGCGTCCCAACGCGGCCATGATTCCATCGCGATGCTCGTAAAGGCGTAGCCGTCCATTTGAACTTTGGTGGACGAGCACCGGGCGGAGAGGCGTCTTTGGACGGATGGTATCCGCCGCCAATCCCAACGGGATTGGAATCGTCCAGCCCACGGTTGCCCGCCGCGAGCTACCCTGGGAACACGTCATCCATCGGCATCAACTCTGATGGGATCAAGGGCGAGGGAGGCCGCCGCATCCTGCCGGCCATCGCGATGCTCGAGAGGGGCGACTCGCTGGTGCCGCGCATCGGGCACGGCGGCGGCGTGCTCTTCACGACCGTGAAAAAGGAGCCCGCCGCACTCCCCGCTTGCCGACCCCGGATCGAGCCGCGATGGATAACACGTTGATGAGCGCCGCCACGCAGTTCCACACCGACGCCGACCGCGTCTCGCACGACCTCGGCCATCGCGAGCGCATCCGCTCCGCCCTGCGCAAATACGAGGTCGCTCGCGACGACAAACAGACACGCTTCCAGAGCTGGGAAGGCGCGCGCCAGGCCGCCGCCGAGATCAAGTGGGAAGCCATCAACCACCTCGACCAGCACCTCGAGCAGCTCGTGGAAAAACTCGAGCGCCGCGGGACGGTCGTCCACTGGGCGAGCACGCCCGCGCAGGCCCGCGACGCCATCCTTTCCATCGTAAAAAACGCGAACGCGCGCAGCATCGTGAAATCCAAGGCGATGACCGCCGAGGAAATCCACCTCAACGCCGCGCTCGAAAAAGCCGGCTACTCCGTCGTCGAGAGCGACCTCGGCGAATACATCGTCCAGCTCCGCCACGAAGCCCCCTATCACATCGTCTTCCCCGCCATGCACCTCACGCGCGGCGAGATCAGCGAGCTCTTCCAGCGCGAACTCGGCAGCGAGCCGACCACCGACCCCGAGGAGCTGACGATGATCGCCCGGCGCGTCCTCCGCGGCCAATACATCACCGCCGACGTCGGCATCACCGGCGCGAATTTCGCCATCGCCGAGACCGGCATGATTTCCATCACGGAAAACGAAGGCAACGCGCGCCTCACCGCCGCCCTCCCGCGCATCCATATCGCCCTGCTCGGGATCGAGAAAATCCTCCCGCGCCTGGAAGACCTCGCCCTCTTCCTCCCCATGCTCGGCACCGCCGGCGCCGGCCAGCTCATCACCTGCTACAACACGCTCTACGGCGGCCCGCGCCAGCCCGGCGAGACCGACGGCCCCGAGGAATTCCACGTCGTCCTCCTCGACCACAACCGCACCGCCCTCCTCGCCGACGCCGAGCAGCGCGACGCCCTGAGCTGCATCCGCTGCGGCGCGTGCCTGAACGTCTGCCCCATCTACCGCAACGTCGGCGGCCACACCTACGGCACCACCTACCAGGGCCCCATCGGCAGCGTCATCACCCCGCATCTGCGCGGCCTCCAGGATTGGAAACACCTCTCCGCCGCCTCGTCCCTCTGCGGCGCCTGCACCGAGACCTGCCCCGTCAAAATCAACCTGCATCACCACCTGTTGCAGAACCGCCGCAACGCCGTCGCCGAGCGCCCCGTCTGGTGGGAAAAATACGCGATGCGCGTGTTTGCGTTCGGCGCGACACGTCCGGCGCTCTGGCGGTTTTCTTTGAAAATGGCCGCGCTCTTCCAGCCCCTGCACGCCCTCGTAAAAAGCGGGCCGCTCGACCCCGCGCGCGCCTGGACCGCCACGCGCGAGCTGCCTCCAGTCGAGGGCGACACCTTTGCCGACTACTGGCGCGGGAGGCAGCGATGAGCGAGCGCGACGCCATCCTCCGCCGCATCCGCGAAGCCCTCGTCGTGCCCGCACCCCGCCCCGGCGCGCACCACGGCGACGGCCCTCCAGAGCTGCCAGCCCAGCACGACTCATCCGATTTCCGCCCCCTCCTCCCCCTTGTCGGCCCGACCCCCGCCGAGCGCCTCGCCCTTTTTGCCAAAAACTCCGCCGATCTGATGACCGAGTTCATCGCGCTCGACGACCCCACCGACCTCCCCGAGCGCCTCCGCGAGATCGCCGCGCGCGAAGGCTGGCAAAGCATCGCCAGCCATCCGCATCCGCTCCTCGACCGCGCCATCGAGACCCTCGACTGCACAAAAAACCAAATGCTCGATAAAGCAGCCCTGGGCTCATGTGATGCCGGCATCACCGCCTGCGACGCCCTCATCGCGCAGACCGGCAGCATCCTCGTGACCAGCCGCAGCGCCGGCGGCCGCGCCCTGTCGATCCTCCCCCCGCATCACGTCGTCATCGCCACGCGCGACCAGCTCCTCCCCGACCTCCCCGCCGCCTTCGCGCTCGTCCGTGAAAAATACGCCGCCGACTACCCGAGCATGATCTCTCTGATCACCGGCCCGAGCCGCACCGGCGACATCGAGCGCATCCTCGTCCTCGGCGCCCACGGCCCAAAAAAGCTGACCGTCCTATGCGCCTGATGTTTTCACCGCCAAGACGCCAGGGCACCAAGGCGGAGAAGGAAGAATTCACGCTCCATCCGCTTCCGAACTTGGCGTCCTGGCATCTTGGCGGTTCATCTTCCGACAAGTGAATTGCATCTTCGGCATCGAGACGGAATACGGCATCACCGTCGATGGCATCGACGACCTCGATGTCGTCCACGAATCCATCGAGATCGTCCGCAGCTACACCGACCAAGGCGCGTCGATGAAGTGGGATTACCAGCTCGAGGATCCGCACCAGGACGCGCGCGGCTTCCGCGCCGCCGAGCTGCTCCAGGACACGGACGAATCGGCCTATTACCAGATCGACACCGACCGCCCGATGAGCTTCCGCGAGATCAAAAGCGACCTCGTCCTCGCCAACGGCGCGCGCTTTTACAACGACCACGCGCATCCCGAATACTCCACCCCCGAGTGCTCCACGCTCCGCCAGATCGTCGCCCACGACAAAGCCGGCGAACGCATCCTCGCCGAGTGCGCCTGCCGCCGGAACGAGCGCCTGCCCGAGGGCCAGCAGGTCCGCCTTTACAAAAACAACACCGACTTCATCGGCCACAGCTACGGCTGCC
>PPFU01001598.1_pt1 | contig 12793 bp, 14 predicted proteins | sample 1535991 | NCBI WGS metagenome assembly PPFU01 (sample SAMN04901290, study PRJNA319586) | Hypolithon metagenome, whole genome shotgun sequencing project. | isolation source: Antarctic Hypolithon | place: Antarctica: Miers Valley | collected 2014 | reverse complement strand
CCCGCCCGCCGGCCGTGACATCCCGTGCACCCGGACTGCGGAATGAAGCCACGCCTCCAGACATCGCTGGGCCAGCAACTCGTCATGACGCCACAGCTGCGTCAGGCGATTCGCCTGCTGCAGATGTCCACGTCCGAACTTGAACTGGAAATCACCGAGGCCGTCGAGACCAATCCCCTGCTGGACTGGGCCGATGGCGAAGCGCCCGTCGACGATGCACCAGGCCAGGACACGCCCCCCGAGGAAGCACGCGAGCAGGACGACTCATCGCAGGTCGATGACTGGTCGACCGACGACGGCCCGTGGTCCACGGGCAGCGGCTCCGGCAGCGGCGGCTCCTTCGATGACGACGACAACGGGTCGGCCGCCGAACGTGTGGCCGAGCCGGAAACCCTGCGCGACCATCTCCTCTGGCAGCTGCATCTTTCTCACCTGACGCCTCGCGATCGCGGCATCGGGGCTGCGCTGATCGACGCACTGGACGACGACGGCTACCTGCGCGTGCCGCTTTCGGAAATAGCCGAAGGACTGCAGCCGGAGATCATGGCCGCAGAGGAAAGCGAGATCCTGACGATGCTTCACCAGCTGCAGTGCTTCGACCCGGTGGGGATCGCGGCGCGCAACCTGGCCGAGTGCCTGCACCTGCAGCTGGCCTTGCTCAGCGACGAGACCCCCGGCAAGGCGCTGGCCTTGCAGATCGTCGATGGTGCGTCGCTGGAGCGCCTGCCCAGGAGCGGCGTGGCTGGCCTCGCCGCCGAACTCAAGGTACCGGTGCCCGAGATGGAGGCGGTGGTCCAGCTGCTGCGAACCCTCGATCCCAAGCCCGGTGCCCAGATAGGCGATCTCTCGCAGGACACCTACGTGGTCCCCGACTGCGTGGTGTGGCGCCAGCGTGGCGTATGGCGTGCCGCCCTCGCCAGGAACACGCTTCCACGGGTCATTATCCACCGCGGCTATGAGCAGATGATCCGCCAGTGCGGCGAAAGCGACGCTGGCTATCTGAAAGGACACCTGCAGGAGGCGCGCTGGCTGCTGAAGAGCCTCGAAGCGCGCGGCGATACGCTGCTCAAGGTCACGCGCTGCCTGCTACGCCAGCAGGCGGGCTTCCTGGAGTTCGGGGCGCAGGCGCTGCGCCCGCTGACGCTGCGCGAAGTCGCCAGCGAAGTCGGGCTGCACGAATCGACCGTTTCGCGCGCGATTGCCCGCAAGTACGTGCGCACGCCGCGTGGAACACTGCCCCTGCGCGCGTTCTTCGCCTCTGGTGTCAGCAGCGAAGGCGGGGGAGAGACCTCGAGCATCGCGATCCAGTCGATGATCCGGCGCCTGATCGACGCCGAGAACCCCCGCAAGCCCCTGTCCGACGCCAAGCTCGCCGAATTGCTCAAGGGCGTAGGCGTGCCGGTGGCGCGGCGCACAGTGGCGAAGTATCGTGAGGCCATGGATATCCTGTCCTCGCACGAGCGGGTCCGCATCGGCTGATCGTCGCTGCCACGCAGGTTCCATCCGCACAACGACAGGAGGCAGGAACTTCATCCGATCATCAGCACTCACAGACGAGGATGCTTGATCCGCGGACGACGCGGCCCATTGGACACTGAGGAGTCAAAACGATGCGTATCGAGACCCACGGCCAGCAGCTCGAAGTCACCCCCGCCATGCGGGAGTATGTCGAAAACAAGTTCAAGCGCCTGGAACGGCACTTCGACCAGCCACTCGACATCCGCACGCAGCTGGGGATACGCAAGCCGGACTTCGTCGCCGAAGCCACCCTCAGTCTCTCCGGCCGCACGCTGCACGCCGACGCCGGCGCCCAGACGATGTACGCGGCCATCGACATCCTCGCCGACAAGCTGGATCGACTGCTGCTCAAGCACAAGCAGAAGAAGATCGACAAGCAACGCGGCCCGCGTGGCGAGAACGCGGATTGAATGCTGCTCCGGCTGCATTGATGCGAGGATCGTCCACGCTGCCTGCGGCTGCCGCCCTGCCCGGACCCGATGATCCCGCGGGCCGCGCCCGCACCAATGGAAGCGCATGAACGAAAGCATCACCGCACGCGACCTCTTCGACCAGCAGAAGGAACGCCTGAGCCTTCGCTGGCTTGCTGGGCGCAAGGGTGCCGATCGGGAGCTTTCCCCGGGTGAAACCGCCGCACGGCGACCCTCGCTGGCCGGTTACCTCAACACCATCTATCCCAACAAGGTCCAGATCCTGGGCAGCGAAGAGCTCTCGTGGATGGACTCCCTGGATTCGCGCCAGCGCTGGGAAACGATCCAGCGCATCGTCCAGTACCGCCCGCTGGCGCTGGTGATCAGCAAGAACCAGTCCTGCCCGGAGGATCTTCGTGACGCCGCCGAGGAATCGGACACGCCGCTCTGGACTTCACCCAACCGCGGACACGAGCTGCTCAACCATCTCTCCTATCACCTGGCGCGCACGCTTGCTCCGCGGGTGACCCTGCACGGCGTATTCATGGAGATCTACTCGATCGGCGTGCTGATTACCGGCGAAGCCGGTTCCGGCAAGAGCGAGCTGGCGCTGGAGCTGCTCAGCCGCGGGCACCGCCTGGTCGCCGACGACGCGCCGGAATTCACCCAGATCGCGCCCGACGTGCTCGACGGCACCTGCCCCGAACTGCTGCAGGACCTGCTCGAAGTCCGCGGACTGGGCGTGCTGAACGTGCGCGACATGTTCGGCGATACGGCGGTGAAGAAGAACAAGTACCTGCGGCTGATCGTGCACCTGACGCGTCCGATGACCGAACCGAACCCGCACGGCTACGAAAGGCTCACCGGCGACAGCGGCACGCGCCACGTGCTGGACCTGGACGTTCCGCTGATCACGCTCCCGGTGATGCCCGGGCGCAACCTGGCGGTGCTGGCGGAAGCGGCGACCCGCCTGCACATCCTGCGCACCAAGGGCATCGATCCGGCGGCGATGTTCATCGCGCGGCACACCAACCTGCTCGAGCGGAGCGTTCCTTGAACGTGACCGCTGATGGCGGGGACCCTGGCGCGCTGAACACGGCGACGACCGTGGTGATCCTCAGCGGCCTGTCGGGTTCGGGCAAGTCGGTGGCGCTGAAGACTTTCGAGGACCTGGACTACTACTGCGTAGACAACCTGCCCGTGGACCTGCTACCGGCGTTCGTCCGCAGCCTGATGCGCGACGACGTGCTCTCGCATAAGGTGGCGGTCGGCATCGATGTCCGCAACCGGCACAACGATCTGTCGAAACTGGTCCAGTGGCGGGCGCAACTGACCGAGCTGGGCCTGAGCGGCAGCCTGGTGTTCTTTGACGCGACCGATACGGTGCTGCTGCGGCGCTACTCCGACACCCGACGCCGGCACCCGCTCTCGCATGCGGGGCTGTCCCTGACCGAGGCCATTGCGCGCGAGCGCGAAATGACCGCCCCGCTGCGCAATGACGCCGACATCGTCATCGATACCTCGGCGCTCAACGTGCACCAGCTGCGCCGCAGGATCATCACCTCCTTCGCCAGGGAACATGGCACGTCACTGTCGCTGCTGTTCGAATCGTTTGCGTACAAGCGGGGCGTGCCCGGCGATGCGGATTTCGTGTTCGACGCCCGGGTCCTGCCCAATCCGCACTGGATCCCCGGGCTGCGTCCGTTTTCGGGCCGTGATCCCGAAGTCCGCGAGTACCTTGCCAGCCAGCCGGAGGTGGCCGAATACGTCGACCAGGTGAACGCCTTCCTCGACAACTGGCTGCCGCGGCTTCGAGGCGAGACCCGGAGCTACGTGACGATCGCCTTCGGCTGCACCGGCGGAAAGCATCGTTCGGTGTACCTGGCCGAGACGCTGGCGCAGCACGCGCGCGAGCAGGGCTGGGAAGAAGTGGCCACGTTCCACCGCGAACTGGAGTAATAACGGCGCCGATCCGGGCGCCGCCACCCTGGTCACGACGTTGCAGGCAGCTCGCCTGGCTTCCAGCCGGTCACGCGGGTCTGTTAACGTTCCCGCATGGCCTGCGGCATCCTCCTGGTAACCCACCCCGGCGTCGGCGCCTCCCTGCTGGCCGTCGCCACGCACCTGCTCCGCCAGTTGCCACTGAAGGCCGAGGCATTCGAGGTGCCTTTCGATTCCAATCTGGAGGAACTGCTGCCAAGTGCTTCGGCGGCCATGCGGCGGGTCGATGCGGGCGAAGGCGTCCTGGTGCTGACCGACCTCTACGGCGCGAGCCCCAGCAACCTGGCAGCGCAACTCTCCAGGCTGGGAACGCCGGTACGTCGGGTCTCCGCGCTCAGCCTGCCGATGCTGCTGCGGGTCATGAACTATCCGGAACAGGGACTGGATGAATTGCCGGCGACTGCGGCCGCCGGCACACGCAATGGAGCGATCTTCGACGATGCTTGAGAAAGAACTGATCATCAGCAACCGGTTGGGACTGCACGCGCGCGCCACCGCCAAACTGGTCCAGCTGCTTGCCGGCTATCGCTGCAACGTCACCATTGCGGCCAAGGGTCGCGAGGTCAACGCCAAGAGCATCATGGGCGTGATGCTGCTGGCCGCTGGCCAGGGCACCCCGGTGACGGTGCGGGTCGAGGGCGACGACGAGGCCGCGGCGATGGACGCGATCCAATCGCTGTTCGAGCGCCGGTTCGACGAGGACAGCTGACCGGTGCGGGTGCACTTCACTGGCCACGGCGCCTCGCGCGGAAGCGCGTTGGGCCGCGCGCGGGTGCGGCTGCCACACGTACTGGAAGTCACCGAGCAGCGCATCCCGGCCAGCGCCGTCGAGAAGGAGGTCGCGCAGCTGCGCGAAGCAGTGGACGCGACCCGCGCCGAGATGCAGGCGCTGCGCGAAAAACTGCACGGCGCGCTGGCCAAGGAGGTGGGCGAGTTCCTGGACCTGCACGCCCTGCTGCTGGACGATCCCGAACTGCTTGCCGGCCTGCATGAGCTGATCCGCACCGGGCGCTACAGCGCCGACTACGCGCTGCGCCTGCAGCGTGACCGGCTGGCCGCGGTATTCGAGGCGATGGACGACGCCTACCTGAAGAGCCGCATGGACGACCTGGACCATGTGATCGGCCGGATCCACGCTCACCTGCACAAGCGGCCAGGCGGTCCGAAGGGCGTCGCCGGCGAGATCCTGGTCAGTGACAACGTGGCCCCCTCCGAGCTTGCCCAACTGCAGGCACAGGGCGTGGTGGCGATCGTCACCGCTGCAGGCAGCACGCTCTCGCACAGCGCCATCCTGGCGCGCAGCCTGCACCTGCCGCTGATCGTGGGAGCGCCGCAGGCGCTGCTCAAGGTGAATGACGGCGACGTCCTGACCGTCGACGGCAGCAGCGGCCTGGTGATCGTCGAACCCGATGCCGGGGACCTGCGCCAGTACCGCCAGCGACTGCGCGACGTGGCGCGCGAACAGCGTGAACTCGACCGGCTCCGCACCAAGGCCACGCGCACCCTCGACGGCACCGGCATCGTGCTGCTGGCCAATGCCGAATCGCGCGACGACATCGCCCGCGCACACGCGCTGGGCGCCAGCGGGCTGGGCTTGTATCGCACCGAGTTCATGTTCCTCCAGCGCCACGAACTGCCCGACGAGGAGGAGCAGTTCCGCACCTACCGCGACGCGGTGCTTGGCATGAGCGGCCGCCCGGTGACCATTCGAACCCTCGACCTGGGCGCCGACAAGGCCGACCTCACCGGTCTGGTGCTGGACAACGAAGACAACCCTGCACTGGGTTTGCGCGGCGTGCGCCTGTCGATGGCCAACGAGCGCGTCTTCGACACCCAGCTGCGGGCCATGGTCCGCGCCTCCGGTTACGGTCCGGTCCGGATCCTGGTGCCGATGGTCAGCTGCCGCGAAGAAATGCTCGTAGTGCGTCGCAAGCTGCGGACGATTGCGCGCGACCTGCGCAGCCAAGGCCACGAGATCGCCGAGTCGCTGCCGCTGGGCGCCATGATCGAGGTGCCTGCGGCCGCCATTTCGATGCACAGCTTCATCGACCTGGTGGATTTCGTGTCGGTCGGCACCAACGACCTTGTGCAGTACCTGCTGGCGGCCGACCGCAACAACGATGCGCTGGCTGAACTGTATTCACCCCTGCACCCCGGCGTGCTGCGCCTGCTCCGGCACATCCTCAACATCGGGACCGAGCACCGCGTGCCGGTGGCGGTGTGCGGCGAGATGGCCGGAGATCCGCTGATGACTCCGCTGCTGTTGGCCTTGGGGCTGTGCGAATTCAGCCTGCACCCTGCCACCCTGCTGGAGGTGCGCAAGGTGATCCGCGCCGTCGACCTGCCTGCGCTGCAGGCGCGTGGTGCCAAGCTGCTGCAGGCCCGGGACCGTGCCGGCATCGAGCGCTGGCTGGCCGCCGCCACGCTGTAGGAGCGGGGTCGTGCCCGCGAAGCTCTTCCCCAGTCCTTGGCAACAGCTTTGCAGGCCGGGCCTGCTCCTACACAAGCACGGCAGCGCGGGCGATAATGCCGCGATGAGCACTTGACCCGCCGCGTCTGTTTCCGAGCGCGGCCCTCACCCCCGGAGTTGCGCTTGGCTGAAGCCGTTCGCCACGACAAGACCGCGCGCCAGCTGCGCATGCTCTCCGACGCACTGGACAGTGGCCGGCTGGGACCCGTGCGCCGGCTGGTCAACACCCTCAACCCCGCGGAGATCGGCAACCTGCTGGAGTCGCTGCCGCCGGGCAAGCGCGAGGTGGTGTGGGGTCTGGTCGATCCCGAGGACGACGGCGAGGTGCTGGTGCACGTCGGCGACGAAGTGCGCGAGAGCCTCCTCGCCGACATGGACCCGGACGAAATCATCGCCGCGGTCGAAGACCTCGACATCGACGACCTCGCCGACCTGGTCGAGGACCTGCCCGACACGGTCATCGACGAGGTCCTCAAGTCGATGGACCGCGAGAACCGGGAGCGCCTGGAACAGGTCCTGTCCTATCCGGAGGACACCGCCGGCCGCCTGATGAACCCGGATGTGGTCACCGTGCGCGCCGACGTGAACGTCGACGTGGTCATGCGTTTCCTGCGCCTGCGAGGCGAGCTCCCCGAGCACACCGACCATCTCTACGTCGTCAGCAGGCGCCACCAGCTGATCGGCTGGATCGCCCTGCAGGATCTGGTGACCTCCGAGCCGGGGAAGCCGATCAACAAGCTGATCGACGACGAACTCACCGCGATCCACGTCAGCGAGTCGGCCGAAGGCGTGGCCCGCCAGTTCTCCAACCACGACTGGGTGTCGGCGCCGGTCGTTGACGAGAACAACATCCTGCTGGGCCGCATCACCATCGATGACGTGGTCGACATCATCCGCGACCAGGCCGAGCACCAGGCGCTCGGCGCCGCAGGCCTGGACGAAGAAGAGGATCTGTTCTCGCCGATCCGGCGGGCGGTGCGCGGCCGCGTCGTATGGCTGGGCATCAACCTGCTCACCGCGTTCCTGGCTGCATTCGTGATCGGACGCTTCGAGGCGACCATTGAACAGATCGTCGCCCTGGCCGTGCTGATGCCGATCGTGGCCGGCATTGGCGGTAACGCCGGCGTGCAGGTGCTGACCCTGATGGTGCGCGGCCTGGCGCTGGGTCAGGTGGGCAGCAGCAACGCCGGCATCCTGCTGTGGAAGGAAGTGCGGGTGGCGGCGATCAACGGCCTGCTGATTGGATCGCTGGTGGGCGCGGTTGCGCTGGTGTGGTTCGGCGACTGGCTGCTGTCGCTGGTCATCGCCGCCGCGCTGCTGATCAACGTCTGCTCGGCCGCCTTGGCCGGGGTCCTGGTGCCGCTGCTGCTGCGTCGCATGGGCGTGGACCCGGCAGTGGCCGGCACCGTGGTGGTGACCGCGTTCACCGACGTCATCGGGTTCTTCAGCTTCCTGGGGCTGGCGACGGTGGTGCTGCTGCATTGAAGCTGCGGGCGAGCCGGCTTGCGGAATCTTGACGGCGCCGCGCGCATCATGGGGGCAACCCGCCTGGATCAAAGAGGCCAACGATGTCGCCTTTCGCTGGATTGCTGGCCCTGATGATGGTGTCCCCCGGTGCCGCGCCGATGCAGCCTGGGAACAGGGCGCCAGGGCAGTTCGTGAAGCATGAGATCAGCCACGGAGGCACGACGCAGCGATATCAGGTGTTCGTGCCGTCGGGCCACGCCGATGCCGTGCCGCTGCCGGTGATCCTGTTCCTGCACGGCTCGGGCGAGCGCGGCGATGACGGAGAGAAGCAAGTCGACGTGGGGCTGGGGCCGTACCTGCGGGAAAACCTCCGCGATTTCCCGGCGCTGGTCGTGTTCCCGCAGTCCCCGGAAGGCGCATCCTGGGACGGGGACACGGCCGAAGCAGCGCTGGCGGCTCTGGAAGAAAGCATTGAAACCTACGGCGGCGACCGCAAGCGCGTGTACCTGAGCGGCATCTCGCGCGGCGGCTATGGCACCTACTCGATCGCCATGGAGCATCCCGGGCGCTTCGCTGCACTGGTGCCGGTGTGCGGCGGCATCACCTCGCCACGGCAGCGCGAGCCCCTGCAGGTGCAAGCGGCAGCCGGCAAGGCCGATCCGTTCGAAGCTGCCGCCCGGCGGCTCCGCGACGTCCCCACCTGGATCTTCCACGGCGCGCAGGACGACCTGGTGCCGCCGCAGCAGTCCAGGCGGATGTTCGCGGCGCTGCAGGCGGCCGGCGGCGACGTGCACTACACCGAGTTCCCCGACGCGAACCACAATGCATGGGATGCGGCCTATCGGCATGATCCGATGTGGGCGTGGCTGTTCGCGCAGCGGCTTCGCTAGGAACCCTCGGACATGGCCGAGATCATCAGCGACTACTTTTCACCCGGATGGCGAGAGCGTGCCGTCGAATGCCCCTGCGGCTGGAGCGGGGCCAGCCGTGGAATGCGGATGGAGCTGCAGGAGACGGTGACCGACTACGCGTGCGCTCAGTGCGACGCTACTCTCCTCATCGTCGCCCACCCCGACCTGGACCTGGTGAGGCGCGCCGCGGCCGCCGGGAACGAAGAAGCGCGCATGCAGCTGGAGATCGTGGAGGAAGCCCATCGGCATTTCGGGCCGAGCGAGTCGGCGCCTGATTGATCACCACCGGTCTTGAGTCAGCCCAGCAGGGCTTCCAGCACCGCCATCCGGATCGCCACCCCGTTGCTCACCTGTCGCAGCACCAGTGACTGCGGTCCGTCGACGACCTCTTCGGTGATCTCGACGCCCCGGTTTACCGGTCCTGGATGCAGGACTACCGCATCGGGAGCCGCCCGCCGCAGGCGGGCAGCGGTCAGTCCGAAGGCGCGGTGGTAGTCCTCCAGCGACGCTACGAGTCCTTCCTCCATGCGCTCGCGCTGCAGCCGAAGCATCATCACCGCGTCCACCCCCTCGAGCATCGAGTCGAAGTCCTCACCGGTGACGCAGCCGGCAAGCGTGTCGTCGTCGGGCAGCAACGGCGCTGGTCCGCAAACGCGGATCTCGCCGGCACCCAACGTACGCAGGGCCTGCAGGTCCGAACGCGCCACCCGCGAATGACGCACGTCGCCGACCATCAGCACCTTCAGCCGGGAGAAGTCGGGCCCTTTGGACTGGCGCAGGGTCAGCATGTCGAGCAACCCCTGGGTGGGGTGGCTTTGGCGCCCGTCGCCGGCGTTGATCACGGTCGTGCCCTCGCCCGCGTATGCCGCGAGCATCTCGGCGGCACCGTCCTCCGGATGGCGGACCACGAATCCGCGCACGCCCATCGCCTCCAGGTTCTTCAACGTGTCCAGGGCGGTTTCACCCTTGCGTGCCGAAGAGCTGGAGGCATCGAAGTTCACGACGTCCGCGCCCAGGCGCTGGGCGGCGATCTGGAACGAACTGCGGGTGCGGGTGGACGGCTCGAAGAACAGGGTGCAGATGGTGGTTCCGCACAGCGTGCTGCGCTTCTGCGTCCGTCCCATCGCCGCGTCACGAATGTTGCCGGCGCGGTCCAGCAGCGCGCACAGCTGCTCCCGCGACAGTCCATCCAGGGTCAGAAGGTGGCGCATGCGTCCGTCGGCGTCGAATGCTTGGGTCATTTCAAATCCCTGTCCAGAGTGATGTCGTGGTTGATTCGATAGCCGTGCCGGAGACTGTCTGCATGGCAGCAGTGGGCATGGATGAGGCACCTGGCTCAGATCTGTACTGCATCCTGGGGCGCGGCGAGCCAGCGCTCGATGATCACGGCCGCAGCAACCGCATCCAGCGCCGCGGCGTCCCGCCGGCGCTTGCGCCCGTCCGCCCTGTCCAGTGCGAATCGCTGGGCCGCCTCGACCGAACTTGAGCGCTCGTCCACCAGCACCACCGGAAGCAGGTAGCGCGCCTGCAGTTCGCGCGCGAACGCATGCGCACGCTTGCGAATTGGCTGGTCCCCACCGTCCAGGGTCATGGGGTCGCCCACCACCAACCCATCCGGACGCCACTCGTGTCGCAGCTTGTCGATGGCAGCCCAGTCGGGACCATGGGCGTGCACGTCGACGACTGCCAGCGCCCGTGCGCCCACTCCAAATGCACTGCCCACGGCCACGCCGATGCGACGCGCTCCCACGTCGAAACCCAGCACCGTGCCATCGAGTTTCAACCGTGTGCTCCCCGGCCATCCGTGAGGCCGACCCGCCGCACGTCCCGCCGCCTTTCAGCGACCCGGCAAGACCGCATCATGCGTGTCCGCTGTAGTCGGTCATGCGCGACATGTCCACGCCAATGCGTCCGCCCGCGGCCAGCCATCGCTGCTCCAGGGGCAAGTCGAACAGCAGCTCAGGGTCGGCCGGCGCGGTCAGCCAGCTGTTTTCGCCCAGCTCGAGCTCAAGCTGGCCGGCGCTCCAGCCGGCGCAGCCCAAGGCAACGACCACGCGCCCAGGACCCTCACCCTCGGCCATGGCCTCGAGAATGTCGCGCGAGGTGGTCAGGGACAGCCCCATGCCGATCGACAGGGTGGAATCCCAGCGCCGGTCCCCGTCGTGCAGCACGAAGCCGCGTTCCGGCAGCACCGGCCCACCGCTGAGCACCAGCTGCTGCGCCATGTGATCGTCATGTGGTGCCAGGCTCATCTGGGTCAGCACGTCACCCAGCGTGTATTCGGATGCGCGGTTCACGATCACGCCCATGGCGCCGTCCTCGTCGTGCTGGCAGATCAGCGCCACGCCTCGTTCGAAGTGCGGGTCATGCAGCGCGGGAAGCGCGACCAGCAGTTGGCTGGAGAAGGTGTTGGAATATTCGGGCATGCGGAACATTCTAGCCCCACCGCGTTAAGCGCAAGGCATGTCCCGTGCCTGCTGCACAGGGTCCACGCCCGTTCGATGCGCTCGCTCTGCGGGGGCACGTGCAGACGCTCAATCTTCCAACCAGGCGCAGGCGCTCACCGCCAAGGCCGCCGGAAGAAGGCGAGCACAGTCGTCCTGCAGCTTGAGGTCGGCGAAGTCATCGGCGCGGGTGACGCCGTGGTTCACGATCGCCAGCGCGGTGCCCCGCTCACGCGCCTGGCGTGCAAAACGATAGCCCGAGTAGACCATCAGCGAAGACCCCACCACCAGCAGCCCATCGGCGGCGTCCAACGCAGCCCGAGCCGCCTCGTAACGCGCCCTGGGAACGCTCTCGCCGAAGAACACCACGTCCGGCTTCAGCATCCCGCCGCAGGCCTGGCAGGGAAGGACGTTGAAGCGGGCGAAGTCGAGTCCTTCCAGATCCGCGTCACCGTCGGGTGCGAATCCTGCGGTGAGATCGGCCCACGCGGCGTTCGCCTCGCGCAGCCTGCACTGCAGCGCCGAGCGCGGCTCGCGACTCGCGCACTGCAGGCACACCGCTTCGTCCAGCCGGCCGTGCAGGTCGATGACGTCCGCGCTACCTGCCCGCTGGTGCAGGCCATCCACGTTCTGGGTGAGCAACTGCAGCAGCCTTCCCTGCGCTTGCCATTGCGCAAGCGCAACATGGGCCGGGTTGGGCCGGGCCCGCTCGATCATGGGCCAGCCGATGAAGCTTCGCGCCCAGTAGCGGGCCCGCACCAGCGGATCCCCGACGAATGCCTGGTAGGTCACCGGCTGCGCGCGCTTCCACTGCCCGGCGGCATCGCGGTAATCCGGGATCCCCGAAGCGGTACTGCAGCCGGCCCCGGTGAGCACCAATACCCTGTGCCGCGGAGCCAGCCACTGCTGAAGGCGAAGCACAGAAGAGTCCGGATCGATTGGCGCAGGCGCTGCCATGCGCCGATTCTAGCGCCCCACTGAAAAGGGGCGGTTGCCCGCCCCTTGATCTTGACGCAGCGGCGGCGTCAGCGGACTTCGGCCACTTCCACGCCGTCCATACCCTGGGCAAGGGTGCGTGCGTCGCCGCCTTGGGCGAGCTTGATGCGCAGGCGCACCTCGTTCTGCGAGTCGGCATAGCGCAGCGCGTCCTCGTAGGAGATCTCGCCGGCCTGGTAGAGCTCGAACAGGCTCTGGTCGAAGGTCTTCATGCCCAGGTTGGTGGATTCCTTCATCACTTCTTTGAGCTTGTGGATCTCGCCCTCGCGGATGTAGTCCTGGATCAACGGTGTGCCGAGCATGATCTCCATCGCCACGCGACGCGCCTTGCCGTCGGGCGTCGGGATCAGCTGCTGGGCGACTACGCCCTTGAGGTTGAGCGACAGGTCCATCAGCAGCTGGTTGCGGCGGTCTTCGGGGAAGAAATTGATGATGCGGTCCATCGCCTGGTTGGCATTGTTGGCGTGCAGCGTGCACAGCACCAGGTGTCCGGTTTCGGCGAAGGAGATGGCGTGGTCCATGCCCTCGCGGGTGCGCACCTCGCCGATCATGATCACGTCCGGCGCCTGGCGCAGG
>PPFU01002053.1_pt1 | contig 12800 bp, 10 predicted proteins | sample 1535991 | NCBI WGS metagenome assembly PPFU01 (sample SAMN04901290, study PRJNA319586) | Hypolithon metagenome, whole genome shotgun sequencing project. | isolation source: Antarctic Hypolithon | place: Antarctica: Miers Valley | collected 2014 | reverse complement strand
GTCGAGGCGGCCGCCGGGCAGCAGCACCTGCGGCTGCCACGCCAGCACGAAGTCGCCGGCCGACAGCGCGATGCGCAGGTCGTGCTCGGTGCGCATGCGCTCCTCGGCGCTGGCGCCGATGATGTCGGTGACATAGCTGTAGCGGCCACGCCCGCTCTGTTTGGCGTGGTACAGCGCGGAATCGGCCTGGCGCGTGAGTTCGCGGGTGTCGTGCCCGTCCTGCGGGAACACGGCGATGCCGATGCTGGCCGACACGCTGACCGAGTGGCCGTCGACCTCGATCGGCTGCTCGATCGACAGGATCAGCTTTTCGGCGACGCGGGCCGCGTCGCGCGGGTCGGCCAGCCGCACCAGCAGCAGCACGAACTCGTCGCCGCCCTGGCGGCTGACGGTGTCGTCCTGGCGCACCCCCGCGCGCAGCCGACGCGCGACCTCCTGCAGCACGCGGTCGCCAACCGGATGGCCGAGGGTGTCGTTGATCGGCTTGAACCGGTCGAGGTCGAGGTACAGCAGCGCGCCCTTGTAGCCGCGGTCGACCTGCGCCAGCGCCTGCGACAGGCGGTCCTCGAGCAGCAGGCGGTTGGGCAGGCCGGTCAATGGGTCGTGCTGCGCCTGATGGGCCAACGACCGGGTCTGCGCCTGCGACTCGGTGACGTCGCGCAGCAGCAGCACGCCGCCGTCGACCATCCCGAAGCGGTCGTGGGTGGGCGACGCCGCCTCCGACACCACCGCACGGCGGTTGCCGGGCAGCGCCAGCCAGCGGTCGGCTCCGCGCACCAGCGCGCGGCGTCCGCGCAGCACCTCGCGCAGTGCGGGATCCACCGGCAGGCCGTCCTCGGGATCGCGCAGTGGAAGCAGCTCGTCCAGCGTGCGTCCCACCGCATCGGACGCGCCCAGCCCCAGCAGACGGCCGGCGGCGGCGTTGAAGAGCGTGACGCGCTCCTGCAGGTCGCAGGCGATCAGCGCATCGGGCAGCGCGTCGACTGCGCCTTCCGCGCTGCTGCGCGCGGTCGCCTGCAGGCGCTCGGCCTGGCGCGAGGGTCCCAGGTCGCGTAGCGCCACCAGTGCGCGCGGCCCCTTCGCGGTGCGCAGCCTCGTCATGGTGACGACGACGTCGCACGGCGCGCCGTCACAGCGGCGCGCCGTGGTGGCGTGCTCCGTCATCGGCGTGGCGGCATCGCCGCTGCCGTCGACTGCCAGCGACCCGAGCGCGTCGCACAGCGCGTCCCGCGCGCCGATGCCCAGCATCGCCGTCGCGTCCTGACCGTGCAGCGCGCCGTCCCCGGCCGCGAGCAGGGCGTGTGCGGCGCGGTTGCCGCGCTCGATGCGCCCCGCAGGTTCTACCACCAGCAGTGGCCCGGGGAGGGCGTCGAGCAGCTGCGGCAGCGCGGCCTCGGCGACGCGACGCCAGTGGCCGTCCTCGGCCAGCAGCTGGACGCCCGCCACATGGCCGTCGGCGGACACGCTCGGCAGCAGGGTTACGTCGATCGCGCGACCGTCGGCCAAGCGCAGTGTGGCCTGCTGTCGATGGCCTGCCAGTGCGCGGCGCAGTGCCGCCGCCAGCGCGTCGCCATCCGCGCCCAGCACGTCCGCCGGCGTGCGCCCCAGGACGCGCGCGCCCGGCTGCCGAAGCCAGCGCAGGTACGCCGGGCTCGCCGCCTGGTGGCGCAGGGTGGCGTCAAAGCGCGCGGACAGTGCTGGTCCGTGCACGGTAACGGCCTCGACAGCCGCGAGCGCCATGTCCGCTGCATCGCCCGCCGCGCGACGGCGTGCGTCGGTCGCAGCCAGCAGAACCGACAGCGCGCTGCCCAACGCCAGCGGGCCAGCCACCGATACCGGTGCTGAAGGCCAGCCAGGCAGCAGCAGCGGCACGCACGCGAGTACCGCGCAGGCCGCCAGCGCGACCGCGGCGCTGGCCCGTGGCGCCCCGCGCAGCGCCAGCAGCACCAGCGGCACCGCGGCCACCGCGCCGAGTCCGGGGCGCAAGGACGCGATCGCGACGCATGCCAGCAGCGTGAGCACGGCGAACGCGGCGGTTCCGGCGGCGCGGCGGTCCCGGCGCATGACGTCGTCCGCCGGGCGCGCCAGAAGGAGTACGGCCGGCAGCGTTGCCGCGATCCCGAGGGACACCGCCCACGTGGCGCCCGCCGATGGCGGCACCGCGGCGGCGGACGCGGACGCGGCGATCATGCGCCAGACCATCGCAGGCACGGCATACCCGGCCAACAAGGTCGCAGCCAGCAGCGCACCCACCGCGGCTATGTCCTGCAACCCGGCGGGGGCGGGCCGCCCGCGGCGCACGACGGCCGCGCCCGTCAGCGTGCAGGCGGCGAGGGCGGTCGACAACAGCGCGACCGCGGCGACGCTGCCGCCGGTGACCAGGGCGCCCGTGGCCAGTGCGAAGACCACGACGGCCGCGCTCACGACCAGGACAGGCAGGCGCGCCGCGGTGCTGCAGGCCAGCGCGGTCCAGGTTCCGAAGCCAGCGCCGAGCGCGACCCCAAGCGTCCACGGGGACGAGACCGGCGCCACGAGCGCCAGCGACGAAGCCAGCGCGGCGCCCGCGCCCAGCGCCAGCGACGCCGTCCCGGCACCCCTTACGGATGACGGCGATGACGCGTCGGACGGGTCCCCTGGCGGGGACGGTGGCATCGATGTACGCGGGGTGGCGATCGGTGGGCTCCCGGACGGCGGCGAGGCGCGCCGCGACGGCCGCGCTGCATCTTCGGTCATCCGCCGCTGCCGGGGGAACCGCGAGGTCACGTGTGCGACGGCCGTCGCGATCGCCGACATCCCCCGGCGGGGTCGCTGCGGACCCTGTCGCCGCCTGCGCCCGGTGCCGCGTCCTTCATCATGGGCGCCCTAGGCTGGGGCGCTGATCAAAGGCGAGGACAAGGCGATGGCCACCGGGTGGGCGGGGGATGGCGCGGTGCAGGACCAGATCGACGCGACGGTCGAGGACGCGGTCAGGCGCGCGCGCGCGCAGCTGGCAGTCGGTCCCGGCCTGGAGCGCTGCGAAGAGTGCGATGCGGCCATTCCCCCGGCGCGCCGCCAGGCGGTGCCGGGGGTGCGTCTGTGCGTGGCGTGCCAGCAGGCCAGCGACAAGGCGCAGACCGAGGCGTCGGGCTACAACCGCCGCGGCAGCAAGGACAGCCAGCTGCGCTGAACCGCATCGCGATCACGGATGCAGCGTTGCGGCCGTCGGCAGCTGGATGCACGCGGTGCGGATCGTCCCGCTGCGACCATGGGCCATGAACTGGAAATCGCTGATCCTGCTGACCCTCTGCGCCACGGCGCCCGCCTGCGGGCAGGCGCCGCCCATCAGGACGCCTGCTGCGGGCGAGGCGTCGCCGTCCCTGCGCTCGGTTGCACCCGCTGCCGACGCGCGCCCGGTAGCGCCGCAACCCCCGATCTCCAGGCGCCTCGAAGACGCGGCCGCGATCACCGCGCTGAAATCGGTGGTGGTCGCCCAGGACGGCGTGGTGGTGGCCGAGCGCGGCTACAACGGCCATCGCCCCGGCGCGCCGACCAACATCAAATCGGCATCCAAGTCTGTGGTCGCGGCGCTGGTCGGCATCGCGATCGACAAGGGCATGCTGGACAGCACCGACCAGCCCGTCGCACCGCTCCTGCGCGACGACCTGCCGGCGTCGCCGGACCCGCGGTTGGCGCGGATCACCATCGGCCACCTGCTGTCGATGCAGGCAGGGCTGGACCGGACCTCCGGCAGCAACTACGGGCGCTGGGTGTCGAGCGGGAACTGGGTGCGCGCGGCGTTGGCGCAGCCGTTCGTCGACGAGCCCGGTGGCCGGATGCTGTACTCGACCGGGTCCACGCATCTGCTGTCGGCGATCCTCACCGGCGCCAGCGGGCGCTCGACGCTGCAGCTGGCGCGCGAGTGGCTGGGGCCGCAGCAGGGCTTCGCGATCAGCAGCTGGGACCGCGACCCGCAGGGCGTGTACTTCGGCGGCAACAACATGGCGATGAGCACGCGTTCGCTGCTCGCGTTCGGCGAGCTGTACCGCAACGGCGGCCGCAGCGCGGACGGGCGCCAGCTGCTGCCCGAGGCGTGGGTCGCGGACTCGTGGCGGCCGCGCACGGCGTCGGCCTGGAATGGCGACGGGTACGGCTACGGCTGGTTCCTGCGCGAGATCGGCGGCGAGCAGGTGCGCTATGGCTGGGGTTACGGCGGGCAGATGGTGTACGTAGTGCCGTCGCTGCGGCTCACCGTCGCGATGACCTCCGACGACAGCACCGCGTCGGCGCGCTCCGGCCACCGCGACGCGCTGCACGCACTGCTGGACGTCATCATCGCGTCGGCGCGGGCGAATCCCGCCCCGGCGCCGGCGGCCAGGACGGTGTCGGCGCGTTCGACGCCGGCGGCAGCGGGTGCCGGCCATGTGGACGCCGCCGTCGCGCGCTGACGCCAGGCGGATGTTGCGTGGGCTGCGCGTTCGCGCAGGGGATCGCGGGCGTGGGACCATCCATGCGCCGCATCCGCGGCGGGCACGGGGCGACGCGATGACTGCAATCCAACTGGCCGGCGCGGTGCTCGCGGTCGTCGTTGTAGGCGCGCTGCTGCCGCTGCAGGCGCTGGTCAACGCGCGCCTGGGGCAGGACACGTCGGGGCCGCTGTTCGCGTCGTTCGTCTCGTTCCTGGTCGGCACCGTGCTGCTCGGCGCCGCGATGATCGCGACGCGCACGCCGCTGCCCTCACGTGAAGCGATCGCGTCGCTGCCGGCGTGGTCGTGGACGGGCGGCGTGGTCGGCGCGGTGTTCGTGCTCACGGCGACCGGCCTGGTACCGCGCCTGGGCGCAGCGGCGCTGATCTGCCTGGCGGTGTTCGGGCAGCTGGTCGGCTCGCTGTTGCTGGACCATTACGGCGTGCTGCACGCGCCGCGCGCGGCGGACCTGCCGCGGATCGCTGGCGCGGTGCTGGTGGCCGTGGGCGCGCTGCTGGTGCTGCGTCCGGCGTCGCCGTAAGCCGACGCGCGGAGTGCGACGGCCCTGGGGTCGCGGAGGCTGGGGCCTGCACGCGGCCGACGCCCTAGAAGCGGTCGCCGACCGACAGGTAGCGCCAGCCACCCACCGGGATTTTCGCCAGCGGCACGCGGCCGATGCGCAGGCGGCGGATGGCGACCACCGCCAGCCCGACCTCGGCGCACATGTGCCGCAGCTGGCCGGGCCGCACGTCCTTGATGGCGAAACGCAGCCGCACCTCGTTCTGCCAGCTGACCTTGCACGGCGGCAGCTCGCGCCCCTCATGCCGCATGCCGCGGGCCAGCCGGGCCATGCCGTAGACGGGCAGGGTGCCTTCGACCTCGACCAGGTACTCCTGCTCGATGGTCGGGCCGTCCTCGCGCAGGCGCCGCGCAGCGCGTGGATCCTGGGTCAGCACCAGCAGCCCGCTGGCGTCGTCGTCGAGCGGCATCAGCGCCTGCAGGCCGTGGAAGTGGCGCGGCACGCAGCGCATGGCGCCGGGGTCCGCCGCATCGCGGGTTTGCGCGGTGGCGAGCGCAACAGCGTCCACGCTGGCCACGCCGGCCGGCTTGTGCAGCAGCAGCGTGGCGGGTTCGACGTCGGCAAGCGTCGCTGACGGCGACACGGTGACGGTCGATGGATCCACCATCGCCTGCGGCGCGGCAACCATGGCGCCGTCGACGGTGACCCAGCCACCGTCGACATAGCGCTGCGCATCGCCGCGTGAGCAGCGCATGAGGTCGGCGACGCACTTGTCGAGGCGGACGTGGTCGGTCATCGCGGGGCTCGCTGCAGGGCGACGCAGTGTAGTGTCGCGCGGCACGGGGCCGTCGCGCCGCCGTCGCTAGACTCGTCGACCCGCACTCCACTTCGCCCATGTCCGACGAGCGACCCGCACTACCGGAACGCCCGCTTCCCGCCGACTGCTGCGGCGGCGGCTGCGACCCGTGCGTGTACGACCTGCACGCCGAGGCGATGGAGGAGTACGCACGTGTGCTGGAGCTTTGGGAGGCGCGGCAGTCGCCGCCGGCGGCGGGCAAAGCGGGAGCCGTCGATGCGCTGGAGCGTCTTGTGCGTGGGCGCGGGTGAGCGATGTTGGGGTGACGACGCGGTGGTCACGGATTGCGTCGTGTGGGAGGACGTCATGCAGACGCGCTTGCGCTTTGCGTCGGCGTGGCGTCGTGCCGGGTTGAGGGTTCGGGGCACTGCCATTGCCACCGCCTCTGTCACAGCCATGGCCACAGCGACCGCGACCGCGCCAGCGACAGCGACAGCAACAGCAACAGCGACAGCGGCAGCCAGAGCGGCTTCGGCGGTTCACGCGAGGGAGGCCGGCGACGGGGTGCTGCTCCGCCCTCCGTCGAGCCAGAGCAATAGTGGCTTCGGCTGGTTGCACGAGGGAGGCCGGTGACGGGGTGCTGCTCCGCCCCTCCGTCCGGCCATCCATGGCCGGAGTCGCAGCCGTGGGCCCGGCCTGCGGCCGTTCAGGCCCGGCGCAGCGCGCCGGGCGTTCGCTCAGGCCGCGCGGCATTGCCGCGCAAGCGGCCTGCACTCACCCATGGCCCACTCTCCGCAGCACCCCATCACCCCCCTCCCAGCCGATCGACGTGCCTTCGGATGATCGAGCGAGTTCGCGACGACCTGGCACCGGGGTGCGGGGGTGCCGCGTAAAGGACACATGGATGTGCACGGCGGTGAGTTGGGCAGGATGCCCAATCGAACCGCCAGCGATACCCCCGCATCCTGGCGCGATAGCCCGAAGCCCGGCCCTGCTATTGCGCCGCCCTCCGCATCCTGGCGCGCTGGCCCGAAGGCTAGGCACTTGTCTCCACACGCTCGCGACGTCCCGGCTACCCGCACCGCTAAGCTGCCGGCATGCCTAGCCGACCTCCCGCCATCGATGGCGTCGCTGCCAGCCGCGTGCAGCTGCCGCGCGGCGCGTGGGCCACCGTGCTTGATGCGCTGGACGCACTGTTTCCCGCCGTGGGCCGCGCGGCGTGGGAGCAGCGGATGCGGCGTGGCCGTGTGCTGGACGCGGCCGGTGCCGTGCTGCGGGCCGATGCGCGGCATCGCGTCGGTTTGGAGGTGTACTACTACCGCGAGGTCGCTGGCGAGGTGGGGACCGATGCGCCGATGCACGTCGTGCACGATGGCGACGGGCTGCTGGTCGTCGACAAGCCGCACGGGTTGGCGGTGGTCCCCGCGGGTCGCCATGCCGCGGACACGGTGCTGGCGCGGTTGCTGCGCGCAGGCGCGGCTCCCGGCATCGCGCCGCTGCACCGCATCGACCGCGACACCGCGGGGCTGGTGATGCTGTCGGCGGATCCGGCGACGCGGGCGCTGTTCCAGCGGCTGTTCGCCGCGGGTGGCATCGTCAAGGCGTACGAGGCGCTGGTGGTGCCGCCGGTCGCCGACCTGCCGCCCGTCCACCGCAGCCGGCTGGTGCGCGGTACACCGTTCCCTCGCATGCGCGAGGTGGCGGGACACCCCAACAGCGAGACGCGGATCGCGGTGATGGAGCGGGGTGAGTTCGCGTGGCACTGCGCGCTGTCTCCGGTGACCGGGCGCAAGCACCAGCTGCGGGTGCACATGGCGGCACTGGGTGCGCCGATCGTGCACGACCCGCTGTATCCGGTGCTCAACGGCACCGGCGAGGCCGGCGGCAACGCCGCGATGTCCTTGACCGCCGGGAGGGTCATGGCGACGGCGGCAGCTACGGAGCATTCGGCAGCGCCGGGGGCGCACAGCGCAGCCGCGCATTCGCCGCTCGAAGCTGACGCCCTGCCACGCCTGCAGCTGCTGGCGAAGGCGCTGTCGTTCGACGATCCCGTAACCGGACATCCGCGCCGGTTCGAGAGCGGACGCGCCTTGGACATGGCGCTGATGCACGGATCCGGAGCGCCCGCGCGCGCGTACGCGGGGCCACGTGTCGCCACCGAAACACTCGCCGCGCGGGTCGGCCCGTGACCGCTGCTCCGGGTAGGCCGTGCGCGCGCTGCTGTCCGGTTCAGAGCATCGACAGCGCGAGGTTGTCGAGCCGGCGGCCGTAGTAGTCGCGCAGCCGGACCTTGCGCTCGAGGTCGACGATGATGTGTCCGCTGAAATCGACCCCGGTGAGGTCCTCGGCCATGTTGATGCCGCCGGGGGTATCGACGTTGATCTCCATCATCTTGTCGCCGACGATGTCCAGGCCGGTGAGGTACATGCCGTCGGCGATGAGCTTGGGCGCGACCATCTCCGCCAGGCGCAGCGCGTCGTCGTCGGGTACCGCCATCGCGATCTTGCCGCCGGCGCTGATGTTGCTGCGCGCGTCGCCGCTGTCGTTGTAGCGCCGGAAGCATGCGTACTGGCCGTCGACCTGAAGCGGGCGGCCGTTGAGCGTCAGCAGGCGCAGGTCGCCGTCGACCGCCTTGGGCAGGTACTCCTGCGCGATCGCGTAGCCATCGCGGACCACGGCATCGATCATCTGGTTGAGGTTGGCGGCCCCGTCCTCCTTGATGACGAAGACCCCTTGGCCGCCGGAGCCCTGCAGCGGCTTGATCACGCCGCGGCCGCCGTGCGCGTTGATGAAGGCCTTGATCTCCCCGGGGTCGCGCGTGATGCACGTGATCGGGCGCACCTCCTCCGGGAAGTGCTGGAAATAGGTCTTGTTGGACGCATCGGTGAGATGGGTCGGGTCGTTGAGCACGATGACGTGGCGCATCGCCACGAGCTGCGCGAACAGCAGCCCGCTCGGTGGGGCCCAGGGGCGCTCGAGCACCTCTTCGGCGGGGTCGCTGCGCAGCATCAGCACGTCGAGCTCTTCGACTGCCAGCCGTTCGGTGGCGCCGTCGGGGGCCTGCAGGTCGGCCAGCAGCGCGGCGTCGTCGGCATATCCGGTGCCCTGGGGCAGGTGCGCGTGCGCGCGCACGCTGCCGTTGGCGTCGTAGAGGAAGTCGCCGAGGCCGATCAGCGCGACGGCATGGCCCAGGGCGAGCGCGCGGCGCGCCAGGCGGATGGTGGTGTAGTTGTCCTTCTCGGTGGCGACGTCGTTGACGACGAAGCCGATCCGGATCGCGCGTCGCGCGTGCGCGGTGGCCGGCTCGGCGGCAGCGCTGCCCGAAGTCGTCATGGAGGCACCACCGCCGGCGTCGGCGGTCCGGGCGTCGGCCTGCTTGCCTCGCGGTGCGTCGTGCGCCGCGCCGTCGCCTGAAGTCTCAACAACATCGGGGGGATCGGGATTCATGCGGCCTGCTCCTGGGTCAGTGGTGCCTGTTGGTACAAACGGTCGATCGGCGTCGCGCGGCATCGCGCAAGCCGGTCGTCGAAATCGGGGAGTCGCGTATAGCGCGGCAGCAGGTCCGGCGGGACGACCCAGCCCTGTTCGATCAGCTGGTCCAGCACCACGCGGTGCGACAGCGCGAACTTGCCGACGAACAGCGACGCGAAGTCGCCGTCGCCCTCGAGGTATTCCACGAGCTCGCGCAGGCCGCGCAGGTACACCGCGTCCTTGGTCAGGCCACCCCCGCGCAGCGCCCGCAGCGCGATGTCGAAGGCATCGTCGGTGGGCAGGCCGTGGGTCTCGTGCAGGCACGCGAAGACCGCCGGGATGCCTTCGCCGTGGATCGCCATCCCGGCCGCCACCACCCGTGCTGCCAGCACCCGCAGCCGCTCCCCGGGAAGGTAGCCGGCGAGGAACTCCGCGAGGACGCCCAGCCCCTCCTGCAGCGGGTCGTAGTCGGCCAGCCCCACCTCCAGCTGGCGCAGCGACTGCCGGGCGCCGTTGTGGCGGGTCACGACATGGGTGCCGATCTCGTGCTGGATCAGCGGCTGCAGGCGCGCGCGCGGCAGGCGGATGTCGGCGTGGATATAGAACACGCCGTGCGACACCATCATCATCGACGTCAGATCGGGATCGACCCTGACCTCGGTGCGGAACCCCGGCGCCTGCGTGCGATACCAGGCCATCTCCGCCTCCACCGCCTCCAGCACCTCGTCGATGCCGGTGTCGGCTTCCAGCGCGACGCCGGGGCGTACTGATGCCAGGATGTCGCGGGCCAGCCGCAGCAGCGACGGCTCGACAGCCCCGAACAGGTCGATGCTGGCGTTGATGAAGCCGTCGGTGCCGCGCAGCCGGACAAGCTCGATCATGCGGTCGAGTTCGCGCTGCTTCTCCGCCAGCAGGCCCTGCAGCAGCGGGGACTCGATGTCCTCCACCGGCAACGCCATGAGCCGCGTACGCGCCTCATGCAGGTCGAGCACGGGATCGTCGTAGCTCAGTGGTGGAACACGCGCGTAGCCGCTGTCCTGGAACGCACGCCACAGGTCGTCGCCGTCGCGCGGCGACAGCGCCCGCAGCCAGTCGAGGTCCGCGTCCATCGCCAGCAGCGCGGCGTCGACGCGCGCCGCGACCGGCGGCAGCTTGCGCGGCTGCTGCGCCACGGCTGCAGCGTCGGCGGTCATGCGCGGAACGCCGGCCGCACCGCGTCTACCGCGGCGGCCAGGCCGGCGCGCAGGTCGTGCAGCGCCGCGGCGTCGACAAGGCCGGTCCACTCGTCCATGAAGATCTTCTTGTACTCGGGCGAGATCGTGCAGATGCGATCGCCCCAGGTCGCATAGACCCATTCCGGGAAATGGCCGCCGGTGGGGAAGCGGACGTTGGCGCGGACGTCGGGCAGCCGGCCGGCAACGGGGTGTGCCGCCAGCACCTCCGCGAATCGGCAGGCGACATCGCCCCAGCGACCGTGGTCGAGTGTGGTGAGCCCGAGCTCGATGTCGGGGTTGCCCCCGGCATCGGCGGGCTCGGCCCCGGGCCCGTCGCGACGGTGGTTGTAGCTGTGCAGGTCGATCAGCAGCAGCGCCCCGTGCCGAGCCAGCAACCGGTCGAAGAGCTCGCGCACCATCGCGTAGAAGCGGTCGTAGTGGCCCAGCGACGCGGCGTGCTCGTGGTCCGGCAGCGGCTCCCGCCACACCTGCAGGCCCCAGGCGTCCTCCGGACGCACGTAGACCGCGCCATCCCGTGGCCGGTTCAGGTCGACCTCGAAGCGCGAGTGTCGCGCGCGAAGGCGCACGTCACCGACCTCGGCCAGCAGCCCGGTCATCGGGTCCTCCTCGCGCAGGCGCCCCGCGCGGTCCAGCGCGGCGTGTGGCAGCAGCGAGTCGCGCAGCGCATGGCCATCGTGGATCGCGGTGGCCACCACCGGGCCATCGCCCACCAGGAGGTCCCAGCGGCAGTCGTCGTCGATCGGCGCAAGCACGGAACGCTCCGCGAAAAAGGCGCCCGCCGCAGGCAAATCGTATCGTGTCGTCATCGCGGCAGGGTCGCAGCGGCGGCATGAGAAATGCGTGAGCCGACGCGGGGATGCGCCTACAATCCGCGTTTTGCACGGGGCGGGCACATGGCATCCGGCGCCACGGTGGTCAAGGTCGAGCTGCAGGTCAGCGACATGGACCGCCACTACTACGCATCGCACAACCTCACGCTGGCGCAGCATCCGTCGGAGACGGAGGCTCGGCTGATGGTGCGGCTGATCGCATTCGCGCTGCGCGCCGACGAGCGGCTCGAGTTCGGCCGCGGGCTTGGCGCCGAGGAAGAGCCCGACCTGTGGCAGCGTGACTACGTCGGCGACATCGAGCTGTGGATCGACCTCGGCCATCCCGACGAGTCGCGGATCCGCAAGGCCTGCGGCCGCGCGCAGCAGGTCTTGGTGGTGAACTATGGCGGACACGCATCCGACCTGTGGTGGCAGAAGGTCGGCGCGGGGCTGGCGCGCTCGCGCAACCTGACCGTGATCGACCTCGATGCCGGCGCCATCGAGCGCCTCGCCGCGCTGGTCCAGCGCGGCATGCGGCTGACGGCGATGATCCAGGACACCGAGCTGCAGCTGATGAGCGACACCGACAACATCGCGCTGACGCCACGGGTGCGGATGTCAACGGCCGCCGCGGCCTGAGGACGGTGCGCATGCAGGGCGGGCCGCGCGTCGCGGCGGTGCACTAGATGGGCTGGCGCGGGCCCCGCCTGCCGGGGTGGCTGCACCGGCTGCTGGGCGGCGCGGTCGATCCCACCGGCATCTTGCTGCCGCGCGCGCGGCTGCTGCGCTACGGGCATTACGTTGCGCTGCAGTTCACGCACCGGCAGACGCAGAGCCGCATGCGCGCAGCCGAACCTGGCCACCTGCTCGTCGACTACACCCGCACGATGCTGGCCGCGCTGCTATGGCGGCCGCGGCCGCGCCGCATCGGGGTCATCGGACTGGGCGGCGGTTCGCAGGTGAAGTTCTGTCATGCGCAGCTGCCGGGCGCGTGCATCGAGGCGGTGGAAAACCACCCGGGCGTGCTCGCGCTGCGCCACGAGTTCGCGATCCCCGACGACGACGCGCGCCTGGCGGTGGTGCTGGATGACGGGGCGCGCTTCGTCGCGGCGCGGCGGGGGGCCTTCGACCTGCTGCTGCTGGACGGATACGACGCATCCGGCATCCCGCAGGCGCTGTCGACGCAGGCGTTCCACGATGGCTGCCGCGCCGCGCTTGCCCCGCGCGGGGTACTGGCGGCCAACCTGTTCTGTGGTGATGCCGACCGGCACGTGGCGCAGCTGCGGCGGGCGTTCGGCGAGGACCGCGTGCTCGTGGTCGGGGAGGCGCGAATGAGCAACCGGGTCGCGTTCTGCTGGACCGGTGATGCGCCGGTCACGCATGCGGCGTGCGGGCGCGCCATGCACGCGATGGCCCCGGGCGTGCGCGTGGCGCTCGGCGCGGAGCTGGATCGGGTTGCCAATGCGCTGGCGTGCGGGATCGCCCAGCCAGGGGGCCTGGACCGCAACCAGGGGCGGGGGGGCGCCG
>PPFU01017996.1_pt1 | contig 12815 bp, 10 predicted proteins | sample 1535991 | NCBI WGS metagenome assembly PPFU01 (sample SAMN04901290, study PRJNA319586) | Hypolithon metagenome, whole genome shotgun sequencing project. | isolation source: Antarctic Hypolithon | place: Antarctica: Miers Valley | collected 2014 | reverse complement strand
CCGACCCGTCGCGCCCGGCTGGAGCCCGGGCGTGGCACCGTAAACGCTGTCGGCGATGAGGCCGGCGTCGGTTCCTACCGGATCGATCTGCGGGTACGCCAGCCGGACGCCCCCTTCGATAGCGAGACAGACTCCGGCGAGCACGACCAGGTTTACCAGCAACACGCGGCTCCCACCCTCTTTTCACGCTGCGCCAGCGCGATATATCAGAACCTCCTCGGTGAAACGTTACCTTTGCGAGCCGCTCTCCTCTTTGCCCTCCAATCCCTCTATGCGCACCTTCCCGCTTGTCGTTCTCGCCCTGCTGCTCGCTACTCCCCTTGCCGCGCAGACGCACACCGGCACCCTGAATACGGCCAGCCTGCAGCGCGACGAGGGGATTCCGTACAACACGTACCCGGTGACGCTGGTGCAGAACCAGCGCATGACGGCTCGCATCGAAAGCGCCGACTTCGACACGTTTCTTCTGGTCTCCGGACCGGGCGACGTGCAGTATCAAAACGACGACTACGAGGGCTCGACAAGCGTGTCGCAGATCGAGTTCGTGGCCCCGGTGGCCGGCACGTACAACGTGTGGGCGTCTGCCTACGACGCTTCTGTGCCCGACGGCAACGCTTATACGCTCGTACTCACGCCCGGCGCGCAGGCGATGGTGGAAACCGTGCAGGGACGCATCGATCCTGACGACCAGACGCTGCCCAAAGGCGAGCGCGCCGATACCATCACGCGCACCATCGAGGCCACGGGCGCTTTCGACATCGAACTCGTCTCCTACGGCTTCGACGGCTACCTCGCCGTGCAGTCGCCCTCGGGCCAGTGGTATCGCAACGACGACGCGGGCGACACCCAGCACAGCCGCGTGGCTGATCTCGCGCCTGAGGCGGGCACCTGGCGCATTATCATTACCAGTGCATCAGCCGAAGAGTATGGCGCGTACGACCTCCGCATCCTGACCTACCCCCGCTGACGCCCACCGCGCCGGTTGTTTTCCATTCTTCTCTATGCCACAGAACCGACTTCGCCTTTTCTGGCTGCCTCTGCTGCTGCTCATGCTGGCGCGGTGCACCGCTACCCGCCCCGCCGATGTAGGCTCCGTGCCGCCGCCCGTCGAGCGTGGCGGCCCGGCCCCGGTGGAAGTCGTAGCCGTTATCGAAGACGACGCCCCGCTGGAACCGCCCTACGACTGGCACCTGCGCAGCACGCAGTCGGGATATCCCGGCATAAACCTGGATGAAGCCTACGCGCTGGTTGAAGACCGCACGCCGCAGCCCGTTATCGTGGCCGTTATCGACTCGGGCGTGGATGTCGCCCACGAGGACCTTGAAGGCCGCATCTGGGTCAACAGCGACGAGATCCCGGGCAACGGCATTGACGACGACGGCAACGGCTACGCCGACGACATCCACGGGTGGAGCTTTCTGGGTGGAGCCGATGGCCGCAATGTCGGCCCGGACACGTACGAGGTCACCCGCGAGTACGTGCGGCTGCGCGACCGGTTTGAAAACGTGCAGCCGCGCGACGTACCTGCTGCCGACCGCGAGGCCTACGCGTACTTCGAAAAAGTGCGTGACGAGTACCAACGCCGCCGCACCGAGGCGCGCCAGATGCTGCCGCAGATCAAGCCCGTCTATGAGATCGCGCAGGAAGCAGTGCCTGTGCTGCGCGCTCACTTTGGCAAAGAGGCCATCACCGCTACCGACCTCGCCACCATCGGCGACGACAACCCGCGCCTCGCCCGCGCCCGCGACGTGTACAGCTTCCTGCTTGCCAACAACATCACGCTCGAAGACCTCAGCAGGTATTACAAGCAGCTCGACACGCAGGTCAACTACGGCTTCAATCCAGACTTTGACCCGCGCGGCATCGTGGGCGACAACTACGCAGATCTGTCCGAGCGCTACTACGGCAATGCCGACGTGGCCGGGCCCGACCCGGATCACGGCACGCACGTGGCCGGCATCATCGCCGCCCGGCGCGACAACAACACCGGTGCGGTAGGCATCTCAGACGCCGCCCGTATCATGGTGCTGCGCGCCGTGCCCAACGGCGACGAGCGCGACAAGGACATCGCCAATGCTATCCGCTATGCGGCTGACAACGGCGCGCGCATCGTCAACATGAGCTTTGGCAAAGGCTATTCGCCGCAGAAAGAAGCCGTGGACGCGGCGGTACTGTATGCCACAGGCAAAGGGGTGCTGCTCGTCAATGCTGCCGGCAACGACGGCGAAAACATGGACGTGACCTCTTCTTTCCCAACCGCCCAATTTCTCGACGGCAGCACCGCCACCACCTGGGTAGGCGTGGGCGCGTCGGCGTGGGATACCAGCGAACTGGCGGCCTCGTTCAGCAACTACGGTGCTGCCACCGTAGACCTGTTCGCCCCCGGAGTAGACATCTACTCGACGCTGCCGGGCAGCACGTACGGCCCAAACAACGGCACGTCTATGGCCGCCCCCGTCGTGTCCGGCGTGGCGGCGCTGCTGCTGTCGTACTACCCCGAGCTCACTGCCCAGCAGGTCCGTGATATTCTGCGCCAGTCGGCGCGGCGCTACGACAATACCGCCGTGATGCAGCCGGGCGGCCAAATCAGCGTGGACTTCTGCACGCTGGCCTCCACCTGCGGTGTCGTGGACGCCGCCGCCGCCATGCAGCTTGCAAGCCAGATCGCTACCCCAGCCGGGGGCCGATGAAACCGATCCTTTCTCTGCTCTGCGCGCTTCTTGCCGCCGGATGCCAGTTGATCGGCACGACCGATGACACCGCTGCCGATTCGCTGCGCCTCGGCACCGGCACACTCTCCTTTCCCGACACCGCGCTCGTCGAAAGCACGGACCGCGCCGTTTTCGAGCGCCTGCACCGCCGCTGGGAGGCGTCGGGGCCGGACGACTACACGTTCGTGTACGAGCCGATCTGCTTCTGCCTCGAACGCGGGCCGTTCACCGTGACGGTAGAGGATGGCATGCTGGCCCGCATCGAGCCCGACGCGCCCGACTACCGCCGCCTCACGCTCGACAGCCTCTATGCCCGCGTGGCTGACGCGTACGCGCAGAACGCTGCGCTGGTGCGCTTCCAGTACAAACCGGGGCAGGAGCTGCTCGCGGGCTTCTACATCGACTACAACGAGCAGATGGCAGATGAGGAGTTCGGCGCGCGCGTGACCCAGCTGGTGCTCTCTGCCCCGTGAACGTGCTCGGCCTGTCGGCCTTCTACCACGATAGCGCGGCGTGCCTCGTGCAAGATGGGCGCATCGTGGCCGCCGCGCAGGAAGAGCGCTTTTCACGCCAGAAACACGACGCGTCCTTTCCCGCGCAGGCCGTCGCGTACTGCCTGCGGGAAGGCAAGCTCACCACCGCCGACCTCGACCTCGTCGCGTTCTACGACAAGCCCCTGCTCACCTTCGAGCGGCTGCTGGAAACGTATGTGGCCTTCGCTCCGCGCGGACTGGCCTCGTTTATCAAGGCGATGCCCGTCTGGCTCAAGCAGAAGCTGTGGACGCGCGACACGCTCGCCGCCGCGCTGGACGGCTACGACGGCGAGATTCTCTTTACCGAGCACCACGAAAGCCACGCCGCCAGCGCCTTTTACCCCTCGCCCTTTGCACGCGCTGCGTTTCTCACCACCGACGGCGTGGGCGAGTGGACGACCACCAGCTACGGCGTGGGCGCAGATAGCGACCTGACGCTGCAGGCCGAACAGCACTTCCCGCACTCGCTCGGCCTGCTTTACTCGGCCTTTACCTACTTCTGCGGCTTCCGCGTCAACTCGGGCGAGTACAAGCTGATGGGGCTGGCCCCGTATGGCACGCCGCGCTACGCGCAGGTTATCCGCGACGAGATCGTGGACGTGAAGCCCGACGGCTCGATCCGCCTCGACCTGACGTATTTCACCTTCCCGGTGGGACTGACGATGACGGGCCGCCGCCTGGAGAAGCTTTTCGGGCCGCGCCGGCATCCAGAGAGCCCGCTCACGCAGCGCGACATGGACCTGGCGGCCTCTATCCAGCAGGTGACCGAGGAGATTGTCCTCAAGATGGCGCGGCACGTGCGCCGCGAAACAGGCGAAAAAAACCTCGTCATGGCCGGCGGCGTCGCGCTCAACTGCGTGGCGAATGGGCTGCTGGTGCGCGAAAAGGTGTTCGACGACTTGTGGATCCAACCTGCCGCGGGCGATGCGGGCGGTGCGCTCGGGGCCGCGCTGCTGGCCTACCACCGCTATGCAGGGGGCACCCGGACGCCCGTTCTGCCGGACGCCATGCAGGGCGCTGCGCTCGGGCCTGCCTTTTCCGATGCCCATATCGCCGCGTTTCTGCAATCGACAGGCGTGCCCTACCAGCAACTCGATGACGACGCGCTGGCTGAGCATGTGGCGGCCCTGCTGGCTGAGGGGCAGGCCATCGGCTGGTTTCAGGGGCGGATGGAGTTCGGGCCGCGTGCGCTCGGCCACCGCTCTATCCTCGCCGACCCGCGCGGACGCGAGGTGCAGCGCCTCGTCAACCTGAAGGTCAAGTTCCGCGAGTCTTTCCGCCCGTTCGCACCGAGCGTGCTTGAAGGGCGTCAGGCCGACTTTTTCGAACTCGATGCCGAGAGCCCGTACATGCTGCTCGTTGCGCCGGTGCGCGGGGCAGAGGTGGGAGGAGAAGGCCTCGACAAGCTGCGCCACGTCGAGAGCGCGCTGCCTGCGGTCACACATGTCGACGGCTCGGCGCGCGTGCAAACCGTCAGCCCCCACGTGCATCCGCGCTATGCAAGCTTGCTCAGCGCTTTCGAAGCGCGCACGGGCGTGCCTGTCCTCGTCAACACCAGCTTTAACGTGCGCGGCGAACCTATCGTTTGCACCCCCGAAGACGCGTACCGCTGCTTCCGCAACACCCACCTCGACGCGCTGGTGATGGGGCCGTTCCTGCTCGAAAAAAAGAACATCCCCGGTGCACATGCCGAGGTGCTTACGCCCGAAGCTATCGCGCAGACGTACGGGCTGGACTGAAAAGCCGGGTGTTGCCTTCGACAACTCTTTCCCGGACGCCGCCCGCGTCGATGGTACTTTGTGCGCCTGCTTGTGCGTTGATGTCTGCTCACCCTGCCCCACGCTCCAGCCTTCTACATCATTATGTCTGCTCGCCTTAGCATCTTCTGCCTGCTGGTTGCACTCTTGTATGTCGGATGTCGTTCAGAGGCACCCATTGAACTCGGCCAGCAAGTAGAGACGCGCGACGTGCAACTGACCACGGAAGAAGGCAACCTGCCGTACTTCTCGGGCAAGCTCGTCAACCTTACAGACGAAGCCATCCCGAGTGTGCAGGTGAAGGTCAACCTCTATGACGCGCAGAACACCAAGGTAGACGAGATGGTGTTTCCCGTGCGCAACCTGATGCCGGGTGAGGAAGTGGCTTTCCGCGAGGTAGTGAATACCGACGCAAGCGTTGCCAGCGCCCGGATCGACGGGGTGCTGCGCCTGTAGCCTTCTGGCCAGCCGACCTGTTCAGCCCTGCAACGCCTCCTGCTGGCGGCTGTCCACGGTGCAGGTAGTGTTGATGCCGCCGCGCACGTTGTACACCGTCTGCACCACCAGATAGGCCGGGTTTTCGAGGTGCCGCAACAGATCGTCGAACATAAAAGCCGTGATGTCCTCCTGCGCCGCGCCGATTGTGCGCCACGAAAGCAGGTAGTACTTGAGGCTTTTGAGTTCGAGCACGTAATCACCCGGCACGTACTCGATGCGCACCACGCCAAAGTCCGGCAGGCCTGAAAACGGGCACAGCGCCGTGAACTCGCCTTTCTCGGTTTCATAGACCACCACCTGCCGCGCCGCGTGCGGGTACGGCATCCGGTGGATAATCTGCTGCCGCGTGTCGGGCGGGAGAAAGAGGCTCACCTGCCCCTCGGGGCGGATGCCCATCTCGGCCATGTAGGCGAGCGCGCGCCGCGTGTGCGCTGCCGCCTCTTGCAGGCGCGCGTCGAGTTCGTCAGAAGGCTGCATGGACATAAAAAGGAATCGGAGCCGGATCAATCGAGCGCTATACGCGCGGCACCGTGTCCGTATTCCACCGGCCGAGTTCTTCCGAAAATCCGCAAATGCGGGATAATTAAGAGGGTAGCTTTCCCCTCTCACGCACGAACCGCACTATGAAGGTCGCCAAACGTTTTCGCTGGGAGGGTGCCCACCGTCTGCCCTGGCACGCGGGTGCCTGCAAAAACCTGCACGGCCACTCGTACGCGCTCACGGTCGAGTTGGAAGGCACGCCAGATGCCCGCGGCATGCTGATGGATTTCCACACCCTCAAAGGCATTCTCGCCCCCCTGCTCGACGCGTGGGACCACGCCACGCTCGTGGCCGATACTGACCACGCCCTGCTCGACGCCCTCCACACGCTGGGGTCGAAGCATTACGTGCTGCCTTTCGACTCTACGAGCGAGAACCTCGCTGCGTACGCGGCCGACTTTCTCGCCCGTGAGGCAGCGAACCTGCTGCACGGCGCCGGCGTGGACCGCATCACGGTGCGCATCCAGGAGACCGAGACGTGCTACGCCGAGCATACGCAGCGTGTGGTAGCGCCCCAACTCGCGTGAACGCCAACCCCGTCCACGGTAGCGCCGCGCTGGTACTGTTTTCCGGCGGCCAGGACTCGGCCACGTGCCTTTTCTGGGCCAAAGCGCACTTCGCGCGCGTCGAGGCCATCGGGTTTCGCTACGGGCAGAAGCACGCCGTGGAGTTGGAGCAGGCCGCCATCATCGCACGGGAGGCCGACGTACCCTTCCGCGTGTTCGACCTGACGGGTATGCTGAGCCATTCGGCCCTCACCGAGCACGAGCGCGACGTTTCAGCGCCGCACCCGCTCGACGCCGCGCTGCCTGCGGCCTTTGTGCCGGGCCGCAACGCGCTTTTTCTGACGCTTGCCGCCTCACACGGCTACACGCTCGGCCTCCACGACCTTGTGGGCGGCATGTGCCAGACCGACTACAGCGGCTACCCGGACTGCCGCCGCGTTTTCGTGGAGGCGCAGCAGACCGCGCTCACGCTGGCACTGGGCACAGACCTCCGCATCCACACGCCGCTGATGTATCTCACCAAGGCGGAAACGTGGAAAATGGCCCGCGACCTCGGCGTGCTCGAGATTGTCCGCCGCGAGACGCACACGGATTACAACGGCGACCGCACCTGCTGGAACGAATGGGGCTACGGCAAACTCGACAACCCCGCCAGCATCCTGCGCGCGCGCGGCTACGAGGAAGCAAAAGCAAAAGGATGGGTGTAGCCGGGCAGCAGGCTATGCCGAGTGGCGCACCTGCTTTTCTTCGGCATGCTTGTCTACCGCCTCGCGCAGCGCCGACGCGAGGCGGGCTACGCTGAAAGGTTTGGACACAAACGCATCGGCACCGGCTTCTACCACCTGCCGCACCTTCTCTCCCATCATACCACTCGCGGCGACGATAGGCAGGTGAGGATGCTCTTTTCGCACCTTGCGGATAAGGGTGATGCCATCCATCTCAGGCATCATCACATCCGTCAGCAGCACATCCACGTGCGCGCCTCCTCTGTTGAACACGGAGAGTGCCTCTACACCGTTGGCAGCTGTCAATACGGAATATCCTGCTGACTCGAGCAGATCCTGGGCGACTTCGAGGATAAACGGTTCATCATCCACGAGCAGCACCCGCACCCCTGCGCCCGCGTGCAACCCATCGTCTACCTCTATGGGCAGATGCACCTCGGCCTCGGTAGAGAGCGCCGGCAGGTACACGCAGAATTCGGTGCCCTCGCCTACCTCGCTGTTGACGGTGACAAAGCCGCCGTGGCTGCGCACGATGCTGTAGACTGTAGAGAGGCCCAGCCCGGTACCTTTCTCGGCTGACTTGGTGGTAAAGAAAGGCTCGAATATTTTGTCTACCACGCCTGGTGGAATGCCGCTGCCGGTGTCCTTTACGCTCAAAACGACGTAGGGGCCAACTTTAGCCTCGTAGTTGCGCTGCACCTCCTGTTCGTCCATCGTGATGGCCGTGGCCGTGATGGTCAGCGTGCCCTCGCCTGGAATCGCGTCGCGTGCGTTGACGCAGAGGTTCATGACCACCTGCTGCAACTGCGTCGCGTCGCCCACGACGGGGGGCAGGTTTGGGCTAACGTTTATCTCAATGCGCAGCGTGACCGGAAACGTTTCCTGAACGATTTTGCTTACTTCTTCGACCACGCTGTCTACCCGCATTGCCACGCGTTCGCCCTCGATGCCGCGCGCAAATGCCAGCACCTGCTTGACCATGTCCGAACCGCGCTGGGCGCTTTTCTGGATCATCATGAGCGTGCGGAGCGCTTTCTCGTCTTCTTGAAGCCGCGTTTGCAGCACTTTCACGCCCAGCACGACGGGCACGAGCAGGTTGCCCAGGTCGTGCGCGATGCCACCCACAAGCCGCCCAACAGATTCCATGCGCTGCGAACGCAGAAACTGCGCTTCAAGGAGCTTGCGCTCAGTCATATCGGTGCTGATGGCCAGTAGCGACCCTTCCCGCCCCACGACAGCCCGCACATACGTCCACCGGCTCTCTACAATACGCTGCTCGCCATCGCGGCTCTGAAGCGTTAGCTCTCCCATCCATTCTCCGTGCTCGATGGCGTGCTCGCGCACGTCGGCCAGGAAATTGTCGTTGATGAAAGGCAGGTGCGAGCTTGAGCGCATCTCGTCGCTGCTGTAGCCGGTGAGACGCTCAGTGCTTTTGTTGCAGTAGACGAGCGCGCCGTCGAGGGAAAAGGCGCAGATAGCGTCGCGCGCCTCGTCGAGCAGGGTGGCCTGCTCGCGGATGCGCTCCTCGGAGCGGCGGCGCTCGCGCGCATACCGGATCGAGCGCTCCAGCCCGAGAACATCCGTCGAGCCTTTAACGAGATAGTCGGACGCGCCTGACGCCATCGCACGCAGGTCAACCTCGAGGTCGTTCTGGCCGGTGAGCAGAATGATGGGCGTGCGTATGCCTTCCTGGATGGCTCGCTGTAACAGTTCGAGCCCGTCGCGCGCGCCGAGGCGGTAATCTACCAGGCACACGTCGAAGCCATTGGCGCAAAGCGCACTCCAGCCTTCCTCGAACGTGCGGGCCCAGATGCTTCTACAGCGCATCGAAGCGGCACGCCCGAGCAGGCTCCGCGTGATAAAGTAGTCGTCCTCGTCGTCCTCGATAATGAGAACGCGAACCTCCTCCGGTATAATCATGATGTAACAGGGAGACGAACAAGCTCAAACCAAAATTCGGTGATCACCTTGATGGCACTCGCAAGCCCCTCGAAGGTGACGGGCTTGGTCACGAAGGCGTTTACGCCAAGGTCGTACGAGCGCAGGATGTCCTGCTCCGCTTCCGAGGTGGTGAGCACTACGATAGGGATCGCGCGCAGCGCCGCGTCTTGCTTGATCAGCTGCAAGGCTTCCCGCCCGTCCATGCGCGGCATGTTAAGGTCGAGCAGGATAAGGCCGGGCCGAGGCGAGGTAACCGGATCAGTGTATTCTCCCTCGCGGCGCAAGTACTGCATAAGCTGCTCGCCGTCTTCAACCTGAAAAACGTTGTTGGCAAGGCGGTTTTGCTTGAACGCGCGGATGGTCAGAATCCGGTCGTCCGGATCATCGTCAGCGAGCAGGATAGCAACGGGCTCCGGGTTCATACTTAAGATGCGATTTGCTGGTGGTGGGTGCGGGGGAGCGTGATAATGAAGGTGGTACCCTGGCCAGGTGCGCTGCGCGCAGTGATCTGACCCTGGTGCCGTTCTATAATGCGTCGGCAGATAGCGAGACCCATACCAGTGCCGGTAAAATGCTGCCGCCCATGCAACCGCTGGAACGGGGTAAATATACGGTCCAAGTATTTTTCGTCGAAGCCAATGCCGTTGTCGGCCACCTCGATAACGACCAGTTCATTTTCCTGTGCTTTCTGCACGTGGGCGCGCACTTCGACGTGGGGCGTCATACCGGGCTGGCGAAACTTGAGTGCGTTGCCGATAAGGTTCTGAAACAACTGCCGCATCTGCATCGGGTCGGCCTCGAGCCGGGGCAAATCGCCAAGAGCCACGGTCCCGCCCGATTCTGCAAGGGCGATTTCGAGGTCAGCCAGCATGTCGTTGATAACAGCAGCGAGGTCTACCTGCTGGAATGGGTTGCCCTTGGTGGTTACGCGCGAAAAGGCGAGCAGGTCGGAAATAAGCTGCGCCATGCGCGTGGCCGCGTCGTCGATGCGGTCGAGATACTGGCGTCCCTCCTCATCGAGCATGGCACTGTTGTCCTGCAGCAGCAGATCGGCAAAGGCGCGGATCTTGCGCAGCGGCTCCTGCAGGTCGTGCGAGGCTACATATGCAAAGTCCTGTAGTTCGCGATTACGCTGCTGGAGCACCTGGTTCGCGCGCGCGAGTTCGCGCTCGGCCTGCACCCGGTCGGTTACATCGCGCGAGGCTGTCTGGATACGATCTACCGCTCCTTCCGCAGCAACACCGGGCCGCATGACCGTCTCCAGCCAGATGTATTCGCCCGCGCTGGTGCGCATCCGGTACGTGGTGGTGGCCGTCTCGCCGCTGCGCGCAGCCTGGTAGCCTTCTCTCTGGAGGTGCGCGACGTCGTCAGGATGGCATAGCTCGTATGCACTTTTGCCCACCAGTTCATCAGCGCGAAAGCCGAGAATCCGGACAGAGGACGGGCTTACGTACGTGAACGTACCCTCGGGTTCGAGCACGCACACCAGGTCGCTGGCGTTCTCGGCGAGTAGCCGGAAACGTTCCTCGCTTTCGCGTAGCGCATCTACCGCTTCGCGCACATCAGACACATCGCGGAAGGTGACGAAAAAGCCATCGCCCAGCTTTACCGCCGTGATGTTGAACCACTTGTAGATGCCCTCGTGGTTGTAGGGCAACTCGGCGTGGTAGGGCAGGCCTGTGGCGACGACGTTTTTATACGCGTCGAAGAGCCCTGACTCCTTGTTGCCGGGCATTTCCAGGAGCAACCGCTTGCCGACAATTTCTCTGATGCTGTAGCCGGTGAGTGTTTCGCTGCGCGTGTTGGCCAGCACCCACTCGAAATCCGCGATCTCGCCCGCAGCGTCGCGCAGAACGGTAAAGGCCATGATGCCATCGAGCGACGAGTTGAGCAGGCTGTTAAGCTGGTTGCGCGAGTTGCGCACCTGCGCCTCGGCACCGGCTTTTTCGAGCAGCGCACTCATCCAGATGCCGAGCAGCTGCACAAACTCCCGGTCTTCCGCAGCGAAAGCATCGAGAGGAGTGCGGCACCAGAAAGAAAGCGACCCGAAAAAAGCGCCTTTGACGCGGATAGGCACACCTACGTAGGCGCGGTGCCCGAACGTGGTGTAAGCCGGATGGCTCAGCCCGGCAGCCTCGAGGTCGGATATAGCTACTACCTCATCTGCATCTGGGCCAACGAGAAGATCATTGTCGGAAACAGCGTACGTACTGCCAGGCTGTAGCGCCAGATCGGGCGCATGCACGGCGCGTACGGTAAAATGACCGCCTTTTTTACGCGCCAGCACCCCCACGTCCATGCCCAGTTCTTCGGTAGCGAGCCGGAGGGCGCGGCGCACCTGCTCGTTGGTATCCAGCGCAGCTTCCGAGGCGATGCGGGTGAGCAGGCGAAGACGCGCCTCGCGCCGCCGCAGCACGCGCTCGAAGTCGACCTGCTCGGATACGTCGCGTATGCTGGAGACCAGTTCGGCCACCTCTCCTTTGTCGTTGAAGATGGGCTGCCAGCGCGCTTCGAGCCATACCCAGTGCCCGTCGCCCCCATGCTGTAAGCGAAACCGCAGCGTTTGCGGATCGGTGGACGATACCACGGCGAGCGCTGTAGCCACGGTCTCTACATCCTCTGGATGGAGCAGCGATGCAGGCGACATCCCCACCACTTCCTCGGGCTCGCGCCCCAGCACCGTACGCACGGCGGGCGATACGTAGGTGGACGTACCATCAGGGCGGTGCCGCCCGATAATGTCGGTGGCGTTTTCGGCGATAAAGCGGTAGCGCCGCTCGCTCTCTCGCAGCGCCTCATCCGCCTTGACCCGCTCAGTAACGTCCTGCACCGTTCCGGTGATGATTACACTGCCGTTCTCGTCTTTCGACACCTCGGCCATGCTCTGCACGTGCCGCACGGTACCATCTGGCTGGACGACCCGGTGGTTGAACGCGTAACCGGACAGGTCGGCCAGCGCTTGTTGCACGCTGCTCTGCAACTCGGCGCGGTCATCGGGATGAATACGGGCAGCGTATTTCCCAAAGTCTACCGGCTCACCCGGCTCGAGGCCGAAGATGTGGTAGACCTCGTCCGACCACGTTACCATGTCGGTGTTGGCATTCCATTGCCACGACCCGAGGTGCGCCATGCGCTGCGCCAGCAGCAGACGGTCTTTCGTTTCGCGCAGCGCCTTGTGGGCTTGATTCTGCTCTACGGCACGCTCGATGCGGCGGGCCATGAGTTCGACCATCTCCACATCGTGAGGCTGGAAAGGCACGTGCGGCTCCAGGTCGGCAAAGAAAAGGGCCCCGTAGAGCGTGCCATTGACATGCAGCGGCGTGCCCACATAGGCCCGCACCCCCTGCTCTCGGTAGGCGAAATGGCCGTGCCGCTCCGGTATTTCGTTTAGATTGTGTTCACAGACGGTGCCTACTGCATCATGCACGTACAAGCATAACGCGTCTGCGAGAGGTTGTTCATTCCCGACCTGGATGGGCGCATCAGCAGGCACCACTGCTTGATAGCGGCACCGGCTGCCCTCAAATACATTCACCCCGCCAACAGGCATACCGAGTACGTCGCAGCCAATGTTGAGTACGTCGCGCAGCAGGGCGTCTGTTGT
>PPFU01011991.1_pt1 | contig 12817 bp, 14 predicted proteins | sample 1535991 | NCBI WGS metagenome assembly PPFU01 (sample SAMN04901290, study PRJNA319586) | Hypolithon metagenome, whole genome shotgun sequencing project. | isolation source: Antarctic Hypolithon | place: Antarctica: Miers Valley | collected 2014 | reverse complement strand
TCACGGTTTATCGAAACTGCTAGAACCAGAGCATGTTGCCGTTAATTTGGGCAAAACTTAGGTATTAACCGCGTCGTAGTTGTAGTTTTTACAGAGCCAACCGAACAAACAGTCCGCATCATTTCACTTTGCAAAGCACTGCCCTATGAACGAAAGCAGTACGAACAGTACCTCTCAGACGAATTGGGAGGAGTTTGATGCCCTTACAGAAGAAGAGATTGACACCTCTGATATTCCGCCTCTGACTGAGGAGTTTTTTAATCAGTCGCGGTGGTGGAAACCCATCGCCTCATTAAACGTTTTAGTGCAGGTAGATCCCAACACGCTTGCTTGGTTTCAAGCGCAAGGAGAGGACTACAAAAAGAAAATGGCTGCGGCGCTGCGTATCTACGCAGAGGCTCACAAGGTATAGAACGTCTGGCTCATTCACTTTTACCTAGTCACCGCCATACTGAGCTTTGAGTTCGGCTACGCGGTCGTCGTCTATTTTTTGAATCAGCACGGGTGGAATGTCAAAAGCGCGACCTGCTTTGAGAATGCTCAGGTCAGTCGCTGCTGTCATGGTGCTACGCCGTTCTGTTTCGGTGAGCTGCAATGCATCGAAGAGCTGTTCGGCAGTCGTGGGAATGAAGGGGGCGGCTGCGATCGCATACAGCCGAATCAAATTAATGCAGGTGCGAATCACTACCGCCGCCTGATCCTTATCCTGCTTAAACAGCGTCCAGGGCGCGCGCACATCTATATATTGATTGCCCGCCGTCCACAGGGCGTTAAGGGTTTCGGTGGCTTTGCGAAATTCCATGTTGTGAAGGTGCGATCGCAATTCCTCAACCAGTTCCTTACACCGGCTCTCCAGCTCAGCTTCAGCCTCACCCGGCTCCCCCCCAGCAGGCAATTCATTGCCAAACCGCGACGCCGTAAACTTCAAAATCCGGTTAATAAAGTTGCCGAAGTTATCCGCCAGCTCCTTGTTGACCTTCGTTTGAAACTGCTCCCAGGTAAACGCCGAATCCGACGACTCCGGGGCAGAGGCCATCAGCATATAGCGCCAATAGTCGGGCGGTGCAATCTCCAGCGCCTGATCCAAAAATACGCCGCGCTTAGAACTCGTCGAAAACTTGCCGCCGTAGTAGTTCAGCCAGTTAAAGCCCTTAATGTAGTCCGCCATCTTCCAGGGCTCACGTGTTCCTAAAATGGTCGCAGGCCACATAATCGTGTGAAACGGCAGATTGTCCTTCGCCATAAACTGCGTATAGCGCACGTCTTTGGCATCGTACCACCAGCTTTTCCAGTCTCGTCCAAGCTCATTTTCGCCCCAGCTTTTCGTCGCCGACACATAGCCAATGGGCGCATCAAACCACACATAAAAAACTTTGTCCTCAAAGCCTTCCTTGGGCACGGGCACGCCCCACTTCAGGTCACGTGTGATGCCCCGGCTTTGCAGCCCTTCGTCTAGCCATTTTTTAGCGATCGCCTTCGTCAAAGTCGGCCACTCAGTCTGCTGTTCCACCCAATCGCGCACCTCGCCACTGAGCTGATCGAGTCGTAAAAACAAATGACGACTCATCCGCACTTCCACATCGGTAGAGCCCGACACTGCCGAGCGCGGATTGATTAGATCCGTCGGGTTCAGCATCTTTGTACAGTTCTCACACTGATCGCCCCTTGCCCGGTCGTAGCCACAGTTTGGGCAGGTGCCTTCTACATAGCGATCAGGCAAAAACCGCTCATCGGCAATTGAATAAACCTGGCTAATTTCCCGCTCTTCAATAAAGCCGTGCTCATCCAAACTGCGGAAAAAATCCTGCGTCAGCTCACGCTGCTCAACCGAAGACGTCCGCCCAAAATAGTCAAACGACAGCCCAAACTTTTGATACACATCCGCCTGCCGCTCATACTGCCGCGTGCAAAACTCAGCCACATCCAACCCTTCTTCCAAAGCCGCAATCTCAGCCGGTGTCCCATGCTCATCCGTCCCACAAATGTACAGAACCTCCTCGCCTTCCTGCCTTAGAAAACGAGCGTATACGTCAGCAGGCAGCATCGAGCCAACTAAATTGCCAAGATGCTTAATACCGTTGATGTAGGGGAGTGCGCTGGTGATGAGATATCGCATATAGATCTTGAGGTGTCAGTCGATAAAGTGCTGGGCAAAAACGGCAATAGCCTTATAAGACTAGCGGTTTGGGGTACTCGCTGACCAGTTGCCCTAAAAAACGCTACTCAAACAAATCAGAGTGAGTCCCGGTTCTTTCAAAAATAATTTCCGCACTCGTCTTTTTATAAATTAAGAGCCAGTTTGGTTCTATGTGACATTCACGCCTACCTTTACAATTACCGACGAGCTTATGATCTTTATATCGAGGCTCAAGCGGAGCTTCACTTGCGAGCTTTTGGATAACGATTTTAATTTTTTCTCCCTGCTTGCCCTGCTTCAGCAGCTTTTTAAGGTCTCGCTCAAACTGCCTACTGTAAGCTGGTTTAAGCATTAGATGCCGAGTTGCTTAAACATCTCATCGGCATCATCGAAGCGTACTAAACCTCTATTTGCATCGGTATCCCTAAAGACTTTTTCAGTCGTCTTATTAGGAACAACCACGTCAAAAGGAAGACCATTGCGCAACTTAACCTGACGGTAAAACAGCGTAATGGCTTCCGTCGTAGAAATGCCTAGCTCCTCAAACAATTGCTCAACTTCTAACTTTAGGTCGGGATCTATTCTGGCTCTCACGGTGGCATCTTTTGCCATAGCTCCCACTCTTTCACGGTACGCTTACATCATAGCCCGTTTGGGCTACAGTCATGCATCATCTTGTACAATCGTTCCCTGGTGATACAGAATCTCCCAGCTAGCGCCACGTTGCCAAATAGTTGCCCGACAAGTCACTCGCTCTGCTTGAATTTTGACCATGATCGTCCTTTCCGCTTCGACTATAAGATAATCGCTGACCTGCTCTAAGATTAGGTGTAAATGTAAAAGCCCGCCCACACAATGAGCTACCGAGAAATTATTACCATCGAGCCCGATAAACGCGGGGGAAAGCCCTGTATTCGTCGAATGCGCATTACAGTTTACGACGTTCTTGGCTGGCTAGCGGCTGGAATGTCTAGCGCAGAAATTATCGACGATTTCCCAGAGCTGACAGAAGCAGATATTAGAGCCTGCTTGGAGTTTGCAGCCGACCGAGAGCATCGTCTAGTGGCTTCGGTGAGTACTGCTTGAAACTACTGTTTGACCAAAACCTAAGTCGTAAGCTGGTCAGTCGTTTAGCAGATATTTGCCCAGCTTCTAGCCATGTGCAGCTTCACGGGCTAGCAGAAAAGACTGATACCTCTATCTGGATCTTTGCTAAGCAGCATGACTTCTGCATTATTACTCAGGACGCAGACTTTGCAGAAAGAAGCCGACTATACGGCTCTTGAAAGTCTTATTCGTTCTGGACAGTATGCCATTCAAGAACTGATCGATAACCCTAGTCTGCATTGTTTAGAGCTGTACTAAGAGCCTTGCTTGAGTCAATTCCAGTAATAATGTGCGAATTTATGCAGAATCTTGCTGATGAATAAAGCTATCTATCGCTACAACATCACTGTACCTGCGGCGGCGATTGATGAGAATGGGCATTTGAATAATGTAGAGTATGTGCGGTGGATGCAGGCGGCTGCGATCGCCCACGCCAACTCAACTCCTTGCACCCGAGAAACCAACGCCATCGGCGCAACCTGGATTGTCCGCGCTCACCGCGTAGAATATCTGCGGCCTGCGTTTGAAGGTGAGCCGATTGTGATTTTGACCTGGATTTCTAGCATTCGGAAGGTGCGATCGCAACGAAAATACACTTTCTTTCGCCCCAGCGATCAAGCCATACTCGCCACAGGCGAAACCGATTGGGTTTTTGTCAGCGCGCAAACGGGCAAGCCGTTGTCTATACCTGAAGCAGTAGCCGGAGCCTTCGAAATTGTCACTGGCGAAGTTGACCCTAAGGCAAAACGCTCTAACTGAGCCTGCTGCTGCCTTTCTAAAGTGACATCGCGGATGATGATGAACCCAGCGTACCGACACCTATCAACCCTTACTCAAGGACGTCGAATCGTGAGACTATCAAACAAAAACTCGCAGCCTACGAATAAGCTGCGAGTCATTTGTTAAATTTAAAACGTAAGCCTGTTAGGCGGAATAAACGCTGACCTTTTTGCGGTTTTTGCCCTTGCGCTCAAACTTTACAACGCCATCAATCAAAGCAAACAGCGTATAGTCGCCGCCAATACCGACGTTGTTACCCATATGGTACTTAGTGCCTCGCTGACGAACCAAAATGTTGCCTGCAATCACCTGCTCGCCGCCGTACTTTTTCACGCCCAGCCGTTGAGCGTTCGAATCGCGACCGTTTCTGGTACTGCCTGTGCCCTTCTTATGTGCCATGAGTCAATTATTCTCCGTTGATTGCTCTATCTTACCAAAACCAAATCATCACAAATGATGCAGATCAAATCGTAGCTAGCTTATTTAGCTTCCGCTTATTTAGCTTCCGCTTCAGCCGTAATGGTCTTTCCGCCAACCGTAATAGAATCAATCATTACCCGCGTTAAATCCTGGCGATGACCTTGCTTTTTGCGCGTCTTTTTCTTCGGCTGCATCTTATATACAATCACCTTTTTGCCACGCAGATGGCTCATCACCGTGCCGCTCACCGTTGCGCCTTCTACCAAAGGCTGGCCGATACTGATATCGTCACCATTCTCAACCATCAACACACTGTCAATCGTAATCTGTTCGTCAGCTTCTACCGGCAGGCGGTTGATGTCGTAAAACCGACCGGGTTCCACTCGAAGCTGAGTTCCCCCAGCCGCAATAATTGCGTAAGCCATAGTTCCTTTTTTCCCTTTCTGCCGTACAGGTAGCTCAGCTAGCGCCAAAGCCTTTTCACCTGATCCGAGCAATATTTATTCAGAACATACATTGTCGCGATCCGAAGACCATTCTGTCAAGCAGAAAAATCCTCCAGTACGAGGCTCCTCACTCCCCCAAACCTCAACTCACAGGCGGCACCAAAGAAAAACTATCATCCTGCGCTAGCGTTTCCAAATTAGCTAGGTTCACTTCCCCTGATGTCAAAAACCTCAGCGTCTCTTGATACAGGCTTTGCCAAAACAGGTTACTCATGCCCTGGCTAACTTCGGTAGGGTCTACCATCGGGTGGGGCACCATCGCCGATGCTGGATACTTATACAGCCAGTTGCCTGCACTGCGATCGCCCAGGTCAGCAAAAAACTGCTCATTTGCATCAATATCAGCGGCGTCCTCATTTTCCGTCAGCGCCATAAAAACAGGCGTTCCTTTTAGCCGCGCCAGGTTTTCTGCCGAGCGCACCTCACCGCCAAAGTAGTCAGCCGCCGTCAGTACGCCTACCGGAAATTGCAGGTTAGGCTCCCAGCCCGTTTCGTTGATATCTAAAGGGCCAGTGAGCTGCACATACTGCCTTCTCTGTGCGCCGTAGATTTTTAGCAGCGGCGCATACGCGACGACTCGTTTGATCCGGTTGCCCGCATCGCCTGGGCTATTTTCTGCCAGACCTAAAGCGATCGCTCCGCCAACAGAAAGGCCAACGGTGTAAATCGGGCCAGGTAAAGACGATAGCTCAGCCAAGCGCTGCTGAGCGTCTTGTAAAAAAGCCTGATGCGAAGAGATAAAGTACTTATCAAAGTCTGGGCGCTTGGGCAGGGCGATCGCCTCTGCAAAATCCTTCATCTCCGGCGCAACCTGAAACAGTCGCTTCAGCAGCACCTCTTGCTGGTCTGGGGCAACGCTGCCTGCTGTCGTATTCTGCACAATCGCCGCTTGCAGCACCGGATCTGCCTGCACCTTGTGCAATAGCGGCCCAACGTACTCCGGTCTGAGATCTACTTGCGGCCAGTTTTTATGGGGATTGAGTTTGTCGTGCCCGGCTAGCGTCACCTGATAAAAGTTAAAGCCGTTATTAAACAAGTAGTCTGCCAGTCGCCACATTTGGTGCGGGCGGGCGCTGAAACCGTGAAATATCATCACCGTTCCCTGCACGGGCTCGCTCGGTGGATGAAAGCGATAGTAAGGGTAGGCTCCCGGGCGCTGGTCGGGGTGCGATCGCACTTCTTCCAAATGAGCCTCAATCGCCTGCTGAGCTTGGGCCAATTCCTGATCTGTAGGCGTTACCATCACGGCTACCTCGCACGACCCTCTTATTATGTTACGAAACACCGGTTGCGAAGTATCTCTACTTAATAGTTTCCACTCACGCATTCCACCCACACAGACACCGAACGCCTCGGACAGCCAAAAGCAGCCCAGCCGTCATCATTTGTCCATACCGGCTCGCGGGAATGCCCCGTAATATCGACAAACCGAGTGTTAGGCCTGCCCGCCTGCATCCACTGCGCGCCGCCCTGCCCGTTGCTAATCACCACGGCCATCGCCTGAGGGTGCTGTGAGCTGCCTAGCCGAGTCCAGCCGATAATATTATGCTGCTCAAAGTAGTCATACTGTAGGCCATAAGCATGATGCGATCTGGCAAACATCAGCCGCTCTAAAATGGCGTGGTGTGAAGGCAACCGCACCTCGCAGATGTCTCCAGTAGGAAGGCTCTCTGTGTAGCTTGCGCCCCAGTAATCGGCTGCAAATACGCAGGGATAGCCCTCCTGGCGCAGCAGAATCAGCGCATAGGCCAGCGGCTTGAACCAGTCTTCCACCGGCGACTCTAGCAACTGCCGGGGTTGAGAGTTATGGTTGTCAACAAAGGTGATGGCTAGCGTCGGCTGCTCTTCCATGAGCGTGCCTTTTAAGATGTTGCGCAAGTCGTAGTAGCCTTTCTGACGGCTAGCGCGATGGAAGTTGTAATGCAGCGGCACGTCGAATAGAGAGATCTGACCCTCTGTTTTGGCAATGTACCAGTGCAGGTCGTTGACGCGATCGCTCCAGCAGTCTCCCATCACAAAAAGAGGGGACTTCAAAGCTTGTGCTGCTTTGCCCGCCCGCAGCCGCTGTACCCATTCGCGCACAAAGCTAGTACTCATATGCTTTGCACCGTCTAACCGTAGCCCATTTACGCCGGTTGTTTGCAGCAGCCACTGGCCCCACTCATTTAGCGCCTGTGCCACTTCCGGCATTTCCAAATCTAGCTCACAGGCCAGCCGGCTCATCTGAGTTACCAGCCGAACGTCAATTTCAGTGCTAAATGGCTTGGGCTTAAGCCGATAAAGCGGGCGCTTTTTTGAGGGAGTAGCCGCTAGGCAGTTGTGATTTGCGAGCTGAAAATGCTCACCGCGCCAGGTCATGTCGCTGTAGCGCTGCCCTCTACCGGGAAAGGTGAACTGGCTATGAACTTTAATCGGCTGGGTGGGGGCCATGGCGCGATTGCGATCGCGCCACGCAACCAACGTTCCTTCCAATAGCTCTATCCCATCGCCACCGTGCTTGCGATGTAAAACCACGTCGCCATATACCTGAAGACCGGCGCTGTGAGCAGCAGCGATCGCGCTGAGTAACTGGGTGCGATCGCCATACTTAGTGGCCACGCTGCCACACTGATCAAACTCGCCCAGGTCGTACAGATCATAGGCACTATAGCCCACGTCAGCAGCCCCGCCGCTCGCCTTCGTCATCGGCGGCAGCCAGAGCGCGCTAAACCCTACTCTAGCCAGGGTAGACGCTTCTCTGGCAATCTGCTGCCAGAGCGTGCCGCCAGCAGGTTCACCGGTAGATCCAAATATATTGGCAGATAAATAAGCGTGAAAACATTGCAGGATCGTACCGTTGATCATAGAGAAAACAGGCCATTCCGCCCATCGGAACGATGTGCTAAGTCACTAATAATGACGGCCTGTAGCTAAGATAGAGCCCTTACCCTTCATACCTTTGCAGCATCTTTACCCAAAGCTCGGTAATGCCTTGCCAACAAAAAGTTTTGCTAGCCTACCGGCTGTTCGCCCCGTACAGTTACCCCCTACAATTAAAAGCCTGCTGATGCGCACAACAAGTAATCCCTTAGAGACCTATAGAGACTTATGAAGCCCTACCTAGCGGCTGCTCTACAAATGACCAGCGTGCCCGATTTAGATAAAAATCTGACTCAGGCTGAAGAGCTAATAGACCTAGCCACCCGTCGCGGCGCTGAGCTGATTACGCTCCCCGAAAATTTTTCCTTTTTGGGCGACGAAAAGTCTAAATTCAGCCGGGCCGAAGAGATCTGCAAGGCCAGTGAAAAATTCGTCAGAACGATGGCCCAGCGCTATCGCATTACCCTGCTAGGCGGTGGCTATCCGGTGCCAGCTCCCGATGGCCGCACCTATAACCGGGCGCTGCTGGTAAACGCCAACGGCGAAGAACTCAGCCAGTACGACAAAGTTCACCTCTTTGATGTAGACCTGCCCGATGGCAACAACTATCAGGAGTCGGATAACGTCACCTCTGGTACCACGCTGCCCATCGTTTACAAATCAGACAGGCTAGGAAACTTAGGCATTTCCGTGTGTTACGACGTCCGTTTTCCTGAGCTTTACCGCCAGCTCTCAAAAGACGGCGCTGATGTTTTGATCGTCCCTGCCGCCTTTACCGCCTTCACTGGCAAAGACCACTGGCAGGTGCTGCTTCAGGCCAGAGCCATCGAAAATACCTGCTATATGATTGCCCCCGCGCAAACGGGCTTTCACAACGCTCGTAGGCAAACTCACGGGCACGCCATGATTATTGACCCCTGGGGCATTACCCTGGCAGATGCGGGCGACAATATCGGGATGGCGATCGCCGAAATTAATCCCTCTCGGCTAGAGCAGGTTCGCCGCCAAATGCCTTCACTCAAGCACCGCATCTTTGGCTAGCGTCTTTGTCCAGAGAACATGGGCCAGAGAACATGACCAAATGAACACAACTGGCCCCGGTCACTCGTGTAAATTAGACAACGACTTACCCTCAACAGCCCCATCAGTAGTACGAGAGCATAAGCGGCATGATAGACAGCCTCCTAACTTTTCAGACTGTCCCCCCCATTTCCCAGGTTTCAATCGCCCAAGCCCCATTTGCCCACATGCTGAGCCCTCACACCGTCAGCCAAAGTTTCAGCCAAAGTTTGATGCTGGCTGAAATCGACGATGCAGAAGTCGGTTCGCTAGTGCTTGCAGGCGTTCTACTCAGCCTGATTACCGTCTTCCTCGCGGCAAAAATAGGCGGCGAACTCTGTGCCAGACTCAACCTACCCTCTGTGCTCGGTGAGCTAATAGGCGGCGTCGTGGTTGGCGTTTCGGCACTCAACCTGATTGTGTTTCCAGAAGGGGGAGACGTTCCGGCCTCGGCGCTGATGAACATCATCCAAATGACCGCCCATTTAGAACCCGAAGGCTTGCTTAAAGTATTCAGTGGAGAAAGCGAAGCCCTGTCAGTTTTAGCTGAGCTGGGCGTGATTATTTTGCTATTTGAAATCGGTCTGGAATCCGATTTAAAGGAGCTAATTAGGGTAGGGCCGCAAGCCGCTGTCGTCGCTGTTGTCGGCGTCGTCGTACCTTTTGTGGCAGGTACCGCAGGTCTGATTTTCTTTTTTAACATCAGCACCATTCCAGCTGTGTTTGCCGGAGCTGCTCTCACGGCTACCAGCATCGGCATCACGGCAAAAGTCCTGGCCGAAATGCAGCAGCTCAGCTCCAGGGAAGGTCAAATTATTATTGGCGCAGCCGTATTAGATGATGTGCTCGGCATTATCGTGCTGGCCGTAGTTGCCAGTCTGGCAAAAACCGGTGAAATTGAAATAAAAAACGTCGTCATTTTAGTCTTAGGGGCCGCCACCTTTCTAATCGGCTCTATCTTTATCGGTCGCCTGCTGAGCCCGCTGTTTGTCTCCCTGGTCGATCAGCTTCAGACTCGGGGTCAGCTAATTATTACGTCGCTGATATTCGCCTTCGTCCTCTCTTACATTGCAGACGCTATTCAGCTAGAAACCATTTTAGGTGCGTTTGCCGCCGGACTGATTTTGGCAGAGACCTCCAAGCGCCGGGAGCTAGAGGAGCAAATTACCCCAATTGCTGACATGCTAGTGCCGGTTTTCTTTGTGACGGTAGGCGCGCGCACTGATATTAGTGTGCTCAACCCGCTCGTGCCTGCTAACCGCGAAGGCCTGATTATCGCGTCCTTTTTGGTGGTGGTTGCCATCATCGGTAAAACCATTACCGGCTACGTGGTCTTTGGTCAGCCTGGTATTAACCGGCTGGCGGTAGGCTTTGGCATGATTCCTAGAGGAGAAGTTGGCCTAGTGTTTGCCGGCGTCGGCGCTGCTAGCGGTGTGCTCTCTGAGTCTTTAGATGCCGCGATTATTGTGATGGTCATTGTTACAACCTTTATTGCACCGCCTTTGTTAAGGCTGGTGTTTGATAGCGACGGAGCGTCAGGCGATGTTTTAGAATCTGCTGAATCTGCTGCTGGTGGAGCCCTAGAGCCTGCTACTGAAGGGGGCTCAGAAGCGGTAGTTTCGGTGAGCCCAACGGCTGAACCTACCGAGACCTAAGCTAGGGTTCCTCGACCGAAAAGAACAAGAGCAGATAGAACGAAGCATAAAGATTTCAATAAATACAGCCCGTGCCTTATTTTGTTAATGGTGTCCGCATTTATTCGGAGATAAAGCCATGAACCCCAAAACCTGGGCAGGGCTCAAATTGCTTGCGCTGTTTCCCGACGTCGTTTCTTAGACGAAATCGGTAAAACTACGGTTTGCTAGTAGTTTTACCGATTGGCCTTCCTGATTTATGACGGCACGACTCTAATATTTTTTAAACACTTTCGGCTAGGATGTCTTCCTAATTTTTGCTAAAGAAATCTCAGCAAAAAATCAGATGAAACGGTAAAAAATAGGTGTGCCATACGTAATTTACTACTTAAAACCCGAAAATAAAGCGGGTAAAGTTTCCAAATCCGATTAAACTCTAGACAACATTTAACCACTCTACAAAGTGAGCATATTTACCTATGAGCATCCCAGCACTGTCCGGCAAGCTGCGCTCCAATTTCAAAATTGGTGTTTTTGACAGCGGTGTAGGGGGTCTAACGGTATTGAATGAAATGTGCGAGCAACTGCCGAATGAGTCGGTTATTTATTTCGGTGATACGGCTCGTGTCCCTTACGGCAACCGCTCTAAGAGTGAAATCTTGCTGTTCGTGCGTGAAATTATCGCCTGGATGATGAGTCTAGAAGTAAAGATGATCATCATGGCCTGCAACACCAGCTCAGCGCTGGTGCTAGAAGAGGTTCGCTCAGAGTTTCCAATTCCTATTTTGGGCATTATTTTGCCCGGTGCTAGAGCAGCGGTGAAAAGTGGTAAGCGAATTGGCGTGGTTTCAACCCAGGCTACTGCCGACAGCAATGCTTATCAGCAGGCCGTTTTAGAAATTGATCCAACAGCAAAAGTGTGGCAGATGGGCTGCCCAGACTTTGTGCCTTTAATTGAGAGCGATCGCATTCACGACCCCTACACCCTGGCCGTCGCCAAGCGCTACCTCGCCCCTCTCATAGCCGCAGATATCGACACGCTGGTTTATGGCTGTACTCACTACCCTCATCTGGCACCCATTTTCAAACAGATCCTGCCTGAAAACATCACCCTGGTAGACCCGGCAAAGCATCTCGCAGGAGCCACCGCCCAGGAGCTAGAAATTTTAAGACTCAGACGAAGCAAAGCACCGGGTCAGACAAACAACCGTCAGCGAAACAACCCCGCTGCTCCATCCGATTTACAATCTTCTTATTCGCAATCTCAGTTACGATCCACCGAGTTCTACGTCAGTGGCGACCCTGACCAGTTTGCTCAAGTATCTCAGCAGTGGCTAGGCTACAAACCTGAAGTTAAGCAGATTTCAGTCGTCGCACTAGAAATGATTCACGCGGCTTCAGCACCCAGCGAGGCTCACCCCGAAAGGCTATCTCCAACTCCCTGCGGCGGTAGCTTACACATCCGGAGTACGAGTACTCATCCACATCATCACGACATATACCGTGAATAAGTAGCCCAAAGCAGGCAGTACAAAGGCAATCGGCTCGGCGTTGAAAAAATGGGTCATGGCAGTTGCTAGAACAGATTAACTAGCGTTAAATAAGCTGGGTGAACAGGTAGCAAAAGACAGATCAAAAAGCTTCAAGCCTCGATACAGATCCGTAAACCTCGAACCAAACCAATCTCAAAGCAGACAAAGAATGGCCGTAACGTCAGGCTAAAAGCTGCTTAAGGGAATGGAAAAGGTGGGGTAAAGGACTCTGGGTTTCGAAGCTGCACGCCTACTTTTTCATAGACAGCTTTCCAGCAGGCGACATCAAAAAAAGCCTGAGAAGATGTCTAGAAATTGGGTGCTCCAAACATTGAGCGCTTCCGAAAAAAAAGACGCAATACTTGGAAATATAACGATACGAAATTGAAAAAAATAAAGCCTTCTTTAAGAGGCATCAGGACGAGGCTTTAAAGTGCCGTGTCCTAGCAGAGCCTTTTTCTGACTTCACGTTTGGCTTTAAGGTTGGCTTTGCATCTGACACATTGCATATAGCTTTTTGCCAGGGCGAGCCAGCCCTCATGGTTTCAAACTTTTCAAAAGTCTTTTGATATATTCACTTTAACATAAGTTTTTGTTATCTGACAAGTATGTATTGCAAATATTTTAAATTTCATGCAGGCGCTAACGTAGTGCTCTAGAGGCGTTACGGCATTTCATAGCGGCAGTCGCTTGGCCAATAACCTCTTTACCAACGCGATAGCTTAGAATAAAAACAGACAGCTTAAAATTTCGTAACCTAATCCGCCTGAGTCGCGTATTCAA
>PPFU01005905.1_pt1 | contig 12829 bp, 9 predicted proteins | sample 1535991 | NCBI WGS metagenome assembly PPFU01 (sample SAMN04901290, study PRJNA319586) | Hypolithon metagenome, whole genome shotgun sequencing project. | isolation source: Antarctic Hypolithon | place: Antarctica: Miers Valley | collected 2014 | reverse complement strand
AAGGCGCAGCACTGGAAATGCTGTTTAGGGGCAACTTTAACGAGGGTTCGAATCCCTCTCTCTCCGTTCTCATGTCCAGCTCTCATGTTTAGCTTAGGGGTTGCTGAGCCTTGCTTGGCTGAGCGCCACACCCCCAATTGACAACAGCAGGATGCCTGTCCACTGAATAATCTCCAGCGAGGCAGGCGATGAAAAGCTCCAGGCGATCGCGACTGTCGCCAGCGGTGTGATCGCGGTCACGGCAGATGCACGCGCGCCGCTCATGCGCAAACTGCCGTAATCAAACAGATAAATCAGCAGCATAACGGTGCCCAAAAGAATACCCCACAGCGCGAAGCTAAACAAGCTAATGTCCGCTAGCTCAAGCGGTTTGACGATCAGCACAATGCTGCTGAGGACGGCGACCGTGGAAAATTGCACAATTCCTACCGGAATCGGATGACACTGCTGCTGGTAGCTGACGTTGGTCAGCACCAGATACAGGCTGAAGGCGACGCTGGCCAAAAGACCTAGCCAGATAGCGGTAGGCGTGGCAGTGCTGATCGCAGGTCTGATAACTGGCCGAATCGTGAGAAATCCGCCCATGCCGATCGCCCCCAGCGCCACCAGCCCCAACGGCGAGAGCCGCCAGTGCCGCGTCAGCAGCCCCAGCGGCACGACCAACAGCGGATAAAGAAACAGCAGGGTTACACCTAACACTGGCCCCACTTGAGCAATACTCTGATAGAGCAGCACCTGAGAGAAAAAGAGCGCAATGCCGCTGCCGATCAGCACCGTCATCAGCCGATCACGGCGGTAGACCCAATCTTGCAGATCTTCCCAGGTGCGGCGATGAATCTGCGTCGCTAGCAGAATCAGGGCAGGCACCATCACCAGCATTCTCAGCCATAGCAGCGCCACCGCCGGGACAAACGCTATCTCTAGCTGCGCTATGTTTAGCCCTAGCCAGTTTCCTCCCTGCGCCAGAGCGCCGATTAGTCCGTAGTGCCATGCCATCAGTACGGTGGCGATCGCGCTCAAGACCATGCCTTTGCGCACCTGAGCTTTTTTAGCGATCGCCTCACGAGTCTGCAAGCTGTCCTCTGGCTGAGTCGCTGCTGGCATGGCAGGCAGCTCAACCGGTCGGCCGTAGATGTCAAACGCGGCACTCCCAGAAGGAGCCGGTTCGCCCGGTAAGCGCGGGCCGCTACCCGCTTTAGCGAGCTGAATGCTGGTTTGCAGCCGGGTATAGCTCGCCTTGAGCACTGCCACCTCTGTTTCGAGCTGGGCTTTATCGGCTTCTAAGCGCTTGATGTCTTCATTGAGCTGGTTGACATAGCGCCGCTGTACCGTCTCTAGCGCTGCCAACTCTGCTGAACTTAGCGCCGCTGAGGACTGCGCCAGCTCTGCGGCTTCAGCAGCAGGCAAGTCATCGTCATCATCGGAGGCTGGGCTAACCGGCTTCATGCGTTGCTTCAAACCAAGGGATGTGAGAAATATACACCAGACTGCCCGGTGCAAGGAAACCCACGTGCGGAAGCCATGACCAGGTATCTGAGTGGCCAGTAGCTAAGCAAAATGAACCTGTTCAAGCCAATCAAGCCCTTCTGCAACAGCCGGGGGAGCGGCTGTGAGCTGACGGCTCATTTTTTCGATGATCTCGGGAGGCACCTGGCGCGATCGCCGCACATTACGGTCTAAGCAAACCGCCAAAGGCGTATCTATCCAGACACCGGTCAGCGGCTGATATCCCATCTCTTGAGCGGCCTGAATAAATTCCCGACGGTGGCGACGACGGACATTGGTAGCATCGTAAACGACGCCAGCAGCCTGACCTTGAGCGATCGCCCGGTAGCTCGCCTGTAGCTGCTGAAGCACCACTCGCCAAATGGCCAGCCATTCGCCCTGAACCGCCGCATCGCCGTAGAGCTGAGCGCGGATACCGTCGGTCGCAATCAGCCGGTAGCCCGGTCTTTGCGCTACAAAGTGAGCCGCCCACACAGACTTACCGCTCCCTGGCAGGCCGATCATTATAATCAAGGGCACAGCTTGAGACATATGAGTGCTGACGCAGCACTAGTCCCTAAATCACAGTGCCATCTTGAATCGTCGCGTTCTTGAGTACCACGACCACGCCACTACGGATATAGTAGCCCTCGGATTCTCGTTCGGACTCTTGCACATTATCCTTGTTGATAATTTGCACGTTGCGGCCAATCCGCGCGTTTTTGTCGATGATCGCTCGGCGAATGACCGAGCCTTCACCAATGCCCATTGGGATCGTGTGCCCTTCTGTGTCGAACTGCCCGTTTTCGCTGACGGCTTCGTAATAGTCGCAGCCGATTATTAAAGAATGATCGATTTCACAGTTAGCATGGATGCGCTGACGCAGACCGATTACTGACTTGTGAATGCGACACTTTTTGAGAATGCAGCCTTCGCTGACAATTGACTCGGTAATGTGGCAGTCTTGCAGCTTGCTGGGCGGGAGATAGCGCGATCGCGTATAGATCGGCGCGTCTTCCTTATAAAAACTAAAGGCCGGATCAGGCTGATCGGTCAGCGCGATATTCGCCTCATAAAATGCTTCAATCGTCCCAATATCTTCCCAGTAGCCCTTGAAAAGATAAGCCTGAACGTCATAGTCACGCGCAGAAGCCGGAATAATCTCTTTACCGAAATCTGTTTGGTCAGGGTACTGTTTCAACAGATCGATCAGCACCTGCTTTTTGAATACATAAATGCCCATCGACGCGATGAATGGTTTATCTTCAGCCTGGTCTGGGGAGAGACCCATTGCAGTGGTATCCACCTTCATCGCTTCGAGCGCTTCGCCCTTGGGCTTTTCCGAAAACTCTACGATCCGATTATTCTCATCGACCTTCATTAGGCCAAAGCTAGAAGCCGTTTTATAGCCAATCGGGACGACTGACAGCGTCACATCCGCACCACTCTCGCGATGCTTGAGAACATAGTCGGAGTAGTCCATCCGGTACAGATGATCGCCCGAAAGAATAATAAATTCGTCAACATCAGCCTCTTCAAACATCCACATATACTTGCGCACTGCATCGGCTGTGCCTTCAAACCAGCTCGGACTGTCGGGAGTCTGCTGGGCGGCAAGTACCTCTACAAAGCCATCGCTAAACGTAGAGAAGTTATAGGACTTAGAAATATGGCGGTTTAGAGAAGCCGAGTTGAACTGAGTGAGCACATATATTTTAAAAATGTCAGAATTTAGGCAGTTGCTGACAGGAATATCGATTAGGCGATACATACCGGCTAAGGAGACGGCAGGCTTCGCACGGTATTTCGTCAGCGGATAGAGACGAGTGCCAGCCCCGCCTCCCAAAATTATTGAGAGAACTCTTTTCACAACATCAACCCTAGCTTAAAGAAATAGGCCATCCTTACTTCACGTTCAAGTGTGGGCTGGTATCTGCCCGTTGGCAAGGGGGGAAGGGTAGATATATTGACTTCTGTTGATAGAATCCTCGCTTTCTGTCGGCTAGAACACAGTCGGGCAGGACAGTCATCGCCGCCCGCGCACGACAATTGGCCCAGTTTCTAAGAGGTGAGCGGCGACGCCGTGAATGATTTGCTGGAGGGCATAGGTATCGCCGCTGTAGTCAAGTGCCACCGTTAGGGCATAGCGCTCCTCGCCCACTTTTATCGCCAGCGTCGTCGCTAACACTCGTTGATTTTGGCCGGTTTTTTCGCCTAGCCACAGCACTGCTGGCCCCATGTCTTTGAGCGCTTCATAGCCCAGCTCCCGGTCGGTTTGACCGACCAAAGCTTTGAGGATTTGCTCGTCTTCGGAGGTGTCCTGACGGTAAATTTGAACCATCATGGCGGTGATATCGTGGCTGGACGAATAATTGCCCAATGTCCCTGCATTGACCGGCATAATTTGGTCACCGGCGAGCTTATGACCGGCGTAGGTGTCGGTGTATCCCAGTTGCTTCAGCGTTTGTTCGATGTAGTTACGCCCTAAGTAGTCGATCAGCTGGTTGGTGGCAACATTGTTACTCTGGTCGATCATGTGGCCCATGACCTTGCGGAGAGAGTACTCCTGACCGACTTCAATTTTCGTGCCGTCGGCATCTTCGGTAAAGTTACCGGGGCTGATGTAAATCTTCTGGCTGAGGTCAATATCTTCGGTTGCGACCTTGTGCATCAGCACAAGCGCGATCGGGACTTTGATCATGCTGGCTGCGCTGGCCATCTTCTGATTGCCCTGATAGTGGCGGCATTGCTGGCTGCTGATCTGACCGGGCTGCCAGGGCGCGCTGTCGTCTATTTGGCACAGCGTAATATGTACCGACTGAGGGTTGGTGCCCACGTCATTGATGATGTCGGTGAGAAAAGCGCCGTCGGCTTTGGCGAGCTTGGCTTCAGCCGTGGTCAGGAGCTGCTGATATTGGGTTCGCTTGTTGGCGGCTCGCTCGTAAAGATCTGAGCTTTCGGGAATGGCGGCGAGCTTTTGCAACGATGCCTGCCATAGGAACCGCTCGCGCTGTAGCAGGGCCATTGTCTGCGCATCGCTATTTGCTTCGCTGGCGTCACTGTAAGCTTTCACAGCTTGGTTGGCGAGTTCTACAGCCCGCTGGTAGTCGCGCGCCGCCACCGCCTCAGGGCTTCTATCTGCTTCGTCTACTGTGTTCGCTTCATTCGCTTCATCCGCTTCATTCGTTGATACGGCAACGCTTACGGCGGGCGACGGTTCCTCGGTGGGGACGAGGGCATTGAGCTTCAGTCTGCCTTGCAGGGTGAGAACGGCACTGAAGGTAAGGGCGATCGCAACGGGGTACCAAGAGCCATTCATTGAGGGAGCAGGCGCTAAAAAACGGGTGAGGGAGCGATGGGAGGAGTCAAAGAGCAGTATCTACTATTTTCAGCAAACGGTCAGCGATGCAAAGCACAAAGGCAGCGCTCTCGATTAATTTTATAAGTTCTAGACCATACCATTTCGACGGGTCAAAATGAGTGCCAGAATTAACGGTTCGCTCTGATGTCATGCCTGCTACGCTAGCTAGTTGGAGCCGCTAAGTAGCTTACTAGAGGAAACGAGGAATATCTAATGTCAGCCATCCGCGAGTTGCACCGTCAGATCGTTAGCAAAGAGCGCAGCGCCGTTGAAATCGCCCGCGATCAGCTCGATCAGGCGCAGGCCGTAGAGCCTCAGCTCAAAAGCTTTGTCACGCTGACGGCAGACAAAGCGCTGGCGCAAGCGCAAGCAGTCGATGACAAAATTGCCGCCGGTGAAGATGTCGGCCTGCTGGCAGGCATCCCCATTGCCCTCAAAGATAACCTCTGTACCAAGGGCATTCGCACCACCTGTAGCTCTAAAATGCTGGAGAACTTTGTGCCGCCTTACGAGTCTACGGTGACTGATAAGCTCGATGTCGCAGGCGCGGTCTTTATCGGCAAAACCAACTTAGATGAGTTTGCTATGGGCGGCTCAACCAAGAATTCCGCCTTTCATACGTCTGCTAATCCCTGGGACATTACCCGCGTTCCTGGCGGATCTTCAGGCGGCTCGGCAGCGGCAGTAGCAGGCGGGCAGGTGCCGATCGCGCTCGGATCCGATACGGGTGGATCGATTCGGCAACCCGCTTCTTTTTGCGGCATTGTGGGGATGAAGCCAACCTATGGACTGGTTTCGCGCTTCGGGCTAGTGGCCTTTGCTTCGTCGCTCGATCAGATTGGCCCTTTTGGCCGCACGGTAGAAGATACGGCGATTTTGTTGGGGGCGATCGCCGGTCACGATCCCAAAGACGCCACCAGCCTCAAGGTGAAAATTCCTGACTACACCCAATCGCTCAAAGGCGATCTCAAAGGCCGCAAAATCGGCATTATCCAAGAAACCTTCGGCGCAGGGCTAGCACCCGAAGTCGGCGATGCGGTCACGACTGCAATTGAGCACCTTAAGTCTCTGGGCGCAGCGGTCAAAACCATCTCCTGCCCCCGCTTTAACTACGGCGTCTCGGCCTACTACGTGATTGCACCTTGCGAAGCCTCGGCAAATTTGGCCCGTTACGACGGCGTCCGCTACGGCCTGCGCGTCAAAGAGCCGAACCTACTCTCGATGTACAACAAAACCCGCGCTGAAGGCTTTGGCGACGAGGTTAAGCGCCGGATTATGATCGGCACCTATGCCCTCTCGGCAGGCTACTACGACGCCTTTTATCTCAAGGCTCAAAAGGTCAGAACGCTGATGAAGCAGGACTTTGAAAAAGCCTTTGCGGAGGTAGACGTACTGGTGAGCCCGACCGTACCCACGACAGCCTTCAAGGCAGATGAAAAAGACGATCCGCTCAGCATGTACCTGCTCGACCTGATGACGATTCCGGTCAATATGGCAGGGCTACCGGGCATGAGCATTCCCTGTGGATTTGACAGTAACGGCATGCCGATTGGCTTACAGCTTGTCAGCAACGTCCTGCGCGAAGATCTACTGTTTGAAGTCGGCCATGCCTACGAGCAGGCAACGAATTGGCACACTAAGCAGCCAGAGCTTTGAGCCATTACAGAAATGAACTAGCGAGATAAAGCTTCGTGCGTCTCATGCTTGGACTCGTCTTCTGAGGCAGTAAATAGTAAGATACCTACTCGGTCAATGTGCTGCCTCAAGGGCTCGTCCCCTAAACTGTCGTAATTCACAATGTCGAAGAAATAGGGTAACGGTCGCTCTTCGTTCAAGCTTTCTGATAGGCGAAGAACTGTAGAATGCGTAATGCCTTTTCCACTGATAGAAAGGTCTACATCTGAGCCTCGCTGATGGATTCCTTTGGCGCGGGAACCAAACAAAATGACTCGATTGATTTCTTTTAACTCAGCCGCCGCCGCCCGAATATGGGCCAAGTCTTGGGCAATTAGTCCATGGTTCATATTTCCATCTCTTTATCCGCTTCCGCTTTCTTCGCTTTGAAGGTTTCGTACAGTGCCCTAATGAGTGGATAGTAGCGTTTCCGAATGCGCTGTTCTACAGTTCGAGCAATCTCCTCTTTATAGGTATGTGCAGTTAGATTCCTATCCTGAAGGGCGTTTATCCACTCGTGTCCGTCTTTGATAAGTCCAATCTGATAGGCTTGCTTAATGACTTCTCTAGGTGAATTAGCCTTAATGCCCTCCACCTGCTCGTAGTCCTTGAGTATTTTCCAAGATAGCTCGAAGGCCATTTCAAAAAACTGAATGAGTCCAGCTCTTTCTAAAACAGATGGCTGCTCAACAAGCAGTGCCTCGCTGAGCAGTAAAAAGGTTCGCTCAAAGTTTGAATAACGCTGTATCCAACGAGTATCAGGAGCCATCACACGTTCTTAGGCGCTACAGGGCGAATCATGAGATATTCCTTTGCTAAGTCTGCTACATACGCACTATTCCACGTTTTCAAGATAGCCCAGCAGAAGCTGCGGCAGCTTGGGAAGCCGCCCCCTGTTTGATAAGATAAAACGCTGACCCGTTTCCCCACATATTCCTCACCACATATTCCTCGCACAGGACGCAGAAGGAGAACTACCCATGGCCAAAATGTACTACGACAGCGATGCTAACCTGGATTTGCTCAATGGCAAAACAGTGGCCATTATCGGCTACGGGTCGCAGGGCCATGCCCACGCACTCAATCTCAAAGACAGCGGTGTGAAGGTGGTCGTTGGCCTATACGAAGGCAGCCGCTCAATTGCCAAGGCCGAAGCCGAAGGACTGGCTGTCAAGTCGGTGGCAGATGCTGCTAAAGTAGCCGATTTCATCATGATTTTGCTGCCGGATGAAATTCAGCGCGCCATTTATAAAGAAAATATTGAGCCTAACTTAGAAGCGGGCAACGTTCTGGCTTTTGCCCACGGCTTTAATATCAACTTTGGCCAAATTGTGCCGCCAGCAGAGATCGATGTGGTCATGGTCGCGCCCAAAGGCCCCGGTCATCTTGTCCGCCGCACCTATGAGCAGGGGCAGGGTGTGCCAGCGCTGTTTGCCGTTTATCAGGATGCCTCTGGGCAGGCCCGCGATATTGCTATGGCCTATGCCAAGGGGATTGGGGGCACCCGCGCTGGCGTTTTGGAAACCACGTTCCGCGAAGAGACTGAGACAGATTTGTTTGGCGAGCAGGCGGTACTGTGCGGCGGCCTGAGTGAACTGATCAAGGCCGGGTTTGAAACCCTGACTGAAGCGGGCTATCAGCCTGAGCTTGCTTATTTTGAGTGCCTGCATGAAGTCAAGCTGATTGTGGATCTGGTGGTTGAAGGGGGCTTGGCTAAAATGCGCGACAGTATTTCCAATACGGCTGAGTATGGTGACTATACTCGGGGGCCGCGCGTGATCACAGCCGATACAAAAGCAGCGATGAAGCAGATCCTCAAGGAAATTCAAACCGGCCAGTTTGCGCGGGAATTTGTGCTGGAGAGTCAGTCGGGCAATGCTGGGTTTAATGCGACCCGCCGGATTGAGGCCGAGCACCCGATTGAGGAAGTCGGCAAAGATTTGCGGGCAATGTTTAGCTGGCTGAAGAAGGTCTAGGCTGAGTGGCTGTGACAGTCAGCGTGAGCCCGCTAACGTCATCCTGGCTTAGCGGGTTACTTCGTTGAGCGGGTCGGTTGCTAACAGGCTACCGGTATCGCACACTACCGTCAGCAGCCGGATCTTATGACTTTATAGAGGTTCACCCTTAGCGTCTATCTCTGGGTATACCCTTGAGTGGGCAAATGACGTGCGGGCTGCCAATATGACTTTGGCACAGCGCCACACTGACTCTTTTGACAATTTATTCTCCTTTGTGACCTATGCAATCTAAAGACATCGAAACTGCGCAGATGCACGACCCGACTATTCATGTGGAAGATGACCGCATAGGGCTGACGCCGGAGACGCTGAAGCGAGCGTTTTTAGACAATTTGTTTTATGTGCAGGGAAAATCACCCGAGATTGCGACGCTGCAAGACTACTACATGGCGCTGGCCTATACGGTGCGCGATCGCATGTTGCACCACTGGCTGAGTACGGCGAGCACCTACCGGGCAGAGCGATCGCGCACGGCAGTGTACCTCTCAGCCGAATTTTTGATGGGGCCGTACCTGGGCAACAATTTGATTAACCTAGGGCTTTACGAGATTGTCGATAAGGCGATGGCCGATTTGGGGCTGAGCCTACCTGAAATTATGGATCAAGAGCAGGAGCCAGGACTAGGGAATGGCGGTCTAGGACGCTTAGCAGCCTGCTATCTCGATTCGATGGCGACCCTGCAAATCCCCTCCCTGGGCTATGGCATTCGCTATGAGTTCGGCATTTTCAACCAAGAGCTGCACGATGGCTGGCAGGTCGAAAAAACCGATAAGTGGCTAGCCAATGGCAACCCCTGGGAAGTGGCCCGGCCAGAGTGGGCCGCTGAAGTCAAGCTGGGCGGCTACACCAAGGCTTATACCGATATTAAGGGCAACTATCGGGTGGAGTGGGTGAGCGATCGCATCGTCAAAGGCGTCCCCTACGACACCCCGATCTTGGGCTATCAGGTAAACACCGCCAACACCCTCCGCCTGTGGAAAGCAGAATCTCCTGATGCGTTTGACTTTGACGCCTTTAATCAGGGCGACTACTACGGCGCGGTCAACTCTAAAATTGTCTCAGAAAACATTTCCAAAGTGCTCTATCCTAATGACGAGCACTTAGAGGGCAAGCAGCTTCGCCTGGAACAGCAGTATTTCTTCGTCTCCTGTTCGCTACAAGACATGATTCGGATCATGGGCGTCGAGGGCTCGCCTATAGAGCGCTTCCCTGAGAAATACACCGCGCAGATGAACGATACGCATCCGGCGATCGCCGTCGCCGAACTCATGCGTCTGCTGGTAGACGAGCATGAGCTGGAATGGGATCAAGCCTGGGAAATCACTCAAAAGTCGCTGGCCTACACCAACCACACCCTGCTACCTGAAGCGTTAGAGCGCTGGCCAATTGATCTGTTTGGCTCCCTGCTGCCGCGCCACCTGGAGATTATCTTTGAAATTAACCGACTTTTCCTAGACGATGTCCGGCTGAAATTTGGTCAGGACAACGAGCGCATAGAGCGGATGTCCATCATCGACGAGAGTGGGGCTCGCTATGTGCGCATGGCCAACCTTGCCTGCGTCGGTAGCCATGCGATCAACGGCGTGGCTGCCCTGCACACCGAGCTACTCCAAGAAACCGTGCTCAAAGACTTCTTCGAGCTGTTCCCTGAGAAATTTGTCAATAAAACGAATGGCGTCACCCCCCGTCGCTGGATGGTGTTGAGTAATCCTAAGCTCAGCCGCCTGCTCAACCAACGCATCGGGACTGAGTGGCCAACTCATCTCTCCCAATTGAGCAAGTTAGAAGCGTTTGCCGACGACCCAGGCTTCCGCACCGAGTGGCGGCAAATCAAGCAGGCCAACAAAGAGATTTTAGCGGCGCGAATTGAGCAGGCAACCGGTGTCAAAGTCAGCCCCATTTCGATGTTCGACGTGCAAATCAAGCGAATGCACGAGTACAAGCGACAGCAGATGAACGCGCTGCATATCATTTCGCTGTACAACAAGCTCAAGCAAAACCCCGAACTCAATATCGTCCCGCGCACCTTTATCTTTGCTGGTAAAGCGGCACCGGGCTACTTCATGGCCAAGCTGATCATCAAGCTGATCACCTCAGTTGGCCGCGTGGTTAACCGCGACCCGGCAATTCGCGACCAGATCAAGGTGATCTTTTATCCTAACTACAATGTCACCAACGCCCAGCCGATCTACCCGGCTTCTGACCTCTCCGAGCAGATCTCGACCGCAGGCTTTGAAGCTTCGGGGACTGGCAATATGAAGTTCGCGCTGAATGGGGCGCTGACGATTGGCACGCTGGACGGAGCCAATGTCGAAATCCGTGAGGAAGTGGGTGAAGATAACTTCTTCCTCTTTGGCCTCAAGGCGCATGAAGTGTCTGAACTCAAAGCCTCGGGCTACAATCCTCGTCAATACTATGAGGAAAATGACGACCTGCGGGCTGTGATTGACCTGATTGGCTCAGGCATTTTCTCCAGCGGCGATACAGATATGTTTAGACCCCTAATTGACAACCTGCTCAATCAGGATCGCTTTATGGTACTTGCCGACTATCAGGCTTACATTGACTGTCAGGGAGAAGTCAGCAAAGCCTACCAGGATCAGGACAAGTGGGTGCGCATGTCTATTCTCAATTCGGCCCGAATGGGTAAGTTCTCCTCTGACCGCGCCGTCAAAGAATACTGCGATCAAATCTGGAACATTGATCCTGTCTCCATAGAGCTTCAGGAGTACGCTAAGACTCTAACCGTGCTGACTGACAACAGCGTCCGGTTGTTGCAGGCTTAGCAGTCTGGAGCAGGCTCCCTTTAGCGCCAGCTGATCTACGCTTTTCCCTGCTAACCGAGAGCATGGTCTACTATAGAAAGCTGACCTTCGTTTAACTATTGGTTCCAGGGACAAGAGATTAAGTCGCTATGAGCAAAGGCACACTTTTTGACAAAGTTTGGGACGCCCACACTGTCGGCACCCTGCCATCGGGGCAAACCCAGCTCTTTATCGGCCTGCATCTGATTCATGAGGTGACTAGCCCCCAAGCCTTTGCCATGCTGAACGAACGCGGCCTGAAGGTGATGTACCCACAGCGCACCGTCGCTACCGTCGATCACATTGTGCCGACAGAAGATCAGTCCCGGCCCTTTGCCGATCCGATGGCGGAAACCATGATGGCGGCGCTGGAGCAAAATACCCAAGCACACAATATTCGCTTTTTCAATGTTGGGTCGGGGAGCCAGGGCATCGTGCATGTGATTGCACCGGAGCAGGGGCTGACGCAGCCGGGGATGACGATCGCCTGTGGGGATAGCCACACTTCAACGCATGGGGCATTTGGTGCTATTGCCTTCGGTATCGGCACCAGTCAAGTGCGCGACGTGCTCGCTTCCCAAACCCTGGCACTGGCCAAGCTCAAGGTTCGCCGCATCGAGGTCAACGGTGAATTGCCCAACGGCGTCTTTGCCAAAGATATTATCCTGCATGTGATTCGTAAGCTGGGCGTCAAAGGCGGCGTTGGCTATGCCTACGAATTTGCCGGGAGCGCGATCAAAAGCCTTTCGATGGAGGGGCGTATGACCCTGTGTAATATGTCAATTGAAGGCGGTGCCCGCTGCGGCTATGTGAACCCTGACCAGACCACGTATGAGTACATCAAAGGTCGCGATTTTGCCCCCACCGCAGACAAGTGGGATCAGGCCGTAGTTTGGTGGGAGAGCCTGCGCAGCGATGCCGATGCTAGCTATGACGACGTGGTTAAATTTGCAGCGGCTGAGATTGCGCCTACGGTCACCTGGGGGATCACGCCCGGACAGGGGATCGGCATCAATGAGTCGATTCCTACGCCTGAAACGATGCCCGACGACGAGCGGACTATTGCAGAAGAAGCCTATCACTACATGCAGTTTGCTCCCGGACAGCAAATTGAAGGGACTAAAATCGACGTTTGCTTTATCGGTAGCTGCACGAATGGTCGCATTAGCGACTTGCGCGAGGCGGCTAAAGTGGCTGCTGGTCGCCATGTCGCCAAAGGCGTTAAAGCCTTCGTGGTACCTGGCTCTGAGCGGGTAAAGGAACAGGCCGAAGCAGAAGGGCTAGACAAAATCTTTGTAGCGGCAGGCTTTGAGTGGCGCGAACCGGGCTGCTCGATGTGCTTGGCCATGAACTCAGACAAGCTGGAAGGCACTCAGATTAGCGCTTCTTCCTCCAATCGGAATTTCAAAGGGCGGCAGGGATCTGCCTCAGGCCGCACGCTGCTGATGAGTCCTGCAATGGTCGTCTCTGCGGCTGTTACCGGGCAA